>Ga0315914_1000356_pt1 | contig 53687 bp, 26 predicted proteins | sample MpolenodulesMG_FD_203920 | JGI IMG/M metagenome (GOLD analysis project Ga0315914, IMG submission 203920) | Medicago polymorpha root nodule microbial communities from Los Angeles, California, United States - elongated nodules | ecosystem: Host-associated > Plants > Roots > Nodule | place: USA...
GCATTTAAATCAACTTCAACAACTCAACAACGACTACGACAACTCAACATTAACGACAATGCAACGACACAACAACAACTTGACTATGCAGTATGCATGTGGTACCAATCAACATGTTAGAGCATAGGCTCTCAATTCAACGTGTAGAGCATCAACTCCTAAATCAACGTGTTTTGAATGATTAAACATTCAACAAGGCATGAGCCCCCAATTTTATATGAGTATGCATGGACTCAACAACTTAATCAACAACAATGTACAACATCAACGACTTTGACGACATCAATGACAACGACAACATCAACAACAACAACGACTCCACAATATAATTTCATGATATTCATCATTTATGAGCAACAACACATAACATCACATTAGTCAACATATGCGTTCATGTAGTAATTCATCAATGTATACATCATATAATAATTCATCAAATCAAAGTTAATCATGACAAACAAGGCAATTTGAAAAACTGACAATACTACATAAAACTTTCATATACACACCAAAGGCTATTCCAAAACAGAAACATGTGAAAACGACGCAAGGACATGAAAAAGGTACACTGCTACTGAACAACTCGCCGTGGCGGGCGGACTTACTCGCCGTTGTGAGCAAACATTGCTCCCTGTTACGTTATGGCTCGCCGTGGCGAGCAGACTACTTGCCGTGGCGAATTATGACAGGTTTTTGTCGGGAAGTGCGATTTTTCACCCCAAAAACCCAATTTTCATCCAACCCAATCCCAAATTTGATAGGGAACTCAACCTGTGATGATTCTATAATCTGAAAATCAATTATACATGAATTCTATGAACTTTCTACACTATTAACAACCAATTCTACATGTTCTATCATCAATTCCAATTTCAACCCTAATTCTCAAATTCACAAGAACAACAACAAAAATTACATGTTAAATTCAGTTTTAGAATTAGATAACCTAAGATTAGAGAATGTTAGTCTCACCCTTACCTTAGATTGGTGATTGTAAGACTCTACAAGTTCTCTCTTCTCTTGGTTCTCTTCTCCTCTTTCTCCCAAAGACTTTCTTTGTAAACCTAGTTTTGTCTGACTCTTGCTTTTCTTTTTATTCCAACAGTTTTTCTACTTAACACCACCTAATTCTAATTAATTCTAATTCAGCCCCTCTACGAGTCTTATTATTTTAATTTCCAACTCATCCAACTAAATAATAAAATAAAGCCACTTAATAAAATATTAATACACACAACATGGCACTTATCAACATAAATCAACATAAATCATATAAAAGACTATAAACTCAACCAAAATAATCAAATAAATAAATAGGGCGTTACACCTCCTATGTCACACAATCTTCAACATCAAAGTTTTCTTCAATCAACAACCAAATCTACCTAAGAGCTCTTTGGATTGGTTTATATAAAATATCCACTAACATAAGTTTAATGAAATCGTTTGAAAGAATTTATGAAATAATCTATGTCATGTTTATAAATTGTTTTCAACTTATTTTTCTAAGTTCTCCAACATAACTTACGAAAATAACTTATAACTTATACGAAAATAATTTAATATATTTTTTTTATAGAAATAACTTATAAATGTGTATTTATCATAACAAAAGTTTGTGTTATAAACCGTAACTAAGTGGTTTATCCAAACAGATTTATGCATTTTTAGCCTTGTAAAAAAAAAACAGATTTATGCATCAAAACCACAAAAGCGTTCTTAGCCGCCCTTGTCATTGATAGCCAATTAGAGCCCATTACAGTATCAACTTCCCTTTTGGTAGGTGGAGTTACCCATCTAAGCTCCCTTATCACCATTTGACCCCACTAAGTCTAACTACAACAACAAAATCACAAATTTGAGCTGCCATAATTACGAGCCCCTCTTTTGATCAAATCAGCCATCCAAAATCCCCTATAACATTTAACCCACCATTGGACCACTGTCATTGTCTTATACTCTAGATACAACATCAATGATAATAAAAATAAAAAAAAATCGAGCACATCACTCTATCAATGTCTCCACATTGGTCGTGAAATATCTCGTGAACAAATTAAAATAACTGTACACATTATTTTAAATGAAGGTAGTCCATAGTCATACCAACAATTACTGAATTTACGATGATAATGTGATATTATGGTGCATTTTTTGAAATCAAAATGAATCACTGTCATTTTGCTAAACTATGACTTTGTCAAACTTGACACAAATTCAACCATGTACCTAACTCATATAATTCCTCTCAAGCAAGATCGCTTTCATTAATTAGGAGATAATCGCAAGTTAACCCAAAATGTAATTCAACACTATTTTTTTTCTCACCAAATCTAATTAGTGATAAAGAAATTCAACACTACTTTTTTTCTCTTCTTTCTAACTACGTTTTTTGAGTGATTTTGACAATAATATTTTTTTTCTTTCTATTAATATTATGAGAGCACATCAAAACTACACTACCGAGGTGTATCCTAGCTAAGTTTCTGACCTTAGGTGTAACAAAAAATTCTACAATTGCAGCCATATCAAATGCATTTGCTTCTACTTCTTTTTTGTTGCAATATCATGAGATAGAGGTAACCAGAGCCGTAATTTTAAACATTGACTATTAATTGATCTACTCTATGAAGCAATCTCCAATGACGCAAATAAAATGAAATAACTTAGCATTTTTTTTTCCTAGTAAAGTAGCCTGTTACCTAGAAATTCTTCTTTAGTGAATAATCAAGATGTTTAGAGTTTAAACCCACTTGGGTTGACCCAGTGATATTGGTTTGGGATCTCCTACTCGAAATCCTTGAGGTTTTAGATTAATTCTCTCTTGTGTCAATTTAAGTGGGCTAATTTAACTTCTCAAAAAAAATGTTTAGAGTTCAAATATAAATCTTTACACCTATAATGTAATGTCTTTAATTACTGAACTATATAGTTAGAGACAATGAAAATTTGACACAAGATAGGTAAAAAGAATGACAAACAGTTTTTATTCTATGAATTAATGGATGTACAATGAAATGAAATCATCATCACGGTCATCTACATACACGTGTGAACACCAAAACAATGAATCACAAAATAAATCATCAGATCGATCCCGTCCGTCGAATCAACAAACACATCAACGACAAGTATAAATAGAAAGATAATAATAACACATCAAAACAAAAACGCTAACTCAAAATAAAACCAGAGGAAAATAAATCAAATAGATCCCGTCCGTCCGTCAAAGAAATGTAAGATCAACGGCCAAAGAGCCTCCCGTGGAAAAACCCTAGAAAACAATGGCGAAGAAAGCAGCAGAGAGAGCAGTTGCAGCCATGATAGGTTTGTTGAAGGAGAATGCTGCTGAGGGTGAAGGTGGGGCATCAGCACCACCGGGACCGGATGCTGGACCACCGGGACCGGGTGCTGGAGGAGAGGCGGAAGTAGAAGCTGGAGTGGGTGCATCAGAAGTAGGTGCTGGTGCTGGAGGGGAAGTTGCTGGAGAGGTAGTTGGTGCAGGAGTGGCTGGAGTGGGAGCAGCAGCAGGTGGTGGTGTTGCTGTTGGAGGAGTAGCTGTTGGTGGAGTGGCTGTGGGTGGAGTAGCTGCAGGTGCTGGAGATTTTGGTGATGGGGTTGCTGATGGTGGCTGTGTTGGTGCAGCACCTGGTGCTTGTGCAAAACAAGAGGTGGCTAGAAGACCTAAGATGAGAAAAACTTGTAGTGCTGCAGAGGAAGCCATTTTTGTGATGGAGAGAGGTTTTGGAGAAGGGAGAGAGGTTTGTACTTTGTAGGAGAGAAAAGATGAGAAGTTGAGAGTAGTGGACAATGAATGGAAAAGGAAGAGAATATATAAAAAGAGGGGTAAGGTTTAGGAAGTGGGGGACTTGAAACAAAGAAGTGGATGGACAGCTATGAATGCATCAATAATAATGGGGTTAAGATTCCTCCAAATTTGTGAGTATTAAAAAATTGAAATGCTAGCTATTTTTTATATACTCCTATGCAAAAGGTTAAAAGCATCTAGTAGTATTATATTCTAGGTCTATTGCTAAAAGAAAAGATAAAGTATTCTAGTTCTAGAAATAAAAGTTTTCTTCTTTTTTAGAATAAATGAGTGTTTTCATTTACAAAATTAAACTAATATTAAATTAATTATACTCTTCTTTTTTTGTTTGCAATGACAAAGAGAAAGTATGTATTCAATGACCTCATCCAATCACAAGGCATACTTCCTTTTATTTTTGCCCCATACAAAAATTTATTCTAAGTTTGATATCTACAAAATTAAGTTAAATGATGCATCATAAAGTAATTGTGGTAATTGCCCTAAAAAAAAGTAATTGTGGTAATTTTTTTAAAGGAGTAACTGTGGTAATTGTTAACTTGAGATTTTACGTGCTGATCATAAGGAAAAAAAATGACAACAAGTTTTAGAAAATTCATATAAACTTTTTTTTGAGACTGTGAGTTTTTTTTTATTAACTAGACAATATGAATTTTATTAAAGAAGCCTGTTATAGGGTTCTGTGTCTCGGTGTCAATGTTACTCATGACTTAAATTAATTGCATTATATGTATGTCCCATATAAAATTGAATTATAATTTACCCAATAATGTGCAATGTCCAACACTACCACTTAAATTATGTTGCCTGCACATGTGCGCCAACCTTTGTATCGTGGACTTACCTGGCCGGTGTGATGTGTATAATTATAATGGGTCAACATCCATTATACGAAAATTTACAAGATATAATTCTTTGAGGTGAATTCTTAGGTGAGGGCTCTAACAAGTCCATCACCGGTGGACCACATAAACAACAATTTTGATCTATTAGATTAATCTATGTCCACATATCATATTATATTATGTACCACATACACTATATTTTACAACTCTAATATTGATTCCTCATATCTTTCATTCTTTTTCTGCATATAAAACCAATTCAACAAAATCTTCTTTCCTCTCTCAATCAACCATTTCTCAAATCACTGCAAATTTCAAAAGCAACTTACCTGTGAAAAATTGGAAGTGAATATCGTTTTTAATTCAGTCAAAAAGCACATAAATATTTGACAAAACCTTGCAAAATTGCATGTTATTTCTTTGTTAAAAAACCTATTAATGATATTAGCTTCAAGTTAAAAACCCAAATACGACATAGTAGGATACTTTGTTTTTCTTTTTTTTTTTTTATTTTTGACTCTGTCATAATTTGTTGAAGCTTGGGTTCCATACATGATGATATACGAGTACTTTGTTTTTCATTGTTTGATTTCCTTCCAATGGTTAATAATTTAAACCAGTAGTTGTTTTTCATATTTTTTTCTTTGTAACTCACGGTCTTTGGCTTCTCTCCATTGATGGTTGTGGCAACAGAGAGAAAAGAAAATGTTGTTTGATGTGAAGGCTCTATCATAAGATCCAACTGAGTTATTTGATCTGATGGTTATTAGTAGTAGTACAGCGGTGAGAGATTTAATTGAACCCTCACCTTAGAATCCACCCTTCTTTGATTCCTTAAAAAAAATATACAACTATTTGATATGAACCACGTACCTTTTACGCTCGCAACTACATAAACTAATTCTTCAGTTGGATAATATTACCAATCAACGACAAAACAAAATATTTAACACGGTTTCATTCTCAAACTAAATTCTAATATAACACTTACAACTAAGTTGAAAGAGATATTTCATCAAATATTCTTAAAAAAAATAGTACAGTTATGTTTTTCTTCATTTGATTTGTTTTCCACGAGCACATGGACAAATTAATTTACACTGTCATTACATCAATTACTAGCTGGCAGATGTTGAGCCGTGTCTAAATTATGTATTTCATATTTGGCAACGGGCATTATGGTTTTTATGAGTGTACTTGTTTGTCTTATAGTTTATTTGTAGTTGTTGAACATTACCTGAACCACCCTTTAGATCACGGACATGTGTCGGTTCTAAGGTAAGTGAGCAGTCCTTGTCTTACGGCACTACTGTTTCAAAGTACAGTAATTTTCCAGCCACTTTCCTAATCTTATTTTTATCAACAACCTTCCCCACTTTGTCTTCCTCATTCATGACTTCATCTTTTCACTCAAATTAACTTTTTACATTACTTTAGCATCCAACTATGGTTTTATAGTTTAATGTACGATCATGTTCTAGCAATAAATAGATCATGGCCACACGCGTGGCAGTTCGTTTGATGTGTTTGTTCTTGTCAATATGACATAGGATAATGTTTCTTTTTCTAGCACCTTTTACATCACTTTAGCTTAGGATACTTTGCATTTGCACTAGCATTAGGGAGTTTAATATTTGTTACTTTCTTTTTCTTTACAAAAAATTTGGACGGGCTTGGTAAATAAAAAGTCGGTTTTGAAATTTATGCACCTTTTTCTATTGGTCCAATTCAGCAAAACCCAATTTAACTTTGAGGTTAGATATTTTTTTTTGGAAACTTCTACGGTACACCCGTAAATTATGGTGTACCGGTACTCTTACTTTAAAAAATCTATAAATTAATTATTATTTTTATGAAATAAAAAGCTATTTGTATTTTACAAAATATCATTTCATAAGAAAAAGCATTATTTCATTGTTTATAAAAATCATAGTAATTTTTTTTACATTTTATTGTAAAAAATAATCAAAATTCTCTATTATGAGTACTAAAAATTCAGAAAAATTAAATTTCATTTCATCAACGTTTTTGATAAATAAGATTTAATTATTATAAGTATAGGTGATAGAAAATAATTTTTCTCTTCAAAAAATTACACATTTAACTATTAATTTAATGATTTGGTGTACCAATACACTCAAATTTTTGAGTGTACCATAGAATTTGCAATTTTTTTTTAAGAATAATTATAGTTTAGGTGAAGACTTTCATACTCTAGAGTTTGAGTAAATCACAATTCCTTCCTGAAATTGTCGCGGTTTGACATTGATCTCCCTTAAATTTGTACTAGACAAAAATGATCATGGTTTTGAATTATTTTGAAGAATATGTTCTTTCTGTTCATTTTTGTATATAACTTATATATATATATATATATATATATATATATATATATATAAACCATTATTTACACTTGAATAGAAGATAAGCGGAGAACAAGCTGCACCGCTAGACCTTTTTGGATGGCAAAACCAATACTCGTGAATACAACATTCATGGACCTAGGAGACATAACGTTGTTATGCATGGCCTTTTGAACTCTATGTAGAAGGTCAACAACCTCTGGTGTTAGGAAACCGAAAGTGTCAAAAGCAAATGGTATAAAAGCATATTGATTGTCAAAACACGCTTTCTCATGTTTGGCCACTTTGCTTGACGCGGCTTTTAGAGCTGCATGTCCTACGGTAAAAGGTCTGACACCTAATTCCACAAGTGGTGAAACCCCAGTCAAGTCTACACAAGCATGTTTTCTACCTACCCATCTGTACACCATAACATGCGTATGCCTGAGTGTTGATCTTCTATCTAGTGGGTTAGTCAAGAAGTTCAAATGCGCATCCTTCTTCACTGATATTCCCGCCCGTCTGAATATATCAAAAAGTACATCCTTAACAAAGTCATGTATGTACTTAAAGCCGGAAAGCTTCTTACAATGAACGGCATGCTCCCCAAAAGTATCCAGGCACGCCTTACGACAAACAAGACACACCTCATCAATAGGAAATAGTGGAATCATAAGGCGATATCTAAGGATAGTACGATACTCCCTGACCTAACCCATCAATCGGGATAGCTAGAAGAAAATCCTGAGCATGTGCTGCTTGCAAACATCCAAAAATTGCCTTCTGTCTCGTGGTCATGTCAAACTTAACTTCCATATCCTGAACACTTTTACTAAAAAGAGCACTCGCCAAAACATGTTGTGCTTTAGGAGGGACGATGTCTTTGCTAGTAAAACTGCTAACATCAAAATTTGGAATCGTACCACGAAGACCATCCAAAGCATTATCAAAATCCGAGTCCATGCCACATAACCCACTGTCTCTCAAAATATGATCTTGTAGCACCCAAAACTATGCCCTAGAAGCCACAAAAGCGTACGAGGAAGCCTCTAATGCTGAGTACAAACTCAACCCTCCAAACCTAATAGGTAAAGAAGCCAACCTTCATTGAAGGTCCCCAAAGAAAGGACCTCCACCAACCACAATGTCCTCAACCGCTTCACGTAGCTTTTTATCAAACAACATAGCCGCCTCCTCCATGTGAATCGGTTGGCACGTTTGTAAGCCAAAGAAAAGTTTAGCAATACCCATGCACGATCAAAGTAGAAGAAGCCCACTCTAAGGATCTCGTAGCCAAGGAAGAATATGCATTAACTCAGCAGCCCTGGAAGCTCTCTTCATGGCTAACCCCTCAATCAAACCTTTATCTCGGCTAACAGCCCCTCCGAGAAATTTCACCCCCAACGTCAGCCTCCCAATATCCGCAGGAAACAAACCCCCACGATGCTTATTACCATCACATGAAGGACAAAAGATCACAGTCTTACGAATATTCAATTCAAGGCCCAGGCCCAATTCTGGCCCAAACACCTGAATGATGTCTAGAGCTTTAGCCACCTCCTCTGAATCCCCTCCAAGAGTCCCATCATCAAGGTACCAAGTATGAAGAAGAAGCTTGCAACTATCTCTGATCTGATGAATAAGAGGGTGCAACACAAGAGCAAAAAGGAGCGGCCCTAAAGGGTCGCCTTGTTGCACGCCAGTAGCAGACATAATATGTCCATCACCAAGGTATAATCTCGCTGCCTGTCCATAAAGAAACTCAACCCATAAAGAAATAGACGGGCATCTCAATCTCACCTCACGTAGCAGTACCGCCCTGTCTACCAAGTTGAAAGCATTCAAAAAATCTACTGTAAGCATAGTCAAAGAACCATCCCCATGTCGCAGGTTCAACACCATGTTGACACTGTGCAAAATGGCCTCCGCCCCACCTGAAACCCCCACACCAAACTGAAAGTAATTGAGATATTTAGCCATATTTTAAGCCATTAGATTACATCGCTTACTAGCAAATTACTAGTCACGAAATTATATCACTTTATTGAGTATGACTTATAGGCATGGAAGAGGGGTGAGGGACTTGAGCTAGCGTAGCTTTGCGGAAGCTTTCTTCACCTCTGCCTTTGTGTTTGGCACAAACGTGCGTTACACCCACCTGTTTGTTGTGGGGGTGACTGGGAGTGTGGGAGCAATAGCCCCGGGTAGCACATGGATGACATTGTGGTTGGTGACATTGGCCAACAACAATGTCACAAGTGTCTTTCTTCTTTCTCTTTCACAAGAGTTTTTTGTTGTTTTGTACACTTGTGACATTGTGGTTGGTCAATGTCACCAATATCACCCAAGTATTTTCCCAATAGCCCCCTACAATACGGTTCAGGTATATTACTCAAATAGTATTCAAAATTAAAGTTTGGACTTTGCCCTATTCTTGAACGGGAAAAATAAACGATATGGAATAACAGCTACTCTATAATTGCAAAAGTAAGCACACTTGAACAAATTATGTAAAAAATAATTTGATAAAAAATAATTCATCCACGACTGCTGGCTCAAATTTTAATTCGTCCAATATTCAAATTTTGATATTGAACAAATTACGTGGTACGTTACATATTGAACATGATTCACCCACAACTAGTAAGGACCGAGCGGAAGTTATGAAGGTGTTGAAAAATTCTGACGTGATGAAAACTTTGAAACAACAAATTAGAAAATGTCAACGCCTCAGAAAGCAAGAAACAAAATCTGTGGAAGTGGCTCCTGTTGGTTCTTGAAATGAATCCTTTTCCTCGGTATCAGTGAATAATGATTGGCGGAATTGGGTGGTGTTACGTGGGAGTGAGAAGGCGACAGCAGAGGATGTGGAGGGACCGGTGTTGATTTTGGCAGAGGACGTAAGTGGTGCGGCTGGGGGGGGATAGCAGCATAAAATGTTATTAAATATCGGCTATAGCAGCATTTTTGTGTAGTGGATTTTTAACAAATTGCTATTGTTCTGTGTTATATTTATAGTAAAAAATGTTGTCAAATGAAGCATTGTGAATTCATTTCTTGTTGTTTTGTAAACTTTTTCACTTATATTTTTCGGTCGTGTTTCATATAGGGTTTTTGAAGACTCTGCTCAGTTTTATGTGCATTGTGTTAGTTGATGTAACTTCCGATGAGGTACTTCTGAGGCCATTTAAATCGGTGTTGTTAAATATCGGCTATAGCAGCATTGTGAATTCATTTCTTGTTGTTTTGTAAACTTTTTCACTGATATTTTTCGGCCGTGTTTCATGTAGGGTTTTTGAAGACTCTGCTCAGTATTATGTGCGTTGTGTTAGCTGCTGTAACTGCCGATGAGGTACATCTGAGGCCATTTAAACCGGTGTTGTTAAATATTGGCTATAACAACATTTTTGTGTAGTGGATTTTTAACAAATTGCTATTGTTTTGTGTTATATTTATAGTATACAATGTTGTTAAATGAAGCTATTGTAAATTCATTTCTTGTTGTTTTGTAAACTTTTTCACTGAAATTTTTCGGTCGTGTTTCATGTAGGGTTTTTGAAGACTCTGCTCAGTATTATGCGCGTTGTGTTAGTTGTTGTAACTGCCGATTAGGTACTTTCGAGTTCATTTAAACCGATGTTGTTAAATATCGACTATTGCAGCATTTTTGTGTAGTAGATTTTTAACAAATTGTTATTGTTCTGTGTTATATTTATAGTAATAAAATGTTGTTAAATGAAGCATTATGAATTCATTTCTTGTTGTTTTGTATACATTTTCACTGATATTTTTCTGTCGTGTTTCATATAGCGTTGTTGAAGACTTTGTTCAGTATTATGCGCGTTGTGTTAGCTGTTGTAACTGGCGATGAGGTGCTTTTGAGGTCATTTAAACCGGTGTTGTTAAATATCGGCTATTGAAGCATTTTTGTCCAGTGAATTTTTAACAAATTGTTACTGTTCTGTGTTATATTTATAGTATAAAATGTTAACTGAAGCATTATGAATTCATTTCTTGTTGTTTGGTATACTTTTTCACTGATATTTTTCTGCCGTTTTTCATGTAGGGTTTTTGAAGACTTTGCTCAATATTATGCGCGTTGTGTTAGCTATTGTATCTGCCGATGAGGTGCTTTTGAAGCCATTTAAACCGGTGTTGTTCAATATCGGCTATAGAAGCATTTTTGTGTAGTGGATTTTTAACAAATTGCTATTGTTCTATGTTATATTTATAGTATAAAATGTTGTTAAATGAAGCAATTGTGAATTCATTTCGTGTTGTTTTGTAAACTTTTTCACTGATATTTTTCAAACTTGTTTCATGTAAGGTTCTGCCTATATATGGAACCCTTGTATCTTTCTTCCGTTTTTCTGCAGCCTTGTGCCTCTTGCGCAACTTTATCGTTGAATAATATTTGCTGATTAAAAAAAAAGGGAAACCGTTGATTGCTGGATTTACTCTAAGATGAGTTACTCCGTTTAATAACTCATTATAAACAATCAATTTCACTAATCCAACCGTTGATTATTACCATAAAATATTAATGAGCAAATACAAATTTTATTTAAATCCCAAATTCATAGCTATCTTATCTAACCATTGATATTTTTTTACGAATCTTATTTGAAATTTTATTATAGATTCATTTGAAATTATTAAATGAAGTATCTTCTAATTTTAAAATTTTATAACAATTGGTGGAGTCAATCTACTTAATAAGAACTTTTGGTTTGACAGTTGGATAAGTGAAATTCATTGCTTATAATATTAATGAGTTATTAAGCGGAGTAACTTGTGTCAGAGTTATTCTTGGAGTCCCAGTCACACACACACAATTGATTGTGATTGCTTCATAGTGTTATAAGTTTTACACCGACAATTTATCAAAACCAAACTCATTGTTTTTAACATAATGTAATAATAAAAAAATAATGTAGCATAAATAAATCTGGAATTATATCATATATATATATAAGTGAGGAACTACATAAATGATAGATTTTTTCATTCTTTCAACACTAAAACATATTTTTCACTATTCTGTTCATGATTATCTAATGCAATAATTTTAATAAATAAAAAGCAGAAACCTAATAATAAGCATGATTTTTCACTAAAATAGTGTTTTTTCAGTGTTTCTTCTTTTTAATCAAACTCATCTACAAAATCAAATAAATAATTTAGTAAAACAAAATCATAAAGACAACCTTAAATTTTCAGACAACCTTAAATTTTCCAATCTTTTTACCTTTTTGTCGTTGGTGTAGATATACCTTTACTTTACTTTCCTTTCTGTCCTTTATGAATGTAATCCTTTTAAGACAACCCTATCTTGTTGAACAAGTTGGGTTAGTGGGCCTTACCATGGGCAAACTAACTCAACTTCTTAAACAAGTTAGGTTTAGTAAAAAAAAAATTACTTTTTTCCAAAAATGTCCTTGATGTTTTCGGATTTTAAAATTCGAAATCATATTTATGTATAATTAACAATCAAAATCTCTTCGTTTTTAGTAGTTTTGAATTTTGTTTTTAAAAACAAAGTAAAAAATGCTAAAAATACCACCTAAAAATCAAATAAAGCTAATGCAAATTTTTTCGAGAATATGAAAAATTAAATAAACATGACCAAAATACTAGTGTTGATGTGCAATCATCATATCGCATCGTTTTCAGCTTAATTTCTAAAATGTCAACGGGCATACACGTTTTAAGTTGGTGTTTCGACAACTAATTTAAAACGAGTTTTTTGTAATCCTTTTCTTTTTGCATTTGTTCGTTGTTTTAAAATATTATACTTTAATTACATGTATTGCATTCATTTTTGAACATGATTATCATCATAACAGACTTACAATGAAAATGTGTTAATCCTTCTTTTGCACTAGTGCGGTCAGACACATTGGAAGGTTTTGTTCACAACACCTATATTTCATACGTAAGTTGAACTTTGAAGTCTCGAGCTTGCTAGATTGATTCCTTATTTTTGTGTAAAATGACTTCTTTATTTTATGACATGTATGAAAAGAATGTTAGATCTAGGATTAAAAAATAACTATCAATCATGGTATTTGTTATTATATGGTATTTTTTAACAAGTCAATAAATAAATAAATATTAATTAGGCTTAATTGCAGTTTTAGCCTCCTAACTTTCTCAAAGTTGTGATTTTGTCCCCCTAAGAAAAAAAACTACAAAACAGCCCCCTAAATTTTGCACCTGTGGCAGTTTTGGCCCCCAAGGCTGATATTGACTCGGTCTACGCTTACGTGGTACCCTAAGTGAGGTGCCACGTGTTATTTTTATTTTTATTTTTTTGTCTTGGGGGGCTAAAACTGCTACAGTTGCAAAACTTAGGGAGCTGTTTTGTAGTTTTTTCTTAGGGGGCCAAAATCGCAACTTTGGGAAAGTTAGGGGGCTAAAACTGCAATTAAGCCTATTAATTACCCTTACGTGAATTACAAACCTTCCGGCAGATTAAAAAAGTCCTCTTTTATATTTTGAAATGTTAACCTTATGTAAGGATTAATTACACATTAATAAAGGAAAGTGGACAACAAGATACGTCGTCAGATTTTTTAGATAACAAAATTAACTATCGTAAACACAACATTCACAGACGTATAAAACATGACATTGATTTTTTGTTTTTGTAAAAGATGAGACATGACACGGTTATGCTTGACCTTTTAAACTTTACGTAAAAGGTCAACATCATTTATTTCAATAGGTGGTTTGCATTTTTCTATCGACAAATTTATTGATGTATGTTATTATAATATTGGGGAATGACGGGAACAAATAATATTTAAAGAGTTTTTTCTATCATGTGCAAATTTGGACACGTTAAGAAATTTAAAATAGAAATTTTATATTGGAACTTGTACATTAAATATTAAATATAAAACTTTTGAGTAAATAATTGTTGTTTTCCAAGAAAAAATTTCTACTATCAATTATTTTAATATGTGCAATGTTGCATATGTTAGACAAACACATATTTAAATTAACCGCTGCTAGTGGAAAATAACTACTAGCATTTTCTTTTGTTGAGAGAAACAACAACTAACATGTTCATCTTCCAATTCAACAATATAAAATATACAACTTTATTTTGACGGAGTATAAAATATACATCTAATCTCCTTACAATGTATCAATCCAAATAAAATTGGTTAAAACAAATTTGGTGTAATATTTGTTCCTAAAAAAATCGGTGTTATTAAGTTTCAAAGCAAATTATTTTGTTTTTAGAGAAAATAATTTATTTTGTTATGCTTTCATTAACAAAAATAATGTGATACATTTTTAATATCATATTTTTTAATGAAAGCCAAACAAATATAGATACAAATAAATATCTAAATTCATATTTTCAATTTTTAAATTTTTCAAATAAAATTGGTGAAAACAAATTTGGTGTAATTAAGATTCTAAATAATTTATTTTGTTATGATTTCCTTAACAATTAAAAAAACGTGTACTAAGTTTCCAAATCTATATCCATTGGCCAATTAGAATAAAAATAAAAAACAAAAACTGGTTCATGTGGCCAGAATAATCCGTTTATGTTTTTAGCCAATTATCTTGTTTATGGTGAAAAAATATAGCATGAAAAGGAATGACGTCCAATAGTTAAAGTTTAAGATAAAAAAATTAAGCAATTAACATCCAAAACCTAAGAAAACAATTTGTCATATTGTTGGCATAATGTTTGAACTTCCGAGTGAGTCCACTAGGTTTGATGATCATATTAGGTCAATAGCAACCATACAAGTGAGATTGACATCACATTTCAGTAAAACTTTAAGGCATTATATATTTTGTTCATCTCACTTATATGTCGTTCAAAATCTACTCTTCCATCCAATGTATAACGTTAACTCACACTTGACACATTAACATATCCTAATTAAGTTTACGACTATATGCGTCTGTAATTATATGATGTAGTCAAATAAAGTCAAATTGAGGCACAACATGTTCAGAAATGTTGATTGGTGGTGATTTCGTGAAGGGAGGTATATGTTCATTTCTTTCATGAAAAGATAGAAATGAAACTAGAAAGAAAGAAAAAAGCGAATAAGGAAAAAAAAATTGAACATGAGAGAAACAATAAGAGGAAAATATGTAGTGTGTGTTTTATCGGTGAGAGTATACAATAGATTGAGTTATCGGAAAGGTTTCTTGAAGAAATTGAATATTTTTAGGTTATTATTACCATAAAGTAAGAGCAATTAAAAAAAACCTCGCATCATTTTAAAATGTCTAATAAGCATGTATTCTATAAACTCATTTGTTTTTTCCATTGTCACATCCCCAAACACTAGATGTGAAGGAATTTGAAATAATAGAGGTTGAATACAAAAGTAGAATGAAACCTAATGACATCAAAAAAAAAGTTTTACGAAAAAAAGGTTAATTAAGTAAATATTCCTTATAAATATGAATTTCTTTTGTATAAGGCTCTCTGCATTTATGATCTACCATCAGGAACTACTTTTGTTTCCCCAACAAAGTTTAATTGGACTTAGATTTTGTCGTTCGACCTTACGGGAGAGCCAACATTGGTGTGGATAGACCCATTGAACACATAACGACCACATAAATGACCATGATACCACATCTTCATCAATATATCAAATTTGACAAAATTCTAGCCCGTGTTTGGCACGGGTTTCCAAACTAGTTATAAACATTTGGGTTAATTTTTTTTTAAGAGTACATGTGTCATCTTCACATTCTAAATCTCATTTAATGTTTTCCTTTCATCCAATCAAATAAGATTATGACACATTTGTTTTATATCAACCAATAAAAAAAGGATTATGACTCATTTGTTTTTCATGAGCCAACCAAAATGGATCATGACTCATTTGTAAATTAATACATGATTTTTTTTCCCTACATATATAGACAATTCATTTTTCATCATTTTCATCTTTCTCCCATAAAAAATTTATTGTGAATAAATAGTATTCTGAATATTATCCGAATTAATACATGACTCATTTCTTTAACTGAACCACAGTCAGGAAAGTTGAGTTGAATATTATCTTCGAGACATAAATAGTATTCTGAATAGTCGTCTGACCTACATTTATATAAAATAAAAATTATTCATTATCCGTTTACAAAACAAAAAATATTCATATGTATAAAATATAATCATACGTTGAAATATCTTGGTTTTGTTCAAGTTGTCAACAACAACAACAACATTATCAGTCTCACCAGATGCAAGAAAAGCATTCAACTCATCAATATAAGGTCCAAACAAAGTAACCTTGAAACGAAACTTGATACAACAATTTTTTTAAATAAAAAATCCAATTTAATCTCGACAAATATATAAAACAGTTGTAAAATAAAGTGATAATACTAAAATATCGAAGACCGACGTACCCATCATAATCTCCCTCAATAGGAATCATGGATTGAATTCCATTGCGAGAATACGACTGTACAACACCAACTACTTTCAACATTCCCATGACATCTGAAAATTTGTATAAATTGGATATTAAATGTATGTAAATACAAAAACACACACCATGAATAAATCATAAAAAAATATTATAAAAGTATATAAAAACCAGCTTACCGATCAAATAATCTGTATCAAACTCAGATTGGAAAATATCGTGAGGCAACACTAAAATTACACACATGTTAGCAGGAACCAAGGTATCATCACATTGTTTGATCTTGGTACCATATTGGAAGTTAACCTTGTATGAATGTGTTGTTGTCCTATATGATCCCACATTGGAAGCAACACTAAAATTTTCAATAAAATACATACGATCTTCACTTAATTCCTTCTCATACTTGTATATAAGAGTATACCTAACAGACACGTTAATTTTCTCACCGTAAAATAAACATAAAAATAAAAATAGTAATTTAAAAATGTATAATCAAATATGGGACTTGAAAAAAAAAATCATTTATGAGCGTTATAAAAACATTTTTAGAAAAACTTTTATAAAAAACGTATAAACGTACGAATCGTAATTTACAGAACCATATTTTTTTTTGTGAAGATCTGGATAACATTTTATGAAGGAAGCAATTGATTGTTTATTTTTGCGTTGTAATTATTTCGGCAACATGTGGCATCTTATTCTGGATTGGCTTGGTTTTTCTTGAGTCAAACTAGATACTTTAGCAGACTAATTTTTGCAATTTAGTCAGACATGTGGTTTTCAAAGATCTATTCGGCGTTTTATACATCTGATTTGGTTCTCTTGTGTTTGGACAATATGGAAGGAAAAGAATAACAGAATTTTCGACAACAAAGAAGTCCAGTTGTCTCAATTGTTAGATAAAATTAAGCTACAATATTTTTGATGGTTGAAAGCAAAAAATCCTAATTTTGCTTTTTTATTATTATGTTTGGTGACTTAATCATTTATTTTGCATGGATTACACTATGTACTTGATTTTTTTATTTTGTCCTTGTAATTAAGTATTTTATAGAACATTTGACTCATTTTAATATATGAAAGTGTTAATCGATGCTTCAGGACACTCGTTAAGAAATTATAAAAAGAAATATTACTTTAAAAATTGTGTATTATGCTTTTTGAAAGTTGAAAAAGTGTTTTTTCGATATAAATTTTATATTTTCTTTCTAATTTTAGTTTCTTAATCGATGCTCCAATTTAGCTTGTACAAAAAAAATCAATATAATTAAAGTCAATATTTTTAATATGGAAATGCTAACAAGTGCATTTATGAGTAAATATGCAATTACTTCCCTGAAATTGTAAGTTTCGTCAATTACCTCTGAAATTGCACAACTTTAATCAATTTACCCCCTCCGTCAAATTCTTCTGTTGGAAACTAACCTATTGAAAATTGTGATTGTTAACGTCAGTCTTATGTTGTTAATACCACATCATACCAAGACATATCTTTGCATATCTTCAATTTCATATCTTTGATTCAATTGTTTGCCTTTAATATATTTTGAGTCAAGGATAAGAAAAAAAATATATAAGTTTTCAAGTTTGGGGGGCATTTTTAAGTGCAAAACTTCAGGGGTATTTGCAAAACGTCATGTTGACTAACAGAAGAATTTGACGGAGGGGATAAATTGATTAACGTTGTACAGTTTCAGGGGGTAATTGAAGTTTTATTAATACCATGGGGTAATTAACGAAACTTACAATTTCAGGGTAATTGCCTATTTACTCGTGCATTTGTCTGAAAACAAGAAAATGTGACATGTCATGATTATGTCGGCAGAGGCAATAAAATCCAACATGGATGAAGAAAGTGACAACATCATGGAAGAACAAAGTCAGAAGAAACCCAAAATCCTCTGCCTCCATGGATTCAGGACCAGTGGTGAAATCCTCAAGAAACTAGTCTTACGTTGGCCCGAAAATGTAATACAAAAATTGGACCTCGTTTTCCTCGATGGTCCATTTCCAGCACAAGGAAAATCAGATGTTGAAGGCATTTTCGATCCTCCTTATTATGAATGGTTCCAATCCAATGAGGTTATTGATTGAACAATGAATCATAATCTTCTGCATTTATTTGTGTTTGTGCTTAAATAATATTTTATTTAATTGTGTGTAGAATTTCACTGAGTATAGGAATTTTGAAGAATGCTTAGCATACATTGAAGGTTATATGCTGAAAAATGGTCCTTTTGATGGTGTGCTTGGATTTTCTCAGGTATGTTTTTTATTATGATGAAAAATGCTGTGTTTTTTTTTTTTGCTTTTGATTAATTGTGAATTAATGTCACTCAGGGAGCATTTTTAGCGGCTGCATTGCCAGGAATGCAAGCACAGGTACTAATTAACAAAGAAACCCTGTAGCTTACTTTAATATATACATTTTAGTCCATCTTTGGATTCAATTTTTTTTGTAAAAGATAAAGGGTATTCTAGAAATGTGAAAAATTAATTTTGACATGTTTAAGGGTGTCCGTGAGCTATGAAGCACTCGCGAACACAGCGACACACACATCCTACATGACACTGATACTCATAATAATTTTATGAAATTGAATGTAAAATGTTAGGAGTTCCGTTTTGAGAAGATAAAATTGTTCATTGTAGTACGTAAGTTATGAGGTTGTCTCACTTAACGAATTAGTCTATTGGGTTAGGCTCCCTTTTCCCCATGGACTTGAGTCCTAACATAAACACACATGTCCGTGTCGTGTCAGTCACAAATGTGTCGGACACTCGGAACATGCATTCAAGTGAAGTGTCCATGCTGTATAGCTTTTAAGTATATACATTTTTGGGTTTACAAAAGATTCTAACTTCAAACTGAGATGTAAAGCTTTTAACTTCAAACCTGAATATTAATCTATGAATGTATTCAATTTTACATGATAAATCAATTTTTATAAAATGATCTTTTGGTAAAATAAGAAATGCTAAACTTGACTTAGAGGTCGATGTTAAATTACAATTGATTTGATTGAGCATTGAAGTGATGGTGATGATTTTAGGGAGTAGCACTTCAGAAGATAAGCAAGATCAAGTTCCTGATTCTGATATCAGGTGCCAAGTTTGGCGGGATGAATTACGGAACACCTAAACTAGCTTCCAAAGCATTTTCAAAACCAATTGATTGTCCCTCTCTTCACATTATAGGTAGTTTCAATAAACAATCTCTTCTAATTATTTTTTCAATCAATTTTTCCTTTACTTCATTCCTTGAAAAGTCACATTGGCATCTTATATTGTTATTCAGTGCAGTATTGTACTTACCAATATACTTCATTCATATAATGTGATTCAGGGGACATGGATTTCTTGAAGCCGGAAAGCATTGTTTTGCGAGAGGCTTTTGTCGACCCTGTTGTGATTCATCATCCAAAAGGACATACAATCCCAAGACTTGGTTAGTCATATAGCATCCCTTACTTTAATTGATACTTTTGTGCACTTTAAAAATGCATGTTTCTAGCTAAGATGTATTTGAATACTATTTGTTTGTTTGGTGCTTCTTTGTTCCAGATGAAAAGAGTCTTCCAACCATGCTTGGTTTTATTAACACAATTCAAGGGATGCTATCAGATGATCGGAGCAAGAATTGAATCTTGAAGTAGAATTTTTGTTTCCTTTATATGAGACTGTGAAACTTCATCAAAATATCTAGCAGTATCAGTTAGTTACCAATTTCTCGCATTTCTAGCTTTTCAGTTATGACCGTTAGTAGCTGATTTCTCATGTATAAATACCGCAAAACCTCTCCTTCGTTCATTAATGAGCATCGGATTGCTCATTCATATCAGTTCTTTGCACCCAGGTTTATTTTGTTAATCTGGTATCGTTGGTATTTTGAGCGCTTTCCTCTGCTGCACTGTCATCATGCCTCGAAATTGATAACTTTATTCCACCATTTCCGCCATACTCATTAATGGGAATGTTGTTTCCGATCCAACGCACAATCCATTTTTGGTTCATCCAAGCGAAAGTTCTCCTGTGACAATCTCGGCTAGGCTATTAATAGCCTAATTGTGGTCATCTTGAAGAGATGCTTGTTTGATTTCTAAATATATGCTGCTAAAAAATCATTTGGCTGAACTGATGTAAAAATCCAAGATGAATGATTCTTTTAGCATCTCTTATTTAGAGGTTCTACCATCTTAGGTTCAAGTTCAGCTCTCATTAGTTGAAAAAGATGGTCTAAATTGGACAATTTTGTAGCACATTATGAAGGAAAAGAATGAAGTCTTCAAACTTTTCAACCAATGACGATCTTGGTTGAAAATAAATAAATCCTCATCCAAGGTAAAAGATCTTTAAATTGAATATATCCTAAAAAAATTCTCTTCATATTCAACATATTTTGCAAAGAGAAAGAGATTGTGAGGTAGCTCAGTAAAAAAGCACCCACACCACAATATAACTCCAAGATGTTGTCACGCGTAGGTAGCTCAGTTAGTGAGCTAAAAGGCGACGAAGGAGTTTGAGGGGGGAGTTCTTGGGTAATCTCCGGAAACTAACATTTCTAACTACTTATGTTACATTTGACTATAAAATATAAACTCCAAGATGTTGGCCCACCAAAAGGTCTATTTGCATTTTGCACCCACATTTCAATGTAATTGAGATGAAGTTTATTGATATCTCCGGTTCAATCATCAGTTAGAATTAAAATGTGGTTATCAATGTTACAAGGAAAATCGGAGACAACCCTATTCTTGTCTGGTATATCTAATAAAATTGGAAGAGTAATAGACTCAGTTCCTCCTCTTTTATAGAACTGCTACAAGTAAGATTAGTATGACAAGAAACACAATAAGTGTTCAACTTTCAAATAATAACCACTCACTCTCCATGTATGGTTAGCCATAATCTGATTTGACAAATTTCCTATATTTATGCATTCTTCTCTTTCTTGTATAAATCATTTGTAACAAATAACAATGCTCTTTTAGTTCCATACATGAAAGAAAGTGTTGATGAGATACAAGATTTATACAAAAGCATTGTATAACCTTATATTAGTCTCTCAAAAAAAAAAACCTTACATTAAATTATATTATAAAATGATGAGACACAATGTTAAGGATTAATTCAAAAAAAAATGTTAAGGATAATATCATGGATGATGACTTCCATTTATTTATTTTTACATTAGCTGTAAGTAATCCTCATTCCTACATGGGCTAGTGGAGCAATGAGTTTAGTATCTCATTTCAGTTCCTCTAGTTTCTTGTTTTTAGAATTTTGTTCTTCTCACTTTCATTTTTGCTTCCACAAAGTGAAAAAATGCCAAAATACCTCTACGACAGCTGGGTAAATGTTGTTGGGAAGCGAGCGACGGTTAACTGCCACTGAGGTAACTTTATATTTCACGGTGTTTGAAGAGAAAAAATGAAAGTAAGAAGAATAGTTGTCTTGTTTTGAATATGGGCCGAGAAGGCAACATAGTGGCCCATTTCTTTTTGTTTTGAGTATTACTTTTCCCACCCTATGGCTTTCCTCGCCTGCCCTATTTTTTTCTCCAAAATACCCCTCGTCTGGATTATATAATCTAAAACCATTACGGAATATTAATTCCGGATTTATTCGTGGATTTTGGCACTCCATCCACCCTGATGGATGATGATGCCAATTATGAATAGATGGATTCAGATTATGTAAACCAAAAATTGTAGATAACTTCCGGATTATATAATCCAAAAAGTGTAAATCACCCCGTTGAAAGTCAACAAAAGGGGTTGGTGAACGATGGTTCCGGATTATATAATCCGGAAAGTAATAAACCTGTCCGGATTATATAATCCAGACTGCATCAGTACAGAGGCAGAAACCATCTGTTTTGGCTGAGCCTCTATTTTGGTGCATTAGCTTGCTTCTAAACAGACATACCATGCCGGTTACCATATGTTCTAACAGTAAATTCAACTTATAACGTAACAATTATCAACACAACATAATTTTCAAACATAACATTAATCAAATATAATAAAAAATTTATCCAAGATTACATAACATTAGAAATTATCTAAATGTTACATCACTAAAAATTATCCAAGATGTTCAAATAGAACATAATAAAAATCAACCCCTAATAACTACACCAGTACCACCGCCACCTCTGGCACCCCTTCTAAGCTCAGTAGCTCCCCGACGACGGTAAACTTTCCCATCATGCACCTCTTTCAACGCGTCCACCAAATGCTGCCATTCCTCAATCCCTATCGGCACCAGACCACTTCTCATTAAAGCATAGATGTGGTCTCTGATGCGGCTCATCCTTCCGCTAAGCTGTAAGTACCCAAGGTCTTCATCCTCCTAAGCAGACCGCGCATCAAGGACCTCGCGCTCCGGTGGCCTCGGCACCGGTACTGGCATGTCAAGAAGAACCATGCATGGATGGGAATGGCGATAAAACCAATCGATGTATCCATCTACTGCCTCCACATCATGAACTGCACACTCTCCCAACTGCTCTCCACATCATAACCAGCAACAAGATCAAGGTCTCTAAAGTACCTCAAGTACACAACATCCACAGCCCACTAACTCTTGTCAGTGAAGATCGTGATCCCCACCAAGTATAGCAAATATATGCGGACAACATGGTCCCGCAACCTCTGTACCTCCTGAGTCACGCCATACTCGGTTTCCAAATCCCTTTGCTCCTTCAAACGCTCCTTGAATATCCTCTCAAAGTAGCAAAATCGGTAATGTGCACCTTTGGTCTTTTCGACCTGAATAAGAGCATCACCCGTACTAGACCCCAAGTACGTCTCCATCAATTCCACCGCCTCGTCCCGTGATATGGACCCGTGGGATAGGAGTATGCCGTCAATGAGGAGATGCAGAAAACATGCCACATCATCAAGTGTGATTGTCATCTCCCCAAACGGAAGGTGGGAGCTGGAAGTCTCCTCGTGCCACCTCTCCAAAAAGGCACAAATCAGACCATGGTTAATCAGGTTGTAGCTGGTATCCTGAAGCCAACCAAGGTCGATGCCCTGCAATTTGTCTTCCCACCACCATACAACCATGATAGGTTTGGTTTCTTCATCGTGCATCACTTATATCTTCTTTCCGTTGCTGATGCATTTTAATTTTCCCCGCCACTGCAAAGTGAGTTTAAAGTGAGTTTATACTCATGGCTTCACAAACATATTTAATAGTACATAAACAGACAGTTTCACAAATATCAACATCATTTTCACAAAGACTACCATTAATAAAGTGAGTTTAAAGTGAGTTTAACATTAATAAATACCTCGCCATCAGCCGCCTTCCTGGCCACGTGCACATGGTACTTCCACAGCATGCCAGTCTCGTGTGGGCCACCGGGATAGTCATCTAGTGGCTCAGGGCCCACCACCTTCTTCTTCTTCTATCGTCTTCGCGGTGACTCAACATCTTCCATTTCCTCGTCCATAGCATGAAGCTCCTCCTCAAGCTCCTGCTCCTCCATATCCTACAAGTCCACATCAGGCTACTCTTGCTGCTCTGGCTGATGCTCGACATCAGGTTGGACATCACCCCTGCGTCCTTTGACGCCACCCCGACGCCTCGGAACAACACCTTCCTCCTGCAACCGTTGGGGACGCTCTCTCCTACGAGAAGCATGCCCTGCCTCCCTTACGAGCCGAGTGGAAAGTGATGCTTTTGTAACATGCAAATTAGGATAATCAAACATCACAATCAAACAGCATAATCAAACATCACAAAACCGAAGCAAAAAAACATTATAGGTTTGTCCGAATTTCAAATTCCGGACAGCAACAATCTAGTCCGGAAAACGAAATCCGGATTACACCCGACCAGAATTCCAAAAAAAAATCGACCAAATTTACCATGCATGTGTATAGAAATCGAACTTACCTTCCATGTTGTTTGACAAGGGTTGAAATGCGGTGCTTTTGAGCAACAAAACTCTTAATTTGGACAAGATTTGTGGTGTTCGGAATTTGGGATAATGTAGAGAGAGAATGGTGAAAGTGAAACTATAAAATTGTAAAAATGGGGGGTGAAGTTACTTTTATACCTCGCAAGTGTCCAGAAAACATTATCTGAAATGCACATAGATTTTCCGGATTATATAATCTGAAGGGCGTGTTGGTAATTTGTGCAGGGCGCGCGAGAAGGCCATAGGGTGGAAAAAATAAATCTCTTTTGTTTTTGGACAAATAGTGGCCCATTTGTTGTCAGCCTTTTCTCTTGTAGAGCCATATAGCTTTCTTTGACAAAAAAAAAACATTACTTTTCCCACCCTATGAGATATTTATGGAGTGTTTATGTTGTTCAAATTATATAACTTGAACTGCATAGTACAGGTGAGAGATCAATAGGGTGGAAAAAGGAGTAAAAAAAACATAGGTTTTTGGCATAGAAGTTAGAGAAATTCTAATATCCTTCGCCTTTTTAAATGGTCCACTCTGAACTACTTAAAAATGTTTATAATTCTAATGGTGATGGATATCATCTTTTGATAATATATGTTAACGATCCTCCTCATTTTTACAATTGAAATAATGACGTAATTGATATAAGTTTGATTAAAACAACGAAAAATAAATATATAACTCGTATGAATCAACATCACCTCTTAGCCGTAAATATGAGATATGCCATGAACTTTTATTTCCAACTACTATTATAGCCCATGTTTGAAAGTTTTGATAAATTTAAATACTAATCCACGATTGACCATTTATAAAGGTGGTCCATCAAACAACTCATAGAGAAGATAAACCTCTTATCATTGTGTAATACGTAACTTCACTGTAATCACAAATCTAGACTATTGCTACCAATGTCATGGTTTCAAACATTCATTTAAGTTTATTGAACAAATATAGTATTTATTTTTTTAAGAGAAATATCATATTTTTAATTTCGGTGTTTACTATGCAGCTATCATTTTATTATCACGTTATTTTGTGATGCAAGTGCTATTATTCATTCCAAAATCCATGTTTTGAAAGTCATATCCCTAATCATATCTTTTACTATTATGAGTTTTCTTTCAAACTCTCAATGATTACACAAAGGCTACTTTTGCTTATTAAGTCAACAAGAAGATGCAGAAAAATAAATAAGTGGGACTTCATTATTTTTCTAGAAACAAATCCCCAATCTTCCAATGGCAGTACCCCTTCTTGTGCAGAATAGAGAACAGAATAACTCTCATATTTAAACCTTTTTTTTTCCATTTTCAAGAATTTAACATATTATCATAAGAATTTGATAAATATAAGAAATGATATTTGTACATCTATTTTTTAACAACTTTTGAAACAACTCTCTTTCTCATATTTATGTGTTTTTATTCTCTCTTTTCTTCTTTCTTTCTCCATTGTTTTTGTCCAATAAAAAAATAAGAAAAATAGTTGTCTCAAAGAGTTGTACAAAATTAGTTGTACAAATATCACTCCTCGATAAACATAGGTGCGTTTGGAATTTGGATATAATTTGTTGCACATGGAACCCCCAACATCCAATCGATTAATGTCAAATCAATTTCTTATATTTAATTATTTTAAAATAAATTTAAATTAGTTTTACTTAATTCGATTCTTCCGTCAAGTCTCGTCATTAACAATGTTTTTTTCCCGAAAGATCGTCGTTAACTATGTTGACGTGACACGTTAAGCATTGACGTAGAGTTCCAAAAGGGTGTATCTACCATTGGTTTAATAAACACATTCTTTCAGATTTTTGCATTTATTTGGCGGTATCTAGGATCAATTTGATATATAAAATAAATAATGCATAGAATGATTTGATAATGAGTGACATAATTTATAGACCAACATGATTTTCAATGAGTAATTCACGGATCGATTTGACAGTGTAACGATTTGTAATTACTTTCATTTAAAAAAAAGTTCAAAAAATTCAAAAAAAAAAAATTCAATCAAATTTGTCCATGTACATGTGGAAGCTACCTTGAAACTCCACGACATGCCAATATTGTTTATGGTGAGACTTAACGGAGGAACTAAATTGATTGATACTAGACCATCGACCCGTGCTACGCACGGGTCATATCGAAGGTAATATTTGACGGTAATAGGTAACAAAATAGTTTAGATGAATGTCATGATTGTCATATAATATTTCATAATATTAAGAAGCATAGACGTTGGTAAGAGAAAGTGAGGATGGATAAATTAGGTTAAAATTAAGTTAAGTATAGCGACACGGGTTAACATTTACAAGTAAGAGATTATGTTAAGTATAGCGAAACGGATTAACGGTTATTCCTTTCCAAAAAAAATAGCATATCATTAGGAACATAATTTTATTTTACTTTAGATAAACATTAAATTCAAAAGTGTGGAGAGAAAAATTAGGTTAAAATTAGGTTAAGTATAACGAGGCGGGTTAACATTTATAGGTAAGAAATTTATACAATTAAAAGATGTATCGGCTATTTTGAAATAATGAAGAATGAAATTGACCGACATACAATTTAAGGACAAAAAACCTATTCACTCCAAAAACAACTCATGTCAAACTTATGATAAACTATCTTTATAATCTCTTCTAAATAATTACACAAATATTTGTGTCATTAAATTTGCTTCAAAAAGAAACACTACTAATGAAATTTAAAATAAGATCTTTCAATCGTCTCCTTAATCCAAGAAAAAAAAAACTCTTATAATTTAGATATACACATGCACCATGGATTGTTTACCTATTAATATTAGAATTCGGATTGAGTTAATATAACTTTACAAAATCGACTTGTACAGTAAAAAGTTTAACAATGTTGAAATCCACTTATATTATTATCCGTCATTTATAAACATATTTTCAAATCTTATTTTATTAAATTGAAACTCTTAAGAACATCCACTGTGGAGACCCTCAATTTTGAGGTCTTAAACAGGTTTCACATGTGCACATCACTTTTTTATTATTTTTTAATAATAGTACTTAATAAGTAGATTAAATTGCATTTTTGGTCCCTTAACTATTTAGGTAGTATCACTTTGGTCCCTTAATTAAAACTCGATTTATTTTGGTCCCTTAACTTCTCTCTGTTACACATTTTGGTCCTTTCCGTTAGTTTTAATTAAAAAACGTTAAGTTTTCTTCATCTTCTTCTCATCTTTTTCATCTTCATATCATCTCCATTAACCTTCAACAACAAGAATCCAAGAAAAATTCCAGAAGAAAATGAAGAAAACCTAACGTTTTTGAATTAAAACTAATGGAAAGGACCAAAATGTGTAACGGAGAGAAGTTAAGAGACCAAAATAAATCGAATTTTAATTAAGGGACCAAAGCGATACTACCTAAATAGTTAAGGAACCAAAAATGCAATTTAGCCTAATAAGTATTCAGAAAAAGTATTTAACCACTCCAATAGAGACCCTCTAACAAAAGATCCAAATGGGTCATACCAATTAACTCTTTATATTTACATTTCAACAATAACAACTCAACAATAATTATTTTAATAAAAAGTGATGTGGGGTCCACTTAAGAATGAGGGTCTTAAGTGAGATCCTGAGTATTAAGAGACCCCAAAAAAAATTCATCAATAAATATACCTATTAGATACCGAATCTTAAATGGTGAAGACCTCATCATTGGAAATGGTTTAACAATTAAGAAAAAAAAAGGACGTTTAAGAGGGAGACATTTCACTATAAAAAGAACTCATAATTTTTCTAAGTGGGTCAGTTATTAATCATTACAAACTTCTATTGATCCCATTTTTCCCTAGTTCCTACCCGCTTGGTCGAAAGTTTCTTCTCTAAACCCTTTTGAATTACATGAATAAGGAAATTTTTAAATAGTGCCTTGTGGCAAGAAATCATTTGCCACTAGTCTATGAATAAACTAGGCCGGTGTTTAAAGCCTGACAACGGCCAATATACAAACCAAATAGCAATTCATAATTTAGAGAATTCCCTGAAGTTTTCCTCTCTGATGCTAAATCCACAAAGTGGGGGGCATTGTACATCCCATTTTTGCTTTTTAGCATATAAGTAAAATGCTTTGCACTAATCATTTTTAGATTGCTATGATTATTGAATGTGTAATGTCTTAATCAAGGAATCCAGTTAACTGTGCATAAAGTATGATTAGACGACCCACTACATCCTTCATTTGCATGCGGGAATGTCATTTCTTAAGATTTTCATCACTTTATAGTTCCATCTTTATGTTAAATTAAAGCTGCAAGTAAAAAAGTGAAACCAAAGCAAAACAATTATTTTAGGGAAGCATGCAATGGTGTTAGCATTAGTGCAGTACCATTTAAAGCTAATGCTTAACTGCTACATAACCATGATTTAATTTAAAGAAAATTGACCTTTATCCCATAGTTCCTATTGATTAATCAGCTATATTAAAAGTCAATTCTTGAACAAGAAAATGTAAATCAATTCATACATTTTATTTATGATGGGTGATGGGTCTATATATGGATAAACTTTTAACGATGTTGCTTTGGAATAGGCTTTTAGTTCGTGTATAACTAAATGTGTCTTGTAAATAATTAGCCTCCAGGAAATTAGTTGTTTGAAAAGTTATTTTACCATCCATCTAACATAGTGTCCAATATTTGATCCATTGCCCTTTTATAATCTTAGTTACCTTATAATGATGTTGGTTGTTTTGGAATAGGTTTTTAAGTTGATATATAACTAATGTGTCTTATAAATGATTAGCCTCAAGGACATCAGGTGTTGGAAAATTATTTTACCATCCAACAGTGTCCAATATTTGAGCCATTGCCTTTTTATTTATCCTCACATGTTTATCTTTAAATCATTCTTTCAAAAAAAAATGTTTATCTTTAAATCATAGTTCCGTTCAAATAATAATAATAATAATAATAATGAAAACTTTATCTCATATATAGTTTCATACTTATTTTTTTTGTTGAAGGATATAGTTTCATACTTATATAGACAAATTTTATCGTGGATCACATTGATAGGTAGTCCACTATTATTCCATGCTTAAAAATCATTGAAAAATTTAACGATGATAGATGTCATCTTTCAGAAGTAAAAATTCATGGTTCTTTTTTTATTCGCGCATGGCAAAGACAACTATTTAATTGATACCAATTTGACAAAAATAAAAGCAAATGGACATATGTATGTCTAAATTCAACTCATTTTGATTCATCTTCTCCAATTGCTAAGGAGGAATGCCTCCGTGAAACATATATAAAGAGAAGTCCATAGGTGTGCTAATGCTTTAGCTCTTAAAGGTCATAGTGGGAACTATTCTCTTCATGTCCTTGAAGAGATGTATCCAAGTCTTGTTTTGTTGTTTGACACCGATAATAGGGGCCTTAATGCTCCTATTGGTGATGTATAGTTTTTGTGTTTCTTTATTTTTTTAATTAAAGAAAATAAAATAAAATCAAGTTATATTCACTTTTTGTTTGTTGTACTAGCATCGTTCAAATCGTCATTTCAATCGATCTCTCAGATCATGATTTCAATCGTAAAGATGCGAAACATTGAATTTTTATTTTCAAAATAGTCCATCATATAGAACCCATCTACTTATAGATTGCAAAATCACCAACTATTGAAAATTGAAGTGTCTAGACATTTTTTAAATAAATATTGTAATTTGGAATCCTTAGCAAAACCCTAATATGTACCTGGTCCTTTCCCTGCTGTCTTTTTTGCTTTTTTTAATGCTTTTTCCAAGCTAATTAAGAGTAGATACTAGATAGAGTAATTAAGGATGGTTAGGGAATATGATTGTGTTTACCAACAATGCCTACTTAAATATCCCATCTTTTGTGGAACAGTGTCATAGTGTTTTAATCGTACCACAACAGATGCCTCAGCCATTTAAACAAGTTTATTATGGTATTGTCATCACACACCAAAGGAATGTGATTCCTCTGTGTCACTAAAATCATTGTTCTTTTGCTAATGATTCGGTAGTTTGCTTTACTATCAATCCAACAAATATCGTTGTTAGGTAATGTCGGTGTGCTCTAAATGTATGGCCTTTTTCCTGACTTTGTGAAAATCTATTACTAATTAATAGTCTTATGTTTCAACATCGTTGTGGGGTGTAAACTTTCTATTATATCTGGGCCCTTGAATTATTACAATATTAAGATCCCTTTAGAGTGTAACGTAGTATTTGTTCTCATTACATCTTTAATTAATTCTTTATTGCATATATCATATATGAGTAGGAAGGGGCAACTTAGGTATAGACATGCCGCCTTAAATTTTATTTGTTTATTCTGTCATTTAGTTATCATATGTTATAAGGTAGTTCTTTTTTTCTCCAAGAAATGTTCTAAGGTGGTTTTCTTCAGGGAGTTATAAGGTAGTTGAATTTGCTTTAATATACATACATATGTAATAAAATTTATAGTCTATTTAACATCTATTGAATTATCTACTATCGGCTCAATTAAGTTACACTTTACTTGGGATGTTCAAAATCAGATCAACCTAATAGAAAATTGAAAACTAAACTAATTCAAACTGAAAACTGCAAAAAAAAAAACCGTATTAGGTTTGAATATATCCAGACATATTTTTCATTCAATTATGAGGCTTGGTTTGGGGTATTTGTTTTGCTGCCGAATCAAACCACATGTTCATTGCGTATTAAATTAGTAACTCAAATTAAATGGTTAGTCGTTTTCACATACGCTTTTCACTTCACATGTTCATTAGTAACACTCACAAATCCTAATGTTTCTCTCCCGTTTTCAAAAACACTCGCCTCCTCCATCGTATCAAAGACTAAAATTAGTAACTCAGTTTCATTTTTCGCCGTTAGTCTCTCTCCCTCTCTCTTCCTCTCTCTCACACACATCTATGTCGCCATATAAAAGAAGGAATTAAAAATTTATGCTAACAGTGTTAGAAAGTGGAGACTAGCCAAGAATAAATATTTAAGGTTTTTGGGGCATCCTTAAAAAATATAGTTTAGGGGCACCACCATGCAAATGTCATAGATTTACACATGGTGGTGGTCATGATGCAAGGGATGGGCGTGGATGAGGAATTTGATTACACGCAAGAACTGAATAGTCACCTGTTAGGGGAATACCTTCCATTTAGATGTAAGCTGAATACTAGTGGAACGAGCATTTGACTTTGTCACTCCAAATACAGTAACATATTATTAAGTGTTTGAGGTTTAGTTTTCCCTTTTCTTCAAGATATCTTACATCATTTAAGTCAAAACAATGTTTTGGAGAACCCGAATTTTATTTTTGGTGGTCAGTTAAAACGATTTTTGGTCGGACTTTACATACCTTCTGACCGAAGACTAAATTACCAGCGCCCTTTCCCTAAGAATTGGAGAGCTTACACCATACAAAACGATGTTTTGGAGAACCCGGGTTTTATTTATGGTGGTCGGTCAAAACGATTTTTGGTGAGACTTTACATACCTTCTGACCGAACACTAAATTCCTAGCGCCCTTTCTCTAAGAATTGGAGGGCTTACACCATACAAAACGATGTTTTGAAGAACCCGGATAACACTAAATTACTAGCGCCCTTTCCCTGAGAATTGGAGGGCTTACACCATACAAAACGATGTTTTGGAGAACCCGGGTGGAGGGCTTACACCATAAAATAAGTTAACTTTTGTCTTAGCGTCTTAACCTTTGTTTTAGAAATCGTGGTTAGGTTTAACACAACCCCACAAAACCAACTTGTGAAGTGGGGTTTGCCTCCACTTATAAACACATTGTTAGACCATCTATTATCCGATGAGACTTTTAACTCTTTTTGTTCCAATAGTGTTTTTGCTCCCTCTCAAGTAAACAAGGTTTGCATATTTCATTTCCATCCTCCGTGTGTCCCGCTTTGCAAGAAAAGCTCCTATCATCGGTTTTTCCTTTATTCACCTCACTCTACTACAAATTGTTGGCGTCTGTTTGTTTCTTTCAACCAACAAAATTCGTTGTGTGTACAAACAGTTGTCGTAGACTAAACTCAAATTGCAAAAGTATGTTCATATCTTTATATTTGGATCCAAACGAGTATCTCAATTAAATATAAAGATATTAAATATACATGTGCCTTTGGATCATATCCTAGAAATATCAAAAAAAAAAGTTATTATTTTATAAAAAAAATTAGGGTTAATTAAGTGTTTAGTCCCTATAAATATTCACAGTTTTGTTTTTAGTCCCTACAAAATAAAATCACACTTTTTAGTCCCTGTGACATTTTCCTTAAGCATTTTAGGGACTAAAACTGTTGATGGAAATTTTTGACAGGGACTAAAAGTGCTGATGGAAAATTTATAGAGATTAAAAATGCTGATGGAAAATTTTATAGGACTAAAAAGTGTGATTTCATTTTATAGGGATTAAAAACTTAATTAACCCAAAAAATTAATATATCGCTGAATATGTTTGAGATATATAAAACTCTTTTTAAAAAAAATATTAACACGTTTGTTTAAAAATTAACAATACTTTTTAAAGTATTTAGTTTATATATATCGAAAGATAAAACATTCTACTCCGTAAACAAAGAGAAACTCTATAGTCCACAACGACGTCAAAATAGTTTTATTTAGTAAAATGTTTTAACTGCAAATATATTTCATAAATTAAGATTAGTAATGAATTATTAATGTTTCTTATACATCTGTGTTTGTTTTTTGTTAAATTTTAGGTCAAATATCACTTGTGGTATTAATGTTTCTTATACATATATATGTTGGTTTTTTGTTAAATTTTTGGTCATATATCACTTACGGTACTTTAAATAAATGATTATAAGAAGTTAATCTTTTTAAGTTATTTTAGTTACAAATTAATCCTTTAAGTCATAAAATTTTTTGCACCATTATCCTATTTTCATCAAACTCAGTTAAAAAGTGTTAATGTTACGTAATGTTAAGTTGGTATGCCAAATTAACCGCTATCAAAATTAGGGTTCATAGATGTGTTATTTAGGCTTGATTTGAGAAATAAAATTAATTGATTACTTGATTTAATTTTCTTGGTGAATATTTATAGTAAAATTAGATTTGAATTCAAAAGCAAAAAGAATAAAATATGTATAAGTAATCATGTTTTATGTCATAAGCCCTTTTGAACCTACCTCCACAATTTTGAATGGTTTATAAGCAATTTTTGACGAATTTAGCTGAAAATGTGTGATAGTGTAAATAAACTAAGATTTGAATGACCAAATTGTAAATAAAAAAGTTTAAAGGGCCGATTGATGATAAAAAAAACTTAAAATACTAATTTGTTATAAACATCTAACTTAAAAACCGCGTGGGTTGTTTTGCCTAAATTTTATCAACCTATCTTGACTTGAATTTCAAAATTTATGTGTATTCATGTATATGCATGGTATCACACGTGAACTCCACTTCTGTACCATTACGGTGAGAATGTTACATGACATTGGTCAATACAATTGTGATACATAAGTCAATTCAGCTATTTTCTTTCTTTCTCTCCTTCACATCTTTTTATGTTTAAAAAAAATTATATTGTCACAATTGAATTAATCAATATCATATAACATTATGTCACACAAGTGAAATCCATCATCGCATGTGCATATGCTTAGGCTTCATGGTTGTTTACGTGTATATGATGGAGGATGAGATTTCTTGCATTCTAGTTTTATATTTGAATATTGTTTGTATAGATGAATTATATTCGACCTGATAGTGGTGTTGCGAGAAGCAAGCTGAATTCTATGGTCACAGTTTTCAGTGTATATACTACGTATACTTGTACTGTAGCATCAGAGAAAAAAGCTGCAGAAGAATGTAGAAATATGCAAATCATGGTCGTCCCTTTCTTTTTGTTTTGTCTTGTCACCATCTTACTTCTCTTTTTTCCGCAATATTCTCTCTCTCTCTCTCTCTCTCTCTCTCTCCATTTGCATTTCAACCTCCACGGAGAGAGAACTTTAACTCTTTCCTTCATGCATATATTCTTCTGTAATGTCACTTTGTCCATTTTTGAGAGTAAAAAGAAAAGTGAAGGAAGAATGGCGTCATGCATGGCGTTTTAGCGTGCAAGGAAGAGATTAAAGAGTTTCATGGTTCATGGTTGGTTACTTGGTCTCATTCTGTTTTGTTCTTTCTAGGGTTTCCGTTAACTACAATGATAAGATATCAAAATCATACAAATTAATGATATCAAATTTTTTAGAATAAAGTATACTTTTTTCTCCAATTTAATCTTTAAATTATGTAAATAAATTAAGTAATCTTTAAAGTATATAAAATGGTTTAATTTAATTTCTGCTAGTAATATGTTGGGAACTTAATTGACTGATTTATTTTTTGTTTTTGAATTAATTGATGAATTTCATCTTTACTATATGAAATATTTCATATAGTTTACGAACTACTTGTTATATTTACAAGGTTTAAGAACAAAATTGAAGGGAGAGTAATCGTTTAGGATATTTTTTTTGTTAATTATGAAATTGCATTGACTATCCAAACCGATGGGATTCACACAAGGGGAATCATTACATAAGGAAAATTCCATTATAACTATTGACAGAGATTGATCTGGGTTTAATTAGTGAGCAAGAAGGTCTACACATTTGTTTGCATTGTGGTTAACATGATGTAACTCAAGGTGCATATTTGGAGTCGGGAGAATATGAAAGATGTATGCAAGTACATATTGCAAATAAGAAATATTGATATAACCCTGTTGAATCATATCCACGGCTACTTTGGAATTAGATTCAATTAGCATGTGTTGTAAGTGCTGGGATTGAATAAGTTGGAGGCTAGAAAGAACCCCCCACAATTCAGTTGAAAGGGTATTTATAGAAGTAATTCTATAAGTATAAAGCTAGACATAAATTTATCATATTGATCACGAATGAAAACACCACAAGTTGAACTTCCATGGATTGTTTAGGAATATTAAATTAGTGGTTTATTCAAAAATTTATACACATTTTTTACATTTTTTTACATGTAGACGTAGGCCGTCATCGCCAAATGTTATGTAAAACGATTGAGTTTCATGTGAATAATAACTATGCAAATGTGTAACTGTATATTAGTATATGTGAGTAATAAATTTCTCTATAGTCGTTTTGTACTATACTATGAAACAAAATTATTGTTCTGAAAAAGGAAAACCATGTTTCTCTTTGTTTTCACATAATGAAATTCAACATATACCAACTTCCGAACAAGGATTGGGTTTTCTAATCAAATCAAAGTTTTTATAATACATGTTGAATCAAAGTTTGAATATTGGTCGGAAGAGATATTATATTTAATCTATAGTATATATAAAGAAAATATGTTATTTTGGGTTGGTTTTTTCTCATTCCAATTATACCCTTAAGCAAATTTGATTATAAGAATGTCATTTTGTTGATGTCATTCAAAAAGATAAGAATTTGTACAATATGAATTTTGTTGGTGTAATTTTCATTACATTTTGTTGCTTGATAAGAATTTGTTATAATTTTTTGAAAGATGTTATATTTGTTATATCTTTGGTATCATTGAAAAAGATAATTATAGCTTTTTTGTGGTGGATAGGGTTCGAACCCCAGACCTTGCATATATTATGCATTGTCCTTACCAACTGAGTTAAGCTCACAATGACAGATAATAATAGTTTGTTACAATATGAAAGGGCAAAATATCTATTATCTATAGCTATAATTTTAATCAAAGTTAAAATAATTTTAATCAAAATTTCATAAAAAAATTGGTTATAGTTTACACGTGTAAGGACAATAAAAAGGAGTGGACAAACGGGCACAGAGTGCCTCGTCATAACGCTAGTGTTATATAGTGTTTCAAATAAGATTATGTCGAGTCAAATAACTTATAAAAGCCGGAAGTTTAACTACTTCAATTTGAATGGGCCGATTTAACTTCTTCAAAAAAAACTAAAAACGGAAGTTTAACACAAACCGATTATTGTGTTCGTGGATCAAGAAGCAAGCAAAGCTCAATTGGTGGATCAAGAATAGTCATGAGATCACTAGTAGACTTTGTTCTAATCATAGCTAAAAAGTTAGCACACATATTGCCTCTTTCAGAGAGTGACAAATTTGAAAAACCCAATCTTTATTTGTGTACTTCCTTATAGTAACTATCTCATTCCGGTAGTATTGAGTGAATACATATTTTATGTTTGTTTATCGTAATCAAATTATTTAGTTTGTTTAGATACATCAATATAACAAGAATTTTTTGTTACAAAATCAAATCAATCTTTTGAAAGTTATTTTCTCTCTTAGCTAAATAGGATCTTTTGTTACAAAAGACACAAAAAGATAAATTTATGTTGAGATGTCAAAATATTACGATGGGGCAAAATTGTATTTTGACTAGTCGTTGACTTTCTTAATTAGTGAAAGATGATAGATGGTAAATTGTTTTCAACTCTAGATATTTAAAAGTTGAATTTTAGGAAAAAAATTGCTTGAGATTTAGATTAAGTTTGTTTTATCTTTAAAAAAAAGATTAAGTTAGTGTGTTTTATCGAGTGAGTTTGTTTTAATTTGTTTTTAAGAGAGAAAAAATAGAGGGAGGTTGAAGCAAAAAAAGATATAATGTTGATGACGTGTCAAATAATTAAGAAGGGGTAATTTTGTATTTTTGCTAGACATTTGAATTCAAAAACAAGAAGAAGAAAATGTGCATAAGTAATCATGGTTTATGTCATAACCACTTTCGGACCTACCACCACAATTTTAAATGGTTCATAAACACTTTTTAACGAAGTTAATTCAAAAAATATGTGATAGTGTAAATATGCTATAATTTGAAGGACCAATTTGTAAATAAAAAACGTAAATGACCAACTGATAATAAAAAAAAAAAATTAATATGTTATAAACATCTAATTTAAAGAATCGTGGGGGTTATTTTGCCTAAATTTTATCAACCTATCTTGACTTGTATTTCCAAAAAAAAAAAAGCTACAAAATTGTAGTGTCAAAAAAATATAGTTAGTGTATTATAATTATTTTCATTTGTGGTTAGAGTATTATGGTTGTTCTTTTATAACGTCGATGGTATTAAAAAAACAATAACTATATTTTTGTGTAATCCCTATGGTTCTCAGAGAAGGGGGTATTGGTAATCCAGAGTTCGGTCAAGAGATAAGCAAAGTTCGACCTAACATTTAGTATATTATATTACTCTCATTTCTTTTAAAAGATATAAAAATTCATTAATTAATTAATTAGTTATAAATATCCCATATGTGTAGTGGTGTATGATCCAACGACATTTTTTAATGAATCATTTAGGGAACAAAAACATAAAAACAATGAAGTATGCAAAAATTATAATCGTTGAACTATAATTATTTTCTTTTTTATGTCAAATATATTAAGAAAAAAATTATTATAAGTAATAATTATTCAGTTACACACATTCGTTCCATGTATGTTTTTTATAATAAAATAACGTAAAAATAATAACACAACAATTTACCATTTTTTTATAATAAATAAAAATGTATACAGATTGATTTTTTTTTTAAAAATTGATAAAGAAACATGTGTCAAAGAATGAAATGAGAGCAAAATTATAATTTTGATAGAAATTATTTTGGGATAAATATGTTTTTTGGTCTCTATAAATATACCAACTTTTCGTTTTAGTCCTTCTAAAATTTTCTTTCAACTTTTAGTCCCTATAAATTTCCTTAGAATCTGTAAATAACAACTTTCTCTCTCTAAAAGTGCCCTGCTCTGAACTCTCTCTAAATTTCTTATGTTCGCCGCACTTCAAATCCAGCTACCTTATGTTCATGATGTAAATGGTGGTGGCTAGTGGTGCGAAGATGGAACATCCATCCGCACCACCTTTGGTCTCTGTTCTCTCGACGGTGATTTCGCCAGAAGGTTGGGTTTATGGCGTTTCTGTTTTTTCCGGTGGTTGCACCGATGGCTTGGATTTTCCCAGATCGTAGTCGTCGCGAAAGGGTTCCTTGTATATATGTAATCTCATTTCAGTTGTGGTGGTTTTCCAAGGCGTTTTGTGGTGGTTTTTCTTTATCCCTTTTGTGTTGTTTATGGGGTCCCTTTTCAGAGGTGTTCATATCTGTTTTGGACATGGACGTTTCAGTGTTAGGTTTGTGGGCTACGTTTTCACCTTGCCTTGCAATAGTGGTTGGCTGGTGTTCCGGCGAGAGGTGGTGGATCAGTGGTGGTTTTATGGTGAGGCTTTTGCAATGGTGAGAGGTTATCATGGGGTGGTTGTTATGTGGTGATGTAGTGATGGGTCAGATGTGGTTAGAGAGAGCGTCGACGGCGGCGACAGAGAATATGGTGGTGAAAGGAGGCTATTGGTGGTGTTTTGTGGTGGTTCATGAGTGGGCCAGAGGTGGTTTGTCGCGATTGTAGTGGCGTGTGTGCGAAAGTGTAGTGGTGGAAAATTTGGACTCGGATCTGGTATCGATCAAGAGGTGATGGTAAACGTAGTTTATGTAGGGAGGTGGAGGTTTTAATGGTGTTCTTATGGGTGGTAGTGAACTCTAGATGGTAGCGGTGTTTCTGTTGTTGTACGCCTCTGGTTTGGGTCCATATCCGTCATCGCTAGCTTTTGTTGTGTTTGAGTGGTTTGTGTTTGGGCGCTTGGGGGTGTGTGGTCTTCGAGTTGAGCTTTCTCCTTTTCCGACTTCATTTATGTTTGCACCACCTTCCCACCTATCGAATGCCTTACAATTTTGTTTTCTAGATTCTAGTGGACCGGTTGCTTTTGATTCGAGATCGGGAGTTAGTATTTAGGTGCAAGTTTTTTTTGGCCCGTTATGGTGTTCTCTCCAGTGGATCGAGGGATGATGGGTTCCTTATGGATTTGTTTTTAGAGTCTAGTGGGCTGATCGTTTTTTATTCGAGATCTGAAGTCACTTTTTGACTCAAGTTTGTTTTGGGTTATTTATGGTGTTTCCTTTGGTGGACCGGAGGATGAGAGGTGGCGGAACCCTGAAGGAGTGTCAGAATCGGTGTTTTTCAGGTGTCAAATTAGGCTCAGTTATAGAGATGAGAATTTGATCTTCATGATGGTTTTTGGAGGTTATTTTGGGGTGCGTAGTTGGCGATGAGTTTCATTGATTTTGTTTTCATTGGTTGTTCGCGATGGAGTTTTGTTTGGGTGATGAAGTTGGGTTTGGTGGTCGTTTTCTTACGTGGGTTTTAACGATAGGTCTTGGTTTGGTGGGGTGTGTGTTTTGGTGTTTCTTATTGTATTCCACCTATATACGACGCCTTATTTTGTAGTTTTTGTATTATCGATCTTTGTTCGTCTTGAATAGACTAGACTTTTAATAAATTTTGCCGTTTAAAAAAAAAACTTTGAATCTCTGTAAAATTTTCAATCACTACTTCTGGTCCTTATTTTTAAGTCAAATTTTGTATTTTTTAATGAAATTGTGCATAAATGTGTAGAATATTGCAAAAGTCTCTAAAAAAAATTAGAATTTTTTAATAAAACATAAATTAAATATGAATTTTTAACCACCAAAAGTATAAAAATTCATATTTAAGTCATGTTTTTTTAAAAAATTCTAATATTTTTTTTGAGAGATTCTTATAATATTATACATTTTTCTGCAAAATTTTATTTAAAAAATATGAATTTTACATGTTAGTTTACTTTAAAGGAGGAACCAAAAGTGAAGATGTATAATTTTTGGGAACTAAAAGTCGAAGAAATTTTGTAGAGGAACTAAAATAAAAAGTTGATATATTTATATGGATCAAAAACATATTTAACTCATTTATTTTTAGGGTTATGCTAACTGGTGCCCTTATGACACTAGTTAAGGAAACCAAAAATTGTAAGTTTGTATTGAATTCAACAATTTTTTAACTTTTCAAAAGTTAAATCTATCAATTTTCACCATTTTTCCAATACATCATTTTTATATTTGTCCTATTAACCAATGTCTTAAGGATACTCTTTAGCATTTCCTTTATTTTTAAAGTCTTGCTAACCAGTGCCCCAAAAGCAATGTTAAGGAAACTATAAATAAAAAATTTGATTTGAAAATATAAGTTTTGATTTTTGATTATAATTATAATATTTTTTATAAAAAAATTACTTGTTTTGGTTGATTAATCAATATTCTAAAAGATATTTTTCAGCCTTCTCCTTATTTTTATTAGGTCCATAGTAGATCCCAGGGAGGTATGTGTGTAAAAAATTGCTTTTACCCATTCCACCAAATTTTTTTTTGCACTACCCTATCTGGCGAAATCAATTTAAGTTTAAACAGAAAATAAATAATAAAAAATAGATATGATTGGATTGGAAGTTTCAGGGATTGGTAGATAGAGTTCAGTTCATCATGTGATTCTCCAAATTCAAAAACAGCCAAAACGGACGGATGGACGTCTGATTAGACATTCTGACACAGGCATATAGTGGAGTACTCAATCTCCTTGTCGTGTACCCATAAAATATACTCACTCCGTCACAGTGTATATTAGTCGTTTAAGATTTGTTCATGATTATTAAGAAAATAATTAATTATGTTGATTTCAATGGTAAAAATAATAGCATTTACTAAAACACTCATATTAATTATAGTTAGTAGAGTAGTTAAGTTAGATGAAATTCAATAAATAAGAGTATAATAGTGGAAAAAAAAATGTTGCATTGCTGTTGTAAAGTGACAATTATTTTGAGAAAAAAAAAATGCTAAAGAGACAATAATTGTGAAAGGGAGAGAATATTTAATTGTTTCTTATATTTTATAAGAGGAATGTTTTTTGAAAAATATATGCCAATATATTAAAACCCAACAAATGCTCCTATAGTATAAAGTGTATTAAGGGAAGCTAAAATATTTAGATGTTACAATAACACAGACAAGCTACTACATAATTGTCAAACAAAAATAAAAAATTATGATACAATCCGAAAGAATAACAAATGACTCAATCTCAAAATCGAAAAGGACATAATACGATTCTAGCCACCAATAAGCTTGAAATTTATCATTTTCTAATTAAGAGAAAGGATGTTCCGTCTTATTATAAAAATGTCTACTATTGTGATTCTTTCAAATAATAATAAAAAACTTAAATCCAAATATGGTAAAAGTCAAACGAGACTTGTTGGAAAAGCCTCCAAGACCTTCAAACTGAGTAAAAGGCTCAATTAACGAACCATGTAGAGCCGTAGAAAAACTTAGCCAACCCGATATCAAAAGACAAAGTTAACCGTAAAAAGCACAAGTAAAAATTAAATTGATTTGATCCTTTACGATGTCAGAATGAGTCGTGCACTAAGAATCATTGTAATCCAAAATGTTTCTCCTAAACAAATTTTTTTTTTTGCTAATCTATTCATGAACAAACACCATATAAAAATATTGACCTTAAGTGGAATTTGCTTAAGCCACAAACCATGATTAAAACGGTCATCAACACCAACTTCAGAAGTTGTCAAAAGATTATAAGCATTTTTGACTGTGTATCGATGGGAAGAATAAAGCTTCCAAATTCACCTATTAGTCACACGAACCTACAAAACAACAAGTGACAGCTGCTTTGCACACTTCCTCACCAACCCCTCCTTTCACGCAAACAATTTCATACGCCACTAATATTAAAAACAGTTTGATTTTATAAAAAGTGGGTGTTAATGAGTGTTAGTTAAAAAATTCTTAGCACTCATCTTGCAAAAATAATTTGATTACTCCACTATGTTAAAATATTTATTTTTGTCATGGTAGGCAAAAGTAAAAAATGTTAAAAACAATTTGATTCTGTGTGTGAATATGATTTGATTATTAGCTTAAGTATATTGCTGATATATGTTTTAAATAATGGAAATGTTGACGAGTGTTTCTCAGACATTTTTATGGGTCTTAAATAGTATTGTTTCTATAAAATTAAGATTTTTTAAGTTTAGTCATTATTTAATTTTAATGCCTAAATTATGTTTTTGGTCCCTTAACTATTTAATTAATATCGTTTTGGTTCCTTAATTAAAATTTGATTTATTTTGGTATCTTAACTTCTCTCTGTTACACATTTTGGTCCTTTCCGTTAGTTTTAACTCAAAAATGTTAGGTTTTCTTCATTTTCTTCTAGGATTTTTGTTGTTGAAGGTCGATGGATATGATATGAAGATGAAGAATAGGAGAAGAAGATAAAGAAAACCTAACGTTTTTGAATTAAAACTAACAAAAAGGACCAAAATGTGTAAGGAGAGAGAGTTAAGGTGCCAAAATAAATCAAATTTTAATTAAGGGACCAAAGCGATACTAATCAAATAGTTAAGGGACCAAAAATTCAATTTAGCCAATTTTAATAGTTCTTTTAGTTTTTATAATAAAAAAAAAGCTGCATCCGGTTTTAGTCCTTATTAAATCCAAATTTTTATTTTATTTTAAACTCTTAAGTTTTTGAACACATGTTAAGAACATTACTAAAAGTTCTTCCATAAAAATTATCTCAAAATTTGATTTCTAGGTCCATATTTTTGTTACTTTTATCTTGAATTTTTGTCGTTTAAAAAAAATCATATTTAATTCATTCGATGTTAAAAATTTCTAAATATTAGTAAATGAATCTTTCGTAATGTTCTAAACTTGTTTTAAAAAAATTGTTAAGAAAAAAAACAAATTTTATTTAATCATCCTTAAACTCTTAAATTTTTTATACAGGCACATGATGACGAAGACCTCTCACTCATAAAAGGAGCAGAGGTTACCAGGGTTTTTACCCAAAGACCACTCCTACAAAGACAATTTCGCCATCCACCAAATCCTCAACATAAAATGAACCCCCCCGCAAAAATAATATCTTTACGGGAGCTCCAGATATTCCACATAACAACATATCAAACACGGGTCAACCCCAGTCTCACCTGTTTAGTAGAACCCAATCCCGTGAAAGAAAGAAAAAAAGATCAACATCCATATGCAGGGACGAAGGGCTTCAAAGGGATGGGATAGCATTGGCTACCCCAAGAGAATTTATTTTTTTTAATAACTAGCATAAGTTTAATATATAGCTACCCCATAAATATATATTTGGCTACCCCAAACAATTTTGTTGGTTCAAAGAGATACTATATTAATAAAAATTGATGATCTATTTAATTTAGTATCAAATATGGATAAATTTGTCTTCTTAAAACTTCACAGAGCTCTTCTTTTACAAATAACTATCGTTAACTTTTATTTTCTTTGTCGTTGTTTCATTAAATATAAGTAAAAAAATATTGTGAATTTATTTTAGTTATCGATTAAGTTTAATATATTAGTGTTCACAAAAAAAAAGGTTAATATATAAGTTTGTAAAATATTTTTTATTTCTTTTTTATATTGGCCCCCTGTAAAAAAAATTACTAGCTTCGCCGCTGTCCATATGAGGAACAAATTGGCAACCCAACCAGTGAAAAATGCCTAATCACACCCTATGGGCAATCTCACATGAAAGGAACAGGTGAGGCACCAAACCCAAATGATCCCCACAAAAACTAAACCCATGTCTAAGAAGATTAACTTTTGTAAGGATTCTATCTTGGAGAAATTTCCATGAAAACAACATCACTTTAGACGGAGCCTAGAACTTCCAAACCTTACCAAGCGCCTCCACCATCTCAACCGGCAGACCCCCAACCTCTTCCCTGCTCTTAGCAAGAGCCTAATAGGCCGGCCTAACCGAGTATCCACCATAGGGTTATGCTTCCACCACCATACATCCACTTTTTTTTTTTACCAATAACTAATGGTTTCATCTAATTGCTGGTGAGCCAAGAAAATTGTGCATGTTTGATTTCATGTAAATCATTCACTTTTACATTTTTAAGACAATGTTAATCACTTAAAAAAAAGTAGTGTTAACACCAAATGAAGTTGAGTCTTATAGAAGAGACTAAACTCCCACGTCATAGCAAATCAATATTTGAAATACTCACATTTAATCTTTAGCATACTTTGAATATGATTACTTCTAATTAATGGAATCTATTAAAAACACACCCAAAAAAAAGTGTGAACAAACATCCAAGTTAATCGTCTCTTTTTAAAACTTATTGTCTTATTTATTAAATTCATGTGGGTTATGCAATTATGAAAATAGATTTCACATAAGATGGTGTGATGCACATAAGTCCTCTCTTAGATTTATTTTATGTCTAAAGTTTGAGTTAAGAAGAAATGCATTGTTAGCGTAAATTAACGTACTCATACATCTAAAGATAATCCACCATTCGAACATGACATGTGACAGATAATCCTCCATTCTAACATGACATCTAACTCTTATAGCTTAATGTTAAAAATGACTACTATAAAGAGGCAAAACAAATGGTTATCATTAGATATGGGAAAATGTTCGAGTGTCATTAAGTTTGTGATATCAGTGATTTTACTGCATTTTGATGTGATAGAATGTTACATAGATGATTTAAATAAATTATTTAGAAGAAAAGGAAAAAGAGACACAGAGATAAAGTCGTCAATATCATCAAAACTCAATATGTTTTAAATTAAACTGGTAAATATATTAATATAAAATTAATTTACACATATTGTATACGACTTTATATCTCTAAATTTTTGTTGTGATCTCACTCATATAAAAGCTTCTGCTTGATATGTTCCAATAACAACTTCATAGGTAAACAAAAAAGAAACTATTTTCCTTTATTTTTTTAGGGAAACTATTTTTCAATTTTGAAACAAACATTTTTCTACTATATAATTAAGAAGAATTCGAGGATACATGAGCAAAATCAACGTGTACGGATATTGTACATCTTTAAATTTTAAATTTAAATCTAAAGGAGTAATTATTCAATAAAAAATATTTAATATAATTAAAAATTATTATAGTTGAATGACAATTGTTAAATTAAAGTGTGTAGAATAACATTTAAATTGTTTTTTTTTTTTACTAACTAACAACTGTTAATGTTGAATATTTGTAAGAAATTTTTCTAGTATAATATTATAAATAATGAAATGATTTTTGCATGTAACTATTTTTCTTAAAGTACGAAAATTTATAAAGAGTTGTTTATTCACAGACATGATCATCTATTTTGAATTTTTTTGGTACAAGAATAGGGTAGAGCCCAATCAAAAACAATTAAGCGATTAAACGAATATTCTGAGGGATTTAAGTGCCAAAAATGTCATAAAAATGAGACAATAAAGCTCTTTGGGAGGAGTCTCAATAACATGTAAATCAAAGGAGTTTAAAGATAGACTAAAATTAGCTAGCCAATTTACCGATATGTTTTCTTCACGCCATGTTTGTTTGATTTGAACTTGTCAACTCATTTTTAGGTCACGAATGCACCAAATAAAGGTAGGAACATTCACATTGATGATACATTTTCATGTTACCATGTCGACTAAAACTATTGAGTCGATTTGCACTTGTAGGTGTGTGATCCCTGTCTTTGAGTCCTATCCATACCAATATACATGTCCCATATTTCTGCATGTAGCGTGTCACATGAACCTATCTTACGAGCATAACCATTCAAACAATTTCCATTAATATCATGGAGAAGGCCGCCGCATCCTGAAAGACTAATGTAGCTTTTATGTGCGTCATCACAGTTAAGTTTAAACCAACCCTCTCACAATCTCTTCCAACCAATGAAAATAGTATCAGTGTGCTGAGGTCATCTAGTTACGTGTGTTTGTCCGCAGTTATCAATCTTTGTAGCCATCTTGAGAATCACATCAATTGGATTGAAAGGGGCAATGGAGCTCCTTTTCAAAAATGCTCTTATTCCACCATGTCCACAAGTGGCAACAAGTTACCATAAGATAGATTGTCACTCAATCTTGTGTGCTCCTATCTTCTTGTTGTTGAGATTGTTAAGAATCCAATCCATGTAATTCAAAGAAAAGAAATTAGTAATGTGATTAAAAGCTACTAACCTAAGTGAAACTCGGGTTGATGGCACACAATCTCTTATAGCATGGATGATTGTTTCATCTTCATTTCCATAGGTTGGACACATAGGGGATATTCCACTTCCCCATCTACTTCTACGATAATTCGTTAAAAGTCGCTCATGAGCAGCAATCCACATAAAAGTTTGAATTTTGTGAGGCCCTTTCATACTCGCTTGTCTTTCTTAGAGTTTCCTTCACAATATGTGTTGTATCAATGGTCTGCCGAGTCGATAAATTCATAAGAGAGCGACATCAGGCAACTATCAAGCCAAAAATTTATTTCTTGACCATCTCCCACCAACCAAATTGTATGTCTTTTGACTTGGTCCCAAATACCCGCTAAACCTTTCCCTAAGGGGGAGTCGTAAGCCTGAGAAGTAATAACAACTCGAAGATCGTTGTTTCTACCATACTTACTGTAAAGGACCTTGCACCAAAGATAATCAGGTTTATTAATCATGTTCAACAACATTTTCATAAGGAAAGCTTTTTGGTTTCCTAATACCAAGACCACATCACCTTTAGGCAAGCAACAAACTTCCTAAACAATCAAATGAGGTTTGCGAATTTGATCTATATCCCTCCACAAGAAGCCTCTTTGGATCTTCTCTATCTTATCACACAAAGTCTTTGGGAGCTTATCATACTCCATGTGATAGTAAGAGATAGAGCTAAAAACAGACTTGGAGAGAGTAAGTCCTCCGACCAAGCAAGTACACCGATGTTTTCAGCCACTCAGTCTGCTTTGGATTTTCGCAATAATATGATTGGATTTTCCTATTGTGGTCCTCCCATGATCAATATTGGTCCTCCCATGATCATTTATTAAGTAGGTGAATAAACAAATGTATTGGAGCCTTTGCAGAAGTTCAAAATATTTAAATGCCCAATATTGCATATATTTTTAACTAAATTTCATATGATATCATTATAGAAATATACGTTGGAACAAAGTTGGAATATTATTTTACTTTGATGTTAAAATGAAGTTTCAATTATAATAATGTTATTTAAACATCCAATAGCATCTCGAATATTATTATTATTGCTCATGTGATGTTTTTTTTTGTTGAAAGAACTCACGTGATGTTAGTAATGAAGTTTCATTTATAATAATACATTTCATATTGTCAATTTACGTCTTTCATGTGATGTTGAAATCCTAATTTGTTAATATATTGTGCTCATTCGTACGGGTCAACGATCTAGTTAAAATAAATGCTAACATTTTTTTTAAAGAACATGTTAAAGAATTTAATATAGAAATATATGTTTTAAAAGTCATCCATTTAACTTTTTAAAAGTCAAAATATTATACTTTTCAAGTTTAAATATGTTTTTTATCTCTATAAATATTTTAACTTTTTGTTTTAATCATCATTTGAAATTTTGAATTTTTTTCTTAGTTATGTTTAAAATATTAAAAGAATATCTCCCAAAATAAGTTATAATTTTTTAACAAAACATGAGTTACATATTTCATGTATTTGAAGCTTAAAAATTATATTTAATTCAAGTTTTGTTTAAAAATTATAATTTTTTGTGAGAAATTCCAGTAACACTTTTAACATGTATGTAAAAATTCATTAAAAAATTAAAAAAGTACACATGACTTAAATTAAAAGCAAGACCAAAAGTGGTGATTGAAAAATTTTTGGGACTAAAAATCAAAGGAAATTTTTATAAGGACTATAAGAAAATGTTTGAATATTTATAAGAATTAAAAACTTATTTAACCATGTTTATATGAGTATATATGCTATTAGGGCACAATTGAACGAGTCCCTTAAATTAATTTCACATCTACATTAAACAAACCGCAAATTTACCTCATATGGAAATGACATAAAACACTTTCATTTTTCCATAGATTGGTGACTTTGGATCTTGTAAGAGGATTAGCAAGAACACCCTTCTCTCTTCTCCTGATATTTTCCCCAGCACTGTTTTGTAATTATTGTCTTTATTTACTTATTTACTTTTTTTTTAGAAAGTTTATTTTTATTACTTGTTTTGGCTAAAGTTTCTTTCACTCGATGAAATGATAGAAAGTTAAAACGCTTTGGCATTTAATTTTGCTTGCGATTAAATGAAGCGACAATGGATTCAGACCATGACCTGTGCCCCAGTGATCACAATTATCTTCCCCAATGACCTTTTTGAGTGAATAATATTTGTCCCCTTAATACGTCCAAATTACATTATCTACTTTTGATAAGTACAATGTTTATGGTAGTATAAATACTTTGAATAAGAAATAACCAAAAAGAAAATGAAAGATATTTTTGACAAAAGAAGAAACTAAAAGATTAAGGTATTGAATAAAGGATATATATGACAAACATGGGGGATTTGATGGCTAGTTGATCCAATGGTAGGGGTCATAAGTTGCATATATAATTGGAATTCAAGAGTTCTAATATGATAATGTACCGAACAAAGTAAGGAGTCGTGTAACCCCATTCTGCATCCATAACTGGGGGCCGGCCGTTTGTTGATTTTGGTGTGATTAGACTGTCCAATCCCATGCCCCATCACCCCTTATTTCCAACAATTTCATTTTTAGCAAGAAAAGAATTATGCACATTGCATCCAACCGTAATACTTTAAGACTCCCCTGTTTGATTATAAGTCACATATTTCGGTATCAAATTTTGTACAATCCAACTTGATAAGTTTTTTCTGATATATCTTGTGTTAGAGGATTTCTATTAGTTTATTAATATATTCGCTTAGTCTTTTAAAAAAAAATTTCGTAAGCGTGTGAAGATCAAATGGTAAAATACTTCGTAGATATGTTTAATGTATTTGAGAGGAGCATTTGTGTGATCATACAAGTATTTCTCTATATTGCAACATAAAATTCCAATCTATAATACTCCATCCGTTGTTAGTTATAAACAAATTTTGATTTGTTAGGTTTATTCAATTAATGATGTATGTGATCTATAATATAAATTATATATCGTTAATTGAATGAACCTAACAAACAAAAATTTATTTATAATCGACAAAGGATGGAGAAGTATTATTTCTCTGAGATTCAATATTTTTTTGGGGCCAAATATTATTTTTGGTCCTTTTAGTTTGATAGAATTTTCAAGTTAGTGTTTTAAGTTTCGAAAGTTTCAATTAGGTCCTTTTAGTTTGACAGAATTTTCAAGTTAGTCCTTTAAGTTTCAAACTAAAAGGACCTATTTGGGTCCCAAGTTAGTCCTTTAAAGTACTAACTTGAAAATTATGTCAAACTAAAAAGACCTATTTAAAACTTAAAGGACTAACTTTGAAATTCTATCAAACTAAAAGGATCTAATTAAAACTTTCAAAATTTAAAGGACTAACTTAGAAATTATTTCAAACTAAAAAGATCAAAAGTGTTATTTGGCCTTTTTTTTTTTTAGAACATCTCATTTTATTTTTTTGGTGCAAAGGACATCTCATTATTAAACTGGAGAATTAAGTAAAGGTAAATATTGATGCATGATGACGCAAAACATTGATCACACATGTCGGAGAAGACCGCAACGCACTTTAACATTTTATAATATCCAAAATCTATAAATTCTTGTGTCCCTGTCTATCTCCTCTTACAATTAAGTCATGCTACACTACACTAGTGCCTAGTAGTAGTATCTAATGTTAAACAACGACGTAAACCACCACGTTACTCCATTTGATTCCTCCCATGTAGGAGTAACAAACAGAAAACAAGTCTCACATAGCTCAACGCCCCATCCCACGCGCCACCGCGAACAAGTCCAATCCACGTCAGTTTGTTACAGGTACGGGAATGCGTGAACTATGGAAACACCCTGAAATTAGCTTACAGCCTTTCGGTTTCAGTGTAGGAGTATTGTTTTGTCTTTGGAGTTTCCATGAGAGCATGCCACGTGGCTTTTTTTGTTTTCATGTTTTTATTACTAATTTTTTCCTTTTTTTTTTTAATTTTCTTGAGAAATGCTAAGTTGTGTCCTTTTAAGACACATATGTTAATGAATCTAAAATATAAATTTTGTTTACAAATTGTGTCAATTTATTTTTTTACAAGTTGAAAGTTAATGTTTTGTAATAAAAATTTACCATTTATGAGATCCTTAACATGTGTCCTACAAACACAAGTTAACATTATTATTTTTTAAATGGTTAACTAATGTTTTAGGAACATTCTTTAAATGCTTTAAATGATAATTTTTATAAAAACTTTGTGTAATCAATGGATTAGTCATCAAAATATTTGATTTTTTTTAAAAATAATTTATTACAGGGTCTTGTTAACGAGTACCCCGGGACACTCTTTAAAGATTACAATATTATAAATGAAAATGTTAACGAGTGTCTCTGGGCCACTCTTTAAGCACCCAAAGTGGTACGATTTTTATGAAAGATTGTACATTTATTGCATTGAAAATTGAAGTCTTTAATTTTTTTTAAATAATTTCTTCAATGCAATAAATGTACAATCTTTCATAAAAATCGTACCACTTTGGGTGTTTAAAGAGTGGCCCAGAGACACTCGTTAACATTTCCATTTATTATATTGTAATCTTTAAAGTGTGTCTTCGGAGACACTCGTTAGCAAGACCCTTATTCTTTATCATATTCTTTCTTGGGTTATAAAGTTAAGGAGGTACTCCATCCAGTCGCATTTATACGCAAAAAACTACTTTTTAGGTTCATTGAAGACTTAATGTATTTGGTCTATAATATATATCAAATACATTAACTATTCAATGAAACTAAAAAGTAGTTTTTTGCTTATAAATGTGATTGGAGGGAGTGTGATAGTTTTGTTGCAGAGAGGGGTAAATCGAGAGATCCAAGAAGGAAGAAGCTCACAATTTTGCTAAGAAGTTAGCACAACTATTTCATTCGCGAAGAGTGTGAGTGATGACTATGGTCCATTCAAGTCTGAGAAGATTCATGATGTCTTGAGTCAAAGTAGAAAACTTGTAGAAACAAGGAGTGACCTCCTTGAGAATGTTAACACAGTGGAGAAAATCTAAATAGCAAATTACATCTTGGAGGTTCTTTTCTCTAGCTAGTGAAAGCCTTTGATTAATATCATGAAGTTCAGTAAAAAGGATGTCAGTGGCGCCTGCAATGTAGACTTAGAAACGAAAAGGCACAATTAACCCTTGTAGCTCGATGTGACGGGGTTACTAAGACAACAGTCATCCACATTGATAATCTTGAAAATATGGTTAAAGGAGTTTCACTAAACCCATGTATCTTGAATGTTAGTAGTCGACTCGTGTAGTAAGTAGGAAATTAGTGTGGAAGACAAATTTCTAACTTCCATGAAAAGACAATAAGTAGAGATCGGAGTGTTTAAGAAGCAAGTAGAATTTACATCTCTCCAAGATCGCCACAATCCACCAGAGATGATGTTGGCATCAGGCGAGGTAAGGAAAATCTTTAGCCACATATGGGGGTCCATATTGTTGAAAAATAAATAGATTTATAACCTAGACTATGCCAGATTTTTTTAGAGGTCATATGGTCTCAAATGCAATGGAGGGTGGAATCACTAAAGGATGAAAAATGAATATAAATATCGTTTGCGGCAATGTCCTGATGATTCATCAAAGATAAAGTCATAACAAGCAAGCTAAATCCAATACCATGAAAAAGGTGTGAGATCTGCATAATAAGTACCAAATTATAGTTATTTTCTCTATCACTTCTGGACTAGTTTGGCAAGTAAACCAGTATAAAAACCCAAATCATATCCAAATATAATTTTTATTACAAATTATGCTAGAAAGCTATTATGTTCTATTTTCCACACCTTTTTGTAGGTTTTCAACATGATTATACAAGAATGGAACAACGCGATGCAAGTACACTCGCTAAAAAGACAAGTGAGAGCATCTAAAAGGCATTTAGGCAAAACCCATTTTGCCAGGCGAGATGCAACGAAGTGAAAGAGAGCTAAAACATTGAGTTCCAGGGAGATTTGTCAAAGTCGGTTCGCAAGGCGAGCAACAATTTGTTAGGCGAACTAAGGCAGTTTCATAAAATATCACAAGACAATTGGATTTTCCCTCCAAAGAAGAAAGTTTGATTCGCTGGGCGAGCATAACTTTGCCTAACGAAAGACCACTTGCATAAACACTATATATAGAAGTGTAATCATAAATTTTCAATTTATCACTTGAAACTTAACGCTTTTAGAGAGGAACGGAGAGAGGAAGGCGTGAGCAACACCATATGAGGGCTAGGAAGCTTAGATTCAAGCTTGTTGATGCTTCTCCAATAACAATCAATCTTCTCTTGTTAACTAATCTCTCTTTTGTGTTGGGATTAGATGTAAATAGTTAGGATTCTATGTGGTACTCTTAATGTGACATGTTGTATATAAATAATGTTGTCAATATAATCTTTGGTTTAAATTTGTTCTTAATGTTTTGTCGACGGGAACTCCACAAATGAAGTATTGATTTAATTTCAGCAAGGAATTATCATTTTATCTAAAAGTCGTGGGTTACACCATGTAAAGGTGCTATCACTTCAAAACTAACGGGTAAGTCAATATTCATGTATAATTGTCCGAGCTTATGCCATTGATTCAATCGACTATTTTGTTGTCGAGCATCAGAAGTCAGTTGATTCATTGGATCTCACATCGTCATCCTATAATGGTGATATATGCTTAGGGATAAATGGAGTTATATCTGAGATATAAAAAGTATAGAATCGATTAAGACGAAAAATTAGATGAAAAACCATCCAAGTGTAACCCCATCACAACTTTCTCTAAACTTGTCATATTTTACTTACGGTGATATCATTAAAACAACTTTTATGAACTTAATTTAGAATTTTTGTAAATTTAAGGAATATCGAAACTAATCACGTGTCTATGTGATTCGATACAATTTATTTTTGATAAAATTAACATAATACTTACTGTTGTACGAGGATGGATAAAATCCTCTTTATCAGCGCACCACATTGCTTCAAGAGCCAAGGAAAACCGGTCTTTGTAGTGTAGACTTCATTGGAGTTATCAGTCTAGATAAAGGTATCAAAGATAACTTAGGGTAGGTGAGTGCAGAGGGTGGCGAGATTTAGAGGTTATGCGTTGAAGACTTCATTGATTTTTAAAGCAAGGTCGTTGATGTGCACAAAGGGCACCGAGGAACTAAGGGGCCAAACGAGGTCTAATAACTAAACTATAAATAAGAGTCTTCGAATCTAAAATTCCATTGAAGTCCATCTTTTTGGACATTCTTAGCTTTGAGAATGGAATTCGAGGTAGGTGGGTCAAATGTGGAGTCGTCGACCATCTAATGGACTATGTGAAGTAGATAAAATAGTCACAGGGAGGGGGGG
>Ga0315914_1000358_pt1 | contig 53525 bp, 30 predicted proteins | sample MpolenodulesMG_FD_203920 | JGI IMG/M metagenome (GOLD analysis project Ga0315914, IMG submission 203920) | Medicago polymorpha root nodule microbial communities from Los Angeles, California, United States - elongated nodules | ecosystem: Host-associated > Plants > Roots > Nodule | place: USA...
AAAAATGCACTCCTTTAAAACCAAGTTGTTTAGCCTTTTGAGTACTTAAATCAAAACATACTAGTGACCATCTTTTTTTTTTGGAAAGAATATATCATCGTTCTTTCCCGCTCCAATAAGACGCTCAATGTAGGGAAATGGTCCAACAACAAAGAGTTTAGTCCATGATTCCTTCGCGTCGAGCTCACCTAAAATTGATATGTGATAAATAGTTTTATCTAATAAATACCATGAGATTGAAGCAATTGATCCATTAAACACCACCAAATGCCTCTTCACAAACCTAAAAAGAAAATTGGGATATATATATATATATAAAGGTATGTCCAAGGGTATGGTTGTTGTTAAAAACACTTCATTGCACAATTTCATTAAAAAAAATACTAAAATTAATTTATAAATAGGAACCAAAAGTAGTGATTGAAATTTTATAGGGACTAAAAATTGAAGAAAATTTTTAAAGGGACTAAAACAAAAAGTTGATATATTTATAGGGACTAGAAATCTTGTCTAATTCAAGTTAATCATATTCTATAGAATTCATTAATGGGAGGATATACTCAACATCTTGATGTGATGATATACATTATTGGTTTTGAATCTGATCTCCTAGATTGCTTCCTTGGAATTTAACTATTCAATTGATGAAGATCAATTTGATGCTATCTATTATTGCTGCAATCTTTTGTTATAAACAAATTGATGGAGGAAGAAATGGGTACGGAGAGGGAAGAGGAAGATGAAAAGATTACATGTTTATTTTTGTAATTTCTCTCATTTGCCTGAAAGGCTCGAGGGTATTTTGGTCCATTCACATGAAATACGCGAATCAGAACTGCCGCGTCAGTTAATTAGTGATGTGGCAGTAATTAACTGGGTTGAGAGACGAAATTTTAAATGATTAAATTTTGGGAGGGCAAATTGCCAAAATTAAGGAATACAGGACCATTTTTTAAACGACTTCTATTTGCAGGGATTAAACACATATAAAAACATTTGTTTTATAAGCATAATGTTAATGTAAATGTATTATAAAATATTAATCAAATAATAAAATATTTTCAATTATGGATAATTTGTATCATGTCTATTTAAATGTTATTTTTTCATTTAATTTAGGGTTAATAGTGCTTTTCACCTCTGTAATATAGGTAATTTTCGATTTTCGCCCCTATCAAATTTTCGGTTTTTTTCTTCGGAAAACACCCCTCCCCATATGACTGTGCATATTTGCTGATGTGGTACACTGTGTGGCATGCTGACTGTGCATATATGCTTGTGTGTCGTGTTGCCTGTATAATTAATTTTATTTTTTACTTTTTTAAAGGTACACGTGGCATTTGTGTCTATTTTTAAAAAAATTATAATATAAATTCATTTATATTAATTTAAAATATAAATAATTTAAAAATTTTGAAAATTAATTTGAAAATTTTTATTAACTACGAAAAATATTTTCAAAATTTTATATTTTTTTTAAAAAAATGAACTTTTTATTTACTACGAAAAATATTTTCAAAATTTTATATTTTTTTTAAAAAAATGAACTTTTAATTTCGTAAAAAAAATGATTTTTTTCTAAAATTTTAATTTCAAAAAATATTTTATAAAAATCTGAAATAAAACTTACGAAAAAAATCTGAATTTTTTAAAAAATTTGTATCCAGAATTATTTTTTGGAAAAAAAATCTGACTTTTTTTTAAAATTTCGAATTTTTTTTATTTTGAAAATTAAACTCCAAAATCTTTAAAAAAAAATAATTTAGAAAAAAAAACGAATATTTTTTCTGATTTTATTAATATTTGAATTTAAAAAAAAACCGAAAATTTCAATTTTTTTTTTTTTTATCGTTTTTAAGTTCATTTCTCCAGCATTTCAACATTTCCCTCTCTCACTCACTCGATCAATCTACAAACGAATTAAGAAACGCAACTTCGTAGAGTTTCTATTCCATTCTTGAATCTTCTCAGTGTATCGCTCACTCAAATTACGAAAACGCAACTTCGTACAGTTTCTATACAAAGTTTCAAGATCAAGCTTCGGTAATTCTCAATTCTTTTTTGAACTCATTTTCTTTATACACATTCTTCCTCTTTTTATTATGCACTTAACATGTTTGTTAAAACTCCTCTTAAAGTTTGTTCAAATTCTGATTCTGAAACACTATTCTTCATTTCTAATTCATATTTGTTTGTTTCTACAGAAAACCCGCAAATACAACAACGTTCATTTCTTTCCGTTAAGATTTATAAGATCAATGTATAAAATCATAATGCACTATGATTTTAGGGTTATGGCATTAATCACTCTGTTTATTGCTAATGAAATCTCTTCAATCATGTCATAACTTTACTCCGCTGTTTGGCTTAGGTCATGGCGTGCTCTGATGAAGAAAATGATCGATTAAGCAATCTCTCAGACGATTTGATTTGTCATATTTTGTCTTTCCTATCAACAAAAGAGTGTTATAGAACATGTGTTCTATCCACAAGATGGGAGTCGATCTGCACCAAGATTCCCAACCTTCACTTTCAATTACCAGAGATTTCAGACCCTGAATTGTCCAAAGAAATCAAATTTGTAAATGTTGCTCTCCTAAGACGCACCAAAAATATAAGAAAACTAAGTCTTCATAGTGACAAAGGCTGCCAACCACATGATGTACACACGTGGGTTTCAAAGGCATTAGATCTCAAGGTCCAGGAACTTGACTTGGATTTGTTTCTCCATGAAAAAACCTTATTGCCACTCAGGCTTTCCACGTGTGAGTCACTTGTGGTCTTAAAACTGAGGGGTAGAATTCAACCAACACTCAATTCTTCTTTTCAAGTGTATTTACCGTCACTGAAGATTCTTCATCTCCGATCAACTTTGGTATATTCTATCTTTGATGATCATAGAGAGTATGATCTCAATAATTTTCTATCTGGTTGTCCACATCTGGAGGAACTTCTTTTACATGAGACCTTTGCATTACCGATCAACACCTCTTTTCACTTATTGAAGAGATTATTCCTTTCTGTATCTATGCATACTTCTATTGTTAAGTGTTGTCCACTGCAAATTAATGCCCCGTCACTTGAAGTTCTTTCTATTTTTGATTTTTCATTGACTCCTACAAAATATGACTTTACAAACTTGTCCAATCTTGATCGAGCTACACTTTGCATTTGTGAGTATCCGGATTTTAACAGTTTGTATACACTCATGAAAGGACTTTCTAATGTCAAATCATTGGCTCTTGGTTATAAAACTTTTCATGTAAGCTTCATAAATATTTTTCTTTTTTAATTACAAGTTCCATATTTAGTCACCCATATGCAATTCTATTCTCATTTTATAATTCTGTTATGCAGTTTCTCAGCATGGAGGATAAACTTCACAATTTACATCTTCTCACTTTTCACAATTTATTGATTTTATCGGTTGAAATATCTGAGAATTGCAGCTGGAATATGCTCGTCAGCTTTCTACACAATGCTCCAAAACTTAAGGGTCTTGGAATTGCGGTGTGTATGATGTTTTTTTTAACTATATTTGCACAATTTTTTTTTTAAAGATAAAATATAATATGCTCAAAATCCTGCACAAGAAGAGCAAAGACCTAGCAAAAGATACAGAGTTTGCAAATAAAATAGATCAAGAAATTAACTAATTTAAAACAACCTATATCTGATCTATATTTGTGTAGATTTTCCTATCAATTTAACCTTCTTTCAAACTATTTTACTTGCAATTTTATCTTTATTTACTTAATAATATAATTGAAACTATATGCTATATATCAGTTGGAAAATCCGAATTATAATTTTTGGTTTGCATGCAGCGAAACATTGAAATCAATTCCCGAAGAAAGGAGGTTGGAAACTCAAGTTGGGTGGAACCATCGATATCTCCGGCATGTCTTACAAGCAGTCTCATAATATTTGAATTTGTTGGAATTCAAAACATAAAAACTGAGTTGGACTTTACGCGATACATTGTAAGTCACTCAAGTAAGCTAGAGAAGGTAAAGATTTTCACACCCACTTCAAAGAAAAGAAGAGTAGAAAAAAGTTTACGCAAGGGGTCAAAGAAATCCTCCATACTAGTATGGGTACGAATTTTATACACTTTCTTTTCTTCCATACAGAGTCTATATACTTTCTGTTTTAATGAAAAAGGTTGGTATGTTAATATTTGTTGGTATGATGTTGTGGGATAGTGATAGAACTTTCATCCTCTCTTACTCTTCTAGACATTAACTCCGACCATCAACACAACTTTATATCTCGAATTTATTCATATACTATTACATTCATGGTTGAGAATAAGACTCTTTTTCTTAAAGTAAGTAAATTATGTCCTCTTAAATCTTTAAATATATTAATTTTTATATCGGTATACTCTAATGATTTTAGCATTTATATTTATAATCTTAAAATTAATTATTCAATATTTGTTACAGGATATTAATTCAATTGAAGATCATATGAATGCCTTCAAGGATTCAATCAAGACCACTCGACACCTTTAATCTAGTTATCAAAACTTATATTGGTTTGTTGCATAGAATTCTCTAATGATGAAGAACAAGTTAGATGTTCGATATAAAGCCTGTTTTTTGTTCTTCATTCATCTGATAAGTACCAGCAGTACAAATTAACCAGATTGTGGTAATACTGATAGGTTACAAGTGTTATGCAAAGTCAGTATTTTTTACTGTTATCCAATTAGAACTATTGCTTCTAAATCGAAACTGTCCTGCGTTGGACTTGCCCGTAAATGTTCAGTCTTGTTCTGCCATATTTGTCAGAGTATACAATTTCATCTACTTTACATTGATATTGATACAGCTCTTTTTTGAGCTGTTCTTGCCCAATAAATAAATTTAAGTCATTAAAGCTTAGTGAGTGAGTTTTAACTTTTAATGAGCATATCCATAATGAAGGAGTGTTATATTCCAATGTCAAGTTGATTGGAATTGATGCCCCAATGTGCGTGTATTTTTATTCTACGATGAAATCAAATTGTATGCTCGAACTGCTTGTGTGGATATAGTCAGACATGTTGATTGGATAATGACTGCTTGAGTTGTACGTGCTTTAGCATATCCAACGATTGTATTGCCAGAATTATTGTGGCAACTATGTTGGACCTTGTAAGTTTTGTTTATTAATTGTGAATGGTCGTGTTGTTTTTGCTGGGCTTGTTCTTTGTTGCAGGTGGACAAGGTTTCAGATCGAAGTACAGGGTTGTGCTTAATATTATTGAACTTATTGTATCAAGTTTTTGCGGATTGGTTTGTCATTCCATTTATAGTTTTGGATTGGAGGTAGAATGCTTCAGTTGAAACCTGCAGTATTAGGCAGTATGTGGTGTTATGTTTTAATGTGTAGCGGCTGAATCCAGATTTTTGTTGAGGCATTGTTTTGCTGCGGTATGAGTTAGAGAAACATGGACCTGAGTTTTTCCCCGTTGTCAGCCTTTGATTATAACAATAGTGGTTCATGTTGAGGCTTATTTTGTTCGTGCAAAATTTTGTTTATCAGTTGTGAATTGCACCCACATTTACAAGCGCGCGCCACATATGGTGTTGTTTTTGTATCCCAAGTTCAATGAAGGCTGATTAGGTTTTTGTTCAGTTTTGGTGTTTGGTCATCTTGTCCTTTCAATAACTTCAGTCTTTCTATATGATCTAGAGAAGCTTAGTTGATCTATGGGATTTTCTATTAGTATTACAATCTGTGAGTGAGGGAGGGACAAAATCACATCCTACATGATTATCAATACCAGAAATCAGGGAGTATGATCTAATTTTCTTGCTTAAAACCTGACAGAACTTTTTCATTTCTAAGATAAAGGCTTCATTTTCCAAATAGTTCACATCCTAAGATTTACATGAAAAGTAAAGACATTTCAAAAGATTTACAAACTTAGCCTTTGTAACAAAATTGAAAAGTGGAAAACTAGTCTGTTTTAATTTAAATACCCATTAGATAAAAGAAAAACTTGTTTCAATTGGAGAAATAAATCCTTAGATAATAGAGGTCCTTAGAGATCTATGACTGTGTTTATTAGGATTGTTCCTTGTATAATAAAATCGGTTGCTTTAAGAAAGCATTTGATAATTATAAATATGGTTGCTTTATTAATTTTATATTGAAAGTCCATTTTCATTCTATTTGCTAACTGATGTTGTGTTTATTTCAAATGCTAAATTTATATTTTCGGTTTATTGAACTGTCTCAAATTTTATGTAGAAATAGGTCATATGTGGAAAACATGATAATTGATTGAGCAACCTATATTTGTTTGAATTTCAACTTATTTTACTTCAAATATCTATGCAACTACTTTTAAGTTTATGATTTGGCCATGCTTAATATAACTCTTTTTTCAAACTTCTAAAAGTTGCTTTGGTTACAATATTTGGCATTTGGGAATTCAGCAAGGAAAGATGAATGATATATTTCCTAACCTACTTTGATATATTTCATAAACATATCAAGTTATTAGAAATACTTTGTCTATGCATGCTTGTTTTTCCATTTTGGTTTACTCTCAAATTGTGATTTTTTCACGTTAACAATTTTTTCCAAGGTTTTTTGGTGATTGTGTGGTGAAATCATGGGTATATTTGAATTGGTGTGGAATGGAATTAGATAACATCTCCTTTTTCAAAATCTAACTAGCCTATTCCATTTCACACTATACCACTAATCCAAACATAAGCAAATCTGTATTTGGATTGGTATGAGCTATTGATCTTGTATAACATTGTCTATATGCTCCTTTTGTTTTTATGTATTTATTTGTTTGGAGAATGAGGGGTGAACAGTAGTGAGATAATTAGGAACCAGAATGGTACCTATTAGTGCCTGAAAATCATGTACTCTTAATAACACCTGCTTGAGATTGTGACGGATTATTTCTTGTAGGAGTAATTTGATATTAATAGGATTTAAGGTAATTTGATTTTAATGATACTTGCTTGTGTTGTGACACTAATAATTTAAGAAAATGAGTTAATCAAATACAAACATGTGTTCGAGACCAAATACACATAGAATCAGAATGGTCGGTGTGTTACAAAGGCACTGGTAAATCTTGAGGAGTAAAGTTCAACTTGATGATCAAAAGCTTATTGCAGTAATTATGCTTTACTTGATATTACCCAATGTGTACGTTGTTCACTTTCAATTGCAATTCCACTCTAATATTTTTCCTATGTACAAACAATTAAACGGAAAGCCAAACATCACATGCCTTGATGTCCAATTTCTTCCTCGTTAATTTCAAGCTTGTCATTTCCAATTGATAAATCCACAAGAACAAAATGATGAAGAAATGGGAAATGAACATGTTAGTCACATAAATGTTCAAACAATAACATCTTAATTAAGATTGCCCCTCCATTTAGGGGTGGCCCTGAACATGAATTAATCTATTCAAAACAATTTTTTAAATAACCTTGATTATGAATTAATCTATTGTAACTGAACTCTAAAGGCTTGATCTAGTCGTAAAAAGACAAGTCTTGAGTCTAAGATGTCTCAGATTCAAGCCCAACTAGTACCTTTGAAGGGAGGTAAATGTTAATGCTTTTGTAAGAGCTCTTTGAATCGGAATGTCTTTCCTATCTTGTCCATGCTTCTTTGGGTCACTTGTATATATATTCCCATGATTATATTTCTTTTAGAATTATCATGTATTTAAGTACTTGTTTTGATTATGGTTTAGAGTTTTGTTGACAAAGTATTTTTCTAAATTGGATGAGTTGTTCTCAATTATGCATAGACATACTTAAGCCTGATTGCTATAAATATCATGTTTTGATTATGAGTTATTATTCTCATATTGAAATTTTATTTAGTAATTGAAGTTTTATGATTCATGGTGCAATTTACTATGGGAATGATACTTATAGCATTTCATTGATAATAATAGAGTTAATACAATCGGTACATCCAAATAAACCATGAGACTAGCTAATAATGTGGTTTTGCATGCAAGAACATGAGATGTCACATTGTCTTGTCGCCGACTAAACTCCACCCAGAGTTTGTAAAATGTAGGGAGAAAAGGTTCCGACATGTCGTAATATCGTGACCAAACTCCGTAACATCATTTCAAGAAGAATTGAAAGCATCAGTTGTTACATGTGAGTCGGTCGTAAAATCCACACTATTGAACTGCATAGCTGCCAACCATTGTAACACATTGAACACCCCCAGAGCTTTGCCAACATCAACCAAGTACTTTGTTGGTAAACTCACAGTTTGGGCTAGCACATAGGTATCGTCTTCATCGCGTAACACAATTCTGGTTGCGGCTTCTGCCACTTGATTGTATGTGTTGTTATTTGAGACCCAAGCTGGCCTGAAACTGAAATGTGTGGTACAAGGGGATTACTTGAAGGAGTGTGCGCTGCTACCCAATTCTCCATGAGGTGTCGTTCTCGATCAACAACGTGAACACAAAGCTCATTTTCATTTTTCCAGAGAATTTGAGATTACGATGCTTCCACAGGCTCTAAAGTATAGCCGCGAATCTTTGTTGAAGATCGCCTTGCAGTTTTTGATTAAGTGCAAAAATAGTATCTTACGTAGAGTTATTAATCTGAATGGCACGAGAAACGTCATGCCATAGACAAGCCAGCCGTCAAACTTAACCTGCAAAGGGACAGTGAAAAAAGACATGTGCTAAGTCCTCCGCGCATGATTACAACTCACGCAATGGATGGGACATTGTACACCTTTATCTTGTAGCAGACTCTTGTTGGCAAACAACCTCGACTCATGCGCCATATGAAATTCCTAGTTTTGGAGGTATATTTAGCTTCCATATGCCAACCCAATAACCTGGACGCCTCAAGTGAGACACGCCAACCAATTCACAACCAATATGCACTCTTCACTGAATAAATGCCATTTTTCTTGCTTTCCATACTAACCGATCCACCGGTACGTGGGGAACCAACAATGTATTAATAATAACATTTGCCCAATCCTCGTTGAAAACTTGGTAACTTAGGTTTGCATTTCACTGTTTATGAGTTGTGTTTATCAAGCTGTCGACCGTGAAATCAGAAAGAAAAGTGGTTTCAGGCGTATTACCTTCAATGTTAAAATCGAGGGAAAGTTTACACATATGGCTATATGCACAAATGTTATTGTTGAAAAACCAATTTAGATTTTTTTTTAAAAAAAAAGAAGCTAATTACCCCTACGAGTGACATATGCTTTCCGACCACGTGACAATGTCACGTATCCAGTTAACAACCACAATAGCGTTTTAGACAGAGAAAACTTAAGGAGGAGTACACCAGCATAACATTTTACGATTTCAAGGTTTTTTTTAACATCTCTTCAATTTCAATCGGGTAATTGAAAGTTTTTGCAATTTTGGGGTGATTGATTACTTACTAACGCTCACATTGTGAGACATGATTTTTTGTTTTATAACTCTATTTTTGATAAGCTAGCTTATAGTGAATGACCTTATAGAGAATGACTTATAGGCTAGTTTATAGCTAATAGGTAAATATAAACCAACTACATTGTTTGGTAAAATTAGCTGTTAAAATAACATATAAATATGAAATGACATAAAAAAATATGCATTTAATTAATATTTAATATTTTCCATAAAGATTGCAAGGGTCAAATTGAGATAAAAAGTGATAAAGCTATGAACTATAAGCTATTTTGTCAAAAAAAAAAAAAACTATAAACTACTTAAATTAGCTCATAGCCACTGTTACCATAAGCGATAAGCTATAAACTCAAAAAAGCATTTTACCAAACAGACACGTAAAAAGGACACGGGTATTTTATGTTCTCATATTCTCCCCAACATTTCCCTCACTCACTCACTCAAAAACGTTTCTCATTTTTTCAACATTTCTAAACATTTCTCTGCTTCAACATTCTCGAATCTTCTCACTCAAATTACGCAAAAGCAACTTCGTAGGGTAATATTCAATTCTTGTTATGTGCTTCAATTCATGTCTTTTGTTTGAACTCATTTTCATTATACACAAACTTCACATTTCCCCTTTTTTCTTTATGCACTTAACATGTTTGTCAAAACTCCTCATAGAGTTTGTTCAAATTCTGATTCAGAAACTTTATTTTTTGTTACATTTGCAGCGCTATTCTTTATTTGTAATTCATATTTGTTTGTTTCTGCAGAAAAGCGCAATCCGTTACTCTGAACTCAACTCACCAGTTCAAAAGGTGTGTTCGAGCTCACCATTGTTATTCTTTTTCTCTCATTGATAATGTCATTTTAGGGTTTCTGTTAGCTGTTTTTTTTTTTTTTTTGTTCCTGTACAAATTTTGAGTTTGATTTTAAAAGTTATTATGTCTTGTTCATTATGATTTGTAAGATCAAAGTACATTGCATTTTCAAGTTTCTTGTTGTAGTATAAACCAAAAAATGTCAGTTGAATTTACATGCACAAGATGATAAAGAAGTTTCAAGTTCCATTTTGAAATTCAGACTTAATAAAATCATGTCTATAATTATGACAGTAACTTCCATTTTGTTGGTTGAAGGAAGCAACATTGGTTGAACTTATTTCTTGGCAACTGTGAAGCCCCGATACTCCAAAAATGGTGAAGAATCGTGTCTGACACATATTCGATACCGATACGCGTATCGGAGAAGAAGTATCGGCCAATTGATATTTATTTTTTTGAAAAAAAATTACAGATACGTGTTGGATACGGCTAACTTATACTCCGACACTGATACTTCTTTCTTACTCAATCACATGCTATGTTTCTTCTGTTCTTCTCCCTTTAATACCTTCTTCTCTTCTTTGTTCTTCTCTCTAAATGGGAAAGAATTGTTTGTTTTTAAACTGTTTGTTTTCAATCTCAACTAGTGTTAAGTATTAGGTGGTCAACATTAGACAATGGCGTTCTTTTTTGATATATTAATGATGTTATCTTTGGATGGTACTGATGATGTTTAACTATATTCTAATTTGTGCTGAAAAAGTATGTAATTGTCACTTGTTTTGATCATTTTCATTAATGTGAATGTTTGTTTATTATCGTTTTTAGTTATATTTATACATTGTGCATTTATACTATTAATTTTTTAATAACGTATCGAGGTCGTATCGTATTGGGAATTTTGAAAAACTTCCCGTATTGGTATCGTATCGTGTCATGTATCGGGGCTTCATAGCTTGGCAACCTCACCCACACTACTACATTTAACAGCTTCAGTAACATTTTTAATGTAACATTTGTAAAATCATGTCTAACATTTTTCATTGCCCAGTCATTTTTCACTTATATTCATTCCTTTATTTTCTATTCATCGATCATTTTGTACCCATTTCTAAGATTTGTTACTTTTGGAATCAATTTTTTTTGAAATTGTGTTAATCTCTCACTTTATTGCTAATGAAATCACTTCAATCATGTCATAACTTTACTCTGCTGTTCGGCTTAGGTCATGGCGTGCTCTGATGAAGAACATGATCGATTAAGCAATCTCTCAGACGATTTGATTTGTCATATTTTGTCTTTCCTATCAACAAAAGAGTGTTATAGAACATGTGTTCTATCCACAAGATGGGAGTCAATCTGCACCAAGATTCCCAACCTTCACTTTCAATTACCAGAGATTTCAGACCCTGTGTTGTCTAAAGAAAGATTCCAATCTTTAAATCTTGATGTCTTAAGACGCAACGAAATTATAAAAAAACTAAGGCTTGATAGTGAGAAAGGCTGCCAGCAACATGATGTACACATGTGGGTTTCAAAGGCATTTGTAAATTTTGCTCTCCTAAGACGCACCGAAAATATAAGAAAACTAAGGCTTGATAGCGACAAAGGCTGCCAGCCACATGATGTACACATGTGGGTTTCAAAGGCATTAGATCTCAAGGTCCAAAAACTTGACTTAGATCTGTTTCTCCATGAAAAAATCTTATTGCCGCTTAGGCTTTCCACGTGTGAGTCACTCGTGGTCTTAAAATTGCGGGGCAGAATTCAACCAACACTCAATTCTTCTTTTCATGTATATTTACCGTCACTAAAGATTCTTCATCTCCATGAAACTGTGATGTATTCTATCTTTGATGATGGCATGGAGTATGGTCTCAATAATTTTCTATCTGGTTGTCCACATCTGGAGGAACTTCTTTTAGATGAGAGCTTTCGAGTACCCATCAACATCTCTTTTCACTTTTTAAAGAGATTATTCCTTTCTTTATGTATGCCTACTTCTGTTATTAAGTGTTGTCCACTACAAATTAATCCCCGGTCACTCGAAGTTCTTTCTATTACTGATTTTTCATTGAAACCTAGAAAATATGAGTTTGCAAGCTTGTCCAATCTTGATCGAGCTACTCTTTCCATTTGTAAGCGTCCGGATTTTAACAATTTGTATACACTCTTGGAAGGACTTTCTAATGTCAAATCATTGGCTCTCGGTTCCAATACTTATCATGTAAGTTTCACAAACTCTTTCCTTTTTTAATTACAAGCTCCATATGTAGATGCAATTCTATTCTCATTTTATTATTTTGTTATGCAGTTTCTCAGCATGAAAGACAAACCTGACAACTTACATCTTCTCACTTTTCACAATTTGTTATTTTTATCGGTTGAAATATCTGAGAGTTGCAGTTGGAATATGCTCATCAGCTTTTTGCAGAAAGCTCCAAAACTTAAGGATCTTGCAATTGAGGTGAGTGTGATGTTTTTTTAACAATATTTGCTCAATATTTTTTTAAAAGATAAAATATAATAAGCTCAAAATCTGGCACAAGAAGAGCAAAGACTTAGCAAAAGATACATGAAGTTTGCAAATAAAACCGATAAACAAATTGATTAATTCAAAATAATAGATATTTGTGTAGACTTTCCTACCAATTTAACATTCTTTTAAACTATTTTACTTCCAATTTTATCTTCATTTACATAATAATATAATAGAAAGTATATACATTATATCAGTTGGAATTCTAATGATAATTTTTGGTTTACAGAGAAAAATTGAAATCAATTCCCGAAGAAAGGAGGTTGGAAACTCGAGTTGGGTGGAGCCATCAGTAACTCCGGCATGTCTTACAACCAGTCTCATTACATTTAAATTTAAAGGAATTCAAAACATAAAAACTGAGTTGGACTTTACACGATATATTGTGAGTCACTCAAGTAAGTTAGCGAAGGTAAAAATTTTCACACCCAGTTCAAAGAAAAGAAGAGTAGAAAAAAGTTTACGCCAGGGGTCAAAGAAATCCTCCGTACTAGTATGGGTATGAAGTTTACACACTTTCTTTTCTTCCATACAGAGTTCATATACTTTCTTTTTTAATGAAAAAAGTTGGCATGCTAATTTTTGTTGGTATGATGTTGTGGGGTGGTGATAGAACTTTCATCCTCTCTTATTGTTCTAGACATTAACTCTGACCATCATCACAACTTTATATCTCTTGAACACACACACACTATTACATTCGTGGTTGAGAATAAGACTATTTTTCTTAAAATAAATAAATTATATCCTCTTAAATTTTTTTAATTATATTAATATTTTTATCGGTACACTGTAATGATTTTATCATTAATGATTATAATCTTAAAATTAATTATTCAATATTGGTTACAGGATATTAATTCAATTTGAAGATCATTTGGATTCGTTCAAGGATTCAATCAAGACCACTCGAGACTTTTAATCTAGTTATCAAAACTTATATTGGTTTGTTGCATAGAATTCTCTAATGATGAAGAACAAGTTAGATGTTAGATATAAAACATGTTTTTTTGTTCTTCATTCATCTGATAAGTACCAGCAGTACTTACCAGATTGTGGTAACACTGATAGATTAAAAGTGTTGTGCAAAGTCAGTTTTTTTTTACTGTTATTGAATAGTTGTTGCTTCTAAATCGAAACTTTCCTGCGTAGGACTTGCTTGTAAATGTTTAGTTTGTTCTTCCATATTTGTCAGAGTATACAATTTCATTTCGTTTGTATTGATATTGGTACAACTCTTTTTTGAGCTGTTCTTGCCCAATAAATAAAATAAAGTCATCAAAGCTTAGTGAGTGAGTTTTAACTTTTAATGACCATATCCATAATGAAGGAGTGTTATATTCCAATGTGAAGTTGATTGGAATTGATGCCCCTATGTGCGTGTCTGTTTATTCTACGATGAAATCAAATTGTATTGTGGCAACTATGTTGGACCTTGAATCCATTAAGCTGCAAGCTCCTACTGCAGAGTACAATCCACAGGCAAGTTTTGTTTATTAATTGTGAATGGCACTCACATTTACAAGTGTGCTGTACAAATTGTCTTGTTTTTGCATCCCAAGTTCAATGAAGGCTGATTAGGTTTTTGTTCAGTTTTGGTGTTTGGTCATCTTATCTTTCCAAACACTTAAGTCTTTCTATATGAGATATTCTATTAGTATTACCACAATCTGAGAGAGGGAGGGACAAAATCACATCCTAAATGATTATCAATACTATAAATCAGGGAGTGTGAACAAATTTTCCTGCATAAAACCTGACTGAACTTTTTCATTTCTAATATAAAGGCAGGCGCTTTATTTTCCAATTAGTTCACATAGTTCAGTCTAAAGATTTCAAAAGATTTAAGGCCTCTGTTTTTAAGTGTGCATTTCTTTTTTAAAAGAACAACAAAAACTTTAGAATAAATCATTTCACAATCGTTTCTTAATAATTAGAGTTTTTTTTCTTTCCTTTCAAAGGTCTTTTTAAAAAAACGACAATCCGAATCAATGCCACATTTGATAAATTATGTTTTATAACGATTAGCTTTCACACTCAAAAAGCTTTGACATGAAACAATATTTCATTTGTTATGCACAACTTCAACAAAACCACAATATCATTTATTCTCTACAACTTCAAATTTCACACCATGACTATAAAAATCCTGAACTTTTATAACAAACTCAGCCCCCTTTTCCATATATCTCAGAGGGTAACTAGATAAAACACATTCGGGAAGTCTTGCAAAATTCCAATTTGACGCAAATGTGGCTTAAAAAATTAAGAGTAAAGACAAATTCTTGTAACTTGAGAAGTACGCTTGAAATGAGACGTCACAATCTACTAACAGATAGGAAATAAGTACATACTATAGCGACGAAAAATAACAGAAAATACTATCATTATAAAACTTAGAGGAGAAATTTAAGAGACCCTACCTTGTTATGCTTGCGTAGGGGCTTTGACTTGCCAATTGCCATGGCAGTAGACACAAAAATTAGGAAGCCAAATCTCAGAACTAGAAATCAATCAAGTCTTGATATCATAGCATATTCAAAAACTAGATCAAAGTATCACCAAGATAATATATGATACAAGTGGTAGATATTTGTATCTCTTAACGATTTGGTTGGATGTTGTCTGTTCGACCCTTGGTCGGTGTTTATTGAATGAGCACTCTTATCAACCTGCTAAGAGAGTGATTTTTCCGGTCAGTGTTGGTACATATTATATAATGATAGGACTACTACACAAACTAACTTGCCAGAGTCAATAAATAGTTAATATTAACTTAGCGGAAGCTGATAACATTGACCTTAAAATATCAACCTTATATATCTACTACAAATAAACGGACCCATGCGAATGTACGAGTCTTTTACTAGTTACAATCATACCTCAAAAGAGTAACTCTGCAGTGCACACAAAGAAATGCAATTTCCTTTCCATGTTTCCTTTCCATTCCTCCTGCAGCAAGCTTCCAATTTAGCTTCATATGGCAAAACAAAAACATATCATTATGATCAGGAATAAAATTATCAAAGAAGATAAACTATAGTTTCAACCTTACCTCAGTCGACGATCAAGCCTAACTTTGTCGACTTCGGAGAACATGATAAATCCCACATCAAATCTACTGATATTCCACGTCCTTGAATTTTATAAATGTCAATCAAGTTAGTCCCTTCGTCAAGTCTCACCGTTAACAGTGATGACGTGTCACGTTAAGGCTGGCGTGAAGCTCCAAGTCAGCTTCCACGTGTACTAGGACGAATTTGATCGATTTTTTTTTTGGACTTTAAAAAAAAAATGAAAGTCAATACAAATTGTTACACTGTCAAATCGATCCCTAAATTATTCATTGAAAATCAAGTTGGTCCCTGAATTATGTCACTCACCATCAAATTGATCCTTGAATTATTTATCTTATCTATCAAGTTGATCCTTGATACTGTCAAATAAATGCTAAAAAATGTGAAAAATTTGATTCGATTCCATCTCACTTAGGTTAAACCTACACTCTTCTAATTTGGCTACGCCATTTTACTCTTACCGTAATCAAATCAGACACATGTTCTTCATTTTCACTACATTTCACGTTTTTTTAATTATTTCATGATTTCACTGGTTTTGAATTTTATGATTGTTCATGTATTTTTGTTGAGTAGTTGCTATGAAAATGCATTCTACTTTGTGTGTTGTTGAAGATTTGATAGGTTGTTTAGATCACATGAAATTGTTGTTTTTGAATATACTTTTCTGGTATATGGTTTTTTCTAAAAAATGTATATGTTTGTACTTTGAAATTTGAATGAATGAAGAGAGAGGTTTGGTGTGTTGTTTACTGTTCACCGTGAGGTGAAATATTCCATTTTCTGTTGTTACTATGGCGAGTACTTATAGTATAAATTATTATGTTTAAAATAGGCTTGTTTGGATTGAGTTATTCGAGCTTGTCTACTAGAATAAACACTTTGAAACTATTTGGGACAACTTTTAAAAACACCTTATGACATGTACATTAGTTGTTTTTCATATTATTTCTTCAAAATAGTTTAAGAAAACAGCTTATAGGAAAAAAATTGACTAGTTCATAAGCCGTTTTTAACTTATTTTCACAAATTCTCCAGGATAGCTTATGAAAATAGCTTATAGGAAAACAATTTAACTTTATTTTATGTTTTGTTAAAGAAATATCTTATCCATTAGCACTTATCGTAATAAGTGTTTGTGCTACAAGCTGCAAATTAAGTTGTTTATTTAAAGTAGGTATTCTATAACAAACTATAACATAAAGTTAACCTGTTTTCATAAGCTATCATGAGCACTTATGGAAAAAGTTGAAAATAGCTTATAGAGATGTCATATGTTATTTCATAAGTTATTTCCATAAAGTTAACCTTTTCATAAGCTATCGGGTATCACTTAAACAAAAAAATGACAAGGAAGAGAGGACACTATAGTGTGTGTAAATATATTGATGTCCTCATCTTTGTTTTCAACAGATCTAAACCATTGATCAAATCTAACCGTAATTTTTAAATGATTCACCGGTGAGGGACTTAACTGTAACCTCACCCTATAATCCAACTAAAAAAATGATATAACTAAAAAATAAATAAATAAGTGAGCAGTAGCCCAGTATAGCAGAGCAACAGCAACTGAATCCTTCCTCTTCGAGTATGATACAAAGCCTTCTTTTCCTCTTTGCTTTTCAATCCTTTCATTTTGGTCACATGTCACAATCTCAACCCTCTTGCTAACCCTAATTCTTCACTATAAATCAGAGACAAAAATCATCACAAAATGTAGAAATGTAAAAATCATCACCCATTTCATTTTCATCATATATTCTTCATTTATTGTGGTAATTCTCAATGTCTTTTGTTTCAACTCATTTATCATATACAATCTTCACATTTATCAGAAAAATGTGAAAACCTTGCACTTGGTATGAGAGAAAATGTTGAGTTAACAGTTTGAAGAAACTCAGTCATAGGTTTTAACATTTTCAATCATGGTTGGAAGTAGCTGAATTAAGGGTAAAACAGTCCAAATCAAAAGCAATGGAAACTTTGATGTCTTGTTCTAAACCCCATCTTTTGAGGGAATGATAGAGATTTTTCAAACAAGACAGAACAACATTAAGGTTGTTTTGGTTTTGGTTTTGGTCTTGTTGGCAGAAAGTTGAGGTTTTTCCAACAATGTTGGTGATTTTTTTATGAAGGGTTTATGTTAGCTGTTGGTATTTTGTTGTTACTGTACAAATTTTGACCAATTTTGAGTTTTATTTTAAGTTATTATGTCGTTGTTACTTATATACTGCTTTCACTTATATTCATTCCTCTATTTTCCATCATTTTCTATTTATCTATCGTTTTGTACCTATTCCTAAGATTTGTTACTTCTGGAATCTAATTTTATTGAAATTGTATTAATCTCTCTGTTTATTGCTAATGAAATCTCTCTGTTTATTGCTAATGAAATCGCTTCAATCATGTCATAACTATACTCAGGTGTTCAGCTCAGGTCATGGCGTGCTCTGATGAAAAACATGATCGATTAAGCAATCTCTCAGACGATTTGATTTGTCGTATTTTGTCTTTCCTATCAACAAAAGAGTGTTATAGAACATGTGTTCTATCCACAAGATGGGAGTCGATCTGCACCAAGATTCCAAACCTTCACTTTCAATTACCAAAGATTTCAAACCCTGAGTTGTCCAAAGAAATCAAATTTGTAAATGTTGCTCTCCTAAGACGCACCGAAAATATAAGAAAACTAAGGCTTGATAGTGAGAAAGGCTGCCAGCCACATGATGTACACATGTGGATTTCAAAGGCATTAGATCTCAAGGTCCGGGAACTTGACTTGGGTTTGTTTCTCCATGAAAAAACCTTATTGCCGCTTAGGCTTTCCACGTGCGAGTCACTCGTGGTCTTAAAATTGTGGGGCAGAATTCAACCAACACTCAATTCTTCTTTTCATGTATATTTACCGTCACTTAAGGTTCTTCATCTCCGTGAAACTGTAAAGTATTCTATCTTTGATGATGGTAAAGAGTATGATCTCAATAATTTTCTATCTGGTTGTCCACATTTGGAGGAACTTCTTTTACATGAGACCTTTGCATTACCGATCAACACCTCTTTTCACTTATTGAAGAGATTATTCCTTTGTTTATATATGCCTACTTCTGGTATTAAGTATTGTCCACTACAAATTAATGTCCCGTCACTTGAAGTTCTTTCTATTGTTGATTTTTCATTGGCTCCTAGAAAATATGACTTTACAAATTTGTCCACTCTTGATGAAGCTGCTCTTTGCATTTGTAAGCGTCCGGATTTTAACAATTTGTATACACTCTGGAAAGGACTTTCTAATGTCAAAACATTGGCTCTCGGTTCTAAAACTTTTCATGTAAGTTTCATAAATATCTTTCTTTTTTAATTACAAGTTCCATATTTAGTCTCCCATATGCAATTCTATTCTCATTTTATAATTTTTTTTATGCAGTTTCTCAGCATGGAGGACAAATTTGACAACTTACATCTTCTCACTTTTCACAATTTATTATATTTAACGGTTGAAATATCTGAGAAGTGCAGTTGGAATATGCTCGTCAGCTTTCTACAGAATGCTCCACAACTTAAGGATCTTGCAATTATGGTGTGTATGATGTTCTTTGAACTATATTTGCACAATATTTTTTTTGTAAAAGATGAAATATAATAGGCTCAATAGTCTGGCACAAGAAGAGCAAAGACTCGGTGAAAGATACATGGAGTTTGCAAATAAACCCGATAAACAATTTAATTAATTCTACACAATCTATATCTGATCTATATTTGTGTAGATTTTCCTCCCAATTTAACCTTCTTTTAGACTATTTACTATATATCCAGTTGGAAAATTCTAACGATAATTTTTTATTTTCATGCAGAGAAAAATTGAAATCAATTCCCAAAGAAAGGAGGTTGGAAACTCTAGATGGGTGGAGCCATCAGTAACTCCGGCATGTCTTACAACCAGTCTCATTACATTTGAATTTAAAGGAATTCAAAACATTAAAACTGAGCTGGACTTTACGCGATACATTGTAAATCACTCAAGTAAGTTACAGAAGGTAAAGATTTTCACAGCCACTTCAAAGAAAAGAAGAGTAGAAAAAAGTTTACGCAAGGGGTCAAAGAAATCCTCTGTACTAGTATGGGTACGAAGTCTACACACTATCTTTTCTTCCATGTAGAGTTTATATACTTTCTGTTTTAATGAAAAGAGTTGGTATCTTAATATTTGTTGGTAGGATGTTGTGGGGTGGTGATAGAACTTTCATTCTCTCTTATTGTTGTGGGGTGGTATGTCTTGAATTTATATATACACAATTACATTCGTGGTTGAGAATAAGACTGTTTTTGTTAAAATAAATAAATTATATTCTCTCAAATTTTTTAATTACATTAATTTTTTTTTTCTTTATACTCTAATGATTTTATCATTTATGTTTAAAATCTTAAAATTAATTATTCAATATTTGTTACAGGATATTAATTCAATCGAAGATCATTTGGATTTCTCCAAGATTTCAATGAACACCACCCAACCCTCTTAATCAAAGCTTATATTGGTTTGTTGCATAGAATTCTCTAACGATGAAGAACAAGTTAGATGTTCGATATAAAATCTGTTTTTTGCTCTTCATCCATCTGATAAGTACCAGCAGTTCAAGTCAACCAGATTGTGGTAATACTAATAGATTAAAAGTGTTATGCAAAGTCAGTTTTTTATTGTTATCCAATATGAACTATTGATTTTAAATCGAAATTGTCCTACATAAGACTTGCCTGTAAATGTTCAATCTTGTTCTTCTATATTTGTCAAGAGTATGCAATTTCATCTACTTTATATTGATACAGCTCTTTTTTGAGCTGTTCTTGCCCAATAAATAAATTTAAGTCATCAAAGCTTAGTGAGTGAATTTTAATGAGCATATCCATAATGAAGGAGTGTTATATTCCAATGTGAAGTTGAATGGAATTGATGCCCCTATGTGCGTGTCTGTTTATTCTACGATGAAATCAAATTGTATGCTCGAACTGCTTGTGTGGATATAGTCAGACACGTTGGCTGGATAATGACTGCTTGTGTTTTGTGTGCTTTAGCATATCTAAATATTGTATTTTCAGAATTATTGTGGCAACTATGTTAGACCTTGTATCAATTAAGCTGCAAGCTCCTACTGCAGAGTACAATCCCCAGGCAAGTTTTGTTTATTAATTGTGAATGACATTCACATTTACAAGCGCATGCCACATATTGTGTTGTGTTTGCATCCCAAGTTCAATGAAGGCTGATTAGGTTTTTGTTTAGTTTTGGTGTTTGGTCATCTTGTCCTTTCAATAACTTTAGTCTTTCTGTATTATCTAGAGAAGCTTGGTTGATCTATGAGATTTTCTAGTAGTATTACCACAATCCGAGAGAGAGAGAGAGAGAGAGAGAGAGAGAGAGGGAGGGATAAATTCGCATCCTAAATGATTACCAATACTAGAAATCTTGAGGAGTAAAGTTCAACTTGATGATCAAAAGCTTATTGCAGTAATTATGCAACAAAGGAGGGAGAACCTACCTTAACAAAGTAATTTTTATTTCAAAATGTATAGCCTTATTATTATACCATGATTGGTAATTTGATCACATCCTCTAATGTTTTTTTTTATTACTAAACATGTTGCTCTTAGATTAAAGGTATGGACTTTGATCTTGGGATAATTCTAGGTTTAAATATGTTTTTGATGGTCGTTATAAATATTTTAACTTTTCGTTTTAGTCTTCTTAATTTTTTTTTTCGACTTTTGATCTTTCAAAAGTTTTGCTTTGCATCACTACTTTTGGTCTCTGCATTGAAGTCAACTCATCTGTATCATTCAAAATTTTGAATGAGTTTTTGCACGAATGTTTAGAATACTATAAGAAAACATGAATTAAATATGAAATTTTAAGTGTCAAAAACATAAAAATTCATATTCAATTCATCCCTTGTTAAAAAAAATTAAAATTTTGCAAAAAAGAATTCAATAATGTACTAAACATGACGGCGGAAAAAAATTCAAAATTTTGAATGATACACATGAGTTTACTTAAAACAAGGTCCAAAAGTGGTGATGCAAAATTGAGGAACTAAAAGTCGAAGAAAATATTTAGGAGGACTAAAACAAAAAGTTGAAATATTTATAGGGACCAAAAACATATTTAACCATTATTTCTAATGAATTAAACCTATTCCATTTCCGAGGAAAACTGATAAGAGTGCGGCCTCCATTTTTATTTAAAAAATTAAAATATTGTGAGCCCAGCCAACGCTAAACTTGAACTACAACATGGTAATGATTAGCGTCACACTATCCAATATGTGTTAGAGTCCGCCATTCATTTACGGTCACATATCATAATAATAGGTACATAGTCGGATAGACCTTTATCAAAAACCCATTGGGAACAATTATCCCACACACTGCACCACACCATCTGTCTGATAACAAAAATCTATCAAGTATGTACATGGTCTCACCATCTAGTCTTGACCAAGTAAACCTTCTACCATGTAGTGCTATGTTGGTCAAATTAGAGTTCTCAGTTAACTCTTAAAATAATCCTCTTCTCTTGAATTTTCAACATTCCCCTTCCGCTTCTCTATGTTATGTTTAAGATGATATAAGTTGCGTATCAATTCATTCCATGCGAGTAAGGAAGTGTATAAACTACAATTTGCGCAATAAAAAATTGTATCCATGTTTATGTGGAAATAGGTCATACACCTGTTAGTTTGGTCAAGGTAGAGAACTCTCCAACCACTGCGAGTTTGATTCACAATGATAATATGGTGCCTCTATTGATACTTTGCAAGTTATTCCTCAAAGTCCTGCTTTTAATAGCAGTGGCATTGATAGAAGTGAAGAGGGCCTTACTGTAAATAAGAAGCTTACTGAGGAAATTAAGACGGAGGCAATAATTTCAGCTGGTTCTGTTAGTCATCAGTCCGACATGAACTTTCAGAATTCTGTCAATATGTCAACTGCAGTAGATGCTGCTAAGTACTCTGGTAAACAGTCAATCAAGTAATTGTGGCCAAGCAAATGATATGGAGTTGCCTTCGGATTTTTCTTTGCAAAACAAAGAAAACACAAGTAGGTTTTGGAAAATGTGAACACACTGCAACTGGTGATTTTTGTTACATGGGTTTCTCCATTAAACCCATGTCGTATATAACGGATGAAACGGAAGGTTTGCTATTGCTTATAGCTATACTTTACTGCTCGCATTGCTTTCATTAGGTTCCTATATCAACATAGAAACAAATTTGCATAATAGCATGTTGATATTGTGTGTGATGTGAGGCATAATCAAGTTTTCAAAGATTATTCGAAGAAGGGAAATGTTTTTGGATCCTAGTTCTTGAAATGATATTTTCTGTCTTTTGATGTATTGGTAAAGAAAGTAAAGAAACAGAAGATGTTGAACAAGAGTTAAGCAATCAACTATAGACTAAAACTCTGACGTTGAGGCAGTAGATGCCAAGTCATATGAGCCAGAAGATGCTGAATGACATATTTCCAAAATGATGTGTTTCTATTTCCAGAAGATTAGCGAGGTTTTACATTTGTCTATCTTCTTTAGTAGGGTTTTTCTATTTTCAAAATGATGTGTTTTTCATTTCCATTGTTAGAATTTTATTCAGCCTTTAATCAACTGACACACCTTTTAACTAAGGAAAAAATTGTGAGGCATAGTGATTTAAACTAGTTCTTTCCATTTCATGCTGTAACAACCATCTTCATCATTGCATGGATCAAACTGTAGTGAGATGTTGAAAGACTCTACATAGTGATTTAAAATTAAGTATATTTGATATCACAAAAGACACTCCACTTTGGAATGATTGACTGCTTGCTGTAATATCTTTACTGTGACATTTGCACGAAGTACTTTTCTGATATATGTGTATTGTGGAATTGAAATTAGATTATATCAATCATAATCCATAAGTTTTCAAGACTCGCAAACTGATGACAACGGCCCCTTGAGATTTCTTCTTCGCTACACCCACACCATCCTTTAAAATTAGTTAACCTATCAGGATCTATATCTGTCACTGACGCACAAAATGACGATGAGTTATCACTATTGTTATCATTGACTATGCACTCGAGGCGAGGCAAATTAAACATGCAGAGGCGTTTGACATGCAACAGTGAGAGTTAGAGATATTGGAACCTTGTGCAATTTGATAAGTTCAATTCAACCAAATTTGTAAATAAATTGGCCGAACTAGAAAATGTCACACCACCAAATCCATATATTTCTAAGACCTTGATATTGGAGTGCAGACCTATGTCATGTAGAATTATATCATCTTTCTCCAACTCATCATTGGCATTCACCAACAGTGTGTTCGTTCCAATTCAATGTCAACCAATGAAGACGTGACTTCCCAATTAAATTCATATGTTTAGCTTCTGTTGGAGAATGCCTCAGACATTCCAAACCATTTATCAGGAATTGTCTCCTCAAGATGTCGAAGACTTGCCAACTTCCAAAGATCTTTGGGCAACTCTGTCAAGCTAAAACAACAATTGAGTAAAAGAGTTTCCAAGTTAATTAATTCATTTATAGACCTTGGGAGCTCTTCAACCTTATAACTATGAGAAAGTTCAAGATACTTTACATGTTTCAGCGCACATATACAATAGACAATACATTTGTCACTCAAGAGCAATAAAATTTAAACTAGTTTCTTCAAAATTCCAAAATCAAAATCACCCAACAATAACTTTGGAGATATGATAAAATGTAATTTACAGAAAATGTCATTTTATTTTGAGAATGTGGTGAGTTGAATGTCGGAGAGAAGATTGAGAATGCTGTGAGTGAGTAGCAGAAAACATATATAAAATATGAAAGGTGCGTGCGACCTCACCCCTGTTCTTCTAATTTGATTTTATGCATTTTTTAGCCCGATTGATCATGTGGTTTTAGGGTTTTTGCTTATTGTTTTTTGTTTTGTTGTTTCTGTACAATTTTTGAACAATTTTCAGTTTGATTTTCTATTCATCGATCATTTTGTACACACCAACAAATGTCATTGGAATTTACATGCACAAAATGATATAGAAGTTTCAAGTTCCATTTTGAATTTTTGACTTAATAAAATAATGTCTATAACTATGACAGAAACTTCCAATTTGTTGGTGGAAGGAACCAACATTGATTGAACTTATTTCTAGGCAACCTCAATCACATTACAACATTTAACAGTTTCAGTAACATTGGTCATTCCTCTATTTTCCATCGTTTTCTATTCATCAATCAATTTGTACCCATTTCTAAGATTTGTTACTTCTGGAATCAAATTTTATGGAAATTGTGTTAATCTCTCTGTTTATTGCTAATGAAATCTCTGATGTGATATTCAGATTAGGTCATGGCGTGCTCTGATGACGAACATGATCGATTAAGCAATCTCTCAGACGATTTGATTTGTCATATTTTGTCTTTCCTATCAACAAAAGAGTGTTATAGAACATGTGTTCTATCCAAAAGATGGGAGCCGATCTGCACCAAGATTCCCAACCTTCACTTTCAACTACCAGAGATTTCAGACCCTGTCGTGCAAAGTAATTAATCTAATCAAAGTATGTTATATTCTCAACAACTTGAAGTTTCCACACCTGGCATGACCAAGAAGTCGATTCTCATGATTCTCTTCATTGCTCTTTCTATTCACTTTCTGGTGATAGGTTAGTGAATAGAGTCAAATTAGACTTACCAAATCCATTTCAAGTCGAAAACCCTTTCTTTGATTTTGTTGATTCTGATATTATTACTGGAACTCTTTCCCTTCAAAAACAAAAAAACACTTGTATTGTGGAACCTAGCTACCCATGAATTTAAGGTCATTCCTCCCAACCCTGTTGAGTATATACCAGCTTATCGAGAGGCTTCGACTTTATTTCATGGATTTAGTTATGACCATATTCAAGATGACATTAACGTTATTAGGTATGTACATTTTTGTCAAACAAATGGTTGAGGTCTTCGACTTCTCAATGTGAGACATGAAGATGTGCCATCAAATGAAATATCCTATGAACCTTTATGGGAGATTTATAGCGTAAGATGTAACTCTTGGATGAAACTTAATTTTAATATGCCTAAATGTTGGACTGATAGTCCAAATGACCGATTGTACATGGATGAAATATGTCATTGGTCGTATGTAACTGAAGATCGGGATGAACATTTTTCGGTGTCATTTGACTTGACCAATAAGATGTTCTTTACAACAAAGATTCCCTTAGACAAAGATACCAATTTGAGTTTTAGATTAACAAAGAGACACTTGGTGGTGTTTAATAGATTCATTGCTTCGATCTCATGGTATTTAGATACAACTACTTTTCACATATCAATTTTAGGTGAACTCGACATGAAGGAATCTTGGACTAAACTCTTTGTTGTTAGACCATTGCTCTACATTGAGCGCCTTATTTGAGTGGGGGCGAATGGTGATATATAACAGATTGTCAACTGGTTTGTTTTGATTTAAATACACGGAAGAGTGAAAAACTTGGTGTTATAGGATCACATTATGATTCATTTTTTAATGACAAAGTTTCATTTTTTAGTTTTTGTTTTCAAAGTGCTGTTACTGTCCTTGGTCTAGGGAAAAGGAGAGAGTCAATCAAATACTTAAGTTCTAATCAAGTTAATCACACAAGGAAGAGAAGGAGGAGATTCAACATATTAATTATGATTCAAGTTAGATATTTCAGAATTTTGCATTACATATTACAGAATTTTCCCATTATCATGATTCTCAACAAAGATACCTTTCTGCTCTATTTGCTTAGATTTGTATTATTGGTATAATGTGAAATGTATTAAAATGGAATAGACTAGTTAGATACTCAGAAATAGATGTTATCTAATTCCTTTCCACCTTATACTACTAATCCAAATATACCCATTGATTTCACTTAAGATTTATCCTCCTACTCAACAAAGGTATCATTTTTAGGCATAGACATGCATAATCAAAAAAGAATATAATTTTCAGCAAACTAAATCATTAACATACAACTACAATTGACAACACATAAATCATCTCAATAATTATTAAAATATAAGACAATCATATTCTTATTAAGACAAATTTGTAGATCTTTGCTTGCAGTCCATCAAATTCTTATTTCTAGTATATAAGACAAATCTTTATTAATATATCATAAATTATCACAAATACACATATCCAGCTTCACAATTACTAAAAGGAGTATCACAATCTTTGTATTCTGATCTTCGCTTTCAATTAGACAAATTCTCATTTCTAGTAAATAAGACAAAGTCTGAAATTCTCATTTCTGATAAAAACAAAACAAAGATAAAAAATCACTTTTGTCAAGTTCATGTATAATAATAATAATAATAATAATAATAATAATAAAGGTTATAGATTAAAATATAACCTACTTGATTAACATTTGTGTCAATTGTATGTTTTGGGTCGCAATCTCGCACATTTGGGCCGTTTGAGTTGCCCGGCCATAATCCATGTATTAAAAACTTCATTGGCACTTTATCAATACAATTATCTTGGATTTTGCAAAATCATGTAGAGGGTATGTGTGTGAAAACACGAATCGATCAAATTGAGGTATGATGAGATGAGGTTTCTCTGAATGATATGGATTAGATATTGTTTTATTATTTAAAGGTAGAGATGGAAGGATTAATGATGTTGGTGGTTGTAGAAGTGCAATTGCAAAACCAACATAAAAGTATTGAACTCATGGCAATGAATATAGGTTTAGGCGTGAGGTTTTTTATTTTCAGGAATTCAAACTATGGTTTTAGTTTTAACTAACCTACCTCGTTCATCATTTATAGTAGTCTTAGTTATTGTTTTAGCTTTGTTATACGTGTGAATTTGTAATATTGGTGGTGCATCAAGATTGAATGATCGCCCTAACTTTGCTAATACATATCATATGTTTTGATAAAATTCTCATGACAAGATTGTGATAAAATGCTTTGAGACGATCTCAATCAATTCCACATTTGATAAATTATTTTTCATAATAGCTTTTACACTTAATGATTTGACATGAAACAATATTTCAAAGGAAATTCATTTTACATAAATATTCTTTTTTTTTTTTTTTTGGTACAAATTTTAGATAAATATTCTAATTCATAATAAATAAAATTTATTACTTTGTTCTCATATACTAAACATTTATCTTAATTTTAATTTTTTTTTTGTTTTTTTTTTATAAAGCATAGGATTGAGGGCATCAATTGAAACCATTACATATCCCAACTAGATTGACACGTTTTTTTTGTTGATGTTGTTATTGACCCATCTATTAACCCCACACCCCTTACAAACAACCCCCAAAAAAATTATTTAAGAAAAAAGTTAGGTGAAGAAACTGCCAAAACTCAATCAAAACGTCAACAATTTAAGTGAACCTATGATCATCAATCTATAAGAGGAAACCAAGAGACAAATCACATATAGTGAAGAGTAATCCAAACAAAGTATCGTATATTTTCAACAACTTGAAGTGGAAAGCGGCAGCGTGTCCTATGAATTATGTTCTTCTTCCAATAGAAAACGCTCGCGTCCAACTAAACTTCCCGAAATACCTCTGCGCGAGTTAAGTCACGCTCATTTGGCCGGTGCGCGAGTTAACTCACGCAGGTTGGCCGGTTGGTCAGAGCTCAAGAACACATGTTTTTTGGACTTTGGTCAGCTTTTCAACCTTCAATCTGCACGATTTTAACAACTTCTACACGTTTTTTTGACTACATTTATGGTAGTTATAACCTATCTTACCATTCCCACCTATAAATACCCCTCTAAACTTCCCCATTTCCTCACACCATCTCACATTCTCACTCTCCTCACTCTCTCCCCCTATGAATCTCTTTCTCCCCCCCTATGAATCTCCTTCTTTTCCTTCTTTTATATCTATTATTTTTAAGGTTTGGTGCAAAAAGAGGCTAATATTGGGGTAAAAAGAAGCAGATTTAGTTTTACCCAAGGGTAAAACTAAATGTGCAGATTTAGTTTTACTCCAGGAATGCTGGTTTTCTTGTGGATTTCTTTTAGTTTTACCATAGGAAGGTAGGTTTTCTGGTGGGTTTTTTTTTTCCGCAAATTTAGTTTTATCCATTGTAAATTTAATAAAATGATATTTTATATCTATTATTTTTGTTTCTTTATTTTTTTTAATTTTTGCATTTATTTTATGATTGCGTATTGAATAAATAAATTAGAATAAAGTAAATAAATTAGAATAAAGTGAACAAATAAATTAGAATAAATTAGAATATAGGATCGATAGGTTGGTGAATGATCGTAAACATGAGGGTCATATCACGATTTGTAAGTAGGATTAGTAGGTAGCTGATAGAGTTGAGAGAAAAAAAAATAGAGGAAACAAGAAAAAAACAGAGAAATTAGAGGAAAAATAGAGGAAACAAAGCAGAGCAAAAACGAATATGAGTAAAGTCGAAACACGATTGAGGTATCATGGGATGTAGGATCGTAAGATCCCACAAGCAAACACTCGAACCTGACTACAATGATTATATATATACCTTCTCTCTAATGTTAAACTCTCTCAACCAAACAATCTCTTGGCGATGAAGATAAAGTTATACTCTTGTTGTGTGTTCTACCGAGATATTTTGAATCCTTTGGATACCATGCTCTATGGCAAAGAAGACATTATCATCTTGGAAGAAGTTCAAGCGACTTTGAGAACCAAGGAGTTGACCAAGTCCAAGGACTTGAGAGCTGATGAAAATGGTGAAGGCCTAAGTTTTTCAAGTGGGAATGGTGGAGGTAGAGGTAACCGAAAAAAGAGTAGTAACAAGTCAAAGTTTAAGTGTTTTAACTGTCACAAGATGGGTCACTTCAAGAATGATTGTCCGGAGAGCAATGGCAAATCCGCACAAATTGTCTTCGAGTGTTATGAGAAAGCGAGTGCTTTGGTGGTGTCTCGTTGGGGTGATGAAGAAGGTGATGTTTCTCACCTTGAGACTGATGTCTTGTAGAGCGGTGATCGTCCGGAGAGACGTTAAACACTCAATATCTGGAAGAATAGTCTTGGTCAGTTTGGTGAGATGAAGTTGCAAGGTGAAAGTCATGGTAGATGTACCCATTTGCTAGTTGATGTAGAGAAAGCTCAGCTTGAGATAGAGTTGATGACACTAGGAATGATACGACTATGAAGACATTGACAGAAAAAATTATATTATTTTTTATATTTCATTTATGCGATTTTAAAAAGTGAATTCGAGTCGATAGATTACCAAAATAAAAAATTGCTAAGTTTTTTCTACTTTACCAACGTTCAGCATTTCCCTCTCTCACCACTCACTCAATAGATTAAGCAACCAACATTCTGTGCCCAGTTTCTAGCGGCGCTCACTCAAATTACGCAAACGTAACTTCGTAGGGTTTCTACTTCATTCATTCATTCTTGTTCTGTGATTCAAACTTCACATTTCCCCTTTGTTTTATTATGCGCTTTAACATGTTCGTTAAAATTCCTCATACACTTTCTTCAAATTCCGATGTCAGAAACTTGAATGCTTGTTACATTTGCAGAACTATTCTTCTCCATATAGAAACGTAAATTCTGATTCTTGGTTTCTAATTGATATTTGTTTGTTTCTACAGAAAAGCGCGAACACAACAACATTCACTTCTTTCCGTTACTCTCAACTCACCAGTTCAAAAGGTGCGACCTCACCTCTGTTCTTCTTCTTCTTCTCTGATTCAGTTTTAGATTCAATTTTCAGGCCGATTGATCGTGTGATTTTAGGGTTTCTACATGGTCGTTATGATTTATAAGTTCTATATACATTACATTTTCAAGTGTCTTGTTGTAATATAAACCAAAATATGTCATTGGAACTTAGCACTTGAGTTTCTGACTTTATAAATTCATTGTGCATTCGAACTGTTTTTATCACTTCTCGCAAGTTTCCCTTGTCGAAATCATGTCTATGATTACGATTATGACAGAAACTTCCATTTTGTTGGTTGAAGGAAGGAACATTGATTGAATTTATTTCTAGTCAACCTCAACAACATACTACTTTTAACAGCTTAAGTAACATTTTTCATGTAACCTTTGTGAAAACATTACCCGGTCATTGTTACTATATACGGTTTTCACTGATATTCATTCCTCTATTTTCCATCCTTTTCTATTCATCGACCATTTTGTACCAATTTCTATGAATTGTTACTTCTGGAATCTAGTTTTATTGAAATTGTGTTAATCTCTCTGTTTATTGCTAATGAAATCTCTTCAATCATGTCATAACTTTACTCGGCTATTCAGATTAGGTCATGGCGTGCTCTGATGAAAAACATGATCGATTAAGCAATCTCTCAGACGATTTGATTTGTCATATTTTGTCTTTCCTATCAACGAAAGAGTGTTATAGAACATGTGTTCTATCCACAAGATGGGAGTCAATCTGCACCAAGATTCCAAACCTTCATTTTCAATTACCAAAGATTTCAGACCCTGTGTTGTCCAAAGAAGAATTCCAATCTTTAAACCTTGCTGTCCTAAGACGCAATGAAAATATAAAAAAACTAATGCTTGATAGAGAGAAAGGCTGCCAACCACATGATATACACATGTGGGTTTCAAAGGCATCTGTAAATTGTGCTCTCCTAAGACGCACTGAAAATATAAGAAAACTAAGGCTCGAGAGCGAGAAAGGCTGCCAGCCAAATGATGTACACATGTGGGTTTCAAAGGCATTAGATCTCAAGGTCCAGGAACTTGACTTGGATCTGTTTCTCCATGAAAAAATATTATTGCCACTTAGGCTTTCCACGTGTGAGTCACTCGTGGTCTTAAAATTGCGGGGCAGAATTCAACCAACATTCAATTCTTCTTTTCATGTATATTTACCGTCACTAAAGATTCTTTATCTCCGTGAAACAGTGAGGTATTCTATGTTTGATGACGGTAAAGAGTATGATCTCAATAATTTTCTATCTGGTTGTCCACATTTGGAGGAACTCCTTCTAGGTGAGACCTTTGCATTACCTATCAACACCTCTTTTCACTTATTGAAGAGATTGTTCCTTTGTTTATATATGCCTACTTCTGCTAAGTGTTGTCCACTACAAATTAATGCCCCGTCACTTGAAGTTCTTTCTCTTGTTGATTATTCATTGGCTCCTAGAAAATATGACTTTACAAACTTGTCCAACCTTGATGAAGCTGCTATTTTCATTAGTAAGCGTGCGGATTCTAACAATTTGTATACAGTCATGAAAGGACTTTCTAATGTCAAATCATTGGCTCTCGGTTCTAAAACTTTTCATGTAAGTTTCATAAATATTTTCCTTTATTAATTACAAGTTCCATATTTAGTCACCCATATGCAATTCTATTCTCATTTTATAATTTTGTTTTGCAGTTTCTCAGCATGGAGGACAAACTTGACAACTTACATCTTCTCACTTTTCACAATTTATTATTTTTATGGGTTGAAATATCTGAGAATTGCAGTTGGAATGTGCTCGTCAGCTTTCTACAGAATGCTCCAAAACTTAAGGATCTTGTAATTGCGGTGTGTACGATGTTTTTTTAACTATATTTGCACAATTTTTTATTAAAGATAAAATATAATAAGCTCAAAACCTGGCACAAGAAGAGCAAAGACCTAGGAAAAGATACATAGAGTTTGCAAATAAAACAGATCAATAAATTAATTAATTCAATACAATCTATATATGATCTATATTTGTGTAGATTGTCCTAGCAATTTAAACTTCTTTCAAACTATTTTACTTACATTTTATCTTATATGCTATATATCAAACTTCTTTCAAACTATTTTACTTACATTTTATCTTTTATGCTATATATCAGTTGGAAAATTCTAATGATAATTTTTGGTTTACATGCAGAGAAACATTGAAATCAATTCCCGAAGGAAGGAGATTGGAAACTCGAGTTGGGTGGAGCCATCAATATCTCCGGCATGTCTTACAAGCAGTCTCATTACATTTGAATTTGTTGGAATTCAAAACATAAAAACTGATTTGGACTTTATGCGATATATTGTAAGTCACTCAAGTAAGCTAGAGAAGGTAAAGATTTTCACACCCAGTTCAAAGAAAAGAAGAATAGAAAAAAGTTTACGCAAGAGGTCAAAGAAATCCTCTGTACTAGTATGGGTACGAATTTTACACACTTTCTTTTCTTCCATACAAAGTCTATATACTTTCTGTTTTAATGAAAAAGGTTGGTATGTTAATATTTGTTGGTATGATGTTGTGGGGTGGTGATGGAACTTTCCTCCTCTCTTGCTCTTCTAGACAATAACTCCGACCATCAACACAACTTTATATATCTTGAATTTATTCGTGGTTGAGAATAAGACTGTTTTTCTTAAAATAAGAAAATTTTATCCTCTTAAATTTTTAAAATATATTAATTTTTTATTGATATACTCATGATTTTATCATTTATATTTATAATCTTAAAATTAATTATTCAATATTTGTTACAGGATATTAATTCAATTGAAGATCATGTGAATGCCTTCAAGGATTCAATCAGCACCACTCGACGCTTCTCAAATCCTTTATATTGATATTGATACAGTTCTTTTTTGAGCTGTTCTTGCCCAATAAATAAATTTAAGTCATCAAAGCTTAGTGAGTTTTAATGGGCATATCCATAATGAAGGAGTTTTATATTCCAATGTGCGTGTCTGTTGATTCTACGATGAAATCAGATTGTATGCTCGAACTGCTTGTGTGGATATATTCAGACACATTGATTGAATAATGACTGCTTGTGTGTGCCAGAAATATTGTATTGCCAGAATTATTGTGGCAACTATGTTGTTTTGTTTATTAATTGTGATGTTTGGTCATCTTGTCTTTTCAAAAACTTCAGTCTTTCTATATGATCTGGAGAAGCTTGGTTGATCTATGAGATTTTCTATTAGTATTACCACATTTTGAGAGAGGGGGACTGAGGGAGGGATAAATTCACATCCTAAATGATTATCAATACTAGAAATCAGGGAGTGTGAACTAATTTTCCTGCATAAAACCTAACAGAAATTTTTCGTTTCTAAGATAAAGGCTTCATTTTCCAAATAGTTCACATCCTAAGATTTACATGAAAAGTAAAGAGATTTCAAAAGTTTTAAGTAGCAAATCATATTCATATATAACAAGTAAGATGAATAAGTTGTTGCCAAATACATAAATATTTGTTATTTGTTTATTTTGTTTTTGTGTGACTAATTATTGTCCAGTTAGGTTCTTTCTCTATCATTACCAATAGCTTGAGCAACCTAAGACAAATTTCTATCTTAAACCTTGCAACAAAGGAGGAAGAACCAACCTGAACAAAGTAATTTTTATTTCAAAATGTATAGCCTTATTATTTATACCATGATTGGTAATTTGATCGCATCCTCTAATGTTTTTTTTATTACTAAACATGTAGTTGTTGTTAGATTAAAGTTATTATTTTTGATCTTGGGATAAGTTGATAAAATGAGTGAGTATGACATTAGTTTTAGGTTTAAATATGTTTTTAATGGTCGTTATAAATATTTTAACTTTAGTTTTCTTAAAATTTTCTTGACTTTGGATCTATCAAAAGTTTTGCTATGCATCACCGTTTTTCGTATCTACGTTGAAGTCGACTCATGTGTATTATTCAAAAAATTTAATGAGTTTTTACACGAATGTTTAAAATATTATAAGAAAACATGAAATAGATATAAATTTTTAAGTGTCAAAAAATTTAAAATTAAAATTTAATCCATCCGTTGTTAAAAAAATCAAAATTTTGCAAAAGAGAATTCTATAATGCAATAAACATGACAGCGGAAAAAAATTCAAAATTTCGAATGATACACATGAGTTGACTTAAAACATAATCCAAAAGTGGTGATGCAAAATTTTGAGGAACTAAAAGTTGAAGAAATATTTTAAGAGGACTAAAACAAAACGTTAGAAATATTTATAGGACCAAAAATATATTTAACTCTTATTTCTAATAAGTTAATCCTATACCATTTTTGTTTTTGAGGAAAACTGATAAGATTGTGCCCTTCATTTTCATTTTAAAAAATTAAAATATTGTGTGAGCTCAGCCAACGCTAAGCATGAACTACAACATAATAATGATTAGCGTCAGACGATCCACCTGTGTTAGAGTCGGCCATTCCTTTATGGTCACATAGCATAATAGGTACATAGTCAGATACACCTCTATCAAGAGCCCATGAATTGGCTATCCCACATTCTGCACCATTGATAAGTCCTAATTTAAAGTGTTTTTAGTCTTTGAATTAAATTAAATTTGTGGGATTTTAGTTTTACTTTAGAGTTATTTTACTACAAAGTGTTAGTTTTTATTTCCAAGATCAAATAACGAAGAAAATGAAGATTTTTCAAAAGTCAGAAAATCTGGCACGACCCGTGCGCCCAAGCATACGACCTGTGCATGGATCGCAACATTTTCCGTGGCAGACCATAAAGTTGAGCATGACCCATGTGTGGTCAAGCATGACTTCGTGTGTCCCTTCCTGTACCAAAATAACAGTTACAAAATGAAAGCACCGTTTCATATCTATATGTATATACATAAAATAAATTTAAAAAAAGATAATAAAAAAGAATAGAAAGGACCGATAACCTTCTTGAGTTTTCCTTCTTATTCTAATTTTTCCATAGAGAAATGATATTTGAACATTCATTTTATGACAACTTTTGTGACAACTTTCTCTCTCACACTAACATAATTTTTTACTTTATCTCTCTATTGCTTTGGTTTTCGTGCAAATACTTATTTTCTCTTTGTAAATTATAGTTGTCCCATAAATTGTCAATCAAATGGTTATTCAAATAACACTTCTCTTTTTCAATCAAAAATCTCTACATTAACAATCACACTACTCACATTATTATTATTTCTCTCTCCCGTAACTCTCATACCCTTCTTCATTCTTTTTCTTCATTCTTTTTCTTCATTTGACAAACCCGTATAGTACAAGTGATTTTGGGTAAATTTTTGGAGTTGGAGTTAGTGCTCTGAGAGAAGAAGAAAAATACCCATCTATTGGAAGTTGCTCATTTAGACTCTATGAGGTAAAACTTTATGATTCATGGAATTTATAGTGGATATCCAGCTTGGATAAGTAGTGGAACTATTATAGATAGTAAAATTTTAGTCTTTCATGAGTCCCTTTCAAACTCTAAGTGTAACAAATTGGGGGTTTTATCTTATTCTTTTATCTATTGGTAATGTGATCTTAAATACGTTTTAACAAGAGCTGAAATCAATGTATGATGTTCAGTTTTGGTGAGAAGTGCTCCGGTGGTTATTCAAAAAGGCATTACTAGGAACGGAGTTGACTCGTCATATCTGTGAGTTGATGACGATCATTATCACTTATTTTAATTACCGTTATTACCTGTATTTTGTTGATTTTATGTATTAAAGTATTTATCAAATTAGGGAACACACCCTTTGAACATTTTTCTCGTCATCGTTATATAATTTCAAAGTCATCAAAGTTAACTATACTCTATTTGGACTTATCTATGACTTATTGAGCAAAAGATTTGAAAGTGAGGTTTGGTTGCATATACCATGACATGAGTTTTGAGATACGAAGAAATACGGTTTTGAGATATATGTTCTTGGGATTTTCGATATTAATATGCGCTCCATTTGGATTTGGATTTTTCTTAGGATTTATTGACAGGGCCGCAAGTGTACGGCTATGTCGGTTTTAGTATAAAAAGTATCATACCCACAGAGACCAAATTAACAAGTACCGCTTTCTATTGTTTCTACGTTTATCTAAGGCAAAATTCAAAATAGTTTTGTTTCGAGCGTAAAATAAATATTGACTTTAATTAAATATTTCATGAGTAGAGACCAAAACGATGGTTTCTGTCGACTTTTGTCACTCATGTAACTTTGCGCTGATTAAATAGTAACGAGAAAGATAAAACTTTTGTAGAAAATATTGAATAAGGGACACCGTTTGCTTTCGCAATACGTTGTCGAAATTTTTAGGCGCGTAACTCCCTACTTTCGTAGTGTATAGTTATAGGCTTAAAAATTCCCTTTTCTTAATTCAATAAATTCTTAATTAAAAGAAAAGAAGTGCTTTCGCTTTAACCTTTTCAGTTAAAAATCTGAATTTTCTAAGTCGGATATCGTTTTTGCTCTTTCGATACGTAAACGATATCTTTGTGTCTCTACTTTCGTAGTAGACATTTTAAATTGCAGTTACAATAAAAGGAGCGCGCAATTTACATGAGTTCCATCGGTACGACGGTCCTTTCGTTTTGGACTCAAGTTAGACTACTCAGACATAATTAAATTAGACACTAAATTTACTTATGCTGAATTCATACTAAATAGAAAGCAAATAAATAACGAAAGAACCGAACCTGTTATCAGATGGCAACTTAAAAATAAGTAAAAGAGAAGCTGCGACAATGACCACTGCAGCAATCTGGAATCTTTAAGTGAGTATAAATCCCATCCTTTAAATCGACATGAAAGAAATAATCTGCAAAAATAAAAGAAAGTAGTAAAACGTACCAAAGCAATTCAATCAAAGTTGATTGAATTGGTAGCAGCAGCACCTAACAGAAGCAACAACATGAACTTTAATTAAAGCAAATTAAACTAGCAATTCAAAGAGATTGGGATCGAAACAGAAGAGCCACATGCAACATGGTCTGATTATAGGTAGCAGCACTTGAAATAAAGGGAATTGGGATAAAAGTATGGGAATGAAAATTTAAAGGCACGGTGACTTTCATTGAAAAGAAGGGTATGCTAAAGAAAACTAAGCTTTCGATTCCAAGTATCAGATTAATACTTACTCTGGTGATTTGCCTTGTTATTAATTTATTTCATTTTGGCTTGTTTAAAAATAAAAACTTACTATCTTGCTGAGTAGCTAACAAATTGAAATCCCAAGTACCAAATTAAAACTTTATATTTAATTTATGTGTTATTAAAAAATTCTTATATATTCTAAACATTTAAAAAAAATCAAAAATATAAAAGGTTGACTTAAAAATAAGGATCAAAGGTGTGGGCGGAAAACTTTTTTAGATTGACTAAAATAAAAAATTGAAATATTTATGGGATAATAAACATATATTTAACCAGAAATTTAAAGTATCTTCTAAAGTTTGTTTTTTTAGCAAAGCCAAATACTTTAATTAAATTTTCATTGGAAAACTATTTCCATCATTGTATGATTTATATCCCTCTAAATTAAAAAAATAAAATAAATAATAAACAAAAAAAACAGTGAAGGCAAACGTGACAGGCAGGTACGAGAGGTTTGCACTCTTCCAACGACATTTGATTTCACAATCTCTTGTTGAGATGGCCGAATCTGTACTCGAAGAAAAGGTAAGGAATCACATTCCTTATGATATTTCATTCTCTATTCTTTCAAAACTTCCTTTAAAATCTTTGAAACGATTTGAATGCGTATGCAAATCATGGTCTCTCTTATTTGAAGACTCTCATTTCATGAACAAGTTCCGCACTAACTTCATATCTAAATCTCACTCTTACTACAATGATACATCTCTCATCTTATATCAGGTTATCGATCCTCTTCATTGCTCTTTCTATTTACTTTCCGGTGAGAGGTTTGAGAATAGAGTCAAATTAGACTTGCCAAATCCATTTCAAGTGGAAAACCCTTTCTTTGATTTTGTTGATTGTGATATTATTACCGGAACTCTTTGCCTCAACAAACAAAAAACACTTGTATTGTGGAACCCAACTACCAATGAATTTAAGGTCATTCCCCCTAGTCCGGCTGAGTCAATACCCCCTTATCGAGAGGCTTCGACTTTACTTCATGGATTTGGTTATGACCATGTTCAAGATGACATTAAGGTTATTAGGTATGTACATTTTTGTCAAATAAATGGTCGAGGTCTTCGACTTCTCAATGTGCGAAGGGAAGACGTGCCATGGAATGAAATATCCTATGAACCCTTATGGGAGATTAATAGCGTAAGATGTAACTCTTGGAGGAAACTTGATTTCAATATGCCTAAATGTTGGACTGATAGTTCAAATGACCGATTGTGCATGAATGGAATATGTCATTGGTGGTATGTAAGTGAAGACCGGGATGAGCATTTTTTTGGTGTCATTTGACTTGAACAATGAGAGATTTTTTACAACACATATATACCCATAGACATACCTTCGGACATATATCCCAATTTTCTTTCTAGACTTGTGAGGAGACACTTGGTGGTATTTAATGGATCAATTGGTTCGATCTCATGGTATTTATCAGATAAAACTACTTATCACATATCAATTTTGGATGAACTCGGCGTGAAGGAATCCTGGACAAAACTCTTTGTTGTTTGACCATTCTCCTACATTGAGCGTTTTATTGGAGTGGGGAAGAATGGTGATATATTCCTTCAAAAGAAAGATGGTTAACTAGTCTGTTTTGATTTAAATACACAAAATAGTGAAGAACTTGGTGTTATGGGAGCGCATTTTTATGATATTGCAATTTACAAGAAAAGCCTTGTTTCAATTGGAGGAATAAATCATTAATTGATTTTTTGTGTTTTCACCTTAGAGATTTATGATTGAGTTTAGTAGGATTTTACATTTGTCTATCACCCTGATCATAAATATTATCAAAGACATGAGAAGTAAATAATGTATTTGATAATGATGAATAATGCTGTATTATTATCAATTTCATAGTAGTATTGAAATTCATTTCTCTTTCTATTTTCAAACTGGTGTGGTTTTCATTTCCATTGTTAGAATTATATATAGCCTTTTATTGAACTGTATCCAATTTTATATAGAAATAGTTGATATGTAGACAACATAATGATCTATCAAGCAACCTATGGTTGTTTGAATTTCAATTAATTATGCTGGAAACATCTATGCCACTATATGTTTAAGTTTATGCTTTAATATTCTGCTCGCGTGATCTGATTTTGTTAGCTTAGTAAGAGTTGCAAGCAAAAATATTTGTAGGAATTACATACCGATGATCATGCTTTCTTGGTTCTCCTTTAAAGGAAAAATGATTTATATATGGTGATATAAAAGAAGAACAATGAGAAGAATGTTTGCTTACACACTGCTCACTGCTTTTATGATTGACCATTTCATTAAATGTGCAAATATAAGCTTTATTTCTGTGTCTGCTCAAGCTTGATGCGTTATGATCTTAATTGCAGATCATTCTGATCAGGCATGCTGCAATTCTTGTTCTTTTTTAAGCCCTCTAAATTTTTTAATGACAAAGTTCAATTTTCCATTTTCCTTTCCAAAGTGCTGTTACTGTCCTTTGTTTAGGGAAAAGGAGAGATTCAATCAAATCATTAACTTCTGATCATAGTTACGATGCAGGTTAATCAGATTCAACGTCCTGTAGTGATATTGATTACTGATTCTGAACCAGATTCAACATATTCGGATTGAGCGTTTTTCTGATGCTGAATCATTTTGTTTGATGTCCTTAGTAGGGTAAGCTCCTCTTTACACCATGGTTGATCATATCTATAATGCAATTGTTGTAGATGCCAGGGAGACGCAGTGTTGAGACTCTGAAAACATGGATTAAGTACTGCTTTATTTTGAACCTCTTCCCGACTCGTTCATATTGTTGTAGATGTCGGGGAAAGTTCTCCATTGCATTCGTGCTTTTGAAGTGCGCCTATTTGTTCTGCATTGTGACTGTTGCTTTTAGGTCTTTTGGTTGTTATGCTGTGATATTGCTATCTTTGGATGACAAAATTATGCATTACGTGTAGAAATAAGGCATGCTTTTGATGGTATCAGAGACTTATAGATCTGCCTTTATTTTTCTGTAGAAACATGTTGTGTTGGTGTGTGCCGTCTAATTGAAATGCTTCAGAAAGCTTCAGCTGAAACCTGCCATATTACGCAGTAAGTGGTGTTATGTTTTAACTCTTTGAATAAGAACGCACCTTACGCAGAGTCTAAGACACTAATTTTAATCTTAACAAGTACAATCATCTTTAATTCGTCAATAGAATGACTAAATTGGTGCATCCCACGACTTGCTAATTTACTCTTCATGTTTTTAGATCGGAATAAGTTAGCGCCCCCATATATTTTCAGGTGGAAATAGATATAGGTTTGTTTGTTTGAGGATATTTTGATAATGGTTATATTTCTTTTTTACTCAGCACATCTAAGTTTATTGGTCCTATTTGGAGTCCGAATTCACAACACACCCATTCTTCGTAAATTCTCATCCCAACTCACATTGTTGCGTGCAAGTGTGCGTTATATGTTATCGGATAAAAAAGTGAAGGTTGAACACTTTACAAATGAAAGGACCCATAAACTAGGGGTGGCAAAAAAATCCATGCCCTCGGGTATCTGCAGATAAAATCCGTCATGGGCACGGAGCGGGTAGCTAAACGGACACATGTGGGTATAATAAACGGGTATTTAACTACCCGTTATTTATTGGACACGGACACTGATTTGATGATACTCGTACCCGCGGGTATCCGACTGATTTTTCTATCAGTAATACTAACATAATTGTTATTAATTTTTGTGTCTAATTTTCTAAAATTATTGAGGGCTTTTTCCGCTAGCTTTTGTGTCTAATTTTCTAAATTATTGAGGGCTTTTTCCGCTAGTAATGTTATTGAGGGTTTTGCTTGTATTACTGAGGGTTTAGACCGTCAGTAATTACTGAGGGTCTAAATCCCTTAGTAATCCCATTTTGGATTGGTTAGTAATTAAGAGAATTCTTGTAGTGCCGTATCCGTTAATAAATTAAGTAAATTAGCAAAATATCCATGTGTGTGTGTGTGTATATATAGTTTGGTGTCTAAAAAAAAACCCTAGTATTTTGGATGTTGTTATTTGGATTTTGGATGTTTTTATCCTTTTATTTTACTTCAAAAATTTGTATATAATATATTATGTAAGAATCATGATTTTTGTTGGATTATGGTATGAATTATAAAATTTGAATGGAATATGTTAAGTATGGATATTTAAAAGTTGAAGTCTGTAGGTAATTAAAAAAATATTTTGCTTTGTACAAAAAAAAAATCATGGGTATGCGCGAATATCCGTGGGTATCTAAATATCTATAGATTATCTGTATAGAGATACGTGCACGGGTACGGGGACGGACACGGGTACCATATTTATCCAACGGGGCGGGGACGAATATCATACTACCCGTACCCATGGATACCCATTGACATCTCTACCATAAACTCATTGCTTAAGAGTGTAATGTCTCTCTCACTTGTATGGTTGCTCATTAAAGTATCTTACTCCCACCCCATCTTGTATTCCTATCTTTCCTCTCTAAGGATATGCGAGAGGGATGACAAACCCTTCCCACATTACGCTCCACATCTTCTTCTGCATTTTGTTCTATAAGCATTGTGTTAATGTAAATGTATAATGAACTATTTTTTTTTTTTGTTAAGTAGTCTAGTGGCTAGAATTCACCTTTTTTAAAAGTGAATAAGTGGGGTGTTCGGGGCTCGAACCCCAGCCTGCATATAATAATGTATGTTCCTGTCAACCGAGCTATGCTCGCGTAATCAAATAATAAAATGTTTTCTCCTTCAAAGAAAAATAATAAAATGTTTTCAATTATTGATAATTTGTATTATGTGTATTTAAAATTATGTTATTTTTCTCATTTTAATAATTCATACTACTCTTCTAAAAGCTGATTGAAAATCTGGTTAAATACCTATGAGATTATATAATTCAAAAACAAGTCTAGTTAGTTGTTAGGATTAGTTTTTCCTCTCTTTCTCCTTTTCTCGGAGCCCCATTTCTCCAACATTTGTGCATTACATTCTCTATTCTCTGCGCAGCGGCGTTCACTCAAATTACGCAAACGTAACTTTGTAGAGTTTCTACTTCATTCGTTCATCCATTCGTAGGGTAATTCTCTATTCTTGTTTTCAGATTCAATCCATTTCTTTTGTTTTTTATTATGCACTTAACATGTTTGTTCAAATTCTGATTCTGAAACTTTGAATTAATGCTATATAGTTGTTACATTTGCAGCACTATTCTTTGTTTCTAATTGATATTTGTTTGTTTCTACAGAAAACCCGCAAATACAACAACGTTCAACTCACCGCTGTTCTTCTTTGAACTTATTTCTAGGCAACCCCACTCACACTGCTACATTTAACAGCTTCAGTAACATTTTTCATGTAATATTTGGTAAAAACATTGCCCCATCATTTTTCACTTATATTCATTCCTCTATTTTCCCTCATTTTCTATTCATCGATCATTTTGTACCTATTTCTATGATTTGTTACTTTTGGAATCAATTTTTTTTGAAATTGTGTTAATCTCTCACTTTATGGCTAATGAAATCACTTCAATCATGTCATAACTTTACTCCGCTGTTCGGCTTAGGTCATGGCGTGCTCTGATGAAGAACATGATCGATTAAGCAATCTCTCAGACGACGATTTGATTTGTCGCATTTTGTCTTTCCTATCAACAAAAGAGTGTTATAGAACATGTGTTCTATCCAAAAGATGGGAGTTGATCTGCACCAAGATTCCCAACCTTCACTTTCAATTACCAGAGATTTCAGACCCTGTGATGTCCAAAGAAAGCAAATTTGTAAATGCTGCTCTCCTAAGACGCACCGAAAATATAAGAAAACTAAGTCTTCATAGTGAGAATAGCTGCCAACCACATGATGCACGCATGTGGATTTCAAAGGCATTAGATCTCAAGGTCTAGGAACTTGACTTGGGTTCGTTTCTCCATGAAAAAACCTAATTGCCGCTTAGGCTTTCCACGTGTGAGTCACTCATTGTCTTAAAATTGCGGGGCAGAATTCAATCAACACTCAATTCCTCTTTTCGTGTATATTTACCGTCACTATATTTGCACTTTTTTTTTAAAAGATAAAATATAATAAGCTCAAAACCTGGCACAAGAAGAACAAAGACTTGGCAAAAGATACACGGAGTTTGCAAATAAAACCGATAAACAAATTAATTAATTCAAAACAATGTATATCTGATCTATATTTGTGTAGATTTTTCTACCAATTTAACCTTCTTTTAAACTAATTTTACTTACAATTTTATCTTTATTTACTTAATATAATTGATTATATATGCAGAGAAAAATTGTAACGACAATTTTTGGTTTACATGCATAGAAAAATTGAAATCAATTCCCAAAGAAAGGAGGTTGGAAACTCGAGTTGGGTGGAGACGCCAGTAACTCCGGCATGTCTTACAACTACTCTCATTACATTTGAATTTAAAGGAATTCAAAACATTAAAAGTGAGTTGGACTTTACGCAATATATTGTAAGTCACTCAAGTAAGTTGGAGAAGGTAAGGATTTTGACACCCACTTCAAAGAAAAGAATTATTCAATATTTGCTACAGGATATTAATTCAATGGAAGATCATATGGATGCCTTTAAGGATTCAATCAAGACCACTCGACACTTTTAATGATGAAGAAAAAGTTAGATGTTAGTCGTTAGATATAGAACATGTTTTTTGTTCTTCATTCATCTGATAAGTACCAGCAGTACAATTTAACCAGATTGTGGTATTACTGATTTTTTATTTTTAAACCCTTTGTTTCTATCTTAAGATTTTCAATTTTCTCAACAAAGAAAAACCGAAAAAGTTTTTAAATTTGAGGCATTTAATATCCAAGTTACGCCGGCATTTTTTATTTGTGACAAATCAGTTGCCCAATTGGGCATGGACAATCATTTATTTAATTAATCCAGTTATTTATTTAACTAATTGGTACAATGTTTGTATTGTGGATCTTTGCTTGCAGTTCTACAAATTCTTATTTTTGTAATTATGTCGAATCTTTGTTAATAATATATCATAAATTATCACAAAGATACATATTCAGTTCAGTTCCACAATTACTGAAATGAGTATCACAATCTTTGCTTGCAGTCAAGCAAATTCTAACCTCAAGTAAATAAGACAAGTTTTGAAACTCCTCACATCGAATTTGTGGCCGGAATTGAATGTTTCTGGCTATTGCATTGAGAATATCATATTTACGATACTTTCCACCAGGTTTAATGCCCTCCTTTTGAAGGATATCATTTATCTTGATTCTCTCGTAGATTTTTATAGACATGTCAAAGTATTGAAAAAAGTTGAAATACTTGAATGAACAAGTTCCGTGCGCTGCCCATTCATCAAGCCGTAATTTACAGTTAGCCAAAATTGGAAACTTGTTTTTAAACAATGATTGCCAATCTTCATCAAGTTTATTCTTTATTGGAGCAAGCTGATAAAACAAAACAAAAGGTAAAAAATTACTTTTGTAAAGGTCATGGTCAAATAATAATAATAAATGTTATAGATTAAATGTTTTGGGTCACAATCTCGTGCATTTGGGCCGTTTGAGTTGCTAGGCCACAAACCATGAATAAGAAACTTCAATGACACTTTATCAATACAATTATCATGGATTTTGCAAAATGTAGATGGCCATGTGTGTGAAAACACGAATCGATCAAATTGAGGTATGATGAGATGTGGTGGCGGTGATGGAGGAGATGGTGGAGGTCTTTTCCTTCTTTTACCGTGAGGTTGCTCTGAATGATGTGGATTAGATGTTTTATTATATAAAGGTAGAGATGGCAAGATTAAAATGATGTTGAAGGTTGTTGAACTGCAGTTGTAAGTGAAGGGTTTGTAGCCAAACCAACATAAAATAAATACAGAATGCATGAAATTATTGAATTCATGGCAATGAATATATATTTAGGAGTGAGGTTTTTTATTTCCAGAACCTATCTCGTACATCATTTATAGTAGACTTAGTTATTGTTTTAGCTTTGTTATACGTGTGATGCAATATTGGTGGCACATAGATTGAATGATCACCCTAATCCATATCATATATTTTGCATGAAGTTAAGAAACTTGTTCTAATTGAATTTTGATTGCTTTTATTGGATTATAATATATATAACCAACCATTCCCCAACAATGAAACCTAATAAATTAATATCAAAACTAATTCAATATGGAGTGGAAAGGATTAGCAAAAATAAGAGAAAACAACTTACCTTGTCTCATCAGGTAGAACATTGCTCTAGGGAAAATTATCTTAAATATAACTTCGCTCTGCGAAAATTGAAAATAACTTGGTCTATGATCAAAATGATTAATAAAAGAGACTTTTGGTTATGAATGTGTATGTAATTTCAATATAATTAAGATTAGAGTCATCTTGATGTGGAGGAAGGGAAGACCTATGAATGCCATGGCCTCCCCTGCTTCTTCATAATTTGTTTTCGTATATGATATATGATTATTATAATATAATATAATATACCAAACTATATACATTCAAATCCACTGTTCAAACTATTGCTCGTTATGTGTTCATATTTTTCTTTTTCTCATTCAATGTATATCCCATTAATTAGAACATAAAATTATTTAGGAAGTTAATCAGAATTGATTATGGAATTGAATTAGTAATAATCAATTAATGAAATCTGGTCTTTAATAATATTTAAAACACAATCTAATTCTACTTATTATTTTAAAGGATTCTAGTTTTACTTGTGTTTTGATGATTTAATTCTGATTAGATTTAAATTTATGGCACACTACTGCGTATGATCTCTTCTTATCACCCCAATCAGTAGAACAGTACATGCATGCATGTGTTCAAGATTCGTACCACTTATGGGTTCTCTCCATTTCAGGTTGCTTTTGGAAAAGCTCCTCCTTCACTTCCTTCGTATTTATGCGAAGCTCCTCTATTATTGCTTGTGATTCCTTGTTAACTGGCCGGGAGCAAATCATCTCTCGTCTGAAGAAGAATTTGCTGAAAGCTCGCTCAAGTGCAGATGAAAACAGTCGCGAACAAACACCGTTGTGATGTCCAGTTTCTTGTTAATTCATCGGTGTATGTGAAACTCCGGCCATATAGGCAAACGTCGCTGTCCGGAGCCAAGTATCAGAAGCTGTTTAGCACCTTTATGGTTCATTCCTCATCATAGAGCGCATTGTTAATGTTGCTTATAAGTTATCACTACCTCCTTCTTCCAAGATTCACAACGTTTTCCATTGCTCATTGCTCAAAGCACATGAGGGACGTCCTCCTAGCTCTATAAATCAATTGCCTTTATCTCCCATTGAGCAACATCTCTTATATCTCCCCAAAAACTTGACAAAAAATATGCATATCATGAATAATATTATGATACACGTGCATTGAAATAATCACAACAATGGCCTCCAAAAAAAAATTTACAACTTGAAACGTAGGTAGCCCCTACATAGCCGAGTTTTGCGATATAAAGTTCAAAACACGAACAAGAGTGGTTTCAGTCAATTGAATATCAATCAACCTTGTCATTCATGGTGCCATCATTTCCGGTAACTATAGTTGCACAAACACGAAGAATGTTATTAAGTTGATTATGTAGAATTTATTTTAGGTTGAGGGTGAGTTGAATGTAAGGTAGTTTATGTTTTTAAAATGAAGTGATTTGTATGAAAAATGTTGATTCAACTAAACTCAATTCCAGTTGGTTCAAAATCTTCTCTTTCAACAAGTATTTTTTATTCAAAAGGCAGGCAGTACAATTGAAATCTCAACCAAGACTAAAGCACATCGACAAAAAAAACCTTCCTAGAAGTGGCTTAATGCAAACAAACTATTTTAAATAAATCAGATTGATTCGAAATCAAATTTGAACTCAAACTGAATTGTTTAACACAAAAAAAAATTCAAGGTAAAATAGTTTGGAAAAGCATCATTCTAGTATCTACAATCCTGAGATTGGCACCCCTAATACTAACAACCATCTACAAACACCAAAAATATTATTTTCAAAATTTTGACAAAAAAACTCAATTTGTCTTCTTTTGGCAAAAAAGAAACGATTTTTCTTTGAAAAAAACAATCTAATTCAACTTCCAATCAATGAGTTGCCCATTAAAAAACTTTCCAATTAACAATATAAAGAGCTTATTAACCATTGAAGTCTCGTCCGGGTGTGAACTATACCCAAGGAGCATTCAATAATGTTGACGAAGGACATCAATACAACAAGCGTCACACACTCGATGTATTATGACAAGTTAATAACAGGCAATTATATCAACGATTACTAATTACTTGAGAATTGCATTGTGATCCTCAAACAGCTTCACTGTGAGTGAATTGAATGCAGTATAGAATTTCCTTTATCAATTGAGTGCAGTTTGTTCATTTTGCCCGAACTCAAAAAATGAGTAATATAATCTATACAAAATAATTATTGTTTGAGATAAACACCATACTTGGAAAAACCTGCTTATCTCTATGATCAGAGAATCTGTGGATTGTAAAATAGGAAAAACAATCCTATGTGCGGACAAGAGAAAAAAATCAGCTGATAAACCATGATCCGATAGTATCAACCAAAATCGACGACTGCAGACTGAAAACTATACCTTATGATTTGTGTTTGACAATATTGAGTCTAGTAGGCACCCAGGAAGCAACATATTAATGTGAACAGGGGAGAAGCCAACTAATGTCTCAAAGTGCGCAAAATAAATTTTCCCCCAAGTTCTACAGCTACTCGCCCATGGTGAGAGATCTGCAACCAATCCATGGTTCATTCATTGACACAGCTCCAACGATTATCCACACAACATTCTTCTCAAGAACTCACCACTTCCAAAATTCAGCAGCACAAAAGCTCCACAGCATGATACACTGATAAGTTATTGCCAATCCCGGCAAGTCAGACACCTCCAATGTTCCGGATCAGAAACTGGTTCATGCCAAGGAGGCAAACAATGGCTGTGCATCAAAGTCCCGCAAGTCTCACAAAAAAGATCAGGGCCTGGTTCACCTTGAAGACATACACAACAACTAAAACTACCATCTCCAAATTCTTCAAGATTAGCAGTGTCAAAATTGTCAAAATCATATTCCAACAATTCCCCGGACAAATCAACTCCACCAATCTGGCCGTCATCATCTGAGCGCAGAAGTTCATTTGCATCGAAGATGGTATTGTTATTGTCTTCAAAATCATTCATCAGATTGCTGTCAAAAGCAGCAGGGTCGTATTCTAAAGGTAATATTGAATCTGCTGGATTGGACAGATAACTTGCTTCACTGTATGTTGGGAATTCAGCTTGTAAAGGAATTCCTGCAACAGAACCATCGTCATCCCCTTCATTCTTAACATGCCTTCTCACTGGTAATTTCCGAGGCCCTGGCACAGAAACAGTGTTCCACTCGACATCCGAATCTAACTTATTAGGCTCTGTAATCAGCTCAACATGTTCAAGAGAGTAAGTTAAATGATCATTTCCCACAGGATAGACAGGAGTAGCAGGTTCACACTCCCTCATATCATTAAATGGTCCAGAATCAGAATTGGCTCTAGAATGTTCTTTCTTTACAGCTCTTTTGCGTGGTTTCTTAACTTCTGACTTAGGTTTTGAATCAGAGTAAGGACACACAGGTGATTTTATCCTGCGACACTTGCAACATTTAAAGCCCAACATGGACGAAATTTGGGATTCTTCAAGTTCAACAGCTTCAGCATGAAACCAATCTGTGAAAGAAAGCCAAATACAAAAATCAGATGAGTGTGAGCACTTAAATTTTTTATCAATCATTTATTATTTACTACAGAAAAACTTACTTTGGCATGATTCGCAGCAAATATACATTAGATCTGACCTATATGCCTTTCCACACAAGTGACAAGTAGGTCCCGAATCAGGTATGTCTGACGCTCCCTTAAAAAGTATGTTTTTGATCACAAAATTAAAGTTATCTTCGTCCATTTTCTTTTTCCAAATAACACCCCAAGAACAATTATTGTTGCGACGATTGATTGATGCCGAAGTGGAATCAGACTCGGCTAGTTTTGTCTCAGGATGACCATTCTTTTTCCTGGTAGAAGTCAAAGTTTGATCCTGACATTTGCGCTTTGATCCTTTCGAAACTGACTTGGAGTTAACTTGTTTCATATCAGAATGACTGGTCTTTGGCCTTGCTCCCTTAAAACTAGTCCCAGAGCTGTTTTCCTGTCCTTGTAAGATTAAGGGACTTGTTGGAGATTCATCACTAGTTATGTTTGGAGCAAGTAACTTGGCATAGTGACATTGTTTGCATGTTGTCAAGCATTCAACTCCCCCTTTTGTAGAGAGTCTAGAGACTGAACTTATCGAACAGTCCTTGTGACAATAACCTAATGCCCATATTGAACAAAATATTAAAACAAGATACAGTCATGAACTAGAATGATATAAAAGCAATAATGAAGTGAGTGTTTAGGAGAGTGTTGAAAAGAGAGTGTTTCTAGCACTACTCTTTTAAACATTAATACAAGTGTTGCAATTTGTCGAAGTGTATGCATGTAACTGTATTCTAGAATATAGTTATCATTTCAGAAACTACATGAGATTTGAACTTAAGGATTAACTTAGTATGCTAGCAGAGCATGATATACGCATGAGGTGCATACCTTGACATGCATTGCACTTGTGAGCATACCTGAAATCATGTTAGATAAAGATTATTGTCCTGGTGATCGAAAACAAGTGTAAGGAATAACATATGAATGAAAGAGTACTAAGTTAAGAGTAATTACCGAATTGAAATGCCCATCTGACATGAAGAACACGAGTATGCCAAGTTGTCTCTCTTGCAAATGAGGTAAAAGAATATGTCATTGCAGGAACATTTGAACTGCCTTCTGTGCAACTGATATGTACCACTATAGTGCTCTTCACATGGAGCCTTTTCATTACCTTCTTCATATTCTTTTACCAAATATAAAGGAATGCGATTTTCAAAAAACCAATACTTTTCTCTTCCTTCCGGCCCTTGCTCTGTTTCAACAGCACTTTTCATCACCCGAATAGGAAGATGCTTTTGGCTCCCAAAAATTATCCCGTAACAAATTTTTCCCTGTACAAGTTTTTTGTCACAAATATTTGCATTTCGGAAAGCAGAAGCTTCAGTCTCTTGACCTTTCCCATCCTGTGTGTTCTGCTCTGGACGAATCAGATCACTCCATCTAAGATAAAAATCTAGATATCTGACCTGATGCAAACGACCAAATACTATCAAGTCACAGAGCTTGCAGTATCCACTAAGCTTAAGATATAAAACAAATAACTATAGGGTACCTGGAGTGCCAGCTGTGAGGCATTCCTACTCATTTCAACTGCAACTCTCCAGACAAGCTGTCTACTTCTTTTGGGAATTTCAGAGTCATCAGCATAGAAAATACCAGAAATTTTCCTCGAACCACCTATTACCCACAATAAATAAAGCATAAGACAAAACATTTACCGCCAAAACTTGGCAAATACTTGTCTAGTGATATGCAGGGGGAGACACATATTGAACTATTCAACAGGCAGTATATGCTCAGCTCAACTTGCTTAGAACCTTAATTATGTATAATGAGTCTAGAATAACACTAAATAACAAGAGATAGTGAAAACCTATGCATAATATCACATTCTGAAAATTTATAAAACTGCAATTATTTGGTTTGTTAACTAGAAAAAAAGTAATTCGTGATTCAAATCAAGCCAAGCTGATTATAATGCCCGGTTTACAACCTCAAAAAGTTATTTTCAGTAAAGCTCAATTACGCTTGCTCTGGTATATTATGTGGTTGAAAATGAATTACCTTGGCGAGCTGCTTTTCGGACCATCGATTTGGGCACAGTTATATTCTGAGATATAAATCTTGAAAACCTTCCACCGCGCCACCACATACTTTCCTTGGAACCATCATCTGTAGCTTCATCACTAGATGACCTCTTTTTAGAACGCCTCCCACTTGGTGCACGTTTCTGAGTTGTTCCTTGAGTAGATGTGGCACTTCTGATATTGGAAAATTCAACTAACCGATCATCCGTCAGCTTAACCCAGTCCCCACAAAAAGCAACGATTCGAATGTTCTCCTCAAGCTGAAAATGAAAATGAAAAGTTATTAGTTATTGAAAAATGAACCACCAAGGTAGCTCACATAGCACAAGCAAGAAATATCATAAGATATTTTCAAACATGCATAATAATATATCCATTGGACAATGATTAAATTACACCTACAAAAACCCTAAAGCAGTTTTATCATAAACTTGGATCAACTTCTAAACAATATAAAGTAACCAAGTTAACACAAAACCTCAGAGGTGGCAAATGACACTAACAGTAACACTGTTTTAAATAGCAGAATTCAAAAGTAGAGGAAGGACAAATATCCGCTATGTGAAATAGTGGATAGTGTTGCAGACAAACAGAGGAAGCCACATAATGGTTGAAATCAATAAACTACCAATCAGGTATATATAGAAAAAGGCCTGCTGAATACAAATAAAACCTTCATAAAATAATAAAAATAATAAAGTGAAACTGGAATAGCACCCACTATTGCCTTATACGCTATAGCTATAGCACCACTATAGCCTCTACTTGACAACATACTAACACATCATATTAACTGTATCAAAACCCACCCTTGAACACTTTGATGTGGAAGTTCTACACTTCCATTAATTGGTGTTACAATATCACGTTACAGTAATTGAGCATCTTCGATTATCTCTTAGTATTGGTTTCCATTTCTTCTTATATTCCATGATTTGTTTCCATATTTACTATAAATAAATGTGTAATAACAATATAATTAAGGTTAAGGGTTAAAGCATTATCTGAGTAACACATCCAAGAAAACAGCCTAGATCAAGTAAATATCAATTTCTAAGTATTTAGTATGTGGTTATCAATATTCTAAGATACATGTGATTTGTGTTTCAATTTGAAACAAAATTAAACTCAATCGATACAGATCGTTGTGCACGTCTCCTTTGGAAACGAATCATAACAAAAGGAGATAATGAGCTGTAAAATGCCATTAATTCAAAAAACAGAAAAGCAAACTAGAGAAAAACAGATTTAGTTCCAAAATGACATCAATTCATTATCTTTCATAGGAAATATGTCATTCAGCATCTTCTGGCTCATCTGAATCAGCATCTACAGCTTCAACATCAGAATTTTAGTCTATAGTTGATTGCTTAACTCTTGTTCATCTTTTTCTGTTTCTTTACTTTCTTTGCCAATACATCAAAAGACAGAAAATATCATCTCAAGAACTAGGATCCAAAAACATTTCCCTTCTTCGAATAAGCTTTGAAAACTTGATTATGCCTCACATCACACACAATATCAACATGCTATTATGCAAATTTGTTTCTATGTTGATATAGGAACCTGATGAAGCAATGCGAGCAGTAAAGTATAGCCATAAGCAATAGCAAACCTTTGGTTTCATCCGTTAGATTTTTTCAGTCAACAAAAACAACTAATATGCCTTGGAGTTGACCAAGGCACCATAAAATGAAAGGCATGATAGCAATGCCTGCACAGAAGGAATCCGGCCTCTCTAACAACTTATCTCACCCAAATGCTTGGGGAGCTACTTTTGTAAGGATTATATAGCAGGTAGCATATTTTACATGGGAAACTTGAAAAGTTCAAACAAACAAATGCAAAACTGACTAAAGGCTACCAACAAAGAATATAATATTTAAAAAAATAAAAAACTAAGATATATCATTTAACATTAAAAA
>Ga0315914_1000363_pt1 | contig 53429 bp, 31 predicted proteins | sample MpolenodulesMG_FD_203920 | JGI IMG/M metagenome (GOLD analysis project Ga0315914, IMG submission 203920) | Medicago polymorpha root nodule microbial communities from Los Angeles, California, United States - elongated nodules | ecosystem: Host-associated > Plants > Roots > Nodule | place: USA...
TATTAATAAAATGAAAACAAATTATGAATAATTTTAATGCCAAAAAAGAAGTTATATTATCTAATTGGATATTACATAATCAATCCTCAATTTTCCACGTCAATATTCCAATCTATAAAAGAGGCATATGAATACAATATAGCTAGGAATATTCCAATAAAACAACTTTAGCCAGAAATTTCAAACAAAAAAAAATATTCCACAGCAGAATCATTATTGTAAATATGCTAAGCTTCAACTGCAAAAAGCAACATTTTTATTTATAGAACTGTACCCATTAGAATAAATCAACAAAACACACAACTTCTCTTGTCCAAGACTATAAATTTTAGAATCAGGTTTACGCAGAGTCTGCACATAGAGGTCTGATAAGTTTGACGAAGGAGAAGAGTGGCCATGAACTCCCCCCCATTTTATGTGGAATTCATTTCATCATCAACAATATCCTCAAAAGAGATAGAGTGGTAATCGAAAGAATTTTATCTCTACCTTCCAAAAACTTGGTGAAGTAATATAATACTAACATAATAACCTTTTTTTAATGGGAAATATACACACACACATATGTATATAACTCCTAAAAGAGTACAAACAGATATAAAACCACAAATAGATACAAAAATAAGCACAAGAAGTACTCAAGCCACTCGAAATGGAACAAAACGATCCCTTCCTCCCACAATAAGATCAAAACTAAAAACTGAAACAACACCAGGATAATAGAAAACCAACTAACCATCAAACATAAACACCCAACATAATAATTAATTATGATCATTAGTTATTTCAATAATCAGTTAAATATTTCTTCACTAAACAGTTTGAATCTTAAATGTACGTGACTTTTTTATTATAATCCTTTTGAACATTTTGATCTTCAAATGTGTTTTTTACATATAATATTCCTATGCAAGTTGGAATTTGTACCACTTTTAGCTTGGAATATGAAATGCTGCAAACACATTGGCTGTTTTTAGCCATCTATTTTTTCATGGATAGAATCTAAAATGTCAATTAGGCTAAGAAAAAATATTGTTTGCTTGATTATTCATTGTCTTTATGGCTAGCCAATAACAATATTATGCAAAACTCGTTCAATGTTTTGACTCTAGAGACTCTTCCCCAAGATCTTCAGAGTATCTTTTTTATGATATTTTTTGGGCTTACATGCCTACGAGTATTCATGTAGTTTCTTAATTTTTTTATCTCTTGAGCTTTGCCATCTTTTGTACCAAAAACAAAGAAGGTAAAATGTCAATTGGTCTAAAAAATGAATTTTGATTGCTTAATTATCAAAGATTTTTATGGATATAAGATAAAATAGCAATGATGCTAACGAAATAAATTTTGATTACTAAAATATCTATTATCTTTGTGGAAAGCTAAAATGACATAGACTTGAATTAACATCAAAAAAAAATTCCCAAATTAAATTCATGTGAAACTTTAACAAATGATCAAGATTAAAGAACCTATGACCCAGAGAATATTTGAATGAGATGATAAGGATTTTGTTTTTGTAGTTTAAGCAGGGGTCGTGGATTCGAATTCAACTCAAAGAATGCAATATCATTTAATCTTGAAGGAAAAATTTATTATCCACTGCAGTAATACCCAACTCAAGAGATTAGTTTCTACCCGATTCACGCACAAAAAGAGCATATCATTGGTGCTCTTCCGCTTCAAATACACCAGCAACACACCTAACAAAATGGTGATCATCATTACCACCGAAAACAGTTGTGACTTGCAAAAAACCAAAATCACCTTGCCCTCTTTGTAGATGCTGATATGACCAATTTAAAAGGAAAGGATAAATTCAGATGAGAAACGACATGCAGTGTACTTGTTTCTTAACTTAAGTAGTTGTTGTTATTTGAATGAAGAAGTCGAATTGGGTTGATGATGATGAAGTTTAAGTTGTTTTTATCCCTTGTACAATCTTCCAATTTAATACATTCTCTTCTACCCTTTCCATTATTTCACCCCATGATGAAAAACTAGTGGCACGAGATAATATTCAATCAGCAAAACTGAATCTTGCTATGTCTTGGACCCAATGATTAAAAAAGTTGAGAAATCGGAGAAGGAAAATTAGATCCAACTTCTTGAGACTCGAAAAAGCAATAGCCGATATTTTCATTAGATCCTTTGGATACATTATTAGAAAGCACCATGATTACCAAATATGACATGCATCTATTTCTTCTCCCACCTTCATCTTGGTTCAGTGGTCTGTGTTGTTCTTTTCGTTGTTATCCGCGTTGTAGATCTGTGGTGGTGGTGCGTTGAGAGCCGTTCTCCGCATCACCGTCGCATGCCTCCTTATGTTTTGTGTGTATGTGTGACATGGTTGTTTTAGGTGGTTGACGGTGTCGCTGCCGTTCGGGGCGTCACCATCTTAGGTGGTCGTCGACGTGTGGTTCAGATCAGTTGTTACGTCGGTGGTGGCGATCTGTTTCCGTTGCCGGTTTTTTGTGTCGTTTTGGTGATCTCTTGCTTTCTGGCTGTTACTCGAAAGGGTTTGGTGTGTAGACGCTTCGTGTTGGCGGTAACAGTCATCTATGCATCTTCAGTTTTGTTGCGAGGTGTTGGTCGTTGTTGTTGTGTTGTTCGTTTTGTTTGGGTCTTTTGTTTTTTGTTCCGTGTTTCTTTCGTGGAGAGGGGCTTGTGCCTTTCCTGTGCCGGTTTTTGTTACTATTCCTTCTTTCTAGTCGTCTAAGCTTCTATGCGCTTTCCCAACCTCCCCTTGTCGTCGGTCTTTGGTCGGCGGCGTCCCTTAGGTCTGCAAAGGGTCGTGCAGTTGTGGTGGATCCATTCTCTAGATGATTTGAGATTTTTCTCCTCCACGAAGATAGACATTACAGTAATCCAGAGAGTTGCGTTGAAAAGGTGTTCGGGGCGGTGCATGTGGTGGTTGAGTTAGTGGCTTGTTTTGGTATGTTTAGGTTCGAGCAGGATCGATTTGTGCTGCTGTTCCACCTTTTCTCCGTCTTTGAATTTGGCATCGGGTTTTTGGTGGGTCGAGTTTGGACAGGTTTAGGTGTCTACTCAGGTGGGTCGTGAGTTGAGGGGTGCCTTTTGATTTGTGTTGGGAGTCTGGTGGGCCGATCGCTTTTGATTCGAGGTCGGGAGCTAGTTTCTTTGACGCAGGTTCTTTTAGGTTTTTTGATGTCTCCTCTGGCTTATCGGATGTTGAGTGGTGGGCGAATATGATCGCTTGAAGCAACTTATCGTCGTCAGCTGCTTTTTTGATCTCTGTTGGTGGTGTTGGAAAATTGTTGCTGATTTTTCAATGGGTGTTTTGGTGTATTTTTATTTTCTTTTTGGTGTAATACTTGGGATTTTATCCATTTTTGTATATAATATATTTTTCCATTCAAAAAAAAAAAGATCCAACTTCTTGATAGAAAACTTTAAGAATCCAATAGGAAACGAAAAATATATATAAAAGACCGATAAACTTACCCTTAATGAAAATTTTCTCAAGAAAAATTGAGACGGAAAATAACGGAATAATTATCGCTCTAATATCATATTACAATATTACAATTATTGATAGAACTCATAAATAAAAAATTAGAAAAATATATGATTAATGAGAGAATTGTTGATTACATGAAATGATACAACAAGACTTGTATAACCAAAAAGAACAACTAACTAGTCTAACATAATTTTTTTTTAAAGGAACTAGTCTAACATAATTAACTAGTATAAATAACTAATTACCTTAACTAACTACTACATTTTGGGTTTGAATTCAACGTCGAGAATACAACAATGTTAAATCATAATAAGAGTGAGAACTTTGTCATTCATTATAATCATATCTGATTTGAAACATTTACGCATAATGAATACCCGTTTGCAACACTCATTCTAACACTATTTTCCAAACAAGCAATGTTTGTATTGTCACAATCACAAATTTAAATGGTTCAAGCGGACTCACAAATAGAAAAGAAAAAAAAGATAGAAATAGAAAGAAATTTTTTTATTGTTATTATTAATATTGAAAACATCGATTAATGTATATTTATGGGTTTGTACTTAAATGGGTTTGATTTTGAATTGTGACTATAAGAATTATCAATTTCAAACATTTGTTCTCTTATCAGATAAAATGTATGTGAATGTCTTTCTGAACTTAACTCAATTGATCGACGAGGTTAATATAGCGGACTCTTGGTTAAACAAGGCGGCGTCTATTTTGCACTATAAGGTTGGTAATGTTCCTTTTTTATATCTTGGCCTATCGATTGGTGGTAACCCTAGAAAGCTAGCATTTTGGGACCTTGTTTTGCATACCATTAAATCTAGATTGTCGGGGTGGCAAAGTCATTTCATCTCTTTCGGGGGCCGCTTGGTTTTGCTCAAGTCTGTCCTCACCTCTTTGCTTGTCTATGCTCTTTCCTTTTTCAAAGCTCCGTCAGGTATAATCTCTTCCATTGAATCTATGTTTTAATTTTTTTTTTTGGGAGGGAGTGAGGATAACAGGAAAATTTCCTGGATCGCTTAGAACTATGTTTGTTCTCGAAAGGAGTATGGGGGGTTTGGAGTGTGGAAGTTGAAGGAATTTAATCTTGCGTTATTAGGAAAATGGTGTTGGAGGATGTTAGTGGATAGAGGTGGGTTTTGGTTTAGGGTTTTGGTGGCGAGATATGGTGAGGAGGCTGAGAGGTTGGAGGTAGGGGGCCGGAGTGTTTCTTTTTGGTGGAGGGAGATAGCGAAGATTAGGGATGGTAATGGTGTCGAGGGAGGGGGCTGGTTTGACGAAAGGGTGGCGAGGAGGGTAGGAAACGGATCAAATACCTTGTTTTGCTATGATAGATGGATAAGAGATGTTCCGTTGTTTAGGCGGTTTGACCGTTTATTTGGCTTAGCTTTGAATAAGTTGAGTACGGTGTCTGATATGTTCACTCGTGGCTGGGAGGTAGGAGGAGATGCGTGGAGATGGAGGAGACCGTTGTGGGGGTGGGAGGAGGAGATGTTAGGCGAGTGTCGCCTTTTACTTAACACTTTTGTTGTGCATACTGATGTTTTTGACAGGTGGCAGTGGCTCCCGAACATTGGGGGAGGCTATACAATGTGTGATGCGTATCAGATCCTAACGTTTCAGGTTGCACCTTCAATTACCGTGACAGATGAGCTCGTATGGCACAAGCATATTCCTTTGAAGGTATCTATTCTTGCCTGGAGACTGCTTCGAGATAGGCTGCCCACGAAAACCAATCTTTTACGGCACGTCATTGTTCATTCTGAGGCTATCAGGTGCGCCGCAGGGTGTGGCCTCGACGAAACGGCACATCATTTGTTTCTCCATTGTGAATTTTTTGGCGGCCTTTGGCAGCACATAAGGAATTGGGTTGGCATTTCAGGAGTCGATCTGTTTACCATCCATGATCATTTTTATCAGTTTACTAACTCTATAGGAGGGTCGACAAAGCGACGGTCATTCATGCAGATGCTTTGCCTATTGTGTGTTCATAGTTTGGAACGAAAGAAATAATAGAATATTCAAGAATACCCAAGTTAATATGATAGATCTTATAGAAAAGGTTAAGTATAATTCATTGTGGTGGTTGAAAGCTAACAATGTCAAGTTTGTTTATGGCACGAGTAGATGGTGGTCGGACCTATTACTTTGTTTGGGTATCGACTGACTTGTTTTTGTAATTATACAGTGACTTCTTGTTCTTTGGGGTGGCTTCTTTAGTACACCTTGTGCTAAAGAGGATCTATCGCCGTTGTTAATATATTTCATTTTTGATTCTTCAAAAAAAAAAAACTCAATTGATAGAGACATTGTATGGTATAAGCAGGGGTTGATGTTTGAACCTCGGATACCCTACTTATTCACCTTAAAAAATGTGAATTTCTAGGCACTAAATTAGTTAACAAAAAAATAAAAAATGCATGTGAATCTTGTCATTCTAAAAATGAAGTCTAGTTTTTTGGAATTGAGCCACAAATAAATTGATGAGACTCTTGTGTATTTTACTCGATAAATATAATGAAAAAGAGTGTTAGAAATAAACCGATAGATAGAGTTTTTAAACTAATGTTTATCTTTTTAATATAAAATTTATTTCTTAGTTTCTTTTTTCACTCCTTAACTTGTGTCTAGGGTTTGTCAAAAAAAATGTGTCTAGGACACAAGTTAACATGATTCTTTTGTTTAATTATATAAATGATAGCACTACTCTCTTACCTCTATATAAACCAAACTAAACACGAACGGATCATCTATATATACATTTCCTTGAATCATATTTCATCCACACATAGTTTGCGTAGTTTCCTTCTACGCCTGCAACAACTACCCCAAGTTGCTACGCGTGCATGTATATGGACATTATTTTTACCCTCTTCCTCATCTTTCTCTCATCTCTCCTCTCATATCCATTCTTAAAGAAATACAATAAACACGAAAGCATAGCCAAACCTAAACTTCCCCCAGGTTCATTGGGTTGGCCTTATATAGGAGAAACTTTTCAACTCTACTCTCAACACCCTAACATCTTCTTTGCTTCTAAACAAAAAAGGTTCTTTATCTTCTCCTTAATCATATGTAAATTAATTTGGGTTAGCTTAATTAATTATTGGATGTACGTACTAACTTAATATAATTGTACAAATATTTGATCATAATCAGATATGGAGAAATATTTAAGACACACATATTAGGATGTCCATGCGTGATGCTAGCAAGTCCCGAGGCTGCAAGATTTGTGTTGGTGACTCATTCTCATTTGTTTAAGCCTACATATCCCAAAAGCAAAGAGAAGCTTATTGGTTCTTCTGCATTGTTCTTTCACCAAGGAGATTACCACACTCGCATCAGGAAACTCGTTCAAAACTCTCTTGCTCCTGAATCAATCAAGAAATTGATCCCTCATATTGAAAATGAAGTAATTTCCTCATTAGAATCCTGGGTTTCTATTGGACAAGTCATCAACGCTTTCCATGAAATGAAAAAGGTTTGTTTTGAAATTAAATTAATATAATTAAAGAAGTAAAATACCCCTCTGATCTTATATATAAGAAAAATTTGGATCCACAAAAGTTGATGTGCGTGGAGAAATATTTTGACCAAACACAAACTCTTTTTTATTCAGATTTTTCTTATATACAGGATCGGAGGTAGTCGATGTATAAAGGTTTGATTTTCTAGAAGACACGATGAAATATATTGTCTTATTGGATACTGTTTGAATAGCGTTTAATTTTGTTTTCATTTGTCGGTCCTAAACATGAATTTATTGTCATGGGTCCTTCTCCTTCATTATTGTTTGGTTTGGTTTGATTATTGGCAGTTCTCTTTCAATGTCGGGATCCTCTCTGTCTTTGGTAACTTGGAAGGCAATTATAGAGAACAGCTTAAGGAGAATTACTGCATAGTAGAGAAAGGTTACAATTCTTTCCCAAATAAGATACCCGGAACATCATACTCCAAAGCTCTTTTGGTAAGCTTCACTGCAGTGCAAATTTTGGTTTATATATGATTTTAGTAGTTCTAAATTTCGATCACTAACTGCAATTGCGGTCCCAATATAAAAGTTTTTGAATAATATAACTTGACTAAAAATTGGTTAAATTCTCTAAATTAGGCGAGGCGGCGAATTCAAGAGATTATAAGTGAGATAATTTGCAAGAGAAAGGAGCAGAGATTGAATGAGAAGGATCTATTAGGCCATTTGCTAAACTACAAGGATGAAAAAGGGAAAATGTTAACGGATGAGGAAGTTGCTGATAATGTGATTGGAGTACTATTTGCAGCTCAAGATACTACAGCTAGTGTTCTTACTTGGATTCTCAAGTATCTTCATGATGACCAGAAACTTCTCGAAGCCATAAAAGTAAGTGTTTTTGTCTCCATCATGGATTTTCTATTGCTTATTGGCCCTTAGTGTTGAAAATCAATATTAATGTATGAGTCAAATCATAATAAACTGTACATATTACAGGCTGAGCAGATGGCAGTATGTGATACCAATGATGGAGGGAAGATTCCATTGACATGGGGTCAGATAAAAAATATGCCACTTACTCATAAGGTATGGTATATAATATATGATTTTTGTTTACTGATGCCTTCAGAACAATAGTTAAGGAATTTATAAATAGAAATTTTTGTCTTGAAAATATAAGATGTTATTTTTGATAAAGTAATGATTACATAATTTTTGCATGTAATTTTACTTACTTTAGATGTTTAACCATTGCCCTTGCGGCACAAGTTATCATTCTCCATAATATATATATACTATATATTTTGCATGCATGCATGGTAAGTAAAAAAAAAATTACTTCTTTTAGTTTGAATGCAGCATTATAGCTTCATATGAATACATTAAGTAGTAAATAACTTGTATTGTGTAGGTAATATTGGAAAGCCTAAGGATGTCGAGCATCATATCATTTACTTTTAGGGAAGCTGTGGTTGATGTAGCATACAAGGGTAAGAATTTTAGACGGACTAATCTTCTGTACATTTATAGGAAATTTCATTTTCAAAAGCTATTGCTATTTTCTTCATGATTAATTTCTAAAATGTTCTTTGATGCAACTATTAAGGATATTTAATACCAAAGGGTTGGAAAGTAATGCCACTGTTCAGAAACATCCATCATAATCCAGAATTCTACCCTGCTCCTCATAATTTTGACCCATCAAGATTTGAGGTATATACTATTGCTATGCTTGACATTAATTAACGACTTTGTCCACCACCTAGTCAACATATGTATAAAAAAAAATACTTTATTTATGCTTATGAATATATGGACTGATGGTTGCAGTTTGCTCCAAAGCCCAATACTTTTATGCCATTTGGCAACGGAGTGCACTCATGTCCAGGAAATGAGCTAGCCAAATTGAACATGTTGATTTTAATCCATCATCTAGTAACCAAATTTAGGTAAATTTTAATTTTGACTTCATTTTGGCAAAAAAAATTCTTCTATATTTTATTTATAATGCAATATCAAGATCAGAGTGCTCATTTGGTTGTGTTCAATGTTTGTTTGGCAGGTGGGAGGTAGTGGGATATCAAAGTGGAATCCAATATAGCCCATTCCCAATCCCTCAGCAAGGTCTACCCACAAGATTTTGGAGAATCAAATAGTCAAAGAAGATTATTATATGATGATTAAATCTATATAATTTTTTTTACTTATTCCTTGCCACCCCAACATTGATCTTAATTGATTCTCTCTTTTAGGGAGAGTATAGTCTCTAATTAGTCTCTGAATACCATCATACCTATGCTTAATTAGAACAAAAGAAAAAACATCATACTTGTAAAGGGTGGCATAGCAAAATTAGGAACCATATCAATTAATCCGAGTATGTAAGTGGTAGTAAAACTAAATGTGTTATCAACTTATATTTTTGTTTTGGAGCTCTATTGAATGCTTCAAAAATCTTTTGTAATTTTCTTTTTATAATAAAAATCTTTTGTAATTTGAAGACTAATCTTGAATTCCTATTTATTGATTTTATAGTCCAACATACATTCGAAAGTGGGTGAAGATTCTCTCCATTTCCTAAATAAATGGAGATTGTCAATTACTATAGTTTTGAAGTAAATATAAGATATTAATGTTTTCAATTCTTGAAATATGTGCATTTATATCTTATATTTACTTCAAAACTATAGTAATTGACAATCTCCATTTATTTAGGAAATGGAGAGAATCTTCACCCATCAAAACTATAGTAATTGACAATCTCCATTTATTTAGGAAATGGAGAGGATCTTCACCCTTCGAAAGTATAGTTCCAAATGTATATATACCATCAATGAGGTTCTTTTTTTCTTTCTTTCTACAAGTATACTTTCGAAGATGGATATATTTTTGGGATATGAAGTTAACTTTAGTGGGTCATGACTCACGAGGGGGATCTAGGAGATAATCACATTGAAATAAAAGTAACAATATAAATAATTTTGACAAAAAAATAAAAAATAAAAATTGACATGTCATCTCCATCTAACACAATGAGGCACTGCGTATATCTTATATGGATCCTCTCACTTAACACACAACAATCCCTCCATCAATTGCGAGTCCATCTATTTATGTATGTTTTCTCACAAACGACAAGTTTTTTTATAGTGTTGTTAGCTTACAATGTCACTAGTGTCGGTTCGCGGCGACCTACAGTGATCAATGGTAGTATGTGGCAACCGTTCGAGATGGTGGTTTTGTGATAACATTTCTATCAAATAAAACGTTTAATTACATTGTTGTCAACTTTATTTTGAGGTTCAAGTTGGTCTAATAACTTTAAAAAGTGTCACTTTGATCCTTTAACTTCACATTTTTAGCTCATATTGGTGTCTTTATGTCCAAATCCTTAAACCAACTTATCATATCTACGTATGTGGCTCTGACATGGAGTTAACATGGCAAGAAAACATTTTAAAAAGGAACTATAAAAAAGAAATGTATTTTAAACCCTATGATTTAGAGAAAAAAGGGACTTTAGAAACCTAGAATTTGGATAAGGTTTTCGCGATACATTCCGACTACTAGTTTATAGCGATGGTCATGTGAAGTGTTGCATCAACTTTCACGGATTTTTATAATGTTAATATAGCTGATAAATAAATGTACTATCAACTTCCTTATTACTTTAGTCTTTAGCTCTCTCAAACACTAAGGACTCATTTATTAAAGATAAAATAAAAGTGATTCCTAGATCAAATAATCTTGATATATTTCTCGAGATTTTAATATGAGAAAGTTGATTTGTATATAGTGAAAGCTATGTAATTTTAACTGTCTCTTTTATCTACCACATTCATTAAAGCAGTTTGAGCTCTGGAAAAAAGCTTCTTCCTTCAAAAAAAAAACTTCTCATTTTCATCATAAAAATATTATTTCTATATTCTAAATAATTTCAAAAGCTTATACAAATACAATTAAAATCATTAAAATAACTTTTAACTCAAATAATACGTGACAACCTGACTCTATAATTTAATGTGATATTTCCAATAAGTCTAACAAATATCTCTCAAAATACTTTAAATTACCACATCAACTCAAAGTATACAATTTGAGTTCCACAGGTGGTTAGTTCAATTGGTGAATTAGGGGACGTTTAAGAAATTTTAAGTGAAGATCCTAAAAATGTTTTGTCGACACACTTTTTAACATCCGGACATCATATAAAGATACGGTTTGGATTTTGTTATAATTCTTTTCTTTCATATGTAAGTTGGGCAACACACAAGTATTTTATGCGGTATTAGATATATAATGTTGAAATTGTGTGTTCAAATATCATTGTTGAAACTGAAGCAATATGTGGCTCCATTTGCATGGTTCATTAGTCATATTGCGTCACGTACTGGTCATGAGGTGTGACTTTGAAAATGTCATGTTGCTAATTGATTGGCTGGCTGAAAAGGAGATGCCCTTAGCAAGAGGGATTCATGGCATTTCTAGGGTACGTTAAATATTGTTCAGGTATGGTGGAGAGGAGGGGACCGAAATAGTACACTACGTTAGTGGATCTTAATGGAAGGGTTGGAGATTTTGAAGCTACTGCCACTATGTCTTTGCATATATTGTGGACCAAAAGTTATTTCTAAAGAGTGCAATTCAATTTGTGGTCCCATTAGCAATTGTTCGTAGCTGATGATTAGAGTGGATCATCTCAATGGATGATTTTCGTCATTGAAGTAATTTATTTATATTAAAATTGCAAAGTCAATCAACAATGAAATCCTAAAGATATCTTTTGTTGTGAAGAAAGAGTCGGGACAAAGAAATAGTATGGGAGTTATCCGGTAGACATGGCCGGTCCAACATTAAGGCAACCTAGACAATCGTCTTAGGTGTCTAATTCTTTTAAAATTTTACTTGAATAAAATGCCTCATATTTTCATATGAAATGAAAAAAGTCTGGTATTATACTATTTTCAAATTTAAATTAATAAAATTTTATTTAAAATTAATATTGTCGTAACAAAGATTAAGAATCCGTTTTTTTTTTTTTGAGGGAAAGATTAAGAATCCGTTTGTTATGGTATTTTTAAGAAGAAGAAAAATCACTTTTAAAAAATAATAACATTTGATATATTATATTGTTTTTATTAACTCTTTGGTTTGCACAAAAAAATTATTATTGTAATTCAGAGTTCAGTCGTTAGGTAAGAATGATTAAATGTTCATTATTTATGAAAGTGTAAAATAGATTCTAAGATTCTAATATATTCAGCAACCTCTATTACCTCTAGGGGAGACTAAATAGAGAGTCCAACAAGAACAATCTTGAAGTCCACTCGATAAAGGACTCGCAAATTAGTAAACTAAATATAATATTCTTCACTTCTTTTAACTCCGCCTTCTCTTCACTAACATTTGAAATTTATAACATTAAATAAGTTCATTGATCATTGTGTTTTTTTTTGTTGGTATATTTGTCATAATACGACGGTTTCGGTCTTCGATTTGATGCTTATGGTCTTTGCAGATTTTGGTGTTTGATTGAAATGCTTGAGTCTTTTTTTTTTTTAAGTATTCGGTATTTGGCCTAAAGGCCGACTAATCTTCTTCAACAAAGCTAGAGGATCAATCTCACCACTTACTAAGGGGGATCACTTGAAACTAGAGCAAATACCCAATACCGGTCCAACAAAAAACAGATATGTATAGACCGGTCCAACGTAGAAATTGTTGGTAGCAGAGAAATTCAAATATAAGACCTAGAGAGCTGTGTATAGGTTCCAATCCTTCACCACCAAACCAACATTCCATGTGTTATTTAATTTTCATGGAGATTTCATTTTCCATGGCGTAGGCCTTAATTTGGATATTGCTATCTTAGTTCTTGTGACATGTTTTGCTGTTAGTTTTGATGGGTGGCTTAGTATGGTGTCTTGATTTTTATTTAATTTTTTTAATTGGATGTTTTATTTCATCTAGGTCTAACATCTGGTAAAAAAAAATCTAGTTCGAACATTTTTATTTTATTTTTGCTAAAGAGAAATGCTACATGTAAATGTTGGGCTACTCCTCGTCATTTATAAAATGAAGGTTAACCCCTTAATCGCTAATAGATCCTTAAAAATAATGTTCGGTAGTTGTCTACCAATGTTCTTATATATAGGCTTTAATATGTGTTTCGTCCCTGTAATTAGGGGGTCATTTAAAAATTGGTTTCTGTAATCGTTAATCCTGGCAAATTACCCTTGCAAAGTTTAATCTTTTAAAATTTCGTCACTCTTCCCAATTAATTACTGCCACGTCACTAATACGATGAGGTGGCACTGCTGATTGATTCATATGCACGTGAATGGACAAAGATACCCCTAGACTCATCAGACAAATGCAAAAAGACCAAAATACCCCTGGCTTTATCCTCTTCTTCTTATTGCCCAAAATTCATAGCTTCATCATCTTGCAGTCCAGACATTCATCAGTTCATCATTTAGCATCCCACAAATTCATCGGCTCACCATCTTGCCATTCTGATTCACATAAAACCTAAAATTTCCTATATCCAATGGAAGCCACAAAAGAGAAAACGACGGAGAACAAATTGGTGTTGGTGCCGTTGCGACAAAGACGCGAAAACGGAGAGGATGAGATTCGTATTGAAAGAAGAATGTGACACGTCTGAAATTGTGGATGATGAAAGGACGGTGCACAGTGGAGGGGGTTGAAACGATGACTGTTCTTCCGGGATCGAAGGTGAAAGTGTCGCCAGAATCACCAAAATTGAATATTCTGAAATGTTGGAGTTTGAAACGGTGGAACGAGGTGAAGTTGACGGCGACTGCGAGCGTTCCGTCAAGATCAAATATGAAGAGGGGTTGTGATGAAAGCGGAGTCGCCGTGTCTATTCCATAAAACCGTCTTCTCATGTGAAGTCGTGATGGTTGTAGGGAAGGGTTTTTTCTGAAGTCTTGGTTTTGCCTTGGTTTCGCCGTCGACAAGAACAACAAAAACAACGCACACAAGGCTAGATATTTGGGAGTAATAGTTTTGCCACCATGGGTTTCTCTTGTTGTTCGTCCAAGGCCAGGTATTTGGGAGTACCTAAGAGTGAATGTGCATGCTCTTGTTGTTGAAAATTTTCAACCTACTGAGTTTCTCAAATTCAAGGAAGAACTTGTTGATGGAAGGTAATTAATCAGTAAATTAAGGTTTTTATTAAGTGTGTTTTGGTGATATTTTTACACAAATTATGAATGGTTCTGATTCTGGCTCACTTTTATTGCAGTACTAATGGAAACTTTGTGCTTGAGTTGGACTTTGAACCATTCACTGCATCTTTCCCTCGTCCTATTGGTGGTGTTGTTGTTGATGAAGAAAAGAAAGGAAGAGGATGAGGAAGAAAGAGGGGTATTTTTGTCTTTTCACAAGTCATTTTGCTAATTGATGACGTGGCCATGATTAAATCGGAAGAGGGACGAAATTTTAAATGATTAAACTTTGCAAGGGTAATTTGTCATGATTAACGATTACAGGGACCAATTTTTAAATGACCGCTAATTGCATGGACGAAACACATATTAAAGCCTTATATATAAACATGAAAAATATTGTTTGATAATTACGAACTGAATTATTTAAGCAATTGTGAGGAATCAAAAGAGCAAAATTCTTATAAATATTTCTATTTATTGAAAATAATGCTTAAGGCCCATGTTCGCAACAATATGACTAAGTCATTGTTGTTACAAGATTTTGTTGAGTTAATGAATAATTTTGTTGGCTTGGTTTCTAGAAGTCTTGGGGTGTGTTTGGTTCTTCCATTTGAAAATTGATTTTTATTGAACTGAATTTGTAAAATTGAGTTTAGTTAAAAGTGACTCTAAGATAAAATGATCTATGATTTAATATTTTTAAGTAAAAGTGAGTTGAACGATAAATTTAATTATAGAAAACGCGTTTTAAGGCAAAAGCTAAGATTTTACAAGATAACAAGGACACCATGATTTTGTTAAAGGTTAAAAGAGTAAATTTGATCATTGTAGCTTTGTCAAAATCACCGCGAATCCAAACATGTACTAAGCACTTTCAATCACACCAAAATCAAGTTTAAATATTCATAAGTTTAAGTGTGGTCACGTGACCAAATAGTGACCAAATTTATTAACAAGTTACAAGTGCATCAACAAGTTCTAACCACAATAACCATCTAGAGCTTATGGAAAAGTCGTAATATACTAAACTATGGAAAGCCACATACACCTCTCCTATTGTCATTGTGAGTAAAGCAAAAGACATCATACATGAATGTGGATATATGCAAATAGGAAAAGTATCGATCCGAAGTGAACATATGGAGCAACCTTGGACCAAGCCACCACATGGCATGATTAAGTGTAATGTTGACGCATCCTCTTTAAACGTTAACTCTATCATGGGTTACAATATGTGTTTTCGAGACTCTATATGCCTTTTCTTGCTAGGTAAATCAGATTACTTTGCCTTATTTACCACCGTTCTGAAAGTTGAAAACTTAGGCTTACCAGAAGCTATTAAGGTGGCCATCTCAAATGGTATACAAGATTTTATGTTCGAAACTAATTTCAAAGTTTTATCTGACGCGCTAGACACCACCTCTACGCTTTCTAACGAGTCTCTTACTTTTCAAGGAACGGCTTTGGTGTATCGTATGTTATGAGGCAAACAAATAATATTGCTCATAGTATTGCTATAACATCTTTATTCCACCATAACCTTCATATTTTTCATGATGTACCGACTACTTTGTATGCTTTAAGTTTGAATAAAATGAATTAACTTTACTTGTGCTAAAAAAAAAAATTGTATTACCTACTTTGCTTTATAACAAAATAAAAAATTTGTATTACATTTATTCATGATATTTTCGGTAAATCAATAAAAAATGAAAATCGCGTGTAACCTACTAAAAAAAATACCTAAATTATAATCATGTGTGTCCTTATCCGGAGAAAACCGAGTGAAAAATTGACGTCCACTTTGACTATGTAAAATCTCGATTGATCAAATCTCAAACTATTTCTCACAAGCATTATCCTGCAGAGAAATATTATGTAACACAATACAAACATCTAACAACATATATTAACTTTTTAAAAATGCATTTAAATGTTCCCCTAAATAAATGCATTTAAATGTTAACTAATTGATTTCGTACTTGTAAAAAAAACAATTTGATTTCGTAGATATAATTGTTGAATTTATATATACTAGCGGAAGGACGGGCACGAGTCTGTCCGCTCTTTCTACTGCGCTAACGCATGAAATTATTTTATTATGTTTGTTTGTATAATCTTGATTAAATTTTAAAATATTAATGAAAATTATTGATTTATAAACAAAATATTGTCAAGGCATATAACAAAATTATTATGAACTCAACATATTTTAGTTTGCCTACGTATAAAATAAAGATAAAATAATAATCTTTTATTGTTTATTCTAATAGTAATTAGTAACATCATAACATAAATGTATAGATAACATGTTATGTAAAAGAAACATTAATCCTTTAAACAAAATAATGATTTATTTAATAATTAAAAAACTCACGGTTCTCTTTATATATAAAAAAGTCACGCTATCATAGTTTGTATAAGCAATTATAAACCAGCAAAGTCAAATAATCCTTGAAATTAATCGTAAACAATTTGAATCATAATCACTTATAAACCAGCAAAGTCAAATGATCCATAAAATTAATCGACTTTGATTAGTTGTAACATGAAAGAAAAAGAAAAAAGCTTACAAGTTAATTCTGAATTTTGATGCAGAGGGCTGTGAGAGGTTGAGAAAAATTAAACAACGTGGAAACGAATTATGAACTGTGAGAACCCTACTTATTAATATTTAATGTTTAATATAGTGTTAACAAATCTTTTTCTAAAATATTTTGAGTCCTGATCTTTTTTTAGATGATTTAAAGTCCAATCTATAACAATATTTCTTGCTTACATTTGTTACTAATATTTCTTTTAGAGGATTTAAACTTCAATCTTTAACAATATTTTTTTTGCTCACGTTTGTTACTAATATTTTTTTAGAGGATTTAAAGTCCAATCTTTGACATTATTTTTTGCTCATATTTGTTACTAATCTTTTTTTTAGAGGATTTAATCTTTAACATTGTTTTTTGCTCACGTTTGTTACTAATCTTGTTTTTAGAGGATTCAAAGTCCAATCTTTAACATTATTTTTTGTTCATATTTGTTACTATTATTTTTTAGAGTAACTTATATTAATAAAATAATAATATTCGTAAAATAAAATAATATGGAAATACTGTTTTTGTGTAAGAGATATGAAAATACTTGGCAATCTTTGTCGGTTGTATTGAGGAGAACAACACAGATGTTCAACATTCTTTTTAAGGAAACACAGATGTACAACATAAAAGCAGCTGATAAAAAAGTAGCATGTGTTTTTGTTTTGTGCTAGTTTTTTGTGAGTTTGATATGTGGTTACGGAGGTAAAAGAGGGTTAACGGGGACGATTAGTGACATGGATTAGTAATCCACATGTTATTTTATAATTGGCTAACAGTAAGGAACTGTGTGTAAGTTTTCTCCTTAAATTAAATTTATTGTTATATATTTGTTACATGTGTTATTTGTATTTAAATTTAAAATTAAGGGTATTTTTGAAAAGAAAAGTCCAACTCAAAAGTGTGCCGAAAGGGGTAGTTTTCTTTATACACAGTATAGATAAAAAAAAATCAATAGAGTTGATGCATTCAATAAAAAAAATTGGATTGAACGTTGAATCGGTAAAACCTAATACTTATAATTAATTATTAAGTGAAGTAATTCTACGTAAAATTAAATCGTTGAGCCTTCCTCAAATATAATTAATATTACATTAAAAATTAAAATGTAAACTATTTTGGAAAAATTTCAATGTATATATTTTTTTAAAACAATTTTATTTATCTCATTAAACACTTTCTTTTCTTTCGAATGAGCTTAACACTAAAACTTAGGGTTTTGATTTGCTAAAAAATAAAAAATATGATAAGACATTTCATATTGTATAGTGTTTGATTTGTAAAACAGTTTTAAGGATAAGATAAACTAGAGGTAAAATACATGACAAAAGCTGAAAATTTTGTCCATGACTAAACCACATCACAATTTTTTATCCCACATACAAGTCATCTAAAATAACAAAATAACATCTTGTCCACAAAAAATTATCCAATACCAAAAAAAATTATCATATATTGTTCTACCTTATATTGTATTGTTCTTTCTTATACTGTTTTGTTTAATACTTTCGGTTTTGTATATGTAATGCACATTTACACTTGAATCAAGTATTCGAATTTGCGCATTATTATATCAAATGTTTTACAACTATAGTTATTAGATTAGATACACTTTTCTTAACTCAAAATAGTTTTTTTTTCTCTTTAAGGAAACTCAAAATAGTTGTTGAGAAGCCTGAAATTGCAACGTGTAGGGGTAATGAAAGAGATAGGCCCACCCCGCCCAAAAATGAAAAAATACAAAGGCAGAAGGTGGTGAGCATCAAATGAAAATCGATATCGAAATTAAGCAGTAACAAACAAACCCTTACCAAATTTCGTGTTTTGATTGTAACCTCTCTCTCTCTTTCCCTCCCATCGTCTCTTTTGTTTTCTTCCTCACAAACATTTTGCTTCCAAAACCACGCACGCACGCACGTATAAACCACCACCAGATCTGGTTATCATCGCATTCCACCGCCGCACCAGATATTCATTCTATTGCATTCCGTGGCATGGTCTTTGCGCCGCCGTTCTTGATTCTGAAATATTTATAGCTCGCTCAATGTCTGCCATGGATTTAATCTGGAGAGGGAGCGACAATGTGCTTCCAGACGCTTCTCATTTCTCCTTTGCGATCTACTTCGCTTTTGGTAGTTTGGCCGCTAGGTTCATTCTTGATAGATTCATCTTTCGCGTACGATTTTCCTTCATTTCGTTCCTACCTTTTTCCAATATTCTGTTTTATTTAATTTAATTAGGAAAATATTCTAATTCTGCTTATTCATTTAAATTTATGGAAAAATGTTTGTCCTTTTCTCTCAATTCTTAGCTTTATGGTTTTGTTTTAGCTAGCCACCCTACAATTTCAATTGGCATTATTAGTTCTAATCTTACCAATCCAGCAATGCTAAACTAAACTAAACGAAAAGCACAATTATTGGTAAAGGATTTTAGAAGAGTTTTATTATTGTTATTATCATCATCACACAAATAAATTAAGATGGTGGAAACTAGTCTTAGGTGGTTTAGGCATGTAAAGAGATTCTGTAGTAAAGAGAGTGGATCAGATGGAGGGTAGTCAGATCACTAGAGACAGGGGAATGCTTATAAAAACCATACGAGAAACTATTAAGAATGATCTAGAGATTAATGAGTTGGATAGAATTACGGTTCTATTTGATAGAACATTATGACGTTGTTGTTATCAAAATATGTGGAAACAGGTGTATTAAACCATAAATACACATTTTAGCAAATGAAGAGAAGGTCTACCCTTGTCAATATAGTCACTGGACTTTTGTCAACAGGTTAACCCTTCATTTGTTGTACTGTGAAGACCTCATAATGACTTTTCATGTCGATAGGTTAACCCTTTTTCGCAATGCACATCGGCATAAGCCTGGTATTGTTTACAATTATTCTTTGTTTCATGAAGTGTGCAAGGATCCTTTAGTGACCTGTGTAAAAAGAAGTTTTTGAACCAACTATGATCAATCTTATATTGTTGAATTAATTTAATCAGAAAGAATGTTAATTCCTTTTTTTAAGCAGATTCCTTAAATATTTTGTTGTTTACAGAGGTTGGCTATCAGGATGTTGACAAAGGGTAAAGCTCCTTTGCGGATTAATAAGGAAATGCAAGTAAAGATTGCAAAATGCACGGAGTCAATGTGGAAGCTAACATACTATGCTACAGTTGAAGCTTTTATTCTTAAATTTATCTACCATGAACCCTGGACTACTAATAGGAAAATGTTCACTGAAGACTGGCCAAATCATGAGTTGAAGTAAGAAATTGATGTAGTGCAATGATCTAATTCAGTCTTGTTAATACGTCTTTCCCATATAATGAGTGACTTGCATCTATCTTGTTGACTTGACTTGATTTGTGTTAATGTTTCTTTGGAGGGCCTCCCCATTGACCAGTGTTGTCAAATATCGGCCATGGCAGGATATTGGTGGGTTTTTTTTGGCTTTCCTCCATGGCCAATTTTGTGAAGGATGGCAGCGCCATGGCGCCATAATCGCCATATGTCATGTCAGGCTGGTATGTCGGAATTTTGGCTCTCCCCCTTGGTCCACCGTCGACTGCTCTTCCAGTCACCCTTACTTTAATCATTGGAGTTGTTAACATTTTAACATTTCGCATGCATTTTAGACTTAAAATGAATTTATAGCTAAAAAGGTGGGTTGACATGCTGCAACTATTATGGAAGAGAGAATCTTTAAGTGCAGAGAGATTATTGGAAACCGGAAAAGTCTTTTTTCCCTTTCTGTGTTCAGAACATCAAGTGATCCGAATTATGTTTTTGCTGTTGTGGAAAAATGAGTATATAGAAAAACAAATTTCATGGGTTTCCAAAGCAGAAGACAGATATGCTCCTCCATTCATAAATTGACAATGCAAATAATTTATTTAGTCTGTAGTTTTTGATGAATTCAATTTCTTGCTTCTTCTGACTTTATGTCATTGGTTGCTTTAGTATTTGGTTGTATCGAGAGTCGAGTCTACTCTCATGGGGAGAACTTATAATTGTGCTCAGGAAGAAAATTACCATATTATTGTACTCGTGTCTGATATTTTTCATTTAAAATAGTTGCCTTATTAAAATTTATATTGTATTCTATTTTATTTCTTTTCCCAGGAGTCCCTTTGTGATTTACTACATGTGCCAATGTGGGTTCTACATTTATAGCATTGCTGCTATTCTCTTGTGGGAGACTCGAAGGAAAGATTTTGCAGTGATGTTTACTCACCATGTAATTACTGTTGTACTGATTGGGATCTCATATCTAACAAGGTAATATACTTGTATTATTTTTCAATTGAAGAATATACCATATCAATTATATTTGGAACTTAGTTTTTGCTGTCCTTTAGCATTAGCTTGAAAAATTTCGCATCGCAATCCACATATTTATGCTCATTATTATTGATGTTATTTATTGCTGTTCTCTTTTTATATCTGTTATCAAAATTTGGAGGTTGATGTTCTGCAATTTTGTCTCATAAGTAATATTCATAATTGTAGTACTGTGCTTGAGACTGATAAATTAAAGTCTGGGTTTGGAAAAAATTTCTGGATGGTCCTTTAAAATTCTAGTTTCCTGAAAATTCATTATAATCTAAAGAGTGGTATTTGTGATTGATGCATTAAGAGTGTTCATTGTCAGCACTTAGTTTGCTATATGTATTGGATTTGACTCTCTAACTGTTCACATGCAAGTCCTTTACAAATTGCCTTTTTGTGCAATGTTTTTATGCCAGTGAGGTATGCAGTTAATTGTGGTCGTAGCATCAACAATTGCGGTGTTGTTTGGCATAGGCAGGGCACTACGGTTTCTGGCATTGCGTTTTAGGGTTGCAGATATAGCACCCCAAGTTGCGGTAGAAATGTGGAAAAATGTGGCTATTTCAGCCACAATATTCAAGACAAAATGAAAACAAAAACATACCCCTGATTTTCTTGCCATTTTCTTCTTTTTTTGGACATTTTATCTTTTTGTATCCTTGAGACAAACTCTGATTGGAGAAAACAAATCCTAGTAATCCCACTTTTTTCCCTCTTCCGCGCAAGAAGAAAACACAGCAGCACCACTCTTGTCTTTGCGATAGAACCTATTCCTTCCCTCTGCATATTTGCTATTTTGCTATATATTTGGTTTGAAAATTAGTAACAATGAACTTTGATCATTAGTTATGAATGTGTGTTAATTTTGTTTACTCTTTTTATTTTTTGAGCTCTTACGTGTATGGTATCAATTGCCTGTATTGTGATACCAAAAATAAAAAATTGCTTGTATTGTTCCTTAAGCTTTGGCGTAACGACCATACCCACCACCCTCTTCACCAAAATAGTGTTTTGGGGAGTCACCTGAACGATCCGCCATCTGCCACTGATTCATAGGCCAGTGGCATGTATTGCATTCGTAACCTGATCTTACAATTCGGATTCTGATTGATTTAATAAAACTATGGAAAATGCTAAGTTAAGGAAGAAAATATGGTAAAACTTTCTTGAAAACACGTAGTCAAAGCTCTTAAAATTATAAAAAGTGCTCATTTTAATGCAAATTTTTTTCGTTTTTTGTTTCCTTAACTAGTGCCCCCGGGGCACTAGTTAGCATGTCCCTAAAACTATTCATTGTCATTTCATAGGCCAGTGCCGAAGGCATGGATTACATTTGTAACCCGATCTTGTAGTGTTTTGTTTCTGCTCACTTTTATTTCCAGGTTTGCTATATTGAGATAAGTGATTTTAGAGCAAAAATAACATTAACATAAAGACAGATTATGAAGAGGTAACTTACACTGTTACACATGCTGCATTTACAGTTTTTTCAGGCTTGGCGCCATAACCCTAGCCCTTCATGATGTAAGTGATGTATTCATGGAAGCTGCCAAGATATTCAAGTATTCTGGAAGAGAATTTGGTGCTAGTGTGTGTTTTGCATTCTTTGCAGTTTCATGGCTCATACTACGGCTAATTTTCTTTCCTCTTTGGATTATTAAAACTACAAGGTTTGTCTATTTATTTTGTTGATTTCATTGGACTTTGTTTGGGGAGGCAACCTACTAATCATATTTTTTCACCACTGGGTTTCCCACTTTCCAGCCTCGACCTTCAGAAGGTCTTAAACATATCAGAGAGGCTTCCCATGTTACTTTACTATGTGTTTAATACATTGCTTATAATGCTGCTCATCTTCCATGTATACTGGTGGATGCTCATATACGCGATGATCAATAGACAGTTGAAAAACAGGGGAAAAGTTGGGGAGGACATTAGATCAGGTAAGAAAATTTCTTCAGTACATATTGCGTATATAAATATTGTTTTTAACGATTTTTAAGTATTCAACAATTCTTTTGTTCAGTAACCAATCCATTGTCGGGATAGTTACCCAGTAGTAGTGCTACCCCTTTCCTCTAGTAACATCATAAATGAATTGTCTTTAAAATTCTGAATTTTACAAACATGAGCTTGCATGGAGAACAAAAGTTGAAGTGTTAGTTTTGTGTAAATTGTTTTCAATTCCAGTATCTTGAGGGATTGAAGAAGCCTGTCCACCCATTTCAGACCCCAGAAGGGGTAGAATTAAGTTGCTAAAGATGCCTACTTTGAGTGTTCTGTTACTCCCAGTTTGTGATATGCTTACAAGTACTCACTGTTGTCAATTGCGTATAGAGGAAAATTACAGTTTGTTCAAATTCCGCTACGCATCAGTGCTATAACGTCTATTTCACAATATTTTGTACTAAATGGCTTATCGTGGAACAACAGCGATTTGTTCAAATTCCACTATGCAATAGCACCGCTATTTAACAACACAGCTCTACTCCCAGTCATTTTGGATTAGTGAAATCTTGACACTTAATCCTTTATTGCCAATTTGTTTTCATTATTGCTATCACAACTGTATCTAGTTTTTTTTTTACGCAACTATATCTAGTTATTTCACTCCCACATCTACAGATCATTACTTGTTATTGTCTTGAGTAACTTTGTACTTAATTTTAACCGAAGGGAGCACCTTTTTCTTGTTTGCAGATTCAGATGATGATTGAACAGATGAAGGATTTTCTTGAGTTTTCTCCGTTCTTGCTGGTCAGTCCTGCAGATATTGCTTTGGAGTTGTCTCTAGAGTTCTAGAAGTTCAGTTGGTTAGTACAACCAATTGATGAAGGCTGAATTTTCGTTAGTTTCAAAATTTTCATTGATCACCTAGTAAAGTTGAAGTAGGATAACCGTCGAGCATAAGTCATATTTTTGCTGTATAAATCATAGGAATTCCTGTATAATTTTTCCCCTCCCAACCAAACCCCTTTTAGTAGCCCAAGGGTTCAGTGAAAAGTAGGGTGGATAAACAAAGTGAAGAATTCTTACAGTGAGCTACTTTGCATGCTGTTTGATGTAGTGTAAAGTGCTGCTCTTGTGGATGTCATTTCATGTAAAATTGTGGCGATGTGGTTTTACCGGAAATTTCAATTTCAACGACTTTAGCCTTGTCCAAAAATCATCATTGAGAATGGAATCGAACTGCACCATACATGACCTGTGTTTGGAATTATCAATTTCCACTGTGACTTCCAGACAAAAGCTACATACAATAGCTTAAATTCACTATTGGTTTACTTCATTCCATTGCTTTATCAAACAGACTAATAATTGAACCACTATCATCATGGTTTAATTACCGAAGTTAGTATTTTAATTATAATAATAAAGTAGTTCTTGAGCTCAACCGAATCAGTTCAATGCTGCGAAGTCGAGCTCAACCGAATCAGTTCAATGCTGCGAAGTCGAACACACTCTCCAGCTCTCTTTGACATCAACATAATCTTTTCCACAAGTCTACCTCACTCTGAACCCCAAGTCCCAGATTAAAGCTGTGTGAATCCTATAATCAACAGAACTAGCCAAATTTCCTTACTATGAACTTGTAAAACGTATAAGCCCTAAATCCTGAATCCCGCTTTCCCTGTGTTGCGTGCTTTGATCATCGTCAATACTATTGCTAATCGATCTTCCTTTTTGTATGAAGCAACTCTATGTAATAAATCTGCCAAACTTGGTTCTATTTTAAGAAAATTCTGATATTGAATCTATAATTTATAACCTGTAACCTTGGTTTTTGTTCTAGTTTACATTTTTCTGTTGAAAAATCTGTTGCAAGTAACCGGTCAAATGGATTCTTTGATACACATTTTTTAGGAGATTTTCTCCGCATTTCTTGAGCTCCCTCCAAAATTCTCATCTTGCCATGCTCGAATTATATAATCGAATTCTTTTTGCACAATTTTGGATTATAATCTAAATCATGTCAAAACTCATAAAACATTATAATTAATACGAAAGTCTCTGTTGACCATCGTATTGTTTCCACAAAATTAGTGAAACATTTTTGAAGATGGTATGAATAGTCAATAGTGACCATGGTATCATAATCCACTCCCAGATGATAAGTAAGAAAGAAAATAGAAGAAGGGAATCACAATGAAAATGGAGAAGAATGCAAGACTATTATAGCCACAACACCATCTTAGATTGTACCTACGATCAAATGAAATGTTTATAATGGCCAAATTAATCAAAAATGAATAAAACACACCACAAACCTTGCATATAACGTCATAGTCTATATTTTGGAATGTTGCATATTTTATAATCCAAAATCATGTTAGATTGGTTCAAATGATATAATCTGAAATGACCACAAAACGTGTAAAAACTTGTGCATTAGAGGTTCGACACGTTTCAGATTATATAATCTGAACCATTTAACACAGAAAATTGAAAAAATTGTCATTAAATCAAATTTTACAACAACATACATTAAGCACGACAATTTCAACAACATAATTCAGTAATGTAAACAACATACTTTGACAAAAACAAGATCATGGACCAACCAAACTAAATCCTTCATCAAGTCTATCCATGCAAGCCCTAATTTTTTTGTATTTCCTAAGCCGAATCAAACTATCCCTAATATCATGAAAAGATCTGACCAAGGAAGCTTATAAATCGATCGGTCCTTTTGAACTATACATTACTGATCAAATATAAAAAATATGGTTTTAACATTGTCGTTTTAGAGCTTCAAATGAATGAATCGGCACGTTCATCTAACTTGACTGATCTCTTTGAACAGTACTGACTAACAAAAAAAATAAAAAAAGCGAGTTGCGATGAATATGTGTAAGCTAGTTGTAGATTTTCCCTAAGAATTGTTAACACACAAAATATAGATTATAGATTACACAGTTTTCCCTATAAAAAATAGATCACACAATTTAGTGTTATAAAAAACATATTAAATAGATAAATAACTTATAATTATTTAAGAGCATTTGGATTAGATGTCAAGGAATCCAATTCAACCAATTTAATGTTATGGGTTTGAATCCGGTTGACATGCAACAACGCTAACTTGTGGTCCTACCTGACTCTCTATACATAGAATACCCAATTCGCATTAAAATAAATGGTAGTGTTAACTTGTGCCCTTAGGACACATATTAAGAAACTTAAAAAAAGAAATATTTTATAAAATTTTGTGCATTCAACTTATTAAAAAGCTAAATATTACATGTAATGCACACATTCCAATGAACTATTTCTATATTTGTTTCATTAATTTGTGCCTTAAGGAAGGCACAAGTTAACATTTTCCTAAAATAAATTATGATTAAAATTACAGATATAAAGAAAAATAGTATGATATGTGTGTGTGTTAGCACAATAAAACATCAGTCAGATAGATTTATAGGTCATCTTCTACACGCTAGTAATAAACGTGAATCACATAATTTAGTTTAAATTAAATACAGATAGGAGTATATTTTGAGTTAACATGTTATGGATATGAAGTTTTCACTGTTGTTAATATTGACTAATCTTATTGACTAATCTTCCTTAAAAAGCACGTGGATACACTGATATTTAAAAAACGTCAAAGTATGTAACTTTGTTTAAATTAAGCAAGGAGAGTATATTTTTTTTATTCATGATAAAGGTACGAAATTTTCACGTCGATAGTGGAAACCCTATCAAATAATTTGCAGACCACACAAAATATACTATATCTTCTCAACCAAATTTTCTCCGCGGACAAAGTTATGAATCGAACCTCTTACCATCTATGTAAGGTATCCAAATTTCTTACGATTTGATGAATCTATCGTTGGTGTGAATATATATGAATAGAAAAATGATACTTGTACAATCATTTTTTAACACTATTGTGACAACTTTCTCTCGTATTCACATTCTGTATTTACTTTATTTCTCTATTGCTTTGGTTTTTGTGTCAATATTCTCATTTCTTTGTAAATTTATGGTTGTTCAAATAACACAACTAATAGAAATAAAAGTTGTGTTACTTGAACAACCATTTGATTGACAATTTTTGAGACGTCTGTAATTTTAAACAGAAAAAGAGATATTGATACAAAAATCAAAACAATAATGAAAGAAAATAAAAACATAATGTGAGTATAAGAAAGAAAATTGTTATAAAAGTTGTCAAAAAATATCATTTCTCTAAAAATAATACTCCCTCCATCCATATTAAGCGATATAGTTGACTATCACACATACCAATGTATATTTTTTATCTTTAATATATTTAATTATTTATTAAAAAAATTTATGAAAAAATAATATTTTGAAAATATTCATTCGAGACGAATCTAAAAAAATCTTATATAATATTATTTATCTTTAACATTAACAAAAAAACATGGTCAACTAGATCATCTAATAGGGGACAGAGAAAGTTTGACTAAATTCTTAGCACCAAAACAGAAGTGTCGAAGTCTACTAGATGATTTGGCCGTACAATGGAATAAGTCAAAATGAAAAGAGATATTTCAAAACACAGTCTTTACACCGAAGAGTGAAACTCTCCTTTCTCTTTCGTCCCATTTGTGTGGCTTTCACTCCTGAATCATGATCTGCTCTCTTAAGTTTATAAAGTGACGTTTCTATATTGTGGGGACAACGAGATAGTACGTCATGTCATACATCAAAATCCTATCGGGCACCAATACAAAACCCCACGTGATTAATTAAAATCCAAGTTTATACCCCTTTCAAAAACCAAAAGCCAACCGTGTGGGAACAGTGTACACACCTGGCTCTTACTTGCCACGTCATTCCCATACCGTATATAACCAACTTCAAACCTTTGACTTCATTTCAACTTCAACATCTTCTAAACCTTAAACGCTTCAAACTTCAACACAACAACAACCTGCGACTGCGAGTTATAGCTAATTTTCAAACATGAACAACTCCTCTTCCTCCTTCTCCTCCTCCACTCTCACCTCCGATCAAGAACAATCCGTCATTGTCACCGCCCTAACCAACGTCGTCTCCGGCTCCACCTCAACCGCAAACTCATTACCCGAAGTTCATCTCCAGGATTCCACCATCGGAAGCAGCAGCAGCATAGTTCCACCAACAAACATAGAAACCTGCCGTGAGTGCAACATAGCAGGATGTTTAGGATGCAATTTCTTCTCTGAAGAGAACAAGAAAAAACAAAAGAGAGCTAAAAAGAAGTATAGAGGAGTGAGACAGAGACCATGGGGAAAATGGGCTGCTGAGATTCGTGACCCGAGACGTGCGGTCCGTGTTTGGCTCGGAACTTTTACCACGGCGGAGGAAGCTGCCAGAGCATACGACAATGCCGCCATCGAGTTTCGTGGGCCGAGGGCCAAGCTCAATTTTCCACTTGTTGATGAATCCCTTAAGCATGTTGAGGAACCAGAAGTGGTCGTTCCTTCTGAGCATGTAAAGGATGAGAATATGAATCAAGAGATGCAAATTGAAACAACAATGGGGTTTGAGAATAATAAGGATTGTGATTTTTTGGATAGTATTGCGGAAGCTGATTTTCAACAACTTATGAAGTTTATGGAATTTTCTGGAGATTCTTCTGGTTCTAGGACAGGAAATACTTTTAATTAGTTCATGAATTCAACAATAAAGGAATAGTGATTTACTGATTTTTGTTAGCGTGTTTAACTAGTGGTAGACTGAGGTTAAGTGTATTTTTTTTTTAGGTTAAGCGTATTGAGTAGCTTTGCTATGTAATGTCCATAATCTCTCTTCTACGAGATTTCAATGTTTGATTCAATGATATTTTTTTTCACATAACAAACAATTACTGATACAACCTCCCTCTACAATAAGTTCATGTTTTTTTGGGAAACATTGTACCTCTAATAAAATTAATGGGTCATCTCTCACTCTATCTTCCATGACAAACAATTGTAATTTACAAATTTCAAAGCAAAATAAAATCTACTCAAACTTGCATTAATCAAAATTTAACTTAGTTTTTCACTTAAGCAAAATTTAACTTCCCTCAAACTTCTTTAATAAAAATTTATGCTTCAACTATAGCTTCAACCAATATTAAATTCACATTATGTAACATAGATTTAAATGGAAAAATTACTCCTTTATCGAACTACTCTTATCATAAAATCACTATTATAAGGAATCAAATTTAGTTCGGGTAGAAGTTTAAATTTGCATATAACAAAAGATAAACTTTGTTGCGAATAATAAAAACAATTTTTAGTTTTATTGAAAATAAGTATAAGTAATCAAAAATTATATAATGAACAAGTTGAATCTTTAAATTATCAAAATGACAATAAAATAAAATAAATAAAATATTTTCAAACGACATTTAAAAGCAACATGAAAGAATATTCACTTTTACATTATTTTTAAGGTTAAATATGTTTTTGATCCTTATAAATATATATTTCAGTTTTTCGTTTATAGTCCCTCTAAAAAAGTTCTTTGACTTTTAGTCCCCAAAGGTTTTCCATCTTCACTTTTGGTCCCTCCTTATAAGTAAACTCATATGTAAAATTTATATTTTTGAAAAAAAAATTACAAAAAAATTTATGATATTATAAGAATCTCTCCAAAAAAAATATAATTTTTTAACAAAACATGAATTAAATATGAATTTTTATATTTTTTGTAGTTAAAACTCATATTAAATTCGTTTTTTGTTAAAAAAAATTACAGAAAGATTTTTACAATATTCTACACAATTTCATTAAAAAATATATGAGTTGACCTAAAAATAGGGATCAAAAGTTGTGATTGAAAATTTTAATGAGATTAAAATTTAAAAGAAAATTTTAGAGGAATTAAAACAAAATATATATATATATATTTATAAACATATTTAACCTTTATTATTTAATGATTCAAAGACTCTAAAAAATGTTACATCAATCTCACATTAATCTTCTACTATTGCTTTATCTTTGGCATTGTCTTCAAGACACTCAACCTTCCTATACACTTTGTTAGAGCACCATTATCGGTTGACATTGTGAGTGTCTTTGCTTTTCCCTGTGCTACTTTGTCAGACAAGTGAGGATATTTGAGAATTTGGCATGGAAACCGTTCCTCTGTAATGCTACCGTCGTATTGTACATTGTTGAATTTATAAACTATTATAAAATTAAATTATGGTTTTAAAGGATGTTATATATTAATATAAAATACAATTGTGATGTATATCGTGAGGTTTTGTGGAACCCATTTTAAAGTTTTGTAGAGTAATATGGATATTTAAAAAATGTAATTGAATGGTTTAAATAATAGAAAAACGTGAAATAATATAATGTATTCAGTGAAACTCGTTTATACCACCCATATGCATGGTATGGATGTGGATGGCGTTATATCCCTTCTCTTGCATGAATCGTTGACAAACATGACTAGATTATAAATTCCTGAACACCAAACCAGAAATGTCAAAGTCTAGAAGATACAGTCGTAGAATGAAATAGTCAACTGAAAATAGTAACAAGTGTGAACACACCGTCTTTACACTGTGAAGTGAACTCTCCTTTCACTTTCTTCCCTTAACTGGGAACCAACCAACCCCACCATAAGACAGCACATGTCCCACATCCAAATCCTGTCTGGCATATTTTCACAAAAAAGAAAGAAAACACGTGATTAATTTAATAAATCCAACTTACTATTATCCATTCAAAGAACAATAGTGAACCGTGTGTGGGAACGGTGTACACAGCTGGCTCTTAAGTCTTACCTGCCATGTCACCCCCAAACCGTATATAAACCAACTCAAATCTCTGACTTTCCTTCAACTTCAAAATCTTCAAAACCTGCGACTCAGTTTCCATACATGAACTACGCCTTCTCCACTACCACCCTCACCTCCGATCAAGAACTCTCAGTCATCGTCGCTGCCCTAACCAACGTAGTCTCTGGTACCACCTCCACCGTGGGAAGCAGCGGCTTAGAGCAAATACTTCAACCGGCGAACATGGAAATATGCCGTGAATGCAACATAGCAGGATGTTTAGGATGCGATTTCTTCCCTGAAGAGAAAAAACAAAACCAAAAACAAAAGAGAGCTAAGAATAATAAGTACAGAGGAGTGAGGCGGAGGCCATGGGGAAAATGGGCTGCTGAGATTCGTGATCCGAGACGTGCAGTCCGTGTTTGGCTTGGAACATTTACCACGGCGGAGGAAGCTGCTAGAGCTTACGACAATGCCGCTATCGAGTTCCGTGGGCCGAGAGCCAGGCTTAATTTTCCACTTGTCGATGAATCCCTTAAGCGTGTTGAGGAACCAGAAGTGGTTGTACATGTAAAGGATGAGAATATGAATGAAGAAATGCTAACTGAGACGAATAATATTAGGGAAGCTGATTTTCAACAACTTATGAGGTTTATGGAATTTGGTGGAACAGGAAACACTTTTAATTAGTTCCTCAATTCAACAACAACGGAACAGTTATTAGTTGTAGACTGTGCAATGTGCAATACTTTTATTTTATTTTTTTAATGTTTGATTTTGTAGAAGAATCTGCTCTTTTTTTGGCAAAGAAAATGACACTTTGAGACGCAACAAAGTTATTATCAATGATAGAGTTAGCATAAATTTTACAAGAGGCTGTGTAAAAGGAAGGGTCTTGTTTATGAGTTTCTGCAGCATTCTTTAATGATTTCAAAAAAAAAAAAAAATATTTTATAAAAATTTAAATATTTCAATTTTCAATGTATTGATTACACATATTCTTATAAAAAGTTATCATTTGAATGTTTTCCAGAGGCATTTGTTAAAATTTCTCTAAAAAAGATTTGAATGTTTTCTAGAGGCATTTGTTAAAATTTCTCTAAAAAAGAATAACTAGTACTTATTTAAGAAAGTTGAGTTCAAGAAATCAAACTTATTTATGATTAACGCTACCAACACTATTTTATTTATGATTAATGATTTCAACCAATAAGGTAGTGAGTATTAGAGTGTTCAAAAGAGAGTTTTGCTAACATTATTCTTTATTTATAATTGATTTTGTGTGTTTGGTTGTGCGGTGGAGATTATTGATTTTGGTTAAAAATGAGTTGAATGTGAATTGATTCGAGTTTGGTTACATAAACCTAAAAGTGATTCTTATAAAGTCATGTTATTCAGAATTGATTTTGAATAATTACCAAAATGAGCATTAATATTAATATCTACTTAAAATTTGATTTTATTTCTATTTATATAATATCGTCTTATGAAACACACTAACAGCTTAGAAAGTGGAATATCAATTGAAACAGTAACAAAGTCACCATCATGGGAAGAATGTTACAACCCTTTCAGCTAAAAAGGGGTAAAACCAAATTCAAGTTAGTAGCTCATTAAGACATGACATAAAAACTGCAAAATTTTGAAGATACATCCGTTCATTTTGAGGTTTGTAAAGAATAAGTCAGAAAAATAACTAGCACTAAAGCGCCACTTGAAATGCTTTGTCGGCGCAAAATGCTACAATGATTGGACCAACCAAATCACCAGCAGCACATCCTGAAAAGAAGAACAAAGTTTTGCTTTAGGAAGTTGAAATGAATTAAAATCAGGCTAACACAATTCAAGCACAAAGATTGAAGCAGTAATTTTCTGTATGTATTGTTTATGTTCTTACCAATCCACTGGCCAAGTGATGGACGAACAAGGGTAGCACCGATCCCTGCCCCTATGGAGGCAAAAACTAAAGATGAACCACACCTTATTGAAGTAAGGGCAACCTTCTGTCCAAGAAGTTGAACTTGCTTGGTTGTATCTTGCTTGGTTGTATCGACATTACTGTCTTCATCATTGGCATTGAAAATGGATCTAAAGAATCGATACAGTTCCATGCCTACTTGAACAACCCATGATGCTGCAACTCCTAGCATGTGTCCTGTGCATAATGAACATAGAGTTAGCACTAAATAGTTGATATTAAATGCTCAGGTTATCTAAAAAATGCACAGATTATTCAAAGAAATCTCTTACCTCTGAATGTTGTTCTTCCCACAGAAAAGAAGTAAACATAAGTAGGCATATTCCTTGCAGCCTTGCGAGTAGCTGATCTAGGAACATCTGTTCAAAACAATCATGAACAATGAGTGCATGTAAAATCTCTCAATAGCATACAAAACAAAATTAAAAAACACCACTCTCGTTTATAAAATTTTAATATATTAAACTTTGACTGCTTTAGGTGTATGCAAGAGCATCTAATCTCTAAAATATAGACGAAATCGTTAACGGATTCCGAGAACATACCTTTAAGAAGTTTCCAAGCCATTCGCTCTGAAACATAATGGACAGCAATTCTTTCTAATATTCTTCTAGTGGTCACAACACTTGTCTGTCATAACATCGAACACGCATATTATGAACAGAATGAAAGAGCTAAGTGACACCGTAGTACCGTTTTTAAATTACCAAGTCAACAGAAAAGAGTCCATCAGGAATATAGAAAAGGCAAGAGACTGATGAAAATTAAGTGTGTAATTCAACGTTTAACTTATTCAAATTCAATTTCATGTTACTTCTTTTGTTATTTATCACCCTCTTAAACACCTCTTTCATGATATTCTATTCTTTCTGATATATGAAAAAACTAATTGCTTGAAATTTGTAGATAGAGTTGGAAAAGCATTTCAAGATTTGTATGCAAGCATCCCTGTATATATAACTCGGAAGAGATAAAGATTAACCTAAAAATGTATCCCGAGTTTCCTTGTCAAGTGAAGGGGGAAAGATGCAAGACAAATGGGATTAATCGAAGCTTAATGAGGCAATGATGCATGTTTGAACTATTATAGAGCAATGTGGTTTACTCTATTATAGACATAGTAAAGCACTATATTACTTTACACAGATTATTACATTAACATGATGATGTAAATATGAAAAATAAAGCAAAGAACGTAGGAAAGTGCAGGCAGAAGCATAATTTGATGGGCTGATGACAAAGAACGAACAGTTATATGAAGATCATCTGAGTAACAAGGGAACAATTAAGATAAAATATGTTGAGCCAGAGGAGAAAACAGGCCATGTACTGTTAAGTTTTTACTCATTTCTTTTCTCAAATGGCATTCTTCCTCGAGAGCTTTTATGAAAAATCGTTTGGCTCAGCTTCTCCTTAAAAGGAGAAGATAAGCTAAAAAACGATTGGACAAACGTACACACCATACACATAGTTAGAGATTCATGGAATGTTAACCTACATAAGTATGAATTAAAAAGTAGGTAAGCGTAGAGAAAATTGGAAGCTTCTACTATTAACAACAGTAAAAGCTGTCCAACTCAATTAATATGTTTATTTGTCTATGACAAAGATAATTTACTTAGCGAAGAGGTTTTGCACGATACAAGCTACATGTAGCAGCTCAAAACTATTGTTATTGATTGATATTAAATGACAAGTCACGTTCTTTGGGCTAGATACCGAGTTTTCAAAACCAAAAAAATGACAAGTCACATAGAGCAATTTCAGAAATTGTGAATAATGCAAGAAATAAGCCTAACTAAATGTTAAAACAAGAATCAGAAGAAAAAATCTCACCTCACGTATGATTTGCTTCACAGACTTTTTGAAGGGAACAACCAGATCAACACGGTGCTCTGGCTGTTCCTCCGTAATATTCTCAAATAATTCATCAAGATCTTCTATTTCTGCACGTGGCTCCAAAAGAGGCAAATAGTGCATCAGGAATGACCTTATTGAAGTCATTGCAAGTGACCTCAATTCAAAAGCAGAGAATAGAGGTTTAGGTTGGACATTATATGTTTTTGTACTAAATCTTTCAGCATCATAATTGTAAATCCTTTCAGAAGCACTTTGTATAGTAGAAATAAGATCTTCAGATACTGTGGCGCCAGCATCACAATATGCAACTGGTATCCTGAAATTAAAGAGGTGTGATTAAACCAAAGATGTCATGAACCAAAGTAAGGCATATATGTCCAAAATACAACGAAAAATTACACTCAGCAACTTTAAAACCCTATCTTTTACACTTCCGATGTTTCCAAAATACAGAACATAACCCTAACCCCCTTGAATATTTTGAAGTATTTAAAAGTTATAGAGAAGTTAAAATATAGTAAAATTGGTAACAGGAATGTCATATGCCATAATTCAGATTATTTTCTTCAGTAAAAGTACAACAACTATTTCTCTACATTCTCCTATATACACAAAGAATCATGTTCTATTAAACCTTTTTTCCTTGCATGTCATCTACATATCACACAATCCTTTCCATCAAATCTCAATGCAAATTGGTAAGATTCATGTATTACGAGGACAGCAATCATTCATGTAAGTCTGTAAACCGATCAACAGGGGAATTACCAAGTTATTGAAGTTTGAAAATACCAAAGTTAGAAAACTAGTATCTCCGAAAATACTAGTTATTAATCAACAAAATAACTGTTCATTCAAATGCTTATTCAGTTATACAAACCAAGCAAAACCCTACTACTCGCATCTCGCATGACCCCATAACCTATATCTCGTTCTCACACTATAATATCGTTATCAATTCAATCCCTTATCCCCCTTTCCTAGCAAGCAATCACAGGTCACTACAGATAAACTTCTCATGCTACAACGCAATCAGACATTATAATATAACACCATTCCTCGAATCTCAGTATTTCAATTATTTCAAAACTAAACCTAATTTAACCACACCTTAAAAATCATGTATCCCACTAGCATCTAGCAGGATTGTCAAATTGCAGCTATAGTGGTGTAATAGACGTAGCCAAATTAGAACAAATTATTATTACTCTGGAATACCCTTACTAAGTTAGTGGTACTATATCAACTAAACTTAGCAGAATTTGAACAAACAACCATTTCCCGTGCAATCTGCGATTGACAAGTAGCACCCTATGAAGGAATGACATAGAGACGGACACACACACACGACACTAACATGTCGCCATAGGTAATAGTTAGAGAAAACGACATAATATAATTCAATGTAATCCCATGTCATGTCGTGTCGGTATGGGACACTAACAAGTGTCGGACACACTTTTTGATCACAAGGATCGGCGCTACAGTGCCAGCACCTACCCTTCTGATCGAAAGTGTGTATGATGTCTGACATCGACACATTTGATCAGTAGTGCTTCATAGTCTACAACAACCATCCATCATAAAAAAAAAAAACCTTAAAATCTGAATGGATATTAACCCACATCACAGCCATACCCAATCACCCAAAATCATCAAAACACCAAATCAACTAAACTAAAAATCATATTTTTTTCACCACCCTTATAAAAATAACCAAAACCCATCTCAAAAACAATATCAAAATTAAACTTTTAACATCCAAATAAAAAGGGTAATACTCCACATAAAAACATACCCAAAGAAAGCCCTTGAAGCAAAAGTGGTACCAACAGCAAAAGAAGCAGCTGCAGCTACAGCAGCAGAAGAGGAAGCAGAAAAGGCCGAAGAAGATTGAAAAGCAGAATTATGATTCTTCCTCCATAGATCTACAAGTATAGCTATTCCCGCCATTGTTTCTCGTGTTGTTCTTTAATTTTCAACTCAAAGAGTCACAAAACAAAACAAGGTTTTAAGGTTTAATTATCGTATTGGGTCGTTCATCGAGGCAATAAGGTTTCTGTTGTAACGCTTAGATGGATTGATGATCAGTGTTTTTTACACTTCAGTAGAACTGAGCTAAGTGATAATAAATAGGGTTAATAAAAGTTTTTTTAATATGATGAAAACATATTTTTCTTGATGAGAAAGTTAATATAACTTTATTCACAGAAAATATATTTTTATCAAATCTTAATGGTCTTATTTTATTTTATTTTTGAAATGAATATAATGGTCTTGATTAAAAATTACATCATATAAGTTCACATTCTCACAAAAAAAATCTTCCTTTTTTTTTTCATTTCATCGTGTTTATGTTCTTTTTTATTTTGGTTTTTTTGTTGTTATTTTTTTTTAACTCTGTTTTTATATTTTTTACATTATTTACGGAATCAAAATGGTATCTCTACCTGAAATAATGAACATGATATTTCTGTTCTTGAAGTGTTTCCTCTTGAGGCTTGAAATGTTTCCTCTTGAGTTTGAGATACACCAGAGTGCGACCTGTGCACGGATGTAGACACTAGATAGAATATGGAATCAGTCTTGACTCTTGAGATTGCCAAATCTTGGCTTTTTCAGCATCCAAAGAAGATTCTGGAGCATGCGCTTGGTTGTTCTTTGTGGGAAGAACATTCACATTAGCAGCAAGAGGAACAGAAGCGTTGTTACTAGATGAGGACGCCATGAATAAGAAGAACCGGAAAATTAAGTTGGTGGTGAACTAATTGGGAATAACATTAGAACGATAAAGAAGTGAATAGCTCCACAAAAAAAAAACGGTTACTGTAGTTTTTATTTTCAATTTTGTGGGTCGTCAATTTATGATTGGTTTTCCTCAGTGTGACGGTGGATAGAAAAATTTTCTTTTCATAAACTACAGCGAGTTCAACGGAGAATATGAATTAATAACGTTAACAGTGCACTTGGAGGTCGTTGTGATTGCCATAGTTTGTTGGTCATCGTCTATGAAGTATAGACACCCCTCGGACATCGATAGGTTTATGTTTTTTGTTGTAAAATAAAGGGGGTATTTGTGACGTAAGAGCATACCTCAAGGGAGGTTATTGTATTTTTTCCTATAAACTATGAACTTTAAGATTGTTCAAAGCTGCGTCAAATTCTCTTTGATTTGAAAGCGGTTGATCCTCATAACCAAGTGTTGAAATCGTGTTTATTGTGTTTATTGCAATCACAATTGCCTATATGATGGAGTATTTATGTTTAAGATTCCAAATTTCCAATCAGTGACATTCGCTACAGAGGAGAAAAGCGAGTTATTTGTCTGGAGACATAAGACAAGAAGAATCAAAACCCCACCCGTCACCTGAAGGACGTTGATGTATAAAGTCTGGAGCACACTTAGATGAGTGTAACCAACAGTAACAACAATGGGGAATAATGGATTATCGTACAAGTCTTTATCAAGTTTTTAATGAGCAAGTTGCATCGCACAATTGTTTCTTTGCTTTTGGCTTAATTTCCCACAGGTCTCATTTTTCCTTTCTTTAATTTCAGGCTTATCAACTATTAAAGAATTTTTTCTTTCAAAAAAAGAACTATTAAAGAATTTTTCTTTTAATAGGTATCTGATCTATAAAAAAAAGTTGTAATTAAGTACATGAGTTATTATATCACTAGTATGTGAATATGTGTCAATTAGGGAATCCACCCAAAAAAAAATATATGTGTGTCAATTACAGGCTAGAATTTCGTCATATTTAAGAAAGTAGATATTATGATTTATCAAATGTCACTTAAAATCCTTTCAAGTTCTTTTCCTTTTATACACTTTTGACATGACAATTTTTTTTTAAAAGTCAGAGAATTTGATCTTAGAATGACTCCAAGATATTTGTATTTGAATTTCTCCATGTTGTTCTTCGAAAATGGTCTTGAAACTCTTGCACATGAAGCGTAACTTTTTTTTTTTCAAATCTTGAACTTTCGAGAAAGATTGTAAAAGCCTTTTCATATTAAGAGTAAATATGTTTTATTCCATTGAGCACACCCATTTGCAAAACCAAAATAGTTCGTTCGAAAACATTAATTCAAAATAAAATAAAAATAGTCTGTTCAAAAACGTTGACTTAAAATTTGCATATAACAAGAGTATTGCAAATGATAAGTGGTTGTTTTGGGTGCTAACGTAATTGAGATGTCAAATCTACTCTATGATTCTATGATGTCTCTACATTCTAATTTCTTTATTTATAAAATTTTCTAATGCTAAGTGATAACTTTATTGGTGGATAATTTGTTAGTTCTTCTGCAAAGACTCTTTAAACCTTGACAAATGTTCGACCTTTATGAAAACCACATAATTATGACCTTTGGTGTGACATGGCTCCACGAAGTACCTTCACAAACATAAATTTTTTAGATCGATTACTAGACTAATCTTCATTTGAGTGCTTAAGTCACAACTTAATACTCTTTTGTCTCTTTCCAATATAGTGTTATGCTCAAACTAAACAATGTCCCCACCCACAAAGTTCAAACACTTTTTAATCAATTGAGTAGTCCAAAACTTTTTTAGTTGAAAATAATTGAATAAAGAATAAGATAGACACAAAAAATTGCTTTCCTTTTGCTATTTCTCAACTAATCAATCGCTCTCATGAGTTAAATTAAAAAATAAAAATGATGAGTACTGATTATAGAAAGAGTTTATATAAATATTTATCATCATTTTGCTAAATTATTTTTATTTATTTTTTATTAATCAAAATAACAATAATTAAAAATAGTTATATTTTTTTTTGAGGGAATTAAAAATAGTTATATAATTATGCATATATTGGCTAAAGTATAAATGATTTAATTTGTAGACACCGACGGTGTAAAAATCTCTCCACGTGCATAGAACTAAATCACTCAAATATTCAACTTTTTTAGTTTAGTTTCTTAAATATCTTTAGAAACATTTAGTTAAAAAAAAATTATACAGTCAATGAATACAAATTAATTTCAATTATATAAGACTGGATGACTTTGTTCATATCTATCTTTAACCAATCGTCCTATTTCATATCTGAATAAATTATTGGTTTAAATGGAATTTTGATCCCATATCTTGACGAAATTATAGTTTTAATTCCCTATTTTTAATTGCACAATTTCAGTTTTCCGTTTCAAACAAATTTAATTTACTTATGATTTTAAATAAACATCCAAGTTTATGTTGTGGCAATATATTAGATTACATAAAAAATGGTATATTTAAAGGCAAATTTTATGGTACACTTAAAAATTTGAGTATATTGGTACACCAAATCATTAAATTAATGATTAAATGGGTTATTTTTTTAAGAAAAAGAATTATTTTCTGTCACGACCACTTTAAAAAAAAAGGAGTCGTGGCCAATCATACATGAACAAAGGAAAAAACAATTAAACTGATACAAAGTTTTAGAAATGAATAGTCTATTATCAGATTATAAATTGGATGTCATATCATAAGTTTAACTCAGTTAATATAGATAATGCGTAATATATAAAATGTCTGAGGTTCAAACCCGACTACCTAAAAAAAATATAAATTGGATGCTAAAAATCATTAATTGGTCAAAATGGGAAAAGTCCAAAACACAGTCTTTACACTGAAGAGTGAACTCTCCCTTTGCTTTCGTCTTCCTTTATACTGTGGCCCCACCACAAGACAGTACATGTCACAGTTTCGAATCCTATCTGGCATTTTTCTGGACTTTAATACAAAACCACACGTGATTAATAAATTCATTCAAAGACCAAATGTGAACTGAACCGTGTGGGAACTGTGTACATAGCTGGCTCTTACCTGCCACGTCACCTTCAAACCGTATATATACCAACTTCAAACCTCTGACTTTCCAAAAACTTCAACTTCAAAGTAAAATCTTCTAAACCTTATACGACAGAACCGCAACCTGCGACTACGAGTTTCCAAACATGAACTACTACTCCCCCACCACTCTCACCTCCGATCAAGAACTCTCCGCCATCGTCGCTGCTCTAACCAACGTAGTCTCCGGCTCCACCTCCACCGCGTATTCCATACCTGAATTTTGCCTAACGGATTCCACTGTCGGAAGCAGCAGCAGCAGCTTAGAACGTATAGTGCCAGCAGGGAACATGGTTTCTTGTCGGGAATGCAACATAGCAGGATGTTTAGGATGCAATTTCTTCCCTGAAGAGAAAAAACAAAAACAAAAACAAAAACAAAAAAGAGCTAAGAAGAAGTACAGAGGAGTGAGGCAGAGACCATGGGGAAAATGGGCAGCTGAGATTCGTGACCCGAGACGTGCGGTCCGTGTTTGGCTCGGAACTTTTACCACGGCGGAGGAAGCTGCCAGAGCTTACGACAATGCTGCTATTGAGTTCCGTGGGCCGAGGGCCAAGCTTAATTTTCCCGTTGTTGATGAATCGCTTAAGAACGTGGAGGTGCCGGAAGTGGTTGTCCCTTTGGAGGATATAAAGGACGAGAATATGAATCAAGAAATGCAAATCGAGACAACTATGGGATTTGGGAATAATAAGGATTGTGATTTTTGGGATAGTATCGGAGAAGCTGATTTTCAACAACTAATGAGGTTTATGGATTTTGATAGAGATTCTTCTGACTCAAGAGCAGGGAACACTTTTGGTTTTTGAATTCAATAACAAGTGAAGAGTTTTTTTTTTGGTGTTTTTAGTTATTGACTTAGGTTAATGTGCATAATCTTTCTTCCACTTGAAGTGATAATTCATGGTTTAGTTTTTATAACTTGTTTGTCATACAAGGTAGTTAGAAGTTTGTTAAAGTTGTTGATATTTTAGCTAGTCAGTTTTTGTGTTTGTATAGAAGTACATTGATCATCACAAATGTAATTCATTTCCTTCATTATCAATTAAGCATTTTCCAAAGGTTTCATAAAACTCTATCTCTTTTCTCTTATCTCATTTCTAAAACACGTTCTTCAACTTTAAGAAATCTCAAATTGTCCCAACAACCTGGAAGTGTAAATTGTATATCGGTGTTTGATTTAATAGAAGAATTTACTTTGTAGAAATATTGTAATATTGTAATTAAAGTTGTTGATAGCTTTTTGTATATGACTGTGACACGAGACTTGCAAAATAAGCAAACAGTGAAATAGTCTATGATGCACTAATCGCGTTGCCCTCAACGGTTTGCCACGTAATACACAAATTCCTTAAAATTTAGCAGACCTCTTTTGGTTTAACTGAGGAAACAGAAGAGATGCTCTCAAAAGTCAGGAAAATATCACTAGGAGAAAACTGAAAAGGAAGTGAAAAGAAGAAGATGGAGAGCTTTTTCTACGTCATGTTCTATACTATATAAGGTGATTTAGTTTTGTTGTTGAAATTCAAAGTTAGTCAAGGTATAAGCTAATAGCTTTCAACAATGATTCTCTTTCTTCAAAGAGATTACACTAAAAATTGAACTTTGTTCCTCATCTATGAGTTCCATAACTCTACTCCTAAGAGTGTTGAGTACGGTGTTATAGGGTTTTCAAGCTACTATTTTAAGAATTGCATAAAATAAAGATAAAGGCAAAAAAATAAGGGGATACGGTGCTTAAAGTAACTTGTTTGATTGATTGTGTGTCGAATAAAATGTTCAAGTTAAGTCTTTATGGGCAAACACTAGTTCTATTGGTTAAAACAACGTGGTCTACAAAAATTAACCTTGCTTGGCTATTTATACTGGTAATTCATGGATATTCACCCGTCAAGGGGTACATGACACCCCATATTAAGCTTGTAGTCATCCACTTTGCAGTGTATTCCGTTGATAGAGTCCACATGTGCTCAATTTTCCACAAAATGTGCATTCATGATCATCGCTTCCTTCGGTTAATGGCTCTAGAAACATGGAGAACGGGTTAAATGCTTAATTTTGCAGTTCCACTGTGTTTTGACCAAGTGTGATGTCTTCATGACCTTTGTATATTTCAGCAGACTCAATAAAGATTTGACTGATCATCGTTTAGTTGTGTTTGCGCTCATCTAACCTACAATTGACTAAAGGAATTTCGTTTGTCCTTAAATTGCTTATCTTCCGCTTAAGACTAATAAAATATATATTTTTAGGTGTAAACAAATTCCTTTCGCATTACATTATTGTTTAAATATTGACAATGAGATGATGCATCATAAACTGGAACTATTGTGTGTTAAGACTAAAGGAAATTCGTTTGTCCTTAAATTGCTTATCTGTTGATTAAGATTAATGGAATATTTATTTTTAGGTGTAAACATATTCCCTCTGCGTTGCATTATTTATTAAAGAGTTAATAGTGTTTTTCCCCTGTAAAATATGTCATTTTCAGTTTACCCCCTAAGAAATTTTTGGTTTGAAATTTGTCGTTTTGAATATTCTTTTTCTAGGATACCCCCCCCTCTCCATCTGACTGCGCATTTTTGATGACGTGACACACTGAGTGACGTGCTGACTGTTCATATATGATTATATGGCTCACTGACTGTATAATTCCTTGCGTTTTTCATTTTTTTAAAGGGTACACGTGGCATTTGTGCCTATTTTTTTTATAAGAATTAAAAATAATAATATAAATTCATTTATATTAATTTAGAAATAAAAAAAAATATGAAAATTAATTTTCAAAAATAAAAATCGTAAAAATTCCAAAATTAAGAAAGATTTTTTATACAAAAAAAATCAAAAATTATGGAAAAAGATTATCGATTTTTTTAAAATTTTCAAAAAATATTTTCAATTTTTTATTTCAGGATTTTTTTTTAATTACGAATAATATTTTCTAAATTTTTTATTTTTTGTATAAAAAATAAAAAACAAACTTTTTAATTTTGAAAGAAAAATCTGAACTTTTTCGAAATATATTTTCTGATTATTTTAAAAAATTTAGAAATATATTACATTCCAGAATTTTTCATTTTCGTAAAATCTTCATAATTTCGTAAAAAAAAGATTTTTTTTTTGTAATTTTTTAATTTTGAAAAAGATTCTATACAAATTCTGGAAGAAAATTTTCAAAAAAAAATTCTGAATTTATTTTAAATTTCAAATTTATTTTTCTAGTTTTTATTTTTGATTTTTTTTTTGGAAAAAAAATCTGAATAGTTTTCATTTTTAAAATTTTTTGAAAATTAATTTTCAAATATCTTAAAAATAAAAATCTAATGTGGAATGAATTTTATACACGTGGCCAACTAAAAAAAAATTTCATGTCAGCGCCACATATTAGATTCTGATGAGTTGGATGGGGGTATTCCGGAAGAAAACAAAATTAAAAGGACAGATTCCAAACTGAAAATTTCTAAGGGGGGTAAACCGAAAATGATTTATATTACAGGAGAAAAAACACTATTAACCCTTTATTCTTCTAAAAAAAAACTATTAACCCTTTATTAAATATTGACAATGAGATCATGCATCATAAACTGAAACTATTGTGTGTTAAGACTAAAGAAAATTAGTTTGTTCTTAAATTGTTTATTTGTTGATTAAGGCTAATAAAATATTTATTTTTAGGTGAAAACAAATCATTGAATTGAAATCATAATCATTCTATATAAAACAAAGTTTAGAGGTGAGTCTGCGAATAGGGGCACGTGACAACCAAGACGACGACGCGCCACGGTAGACGGTGGATATCACGGCCGACGACAGGCTAAAGGTGGTGGTTCGTGGAAGGGATGATGGTTGTGCCCGATAATTGTAGAATGCGTATTATTTTGTAAAATGAGTCTCGATCTAACTTTGTGATAAAAAATTGTTGAAACATGTGACAAAATATGAACCATAAGATTCATCCAACGATGCATATTGATTCAAATTTACATAACTTTTCTGCCAAAAAGTTATACAATCCGGATCCATATGGTTCAACTTTGAATTATATATGAAGACTTTTCACCAAAGAATTCACGGTTATGATAATTGGAATCACAAATATATATCGCATAAGAGTCCAAATTTCCAATAATATTCACTTGAGAGTAGCAAGAACAAGAAGACAAGAAGATCCCACCAACGAATGATCACCTGAAGGGAAATGGTCAAATCAGAAGTGAAATATCAAAACACAGTCTTTACACCGAGAGTGAGAGTGAACTCTAAATTTTCATTTTCGTTCCCCACCGCTTATGTGGCGCTCTCTCCTTAACCCACATATTTGCTCCCTCAAATCAATATTGAAGTGACATTTCTCAGTCTCTGCTATGACCCACCACGAGACACAAAATTCACACATCCAAATCCTATGTGGCACTAATACATAACTCCACGTGATCGATAAATCCAAGTTTTTACCCTTTCAAAGATCAAAAGTGAACCGTGTGGGATCGGTGTGCACAGCTGGCTCTTTTTTTTGCCATGTCAGTTCCAAATCGTATATAAACCATTTCCACCTCTGACTTTCCAAAAACATCAAATCTTTTAAACCTTAAACATTCCAAACTCCAACACAACACCAAAAACAACCTGCCACTTCTCTTCTCTCTCAGTTTCCAAACATGAACATGAACTACTCCTCTTCTTCCTTCTCCCCCACCACACTCACCTCCGATCAAGAACTCTCCGTCATCGTCGCCGCCTTAACCAACGTCGTAACCGGCTCCACCAGCACAGAATTTCACCTCCCAAATCCCACCATCGGAAGCAGCAGCAGCTTAGAACGAATAGTTCCACCGGCGAACATGGAAACCTGCCAGGAATGCAACATTGCAGGATGCTTAGGATGCAATTTCTTCCCGGAAGAGAAAAAGCAAAAACAAAAAAGAGCTAAGAAGAAGTACAGAGGAGTGAGACAGAGACCATGGGGAAAATGGGCTGCTGAAATTCGTGACCCGAGACGTGCCACCCGTGTTTGGCTCGGAACATTTTCCACGGCGGAGGAAGCTGCCAGAGCTTATGACAATGCCGCCATCGAGTTCCGTGGGCCTAGAGCCAAACTCAATTTTCCAATGGTTGATGATTCACTTAAGCAGACAGAAGTGGTTGCTACTGATTCAGAGAATGTACAAGATGAGAATATGAATCAAGAAATGCAAATGGAAGCAAATATTGGATATGAGAATAACATGGACTGTGATTTTTGGGATAGACTCGGGGAAACTGATTTTCAACAACTGATGAGATATATGGATTTTGGTGGAGATTCTTCTGATTCCAACAGGGAACATTTTTAGTTCATGAATTCAGTAACAACGGAACAGTTACTTGTGTTATATACAGTATGTGTTTAATAAGTTGTAGACTGAGTTAAGGTATTGGTTAGCTTCGGTTTGCAATGTGCATGATCTTTCTTCCACTAGATTTTTTCGGGGGAGGAATTGTTGCCTTAAATCGTGATTTCAATGTTTGTTTTTGCAGAAGAATCTGCTATGTTGAATTTTGCTGTGCAATGTGCAGCTAGTGTCTTTCTTGCTTCAACTACTTTTTTTCACGAAGAAAATTGCCTTGATACCTGCAAGTGCAAATCGTGATTTTAATGTTTGATATTGCAGAGGAATCTGCTTTCTATAATATTGTACTTAATGTTTGGCTTTGTTCAATTATATAAATACTAGTTCTGTTCACTGATTTTGTCTTTTTAGCTTAAAGGGTTATATATTCAGCTTCAATGAGTGAACACAAAATTTAATAGTCAACAAAAGAAACAACAATAAAATTTGGTGAACACTATGCTAGCCTGGTGAATGTTTAGATGGATGGAGTGTTTGACATAATCATAATGTGCAGTCTTGACAAAGAAAAACATACTTTTAGAGATACCACATAATCATGATAAATGGGGTAGTTAACGTAGTTTCACAAGAGGCCAAACATAAAGAATAAAACTATTTATGAAAGTGAGTTCAATGACTCTTTAAAGTCAAATTCCTCACATTGACTTTGTAGAACTTATTTTAGTAATATATTTTTCAAATTAAACCACTTTTTTGAATCTCGACAATTTTTATTGTTAACAAAACTCTATCTTTAATTCTAACGATTGCGACTGTCAAGTGATAATTCTTTGGCTTTCTTTATTTCTTTTAGTTTTTGGCAAATAAATGTATTTGGTGTAGCTAAATATGCATTATTATGGTTGTTAAATATAAAAGAAATATAGTTATTCATGTGAACAAATTTATCCCGTATCATTAAGAGCATCAATAATACAATTTGACATCAACTATAGAACTTGAGGACTAACCATATATAGAACCGCTTTAACTAACTTGTGAGTAACAATATTATTTTACCTCATAGTAAACTTCATAATTGAAATTGGACATAATTCTTTAAAGGTCCTGCTAACCGGTGCCCCCAGGGTACTGGTTAAGCATACTATAAAAGGAAATTATTACCATAAAAGGAAATTGTTTTTGACTTTATTATAAATTAATTACACAATTTCAATGTATTAACTACTATATAATTTCCTTTTTCATATCCTTAACTAGTGTCCCGAGGGCACCGGTTAGCATTTCCCTTCTTTAAAACCCCATATGTTGTTCAAGGGAAGCATTATTAAAACTCATTGTTGTTCAAGGGTACGCCATGATTCCATCAAACTCAATGATTTCAAAGATGAATTTCAAAATGAAATATTAATTGTGTTTAAAAAATGTTTCATGAACGTCCAAACACTCAATTGAGATATTGAGAGCCGAAGAAATAGAAAGAATGTTGTGATAAATGTAATATGTTGGTTATGTGATAGTAATAAGAGGGATAAAAAAAATGAGATGTTAAAATGCATGTTAGAAATTTACGACGTCTAAAAATATCTTTGTTGTGTTTATTATGTTAGTTGGAATCACAACTGCCCAGGTGATGTGTATAAAATTCCAAATTTCAATAACTGTCGTTCGCTAAAGAGGAGAATAGTGAGTTGTTTGTTTGTTTGTACTTGTAGCCATAATAAGACATAAATGATAAAACCCCACCAACGTATGATATGATGTAGTATAAAGTTTGGATGGATGGAGCACACTGAACTGAAGTGAGTGAGTGTAACCAAACCAACAACAAAAGCAACATCAAATAATGGATTCTCTTACCAAGTAGGGCCACGGAATGTCCACGACCACGATTATGCCACGTCTACAGTGAACATTGCCAACTGTATTTCAACCACGTTTTGTTTTGTTTCCTTTCACGCTGTTAATGTGCTCAATTCTTCACGTGCTCATTTGTTCTGTGCTTGCGTTTACTGTTATGAACAAGATCTAGGTATCTTATTGTTTTTTATATTAGGTTCTGTGTAAAGTTATGTTGAATTGAATCCATATTTATATTTTGGTCATTTTTTTCTTTCTCTTGTAACTATGTTATTTGTACAACTAAAATTGAACAACCAATGTAATAACTTATAACATTGCGAGGAGCACAAATATCGAAATTAGGCTAAATATATTTAAAAATAGTAAATACTTCCTCCGTCCTAGTATATAAGCAATAAAACATCAATTTACACTTAAAGTTAAAACATAGTAATTTGAGGTATAATTTTTTGTATTCTCATTGGAATAAGTTTCCTGGAAAGAAGTAAAACCAATTCTAATTGGTTAATGATTATGAAGAAAATACAAAGGTAAAGAAATTGAATGCAATTTGCATTTAATTTTACTTTGGATTCCAAAGTAGATTTTCTTGAAAAAACATAATAATAACATAAAAATTGGTTTTTTTTCTTATATTTTGAGACAAAGAAAATGTGATTTTTTTGCTTATAATTTAGGACGGATGGAGTAAGTTGTTGATTGTACAATTTGGATGTTTAGATATCATTCATCTTTTTCTTATCCATCTAAGTCTAGTGGTATTCAATCAGGACTTTTATAAAATCAAAATAAATCTTGTGGTATTCAATTAAGACAATTATGACTTATTTTTCAGGGTAATGAAATTCGTTGGTATTCAATTAAGATTTCGTATGATTTATAAATTGTCTATTGGTATTTAAAAATCTATAGATTTTGATGGATTCTTGGATGAAATGGATTTTATAAGACTTTTTAGTGAAAAATATAAATACTACTCTCATCCAACAATCTCACACAGACCCTTAAGATTTTGTCATTCTCTTTCAAACCTGCCGTCATTTGTTCATGCCATGTTTTCTTCTTCTTTTCTAGACATGACAACGGGGCGGGGACGGGTTTTAACATACCCGGCCCCGCCCCCATTTCACGGTACCCAGACCCGCCCCCACCCCCACCCGCGAAAAGTATAGTAAAAAAAAAATATATTGACAGTAAGCCTGTTAAAATTCACAATTTCTGTTGAATAAAATGATGCATTAATTGCACCTTAAAAAGTCTACAACATTGGATAAGTTTGAAAAAACAGTTTAACAAAATCAATTATATACACCTAGTATTACCATAGTGTTTTTTGTTATTTATTGTTGTTGATTTGAAAAGTGTCGGAAAGACCACATATGTTTAGAAATCTTAAAATAAATTTTGATTTTGGTCCTCTATTTAACTTTCAAAATTTGAAATTTTGAATTGTTACAAACAATATAGGTTGGAATCAAAATTAATGAAAATAAATCCAATTTTTTGGAACAAAACAATACGGGTGCGGGGCCGGTGTGAGCATCCCCCGACCCCGGCCCCAGCCACACATTAAAACTCTGGGTTTTCCCCGCACCCGGGACCGAACTCAGTTAATTCGGCTTTCCCCCGTTGAAATCGGGCGGGGGCGGGTGGGACCTGGCGGGTGCGGGTTGTGTTGCCATGTCTATTGTTTTATGTCAAATTCTTTAAAAGTATTTAGTTATTTATGATTTCTTGCTTTTTATTCTTTTGGTATGATTTCTATGTCTTTTGTTTTTCTTTTCTTTCTGAATCTTGTTTTATTACCGATATTTTTTTTCTTTCCAATTTGTTGTTTTTTCTCCCGGATCTGCTTCGTTTTCTTTTGCAACATTTGTCTAATTTTTACCACAATTCATTGTTTTTTTTGTAAGAAACAATCCATTGTTATTATTTTTTTTTTTTACGATTTGTGGTTTTTTTTTCTTTTGACAATTTTTCCATTTATTTACTTGCTTATTTTGATTAATTAGGAAGCATCAGTATCATTCTTCTGAAATAAATAGTTCTTTATATATATATATATATATTAGTAATCAAATGGAGGATTCGCAACAAGAAAACGTGAAAGACAAGATAGTTATGTAACCGGATGAAACTATAGAGTTGTTGAATGTCTTGGGGATGCTATATATAATGGGTTACATGATGTCAATAAGTCATTTGAAATCATAAAAGTCTAGGTTATAAATCCAATTAAATCCATTGAAATCTTAAAAGTTTGTGTTATAAATTTAATGAAATCCTCTATTATAAATTTTGAGTGTAAAAAATCTTTTAAAATAAGTCTTTCAAAATCTCGTAGAATCAATACAATCTTACAAAGCCTTTTAAAATCTTAAATTTTTTTTTTTTTATCAAAATAGTCTTTTAAAATCTCAATCCAGTATACCTCCCTTATTTTTTGACTCACTTGTCTATCTCAATCTAATTATTTAATTTCTGTTGATTATAGTACATTATCTATTTTGGTCAAATTGTATTCGTTCAATACTCGTTCGTCGCTAACACAAGATGACATCTTCAGTGACGCAAATATTTTATCTGACTTTGTCATCTTCACACCTATAATAGTAAGCTTACTAAAAGCGGCCATGTTCCAAAGTAGAAGTTTTATTTCCAAGTTTGAATATTATGGTCAAAACCTTCACTTCATGTCAACCTCTGTTTTTTTTTTTTAATAATGTCAACCTCGTTTTTAAAACATGAATTACACCATTTAGTAAATAAATTTACTTTTTATTAAAATAGTTTAATAGTTAGAAATTAAACTTTTTTTTAAGGTAAATGAATGAAGTGTCTAGGTTTTAAACCACGGTCTCACATAATAATAATCACACATATTTTTATGCAAAAATTAATATTATTGATTGTTTAAACAACGTACAAATAACATTTGTTAGGTTGTTTCTAGATTACTCTCTCTTGTTTAGGGTATTTACCTTCTCATGATATCAACTAATCAAAATGTAATATACATTTATAACATTAAATGTCAGATAAATTAGTCAATTTTTTCTAAACAAAATAAATCAATTTTATAAGGTAACTTTTAATACTTTTAATTTTTATTTAATTATAGACAAGATTACATTAAAGGTCCTTTATCTTATTTATTTGCAACACTTTGGTCCTTTATCTTTATTTTTTTCCGTTTAGGTCTTTTATCTCTCATAAAAGCACATATACATCCTTTTTCTCATTTTTTTTATTAAAAAAATACATAATTTTATTTTTAAAAATATATTTTTATTAAAAATGAAAAAAAATCCAGAAATATGATGAAGATGTTCATCATCTTCATCTTATTCCTTTGAATCTTCATCATCTTCATTGAATCAAAAAAATTTCTACACAAATTAATGTTACCTTCACCTCAAATCTTCTTTTAAACACAAAAATCAAAATCCTATAGAAAAAGAGATTTAGTTTAGTTTCATCAAAAAAGAAAGATTTAGTTATATAAATAGTCACACCGTATATTATTATTATTATTATTATTATTATTATTATTATTATTATTATTATTATTATTATTATTATTATTATTATTATTATTATTATTATTATTTTATAACTCAATATTCAAACCCGGCATAAAAATAACCTCAAAATTGAGAGCAGCTTTGCACATCAATTTTGTTGTTTCCAAAACAATCTTAACTTTCGTAAAGTCTAACCATTCCGCCAGTGACTAAGCCTCCACCATCCGCCTTGCAACATTTGTGAAATTAAGGTTTTGATTTTTGTTTTTAAAAGAAGATTTGAGGTGAATATAACATTAATTCACGATATTTGGAGATATATTTTAGTATAATTTTTTTTGATATAAAGAAGATGATGAAGATTCAAAGGAAGAAGATGAAGATGATGAACATCTTCATCATATTTCTGGATTTTTTTCATTTTTAATAAAAATATATTTTTAAAATTAAAATTATGTATTTTTTAATAAAAAAAATGAGAAAAAAGATGTATATGTGCTTTTAAGAGAGGTAGAGGACCTAAACGGGAAAAAATAAAGATAAATGACTAAAATGTTACAAATAAATAAGATAAAAGACCCCTAATGTAATCTTGCCTTAATTATATTTAGGTGTTCAATCTTAATTAATTTACACTACATGATTGGCTCAGAACAATCAAAATTTTACATCAAATTTCTTTCATCTGAATGTCCTTAAACTTATCATACATTCATAAAATTTCTTCTTCCCATTTTGATTGTTCAATTTTGTCGTTCCAAACTGCCGCAATTTTCAATTTTCGTGAGAATCGTCGTCCTTCGTTTGATTCTAAATATCGTGAGAATTGTCGTTATTTCCAGAACCACGTCAGGTATGGAGACTTGATTTTCCTTTTTGATTTGATTTTTCTTGGACTACTAGCAGGCGATGCCACTGTGATGTTGTGGGAGTTTGCTAGCATTTTCTTCGGTTGCTGCTGAAATGGTTATGTCACGAGGCTTTTGTTCTTTTGTTTGGACTTAAAGGATTTGGCTGATAGTGAGGCAGGTCTATGTGTGTCAACAGATTTTATTTGGTTGACTGCTTAATTAAAAAAAATCAAGTCACGATACCTGACGCGGTTCTAGAAACAACGACAATTCTCACTATAATTTGAAATTATGCCAGTTTGTAACAACAAAATTGAACAATCAAAATGGGAAGAAGAATGAAAAAGAAACAAGAATTGATCAATAGTGAAGAATAAAGAAGAAGAAATTTGAATGAAGGAGATGTTTTTGTTCTCACGTTCAGGGTTCTGGAATGGAAGAAATTTTATGAATGTAAATGATGAATTTAAGGACATCCAGATGAAAGAAATTTGATGTAAAATTTTATTTATTATTAATCTCGTAGTGTAAATTAATTAAAATTGAACACCTTACAAATATAATTCCGAAGAACTATTTCCTCGGAACACACATGTCAGGGATCTCTACTTCCTCGGAATGCATGTTGTCATTATTATGTACTCTGTTTAATTCTTTGTTCACTACTATGTATATAGGGATCTAGGAAAACTCTTGTATTATGGGAGATACCTGAGAGTGAAGTATCGAAATTTCTGTCAAACCATGATTATTTGGCCTTGATGTCTAGGAATTTGTGTGTTCATGCTTTGTTACATTTAATCTGTAGTAGTGGTTGTTTTGCATTATTGTTTTACTTTCACCAGCATTTTATATATGGATATTCATCTTTCCTTTTTTCTTGTTTTGCATTCTTCTTCTTTTTTCTTTCATTCGTTGTTTTTTTCTTTCTTTCTTTCATTCATTGTTTCTACTGTTCTACATCAATTTAAATGTTTGAATTGCCACATTGATGGCTTTTCAATGTTTGTGTTTGAAGCACAAACCCAAAAGTCTTAGCCTAATTTAATATTATATGTCTAGAATAAGTATAAGTGGGAAGAAAATGTTGGGAGAGGGGCACAAGATCTCTAATCCTGTAAGTTGTGGAATATAGTAACGGCTGGAATAGAAGTTATAAGTTCCACATATATGTGTATGTAAACTAGTGTGTTAACCCGTGCAATGCACGGGTGATAGCCATTACTTTTCAATCTTAAATTGTTTTATTTTTTTTAATTTATTGATGAAAATTATTTATCCCGTAAATTTTTAAATATGTCAATATTTTTTTGTCGAAAAAAA
>Ga0315914_1000364_pt1 | contig 53399 bp, 28 predicted proteins | sample MpolenodulesMG_FD_203920 | JGI IMG/M metagenome (GOLD analysis project Ga0315914, IMG submission 203920) | Medicago polymorpha root nodule microbial communities from Los Angeles, California, United States - elongated nodules | ecosystem: Host-associated > Plants > Roots > Nodule | place: USA...
TTTGAGGTCAAAAGACCAACCAACATCTCAAGTGTCCAAATGAAGTTATTCTCTCTTTCAAAGGAAAGAAAGGCAAACGCAACCGAATAGGTCATTTTGGTAGAGGTGACACCAACAATCTCAAATAAAGGCATTCGGTAGGTATTGGTTTTGTAGGTGGAGTCCATGACCAAAACGGTGGGAAAAGTGTTAAGCATATCAATTGAATCCGGATGAGCAAAGAATAAATATTCAAGAGTGGTTTCCTCGCTATTTGCTCTTGTGAAATAGACATATTGATGCTTCTCCAACTTTGTAATCAAGTATTGCAACTCCGTCTTGTCCTCTCTTTGCCCCTTGCACCAACTAGTTCGCGCATTATACACTTGCTTGATGAGTGTCAAACTTTCTTTGTTTTTTTCCTTCAAATCCGTGAGAATATTCCTAGGCTTTGCCAAACTCTTTGTCATGTCGATAACTCTTTGCTTCTCCTCTGCTTTTAGTCGACCCGCAAGAAGGTGGCCGGATAACTTTGGCGCCAAATCATGGTTGTGAATTCCACAAAGCATTGCAATCCACCAATCTTGAGTTTTTTTTTTATCAAAGAAGCATTTCAACCTAAACGGACAATTACATTTCCTTGTACCAGTGCCTTCAAGCTTCGGTTTCTTCCTCGTCTTAGGTGGCTTGTATTCACCACTCCTCTCACATTGCATCGTCATGAATGGCGTTATTGTACTAGATTTATCTATAGAAATAGTAAACCCGGCCCTAGCCGCTTGTCGACGAACCCAACCATGTAATTCTTCTCGATCTTTCCATCTTTCAATTGTTGTAAATAATGACCCGGTGTTTACTTCAATAACACGAACACCGGTAGGTATCGGTTTACGATTTTCTTCAAAGTTACTGGTAGGTACCGGTTTTGCTTGGTTGTTCACAATGTGAGCTTCAACTTGAAAAGGAAATTTCACTTTAAACTTCACATCATTGGTTGGTTTGCCTTCGCCGGAAGCTTTGGTTTTGCCCGCCACATTTTCAACCATGCCACTCAATGCTTGCTCAATAAAAAAAACCAAGAAAAAAATAAATAAATAACTTGTGCCGCAAGCAAAGCAAGTAAAAAAAGTGGTGCAAGATTTCAAAATATGGGCATCACAGTAGCATGAGTTAACTCACGCAGCACTTACAACTAGCGTGAGTTAACTCACGCTCAGCCCTATCACCTACTGGAAAAAAATGACGTAAGTTGCAGAAAAACCAGGAAAAAAGGATGAGTTTTGACAGTACATTACCTGTTCTTTGATGCTTGATAAGTGTAGAAACTTGCTTCCTGATGATTTGCAATGATTTGGAATCGAAGATTTTGACCCAAAAATTTACACTTTTTGGGTTTTTGGAGGTGGAGGGAAAGAAAAAATGGAGCTTTGTGGTTGCCTGCTGGGTTTTGAACGAAAATAGTACCCAACGTGAGTTAACGCACGTCGCGTGACTTAACTCACGTAGCGCATGTTAACTTACGTAGGGGCAATTCAGACATTTACTTTGGGAATGAGCATAACCATTTGGGTAAAGAGCAGAATTCTAAGGAGAGTGCACATAAGGCTCTTTAAAGGCTAAAACATATCTAATGCGTGTTCATCTTGAGTTTATCATTAGGGTGTTTAAATTTTAAAATCCAGACTAATACATTTTCTCCAAACAGTAGAAGCTCATGTACAATAGAAAAAGGTAATAAAATATAGTCTCAGCTTCATTTAAACACATTGGACATGTTGAAGTTACAACATCATGCTTTCTACTTATTTGAAAACCAAGACCATGATTCCACAATTATGTCATCTTACTCGAACTAGCTATATCCTCAATCCTATCGAGCTGATCGAAAACTTATTTTCACCGACCATGAATTGCTCCAAATGATAAAGAATTTGAGTCCTTTAAATAAGTGGTCAATGGTTCGATACTCGCAGTAGAAACTTTGTAGATAAGACATTGTAATCAAAACAATATCATATTTCATTTTTGGTCAATCTATAGTGTCATGTGTGAAACTTTTAACTGAGATGACCAATTTTGTTGAAAAATATATGTGGGGACTATTTGACAAAAAAAAAACTTTAGAGAGATTGAAAATGAAAAATAGACACGGTATATTTAAAGCGACTAAAATCTTATTTAATTATATGTGTGTGATGTATATGTATACCATCAATCTTATTTAAGCTACTAATCAAAAGATAGACTGTTAAAAAAAGATTGCGAAGTTACCATTTTTTTTTTTCATTTAACTCCGATAAAAAATGCTTTAAGCAACCATTTTGATGGTAAGGTGACAAGTCTAATTCAACAAATTATAAATTTTTTATTAAAAACAAAAAGTCTTACCCTTCTTTATCATCTTATTCAACATCTTCATCAACTTTCAACATGAAGAAGATGATGAAAAACAATATTGAAGTTCTTAAAACATTGTGTTGTATTCTTAAAAAAAAGTGTTATATATCATTTTTAGAAATAACATAAAATAAGCATGCTCTAAGAAACTGAAATTATTCAACAGTGCCTCCTTATTTAAGATAATACATTTTGGTCAAGACTTGTTCATATAGAGCCTTATTCATAAACCTAACTTGATGAAACATATAACACAATAATCCATGGCTCCTTTTCCAAATACAACATCATCTTGATTACAACATTATAGCAAAATGTTGAATCTAATCAAACCCTGAAATGATGTATTTGGATATTTTCAACATCAAGTTTCATGAAATTGCTACGCTTTCTAGTAGCTAAAAACTTGCCCCAATTATAAGGTCTATACTTGGGAGGGTTATGATCATTTGTGAGCTCTTTCAAAGGTTCCACCATGGTGTAGTGTGAAGGGAAGAGAAAGAATGGATATGAAAGTCTTGCCTTCTCTGTGTTTAGCATCACTCTATGTTCAACACTCTCATATGCATCATTACTCCAAACCTAGAAAATAATTAATTAATTATCTTTAGTTAAATATGTTGCACTTGTTCAGCAAAGTAATATGTAACAAAAAAATGTTTAATTATATATTTTTAATCCCTCTAAGTTTTGTCCCTCAATATTTCAGTTGCTAAAATTAAATCTCTCATTTCCTAAAAAAAATCGATTTTTTATACTTTCATAATCAATTGAAATAATTGCAAATCAAAGTTGAAAAATTATTTAAACGGAGTATTTGTTGTGAAGTTCATCAATTAAAATATATTAAACTTAAAGTCAAAAATAAAAAGTCTTTAATCCTTTTTTTTTTAATAAAGTCTTTAATCCTCTTAAAAATCCTAATATTACATCCTATAAAAAAAATCAGATTTAATATAAAACAAGACACTTTACTAGGTATAGTGAAAGAAAATTGACACTCATGAAGAAAAAAAAAATCATATTTACATTTATTTAAAAACTATTTTGTTTTTTTACCAAAACGAAAGAGATTTTTTTTCATAAAGATGAATTATAGAAAATGATTTTTTATAATTCATCTTTATGAAAAGGGAAATGTTAACTAGTGCGGGGGCACTAGCTAAAGATTTAAAATGGTAATTTTTTGTGAAAATTTGTGTAAAAAATTGTATTGAAAATTTTGACATTTTTATAAAATAATTACTTAATTTAGAATGTTTAAAGAGTGCTCCGGGTAACAAGACCCGATATGAAGGAAAAAAAAATTCTATAATTCATCTTTATGAAAAAGCCTTTTTCGTTTTGGTAAAAAATAGTTTCTACTTTTTTTTGAAAAATCTCTAAGAAGTATAGTACCTGAATTACATCTCCAACATTGATAATATAAGCATTAGGTAAAGGCTTAACCAAAACCCATTCACCATCAGATTTTCTCCTCACTTCTAATCCACTAACTTCATCTTGAGCAAGAACAGTTAAAGCACCAGAATCTTTGTGGCGACCACATCCTAGAACAATGTCAGGGTTTGGACAAGGTGGATAATGGTTGAGTCTAATCCAGCTTGTTTCATCTTTGAAGAAATCATCAAATCTTTTTGGGGGTAATCCTAAGCTTAGGGCGATGAGTTCCATTATCTTGAGTGCTAGTTTCTTCATGTGTTGAGCATATTCTTGGAATGTCTCTCTGCACAACATATATAAATTAATGGTATAAGCTTAGTTTATTTATAATTAATTAGGAACGTATAAGAATTATATTTAAGCACAAAATAATTAACAAATTTCATTACTATATAGATATGTACTCATGGTGCACTAATTATTTTTTGTGTTGACGACGCCGTTTGTTATCCATTTGTCTTTTATTTCTCTATAATTCATCAATACTGTTCAAGAATTATAGAGAAATGCGGTTCAAATATAACTCATCAATATTGTTCAAATGATAATTCATGATAGTCTCAGTCTCACCATTCTTGATGGGATTGTACCCAAAAAAAAAAAAAAATCTAACAGTGCCAAACTTAATTATTTCATTTTATACATGTAGCGAAGTAATAAGTAATGGTCATTTAATATATTTGGTCATACTTTATTTATTTTTCGATCGAACTCTAAATTATCAGTATTTTTTTCTTGTAACCAAATGGTTACCAACAAAAAAAACAGGAGAATATAGTCAATTTACCTCATCTCTAGTGGAAATTCTGGCCACTGATTATACCAATGAGTGACCTCTTTGTCATCAGGATCAATTGAAGCTGGAACCAAAGTAGGTTCCTTAACAGTAAAATCAAACACTTCCTTCCAATCTCTAACATTCTTAGTATGCTCAGTTTCATAATATCCCATAACATTCACAATATCTCTCCTAACTTTCTTCTTTTCCTCCATTTTTTGACCAAAGAATTTCTTTCCAACAGATTCAATCCTTTGCCTACTTTCAAGAGGAGCTCCATGATTGATCACTTGGAAGAATCCCCATTCCTTGCATGCACTTCCTATTTTCCTCACAAGCTCATCAATAACTAAAGGGTTTTTATTAACATTATTGGAATCATCTAATATAGGTGATAGGTCTATTACTGGAATGTTTTCAGCTTCTATGACACTTAGTTTTGGTCTATGCTCTGGGGCTTGAATGAAATCTGGATCAATCTCTACCATGGTGATGATTTTTTATTTTTTAAAGAAATATTGATTATTCAATGACAGCAATATTAGTGGAGGAGTTGTTTTGGCTGTGACATATTTGGGTTGGTGTCCAATTATATATATACATTGCAAATTTGACATATGTGTTTTTTTGTACTTAGGTGATAAAATTAACTGTGATAATAACAAGGTTAAATATGCCATTGACACAATACAATGTAAGTAATTCATTATTTTTACTAATAAAAAAAAAATCAAATTCAACGTCGCAAAAACTATAAAGGATTTAATCTATTGTACCAAAAAAAAAAAATTAATCTACGAACAAATTCACATCATTAAATATTAAATATAGAGGACTGCTATATGTCCCGACAGATTTCTTCACGAAGGGATCACGAAAAACCATTTTCTCCAATTAAAGCTTCTGCTGGCTGGAATACACGGCATTCTTGGTGTGTTTTAGTTTTTAATTGGCTAAATTGCATTTTTGGTCCTATAACTATTTATGTAATATCGCTTTGGTCCCTTAATTAAAATTTAATTTATTTTGGTCCCTTAAATTCTCTCTGTTGCATATTTTGGTCCTTTCCGTTAGTTTTAATTCAAAAACGTTAGATTTTCTTCATCTTCTTCTCCTCTTTTTCATCTTCATATCATCTCCATCAACCTTCAACAACAAGAATCCCATAAAAATTCCATAAGAAAATTAAGAAATCCTAACGTTTTGAATTAAAACTAACAGAAAGGACCAAAATGTGTAACGGAGAGAAGTTAAGGGACCAAAATAAATCAAATTTTAATTAAGGGACCAAAGCGATATTACCTAAATAGTTAAGGGACCAAGAATGCAATTTTGCCTTTTTAATTAAATCTGATTGTTATTTAATCATGATGAAGCGGTGGAAAAAAAAATCGGATGAAGTGGTCAATCATTTACAGCACAAGATCTAACGGATGATAATGTGCCAACTCTCTCAGGAAGCTTTCGGGAACATGCGGTTCGCTGCATCTAATATTATTCTTAAATGTAATAATTTAAAACGGAAAAATTTCTACAAATGTGACGAAATTCCAAAATATTTATGCATTCAAATCTGCAACATTGACATTCAATTATTGGTTGAATTTGTAATTAATCAAAGTTGATATCTTAACCTGATCAACCAAACGAACGCCACATAAGACGAGAAATCTAACTACGTCTAACCAAAACGGTGAACAAAACAACGTTGCTCTCAAACGATGAAAGAAAACACAAATTAGATCTATGTGAAAAACACATATTTAGATGATAATAATCTATACTATATATAAAGAAAATAACTTCTTTCAGCTCTTTTAGACTGTCTTTTTCTCTTTCCAAAAATGTCCTCCATTTTCAATACAAATAATTATGTAAAAAATAGATAAGAATGAATTTAAATATTAAAAAAATGTAACAAATATGAATATGATATATATATATATATATATGTCTGATTTTTTTCTTTATCATTGAAAAAGTGTAACAAACTAGATGAGTAGATTTATACTTACTTTTTTATTATCTCAATAATATCCTTAAACAACTTTTTCTATAATAATAAAGATTGTTGTTGATGTCATTAAAAAAAGAATTTAGATTATATATTTTTGCTATATTTTTGGTGTTATTGAAATAGATAATCGTTAGTTTGGTTTGTTATAACTTGAAAACAACAAACATTTATATTTTTAGTTTTAACCAAATTAAAATGTCATAAAAAAACACCGTTCATAATTTTCAAACGTTAGTGTAATAAAAAGAGCGGAAAGATGGACACGTGAGTGCCCGTCTTTTCGCTAATAATAATAATAATAATGAAAAGGGTTAATATCGCATGTGGTCCCTACAATATTGAGTGAATCCGGTTTTAGTCCTTATTAAAAAATAAGATTCTATCAATGTCATTTTACAGTCCGCCACTTTTAGTCCCACGTTTGACCTTATCAGTATATATAATGCACGAGTAATTCACATCCCATCAAAAAAAAGACCAAAAACCACCTTCCTTTTTTCTTTTTGAACAAGCATAAACCACTCTCTCCTTTGATGAAGAAGAATGAGAGAAGTTAAAAGAGAACGTGAAATCTCTCTCTAAAAACTAAGGTTGACGATCAATATTGGTTTTATGACACTTAACATTATATTATATTGATTGAAACTAGGTTCAGATCACCTATGTTTGATCTCAAATTCAATTCTCGTGGATGAAATAATTGTTAGATAATGAGTATTTTAATAAATCAATTATGAATTAAGATAATTAATTATTGATAATTATTGGTTAGGCTTTTGTATATTAATGTATGGAAAGGTTTTTTCCCCTTCTGGTAAACTAATTAAGGTATCTTCCACGCGCAATTGTAAAGATTAATCATTTTAAAGTAACCAATGAAAAATGTTATTCTATTATACCTAATGAGAGGTTTATGTCAACAACTGTTTAATTATTTAATTTTCGGCTAGCGTATGGATGGAAATCAAAATGGCAAAGAAGGTAGTCCTTCCCTGAGATCATTCTATATCTCGACTCTCATGGATCACTACATATATTCTTTATATATCTTTTGTGTAAATATCTATAATTTATACCTATGAAGAAAGTAATATTTTCAAATCCTTCAAAAATTGGATGAAAGGAATGATCTCATTAAATATGACTAACCATATTTAGCCATACCTCTAAAACATAATTAAATATGAATATGGTTTAAGACAATAATATCCAATACAAAGGGTCCACACCTACTTAAATCCAAAATCATGACTAGGGTATAAGTATTTTTGCATTGCCATGCATATTGCATGGTTATGTTTGGTAATAATCATAGTGATTTTGAAATATCTGGGTCCATGCATCAAAAGAAATCATAAATTAAGTTGATGGGCAATATATCTTTCACGTACTCTACATATTAATTTGGGCAATTCCGTTGCCTTTGATTTCCATGAAGTCCTTTGTGTGTCCTATTGTTTTTTGTTGCCATGCTTAGAATTTATTTTATTTATTTTATAGAATTTAGGATTTAATGTTTTTTAGGATTGATTTTTCTTTATGTCCTATTTTGCTCGGGTGGTTGCGGAAAGGTGGAAACAATCAATCATCTTTTTTTTTTTTATTTTGATTTCTTTGACAGTATTTGATAGTTTGTTTATTAATGGTGGTTTGAAATTTTTTTCGCTCAGCAATTTTGTGGTGTACATGGTTTCAGAAAGGAAGTTTGCTTTTGCATTTGGGTGATATGGTTGGCCAGCATCTTGGCTAATTTAGAAGGAACGTAATGCTAGAATTTTCCATAACAAAGAGTTCACGTTGGATCAGTTACTTGATCACATCAAACTTCATTTTTAACCGTGGTTGAAAGCTTACAATTTTATTTTTTTTTATGATGGTCTAACCCTTTAGCTTGCTTTGGGTATATACATGTGTAATTTAGCTTGTTACCTTTTCGTGTGTGCTGCGTTTGTCTTGACGTGTTTGTATACATATTATTATCCATTAGAGAATACAACAAAAAAATATATATTATCCAAATCTTCTATAAAACCATATCTTAAGCAGGATCAATCATAGTGATGGGAACGTAACCAACAAAAATCATAGTGATAGAAATTATCTTTTCATTAACGTGTCGCATCAACATCAGTATTCATGATCTGTATAGTTGCACGATGGCAAAAGATATTACTATTAGGATCGGATTGGGTATAATTATGATGATTGGACATCACAATCCACACCATTTAATTTAATCATTGATTAACGAAGTAATTAGATCCAAGTGGTTAATGAGTCACACGAAAAATGAATTGTTTAGGGGAACTTGAATTTGATTTTAAATGGAACAATTATTAACCACATTTTATTTACCTTCCGCTCGAACTTCGAATTATCAAGTATTTTTTCTTAATAATCGAATATCTAATCATCATTTATTTAATGTAACATAACAGGAGTCTACGACGAAACAAAAGTGATCGGATAAATAATTTGGAGCAATGGTATTTGTACACGATTAATTTTCCAACACTTATTTAACAAGAATGAATTCTTTTGAATGTGATTAAATGACTCTATTTTTTTTTTTTACAAAATGCACAAGTAATAAACACGTTAAGCTTGTAGTTGGTTTGATTCTTTTCTCTTATACACTTCTTTAAAGTGTTTTGAGGTGTAATTAAGTATTTAATTCAAAGAGTGTGAGTGTACTATGGGTCGTGGGTTTTGAGAGAAAAGTATATATATTGTAACAATTGTAACATATTATTATTCTCTAATCGTCATTAGACAATGATCATGGCCTTTTCTGTGAAGTTTTCACGTTATATTTTTGTGTTCTTTATTTCTTTCTATAATAATTTTTTTCAACAACTGATATTGGAGCGTTTAGTTCTATCAAAGGATATGAGTTCTTAATATGTCATGTGGTTGCAATGTTGTCTAATCTTCCACATCAGAAAAATAGAGTGGTATTATGAAAGTGTGTTTTGGAAATGTTAGAAAAGACTTGATATTTAAGTGTATTCGTTGCGACTCCACCTCTATTTCTTGTGAACTTCTCTGGTGCATGGTTTACAATATGGATACATATGCAATCAAGTCAAGAATGTGTTGATCCATTTAAGATTACACAAGATATTGTTTAGTACACGAGCATTTATTGACATTGATGCAAGATATGCTATGCGATTTGTAGAAGTTCTTGGAGTGGTATAGTTTTTGATAAAGTATACTCTAACGTGGAAGTATGATAGTTCATTGTTTTTTTTTTTTGACATTATGATATTTCTTTTGAATATTCACGTTATATTCTTTTTTTTATATATATAACGTTATGATAGTATACTCTAATGTGGGAGTATGATAGTACTGGATTATATTAAAATCAATGGTGCAAGATATGGGCGATTAAACTTCACTAAAAATTACATGAATTTGAACCATTGATTTAAATATAATCCGGTGATTGTGATTTATTCACAAGTGATCACATGACCCACACAAAACCTTATTTACATAACCATCTATGAATTTAAGTTGAACATTAAAGTGAAGCAAATATAGGATTCACTTACTCCAATAGTACTGTGTCGTGTTGATTGATATTATAAGGTACTCCTCTCTCTTTAATGTAGGTATCTATTGTCCTTTTCACATTTCTCAAGAAATGTTGTCAGTGTAATTAATATGTTTGTTTTGTGTGTTAATATTACCAAATTGTCATTTGTTTGTATGTGTATTGAATTTGATTTTTCATATTTCAAGATAAGTTAATATAGTATTAATTAGGGTATGTTTAGGAAAAAAATAATAAATGCATCTAGTAATTTGAAAGATGTTTACATTTAAGGACAAAAATAAAATCAAATAGGGGCTTAGATATAGGGACGGAGGAAATATTAAATTAACAAATTAATTCGCCTAATAATTATTACTAATTCCTCATTGTTTGTGTATTGCTATGAGGAATTTTGCACAGATCGAGAGTTGAGTTTTTGTCTTTAGCGCAAATACGAAACGAAAAAACTTATGTGCATTTTATGGGAGAGGATTCGGTGCATTTGGCTTTGGTGCCTTTAGTTTATTTTAGATGAGAGATCAAGATTGGATGAATGATTAAAATAAATTAATTAGATGAGAGAGAATTAATAGTTTAGAGAGAGATAGGAACAAAAGCCATCAAAGGCACCGAAAGGCATCGAAGCCAAAGACACTGAATCCTCTTCCGCATTTTATTTAGGGAGATTAGTCAGTTTAGTCTCTGAATAGAAAAGGAGTCGTCACTTTAGTCCTGAATGCAGATAAATTGCAAAATAGTCCCTGAATGCAGACTCCGTTAGTCAATTTAGTCCCTAAATGCAGACTTCATTACTCACTTTAGTCCCTGAAATTGTCCAACAGAGGGACTGTTTTGCAATTTCTATGCATTCAGGGACCAAAGTGACTACTCTTTTCTCATTCAGGGACTAAAGTGACTAATTCTCCTTTTATTTACTTAAGTGCATTTTTTTATGTATTTTTCGAATGGTTCTTAACTAAAATTAAACATGATTTTCTTAAATCCATAATTTTCTTCAAAATTGTTATATTAAAAAAAATGGGTCATACTAACTATTGTTTCCGGGACACTAATTAAGAAAGTTAAAAATAAATTTTTTTCATTAAAAACAATTTTTTTACTTTCATAAAATGGAACATTTCACTTTTCATCATTTTCCAATACAAAATTTATTTATTATTCTCCTTAATTAGTTCCCTAGACACTAGATAACATTTCTCTTAAAAAAATGTATATTTCTAGTTAAAAACTATACAAGAAGTACTTAAACAAATGCATATAAATTTGTCCATTGCGGAGATAGACATCGAAGGTAAGCAGCGCGCGGTTGAGAAAAAGAATATCTCATTTTGAGTGTGCATGGTGGTGAGGAGATAACAAATTGAATAAGATTAAGATCTGAACCATCTATTTTAATCTAAGGGCTCTCATTCAATGCTCTCACTTCTGGTTTTAAAAATTGAGAATTCTGCTCTTTACCTAACAGAAATTACTCGCTCGCAACTGAAAAGACTAAAATGCTCATGCGTGAGTTAAGTCATACAAAGGTTTACACTAGCGTAAGTTAACTCACACAGACATTTTAGTCTTTTTAGTTGGGAGCGAATAATTTTTGTTGGGTAAAGAGCAGAATTCTTAAAAATTTCTCTCATTTGATACATTTGTTGTGTGTGTATGTATGTGTGTGTATAAGATCATTTGCACAATATTATTCTAATAACAGGGCATCCATGTCTCAACATTCTGCAATTTTAAACATTGACTTAAAATTATAAGTCTAGATCATTATTCTGTTCATCATTTTATTCCACCTTAGGAGAATAGGAATGTGACAAAACACTAGAAATTCTACAATTTAAGCTAAACATTTTTAATAGCTAATCCACGATCTTGAAGTGATGAATTTGAATATTCTCAACCTCACGTTTGTTGAAATCACTACGGTTCCTATTAGCATAGAACTTGCCAACATTGTATGGTTTATATCTTGCAGGATTTTTCTTATTCACTAGCTCTTCTGCAGGCTTCACTGTAACATGGTGACCTGGGTAAAAGAAGAATGGAATGGAAAACCTTTCTTTCTTTGTGTTTACAACCACCCTGTGCTCTACACTCTCATACTTGTCATTGCTCCATACCTGCAAAAACACTCAATATTCAGATTGAACCAATTGAATCAACAAAACATTATATATGTGACACTGTAAATAGCAATTGTATAAGTCGGTTTTGTAGGATTAAATAGCAATTGTATTTACCACTTTGACACAATAACTTATAAGTCGGTTTTGTAGGATTAAATTAATCGTGACATTCTTCACAAAAAAAAAAAAATATCTAACACTTAATGATATTAGAGTATATTTTAGATATGGAAATGAATTATGATATTATTCACGCACTCAAATCAAATATTGTTGGGTGGAGTATCATAAAAATATTCAAACGTCACGTTAGCTGGTGATAAGATCTATTAGAACTTACAAAGTTGATATGTTACGATAGAGAAATAAGACTAGTGTTAGAACAACAAATCCAACCCTAAGGAAAACAGATACATTACAAAACACAATGATTGATTATCGAGTGCAGTCAATGTGCCAACGTTTCCGACAGCAGAGTGACTGTTTTGGTTTTTCTGTTATGCAATGCTTAAGGTTACATAGTACAAGTCATGTTTAAAAAGTACAAAATTGCAAGAAGTCATGTCTAACTACTTTATCGGTGAATATGAGTCATACTTAACAAATAGACAACCGACCAAAACTTATTTACAATAACAAGGGTAAGTTATTCAACTCATAATTTTATGTCCTAAAGTTTATGGAGTGAATAGGCTAGTTGGTCTTTGAATTTGTACGAGCCTATCAATTTCATCCCCAAATTTTTTAAAATAGCGAATAAGTCCCTGAGTTTTACAAATGTCGATCAATTGAGGGACCTATTTGCTATTTGGAAAAATTCAAGGATGAAATTGACCGGTACCTACAAATGGACGAAATAGCATATTCACTCAAAGTTTATGTCCTGTGTTAAGTAAAATGATTAGTGAATTCAACATTGATGAGTAATGTTGTTGGTTGGAACAACATACCTGAACAATATCACCCACATTGATGATAAATGCACCAGGAGTAGGTTTAACAGGAATCCAATCACCAACTGATTTTCTCCTAACTTGTAAGCCACCAATATCATCTTGTGCAAGCACAGTCAAAGCACTCGAGTCCTTGTGGCGACCAACACCAAGTGCCAAATCAGGGGAAGGGCATGGAGGATAGTGATTGAGCCTCACTAAACTTAGTTGGTTCTTGAAGCATTCATGGAATTTGTCACCAGCTAGGCCTAAACTCAATGAAATCAACTCCAATAACTTGTAGGCTAGCTTTTCAACTTCTCTAGCATACTCCTGCATTGTTTCCCTAAAAAACATAGTCTTCAATTTAGAGATGTTTTTATGTTGCATTTAGTTTTGAAGTTATGTAGAGTTTGATTTCATGTAAACATTGTTGAAGTCATCCATGTGCATTGATGTGAGTCTGGGGAAATCATGGTCACACTGTGATTTCGTTGAAACTCTTAAGTATAGTTTTTGCCAAAATCATTTTGACATGTTGTGATTCTGTCAAGTTCACCGTCAATCTAAACATACACTAAATTGCAATAAGAGTTTCACTACTAAAGAGTAATAGTAATAGTAAATCAATTGAATGACTTTAATAAAGAAAACTCGTTCAGCTATTGGGATTAGACTCCTCTAAAGTGAGCATTTTCTTTTGCAAAGTAAAATAAATAATATCAATCGTTGATAAAAAAATCAATGATTTATATTATATGCATATGCATAATAAATTCTAAATGGTTAAAATATCAACCTCTAATTTTCTTTACTAACCATTTACTTTAGAGGAGTCAAATCCCGACTATAGACAACAACGACAGATTAACTATACAAAAATCCTTTCATTCCTTTGAAGCTATATTTCTCAACCTCTAAAGCATGACATATATTTAATTTGCAAGACATAACTTATTTATTTTATTGAATTAAGATTTTTATACTGTCAAGAATTCACTTATTTGCAGTAACAAATCAAAATCATTACATATAGCTTACATTTTTAATAAGTCGTTTTCATAAGTTCTGTCAAAAAAGTATCACATAAGTAATTATATAAACAGATAAACTCAAATAAGTCAATCTAAACAAGAGTAAATTTATCTATTTAATATTCTTCTAATCATTTGGTAAGATTATGATTACCTAAAATGAGGAGGGTATTGTGGCCATTGGTTGGTGAGAGTCCTAAGCTCCAAGTCATCTGGCTCATGAGAAGAAGGGATTTGTGTTGAATTCTCAACAAGATAATCAAAAACCTCTTTCCAATCCCTTATGTTCTTAGTATGTTCAGCATCATGATATCCCATTGCATTAACTGCATCTCTTTTCACTTTCTTCTTCTCCTCAATGCTTTGCTCAAAAAACTTCTTGGCCTCAATCTCAACCTTTGTGCTAACATCAGATGGAACTCCATGATTGATTACTTGGAAAAATCCCCATTCTTCACATGCCTTGCCAATCTTTGAGACGAGGTTTTCTTGTCTACTTTCTGAGAGGTCAATAATTGGAATTTCATCAACTTGTGCAAAGGTAGATAATTTAGGACGGTGTTCTGTGGCTTGTATGAAAGATGAATCTATGTCTCCCATATTTTGATTTTTTTTGGTTCCTTGTTTTCTCAAAAAACACTTCTAATAGATGGAATGTTGTAGATATGTGAAGAACACAGATTTTTCTTGGCTATTTTGTTGTTTTTTGTCACATGTTTATGATCGTAATCATAAAACGAATGTGGACGTTTTTGTAATTCAAGGATGAATGTGGACAGATATTGTGGGGAAACACATGCATAGGTGACATATGAATAAACTTTCATTTTTGGATAACTATCTATTTTTACCAAATATTTTTTGGCAATTTTTTTAAATGATTTTAAAAATATTAATTTCACACCTAATCTTTAATGTGAAAAAAAAGTTAAGATATAAAAAAAAAAAAAATTCTTACATGAACTCTCATCTAACATGTCATTCTTACACCCGGCCAATTAAAACCCAACACTTCATTAAAATAATTAAAAAAAATAAATTAAAATCAGTTAGGGGTGGTGATGCTGATCAGTTAAAGAAAGTGGGGAGAGGATGGAGAGAAAACGTCAGAAATAATAAGGAAAATAAATCTGATTTTAATTTATTTTTTTAATTATTTTAATGAGGTGTTGGGTTTTAATTAGTCAGGTGTAAGAATGACGTACTGGGTGAGAGTTCACGTAAGAATTTCTCTAAAAAAAATGAAAAATAGATATAAAATATATATATATATATATATATATAGTAAATTAAATAATTAAATATTGAATCAATGGTCATCTAAAAAAATATATTTTACTTAAATTATATAACTTCAATGGTGTTTATACATTTCACTCTCTTTCATCCTTCTTGTTTCATTAGATTTTGACAGAGTCCCTGCCTTTTTTTTTCATTTTTATTACTTAAATAATTTTTTAGCTTATCAAAAGAAAAGGAAACATATAAATTATAATATTTATACTATTTTTTTGGGGGAATATTTATAGTATTTATTGATAAATATGAACAAAACATTTATTATTTTTTTCATAATTTATTAATTATATCTTCTAACTATTATTAATAAATTTTCTAAAACAATTCTTAAACGTTAAATAATATGTGATAAAAATAATTATCAACGGTCTCATGGTCTAGCGGTTAGGACATTGGACTCTGAATCCAGTAACCCGAGTTCAAGTATCGGTGGGACCTGAACATTATTTTATTTTTTGTACCAAAATAAGCATATAATAAAAATTGCACATATCTAATATATGATCAATGGTATGAGAAAATCAAGGGATAAAAGAGTCTACATAAATCAAATTAACAGGACAAATCTGCCCCAGTTCAGACACTAGTAAGTGTTAGGCTGAATCATCAATATGAGCTAAAAATTTGCCCCAGAATAGTTTAGTGGTATCATTTTTCAAATTAAATCCTTGACTATTTACAAAATAAAACATTAGTGTTCAAGCAGCATTCATCGAGGTCGAAAGGACGACGTGAGCTAAAAATTGCACCCCATCCTGGATTTTACTTATCGCTGTGATTTGATCAGCTCGAAGGTGTTCAGAGAAAGCACTGGCTTTTTCTTGGACTGATGTCTTCTTGGGAACAGCTGTGAGAGACTCAGCAGTAACACCTTTAATGGCTGCTTGATAGGCCTCAGTTACATCAGAAATACCTGATAAATGCATTGAAAATGTCAAACGATACACGTAACTCAGAAATAGTCTGCTTCATAACTTGTGATAGAATTTAGAATTATCTTATGCCACAAATTGTCCGAACAGTTTATGAAAATGACTTGTGATGTATACATAGTCTTTTAGCTTTATTTCATTAAGCTCACTACTATAGCTTATAAAAAAACAACTTACAGTATTTCTATTCAAACACTATAGAGCCTAAAATTCAAACTATGTTAGCATATCTCCAAGCCTACTGAACATTTGCAGCACACCAAAACTATTAAAAATAAGCAAAAGCACAAGACTACAAGAGCATGGGAGGACATAAAGAGAAACCTATGGAAAAATTAGGACCCACGAAATCGAAAGGTAACCAACACAAATTACGAAAGACTTGCAATACCAAAAAAAGGAAGGAGTGACATTCCACCAAGTAAACATATGACTTGTAACACCCAAAAAAAAAAGGTAATTAAATTGTACAACTATTTCCTTCCCAGTGAATATTTTAGATTTGAAATTGTATAACCCACATGAGCATTATACAATCCAGGGCAATTTCTAAGGGCCCAACGGACTATATCAACATCCTCAAAAGCCCTAATCACAGGGGAAAACAACTTACAGTTTATATGCATAATAAGTTATAATTATACTAGAAGTTTAAACAAGTGAAAAATGGTGCGAAGAAAAATAAATACACAGGTATAGTGATTTATAATTATACATAAACGGTTATATGATAAGCGTTGAACCCTAAACCCATAACTGAAGGGAGCTTCTAGGGTGGACCACAGTCTACTAACTACTGTTATCATAACCGTTAAACATAAATTTAATAGTTGGTTTTAGAATATTACAGTTGTTAATGATTGTTCTATGGTTTGAGTAAAAAAAGTGATTGTTCCAAAGTTAATCACATCGACCCATGGTGTAGATGTTTTTAATACATGATTATGATCATAGATGGGAGCAATAGACAGCCAACCTGTAGTAAAACTGTTGGAAACTGCTTCCAAATATCCAATCATTGTCTGAGCATTTATTCTTATGATCTTAGCTTTTGCAGAAACGTCTTCAGGCCACTCTATGTTAGCCTTATCGTCATCAACTTCTTCATCCTCGGTTTTGTTGGCAAGAGAAATGATGGATTTGCCGAAGGTTAGAAGTTGTGAAACTGCGAAACAGCACATTTCAGATAGTCTCTGCAAAGAAAAGCAGACATACTTTATTCACTTTTACAACAAACCTTGCATGATGATGAAAAGAGAGAAAGGATATGTTATAATTAACAGAAAATAATAAATATAGCCAGAATATTTTCACATACATGAACTCCCTCAGAATGAAGAGAGTCTAATCTTCCAGTAGTTCTCTGAATTATATCATTAGCAGCTAGGCCAGCCAAGGCATTTGTGAAACTGGAAAATGAAAATAAGATGCATCACATAATTAGGAAGATAGGAACAGGACCACAAAGTTAAGTGGGAAAAGAAAATTATATTTGAGTCAATTGATAAAAGCAAACATATTCCTTAGTCATAGATGTTACTTAGCTTTCTTTTACTAATCCTATTAGTGTAAGCACATTTAGTCTTATATTCTTCTTGCATCCAACCCAACATTAAAACTTTCTACATCAAGTAAAAAAATTAGATCAATAGTTCCACACCCTTGGAAAGACATTGTGATAACTAGCACAAGCAGAAATCGACCATTTTAACTCAAAAATGTGGCAGCAATAGTGGGTGAATAAAACATTGATAATTACATATGGATGGGATATATTACCCAGCAGCCATTTCAGCAGCCTTGCCAACACTTGAATCATGTAAATTCTTGATCTCATCACCGCTTCCCGCATTTCCTTTCTTTATTGTTTTTCCTTTGTTAGAATCAGCACCAGCATCAATTTCATTACTCAAATCAAAAATTTGTTGGACCTCTTTAAGCTTCCCATCAAATACAGACTTTTGCTCTGCAGATAATTTTGCTTTTCTTCTGTTAAACAACAAGGCATAATGACTAGCCAAAGCCTCCAGTTCCTGAGTATTGCACACGAAACATTTTATCACCAAAAATCTAAAATACAGTGCAAAGGAAACTACAAGGATTTTGGTGGAGAAGAAAATGAGAAAGCAAGCTCTAAATAATAGAATAATAATAATAATAATGACATGGTTCATATGCCTTTTTAATGCTCTCAAAAAATAAACAGTTGTTGTCCCTCTTTATCATACCAAAACAATTAGACAAATCAGCTATTTTTCTCAATTCTATCTGTCTTCTCACACTCTCATCTCTTTCTCTCTTCTCAATTTCTTCTCACAACCAAACATACCCTAACAAATTGTGCTAGATATAATAATGATATTAAAGATATTTTCTATAAATCTGCAAAATGAAGTTACCTCCAGCTGCTCCGGACCTCCATAAATGTAAAAACATCGATCAAATGTCACTTCTTCTGATAATTGATCTTCATCGCTTTGGTCATCACCTTCTTTTCTAGCCTTTTCAATCTCAATTCCAGTTTCACTGATTAATAAGTCCATCGTCTCCTTACCCACATATTCAAGCACTTGCATTCCCTTTGCAGTAAAAGCTTTTCCAGTCTGTAAAATAATAAATAGAAATAAGCGTGTAAATATGTAACTATTGATAAAAGAAATCCTATTGAGAATGACAGGAGTTTTCCGAACCTCTAATAGGGAAGGTGCATTAGAACCTGGAGTTCCTGGTCCATCATGCTGTACAGATCCTCCAAGGTTTGAAGCTGAATTCTCGAGCCTAAAGAAACAAATAAATTATTCGGGTTAATAGCTGTCAGCCAAAAAAACATTGATGTATGATAGGAAGCTTATGTGTCCTTACATTAATTAGTTAAGTATACTAATATTAAACCAAGTTCAGTGACTTGTACAGAAAATTAAAGGGAACAAAAAGTTTCCATTGCATATCAACAGATACTCAAAACAAATTGCAAGAAAGCACACAAAAGCTATGACTTCGAATAAGAGATAAAAAGCACTTCTCAGTCAACAGAAGTCAGGACTATACACTAAATATAAGCAAGAAAGAAAGAAAACAAACAAACACAACCAAGAGAATACGCTCTAGTAGTCTTATCCTCTGCATTAGTATTCGTCTATTTCTCTTTAATGGAATTACTTCTTTTATGAAATTTATGGAAGAGTCAATAAGATCATAAGCTTGGTGTTGTTGCGGTAGATGAATAAACATATAAGAAAATATGCAATTAGAAATGGATACAATAGAAAGAAGGGTTAAATATGTGTTTGGTCCCTATAAAATTGGGACCTTTTACATTTAGTACTTACTTAATTTTAATAGTTCTTTTAGTCCCTAAAAAAAAAAAATTTGCACACAGTATTAGTCCCTGCTCAATTCAAATTTGTTTAATTTATGCGTAAACTCTTGAGTTTTTGAATAATTTTTTGCATACATGTTAAGAACATTACTAAAAGTTCCTTTGCAAAAAAATGTCGCAAAATTTGATTTCTACGTCCAGATTTTGTTAGTTTTATCTTTAACTTTTGTCGTTTTAAAAAATTCATATTTAATTCCTTTCATGTTAAAAAATTCTAAACTTTAGTAAATGAACCTTTTATAGTGTTCTAAACTTGTCTCAAAAAAATCGTTCAAAAATTTAAGAGCTTAAGGATAATTAAACAAACTTTGTTTAGCAAGGACTAAAATTAGAAGTAATTTTTTTTTGTAGGGACTAAAAAAAACCTATTAAAATTAAGTAAGGACTAAACTTAGAAGTTCTCAATATTATAGGGACCAAAAACATATTTAACCCTAGAAAGAATGCAATGATAGCATGTATAAAGGATAAGGTGATTGAGTCTTTGCCTAAAGTAAAGGGGCCCAATTAATCATCCACTTTGTAACAGTATTAAAAATACTAGTGGGTTACAGGTTGATTTGATTTTACTGAAGGTGAAGCGCATGTTGGTCCATACTTCATTCCCCTTTAAAAAATTGCACAATATACTGGTTAAAAGATACATAGGTGTGTATTTTCATCAAAAATACCAAGGTATCACCATACTAGTAGTGATCAGCAACTAGACTAACAGTGCAATCCGCGTGTAGGATAATATAAACTAATAATTAATTAAAAAAATTAAAACAATGAATCATACTTGTGAACTAACTCACTGCCACCTCTCCATGCATTTCCTAAAGCACTCCATGCTCCAGAAGCAAAAGTCTCCACAGAATTATCGAAAACCTTCAAACCCTACACACATTAAGGAGCTCAAGTATAAGTGATGGATATAGTGCAGACCAGACAACAAGAAACACATTTTTCCCACTATGTGGGGTTGTCTACATGGATCAAACAATAGCATAATGTCCTACACGGGGATTGTGAACAAGAAATTTGAGTATGTTATTTCGTAGTAAAAACTTGAACCAACATAATATACACTGAGAAGTGCAGTTGATCTAATTTTGAAATGCAATAAAGATGAAACATCTAAAACAAAAGGAGTATCCTTTGATGCTTGCCTGGCTAAGTAGTGAATCTTCACTAGCTTTCTCCAATTTATCCAGAGCAGATTTTCGCAATGGAGCAGCATCACTCTCATCGTCGCTTTCCTTTTCAGCTTCTTCATCCACTACATCCTCTTTGGAAGACTCTGAGTCTTCAGCAGCGATTTGCAACTCCGCAATGCTCTTCGATGCTGTCTCTGCGACTGAAGCAGCCTGTGTTTTGAAAAAAACCATTAATTCACAACCAAAAATTCCATATCCTCCTATCAACTATTCCTAAGAGGCTAAATCCTTCCAAAACTAAATCACTTCCAAGAAATCAGTTCATCTACTTTTTCATTTCATTTTATCCATTTCAAGTAATTACAGAAGCATTTATTAGGAAAACATAGCATTAAGGTTTTAAACCGTGGCCACAGCTGCATCGACATCAAAAACCTTGATGTTGTGACCCAGATCGCAGTCGCGAATTTGTTGTAAGCCCTAAACAGTATCACTCATTCCTACATGCTAATTTTCACTCCTACAAATAATAACCTATAAATAGTTTTCATTTAGGATTTAATTCATATACACTGTTAGTGTAAAGAGATTTTACACTGTCAATCAACCATAACCATCAAATCATTAAAAAAATGAGATGTGGTGACCGTGTAAAACTTTTGACATAAATAACTTACTCCACTATGAGCTAAATGAGTAACAAATAAAGAAAGAAAAATATTTGTAATAACTAATAACATAAATCCCATAACCCTAATTCCATTTTTAAAAATTAATTAATAAACACAACATAGTATAATTAACAGATCAAAATGAATGCATAAAACGACATCGTATAATTGTGAAACGTACATTGCGAGAGATCTCTTCGGCGGCAACAGCGGCGGCTTTTTGAAGATCGGAGAGAATGGAAGAAAAGCCCCAACCACCCCAATTTCCGCCGCCACCGGCATCTTGTGTTGCTTGTTTAGAAAGTTGTTCGTCGTTGTTGGAGTGTGTTTTGTCGTCCATTTTGTATTGAAGATTTGAACGAGAGTTTTGAAAACATGGAAGTTGGATCGCGTTGATTCTCAGTTTCGAAATCGAAAGAGTGTAATCTAAGTCACAAGTCGACGTCGTTTTGATGTTAATACTTCTTTTCTTTTCTTTTTCTTTTTTTTTAAAATTTAGGCAAAACTACACTAGCGACATTTAATATCTTAGGAATGATATTTTGACAATCAATTCCCAACAATTTTTATTGACAACTTTTTTTCTCACTTTTTATTGGACAATAACAACAGAGAGAAAAAAGAAGAGAGAGAATAACAGTACAATAAGAGTATGAGAGAGTTGTTAAAAAATGGATGTTCAGAATTCAGATATCATATCTCTAATATTTAAATGTAACACACGTGTCCTCGTGACTTTAACTCAATTGATAGAACAATCCATAAAATATATAAGGTCCGATGTTCAAATCTCGATCTCCACCCAAAAAAACTATAACTATAATAACACGTACTTTATATATTTTTTTCTATCTAGATCCTTTAGTTATTGCTTGCGCCAAGACGTCTTTATGCATTTCTACTACGTTTAACTTACTTTCAGATTCCCTAAAAAAATCAATCTTATTTTTCGATTTTTTTTTTACAAAGATAATAGGGAAATACTCTCTCCGTTTCACAGTACTTGTCTACAGCCGCGAAACTAGTGAAAATTCTAAGCAGGGGCCAAATATAAAGAAAAATAAATTTTTTAAACCAATATATGAAATTTACAGATAAAATATATTTTTAGTCCCATAAATTATATTTTTTTAGGTTTAATCATTACAAAAAGTTTATTCAATTTTTGTCTCGTCTTTTGAAAGTTTTACAACAAAAAAAATGTTTTTAGTCTTACATTGATCTCTATAACAATAAATTAAGGCCCAAAGTTAAAAGAATTTTAGGAACTTTACTTCAAAATTGCAAGTATCGTAGATACTAAAAACAAATCTAATCCAAAGTTAACCATTACGTAAAATAAATACTATATATTTTACTTATATAAAATGTAAATTAAAGCAGCAGCAACAAACGAAATACAAATTTGACAGCAAATATTAAAAAAAGTTGGACAAAACGTGTTTTAAGAAGTCAATTTTATCCATAATTAAATATTTATAAATAGATTATTAATGTCTTTTCAATGTAAAAAATAGGTTATTTGCAAGAACTTATTATATCCATTTAATTTGTTATTGAGACTGGAAGTATCAAACCATACAAATAAAATCAATCAATCATGTAGTAATTTTTTTACTTTCTTATTTATGCTAGTTTTCGACAACTAAACTTATTTGGGGTAGTTCAATATAAATATATACCAACAAATAGAAGAATAGTTTCTTTTTTGGGGTAGCAAGGGCTACCACACCTTCATGAAGGGATCCGCCCCAGCTTGTCCATCTTGAAGAAATTACACATACGAAAGAATCAAATAAATGTTGTCATTTTTGATGAAATTCTTTGTGTTTTTTCTATAATACCCTTACTTATTTATTATTTCATTCTATTATTTCTCTCTCTACAATAAATAGGTAAGGGTATTATTGATTAACCAATAATTAATGTTGCATTGAAACTTGAAAGTAACAGGTAAAGTGAAACAAAATTATTCTCCAAAATGGACAAGTATTATGAAACGGAGGGAGTATTAACAAGTGCTTTAATAGCAATTGTTAAGAAGTTTAAAGAATAAATTTTATCTTAAAATTATGCATTTAATGTATTGAAACTTTACAAAATAACTTTTTCTACTTAATATTAACCAATTATTTCCATTTTTATATCATTAACAGGTGAGTATAGTATGTTTAAGTATATGTTTATTTTATCATATTTAACTATAATTTTATCATAATATAATATAACCAAATAAAAATTTAATTTTATTGTTTCAATTGAAGTATAATTGTTTGTGTTATAATGAAATTTAAATGGTTTACAAATGGGTAAGAGGAAAACATGTATGTTGACTTGATTTGGGTTTCATCATCTAGGATTAGGGGTTGGAGCTTTTACGATATGATAGGCAGTCCTAAAAGTTGTGTCAAGCAAAGTGGTCAAAAATAAAAAACGTGTTCTGACAATCAACATTCTTTTATACTACTCCATTCGGTCACTATTATAAGCAAAAAAGTTACATTTTAGATTCATGGTTCATTTATGTATTTAGTCTATAATATATACCATATACATTAATTACTCAATGAATGTAAAATGTACATTTTTTGCTTATAATAGTGACTGGATGAAGTATTTGCTTTTGTTTTTGACATTTCCGGCTTCCTAGTACCAGAGGTTGCTGACATTCTATTAAGAATTCAAAGGGTTGTGCATAACAATATCATACTTCCTAGATCCATGAATGTTATGTTTACGATAATTGATTTTACCATTTAAAAATGTCTAACGGTACAACTTATTGTCTGCTTGCATTCTATTCATGCGCAAGTAATCCTTGATATACATGTACATTCTTTTGATGTATACCGCCCTTTTATTAAAAATTTAAATAATTTTATATAAAAATTAAAGTTGTGACTCTCTAATAACTCTCTAATAATTTAAACGAAGAGTATAATTAGAAAATAAAAAGACACTTCAGAATTATATATTTTCTTAATATATAGTATAGAAAATGTGCATCTTGTTGAAACAATGATTTTGAGAAAAATAGTAGATGATACATTGTTATTCTAATAAATTATTTTGAGATAAAAAATGTTAAAAAGACAATTATTTTGAGATGAAAAGAGTTTAAATTAAACTCATAATTGTCCATCTATCAATCTCTAAATTACAAAAGTAAAAGAATTTATTTACTAGAGATATGTTGTTACATCAATTAATAAATAACTCATAATTTTTTCTATCAATTAATTATTGTGATAACACTTTCATCGAATGCACGTGTATAACAACGAAAATAACATCGTATGTATTCCTTAAAAAGAAAAAAACATCGTATGTATTGTTTGCATGTTTTCTCTCTGTCTGAAAAGACCAAGTACTTTAACTCCTTTTAACTTAGCTATCACAGCAGATACAATGGATTTTCGCCATATTTTTTGGAAAATTTGATAACTGAACCAATTGAGTAAACAATTCCAAGTGATGACGTTTATTTGATAATTGGTACATAGTACTGAAATCTAGAATTGTTTCTGTTTCTTTTGGATTTGAGTAAAAAAATAATAAATTTTTTTTGGGATTCTTCATTATCTGCTACATTGAGTTCAATTGTTGTGCTGATACTGTGTGTTTGTTGTTTGCAAGCTATCAGTAGTGACGGTACATTTGATGTTTGGTTGACTTATATTCCTTGCATGTTCAATCCTAATGCTCGTAGCAGTAACATCTAGTTGTTTGCTTATTTTCTCTTTGCCTTTGATTCTTTGAGGACTTTATTTGTTGTTTGAGATTTTTGTTGAAGGTTAGAGAAATGAAAAAGATGTTGTTTAATCCATTTTAGCTTAGTTATCAGTTCAAATACATGTTTTTTGGAAAATTTATAGCTAAATTGACCGAGTTTAAAATTTGAAAATTGGTACAAAATAATGAAAGCTAAAAATCCATTGTTTATATTTCTTTTTTATTCTTAATGATCTGCTATATTGAATGTGTTGTGTGTGGATATCTTGTTTGGAAGCTTTTAAAATTTGAATCTTCAATTGCTTTATCTTGTTCAATTTGTTAGTCTTTGTGTGTCTTCAAAAGCACTTAATATTTATTTTATGCAGGTTTGGATTCTTAAGGAAACTTTTTTCAATTTTGCTTCATATCAGAGGATATCAGTTTTTGGCATTCAATCCATCCAAGGTCAGTGACCTCGTCTCAAATTTTTACAAGTTTTTGTTTTCATGGTTTCATACTTGCTATAAGATGCCTTTTATTCTTGCCGATAATTCAGATTTGTTTCATTTATTTTCCAATGGTTCAAAATTGTGCGGCAGTAGAGATGCCTTTGTTTTGGTTATCAATAATTCAGAATTGTGCAGTCTACACATTATGAAGTTTGTGGTATTTTGATTCTGGTTCAGATTTGTAATGATGCCATTTAAAGTTCATGGTTGCTGGTTTAGACTTGTAGATAATGCATTTTATTTTGTTGCATTGCATATCAGAAATATGATCAGAGCAATTTGTATCAATTTATGCACTTTGATGCTTAAAGACACGATCAATATTCCTTCATACCAAATAGTAGCATTTTTCATCTTTTATACCCTCGAAAATCATATTTAATTGACCTCTTCATTTCTTTTAGAAACTGAAAACGATGTCTGTTCGTAAAAGATAATCCTCATTTGGTAATTAGCTAACTATTCAGTCTAAATGTGAACAAGCCTACTTAATTTATAACCAATTATATTGAGGCTACTACTACCCATTCAAAAAAGTAACATGTTGGTATAAATAAGTACAGTATTGATATTTGTTGCATATAGTAGTACGCTCATAAATTAAACTCAAGCATGCGTAGCAGCACGAAAATGAAAGGAGGCAGAGAAAAGAAATTCATTAGCTACTAATAGGAACTAAGATATAAAATGTCATTGAAATGAGTCCAATTAGAATTCACACGTATGTGAAGTTCAGCTTTGTGCATATTTTTGGGACTATGGCAAAAATAAAGACAATGATGTTAGTATCCTTCAATTGTTGGGGGAGGAGGCGACCTATATTCAGCTCCAAGGTGTGGTGGCAAGATGATGTCATCCCACGATGGTGGTGGTGGAGAGTTGACCGGTGGAGGAGGAGAGTGTACTGGTGGTGGTGGTGAGTGGACCGGTGGTGGAGGGGAGTGCACTGGTGGTGGTGGAGAATGGACTGGTGGTGGTGGGGGAGGAGAGTGAACTGGTGGTGGTGGAGAGTAGACTGGTGGTGGAGGTGAATGGACTGGTGGAGGAGGTGAGTGGACAGGTGGTGGGGGAGAGTGAACTGGTGGAGGAGGTGAGTGGACTGGTGGAGGAGGTGAGTGAACAGGTGGTGGGGGAGAGTGAACTGGTGGTGGTGGAGAATGGACTGGTGGAGGAGGTGAGTGGACAGGTGGTGGTGGAGAATGAACTGGTGGTGGTGGAGAGTGGACAGGTGGTGGAGGAGAGTGAACAGGAGGTGGTGGTGATGACACTGGTGCTTTTGTTGGTGGAATATCCTCGACTGGTGCTCTTGTTGGTGGAATATCCTCAACTGGTGGAAGTGTAGGTGGAATGTCCTCAACCGGTGCTTTTGTTGGTGGAATATCCTCGACTGGTGCTCTTGTTGGTGGAATATCCTCAACTGGTGGAAGTGTAGGTGGAATGTCCTCAACCGGTGCCCTTGTTGGTGGAATATCCTCAACTGGTGGAAGCGTAGGTGGAATGTCCTCAACTGGTGCTCTTGTTGGTGGAATATCCTCAACTGGTGGAAGTGTTGGTGGAAGTGGTGGTTGAGCCTTTGGTGTCTCTTGCTTAGGAGCTCCTCCGCCACAGTGTTTGCTACAATCTACAGGTTTGGTTAAAACTGGTAAGCATTCCTTTGATGTCTTCTGATTTTTCCTTCCGGGTAAACAATTATTGGCATCATCAAATACAACATTAGGATTACTAGAAGGAAGACAAGTTTGAGCTGCTCCATTGAAGTAATTATCAGAAAATGTGAAGTTACTCAACATAGGTAGCTGACAAATAGTGTTGGAAACATATCCACTAAGCTTGTTATGTGTAATGTCAATAACCTCAACATTCTTCAATCCTGACAAATTTGGTAGTGTCCCAACAAACCCATTTTGGCTAACATCCAAAACAGCTATATTTCCCAACATACCAAGCTCTTGTGGAAAACAACCACCAAGATCATTTCCCAATAAAACAATTTCATTCAAGTTCGCCATGTTTCCAATTGATTTTGGAATACAACCTGTGAATTGGTTGTTAGCAAAACTCACAACGGAGGCTTTTGATTTTCCAAGTGTTTCTGGTATACCACATGTAAAACGGTTGTTGTTTAAAAATATTGCATCAATTTCTTTCTCAAAGAGCTCATGAGGTAAACATCCTTCAAAGTCATTGAATCTAATATCCAAGTACTTCAAACCTGGCCATGTGAGTACCACAGAAGGAAAACCGCCGACGAAATGGTTGTTACTGATATCAAACTCGTGCATAAGGGTGAGATTTTTAAAGCTCTCTGGAATAATACCACAGAATCTGTTTGAGTTAACATGGAAAAGAGCAGCATCTTTCAATAGGCCTAACTCTTCTGGAAGGTGACCAGCAATATCGGCGTGATTAAGATCGACACCGGCTACAACATTCAATTTAGGATCATCAAGAGCAGGGGCACAAAACACACCAGTGTAAGAACAAACATCATTACCAACCCAATTACCAGTTGTGTTAAAAGGGTCAGAATGAATAGCATCTTTCCATGCTTGAAATGCAACATAAGCATTTTTTAGCCTCTCATTATGAAAACTTGTGACACTATCATCATTGTTATTATTATTACCACCATTTCCACTTTCGATTACAGGTGATGCAGCGGGAGAATGATCGATATCAAAAGAGAATAATGGCGTTGGTGATAGAGCCATAACATCTGGTAATTGAGTCGGAGCTTCTGATTGAGCCGGATCATCTGATGATTGAGCCGGAGTATCATCAAAAGTAAATCCATATTCAAGTTTTGATGGATCATCACCAGAAACAACTACTGGAAATTGAGGGCCATCAGAAGAAAAGGTTGAAAAAGAAGGAACAAGAAGAGAAAATAAGATAAAGCAACCTAAGGCCTTGTTAGAATAACGGTGAGCCATGGCTTCCCACCTTGGTTGGCCCAAGGCTGCATGTAACAAAGCTTAAGGAAATGAAGAACATAAGGGTGTTATTATATTGAGGAAGATAGAGAGGTTTGTTGAATTTGACACCCATTACGGAGTTGCAGAAAATAGAGTTTCTAGGTCTAGAATGTTTTTGTTCCGAATGTTATGGGTTCTCTCTAAGATAGACACTAATTTTGGCTTGACACTATTTTTGGTTTTGGCATATTTAGATAGATTGTTAACAACCATGATATCATAACCTTATAGCCAATTATTGTTTGACTTGGTTGTTCTTTGACAAAATTAGAACTAAATTTCCATTGGTTTCAAATTATATCCCATCTATGTGTGTATTATAATTCATCTCCATGAACTCATCACAAATAACCACAAATGCAGCTAGCTATATATCAGAGTATCAGAGAGAGACAAATATAGTTGTTATTAAGATTATTATTTACAAAAAAAAAAAAAAAAGATTATTATTTACAACAAAAATGAATGATAAGACTATTATTATATTTATTATTATTATTTATCATTATTGGTTTTACCATCATTATTATTGCTACTATTATTATTTTCCCTTAAATAGGACATCCATTAGACATCAATGTCTAACTATTCCTACAAGTGTTACTGTAACAAATCCTCTCAAAAAAACAATTTGGTTTAGAATTACATTAAAAGAAGACTAAGCTTTTTAGAACCTTATTTTAACTATTATTACATTGAAGATGGTATGTGTTGACATAGTGACATGATTATTGTAATGCATTCATCATATTCAATTAGTTCATTCATTCTATGTGAATGTAGATTATAAACTATCATCAACTTATCTAAGAGCAATTGAAAATGATAGTGAAGATGGAGAAAAAGCAGATTCAGACCTTTCTAGAAATGTAATCCCACATAGCAAAAGAAATAATTCTTGCTCTTAGAGTTATATTGTTTTTTTGTTTTTGTTGAAGTAACTGATTTTATTAATCATAACGTGGCAATAAATCAATCTAAACTAAAGTCTCTTGACCAAGTTGCTACCTCTGCTTCATATGATAAACTTAAGGGAAATGCTTAATCTCGCGACACTTTATTTTACGATAAACTCACGACATTTATTTTGAGTGGAATGCTGCGTTTTGGCTTAGTAATCATCACACATGACACAGGTGCAAAAGCGGTTACTTACTCAATTACCTTCTTTTTTTTAAGAGATATTCCATGACTTTTATTGTTGGAATAGAAAATAAAAATATAGTTATTTTTAGTAAATTCTTAGATACCCTAAAGTTTGGTTGAGTATCGGTATCCTACAGGCAAAATTCTTTTAATTTTTTTTAAATATAAAAATATAATATGACATTGAATAATTGAATGATGTGTATATATCAAACTAGAATTCAAGATACAATTGTGTTCACCTTAACTTTTATGTATTGATGGTGTAAATTTTTTATTCATACGTTCAACAAATCACGCCAAAATATACACACACACATTTTAGGAATTTATCTAACAATGTGACGTCATATAGTGATTTAATAGCATGTAAGTGTAAAAAGAATTACACTTTAAATGTATACAAATTAGACATATTTTGACTTAATTGCATGCTTAAACTCTTATGTTTATTTTAAGTTTTAAGTGGTCCAAAACGTTACTCACATTAGAATAAGTTACTCCCTTTTACGGCATGATATTGAGTTTAATAAAACAAAGAATTAAAAAATTGTATTAAAACTGAATTTCTAAATAAGTTAAATTTCATCACTCATATTGTCAACCTCAATCTTTAAACGGTCAAGTGAAGAAAGAGATTAACTTATTTCAATATGAGTAACATTTTCAATCAACTTAAAACTTTTAAAATATAAGGGACCAACTTAAAACTTAAAATAAACGTCAGAAACCAAACATGTCATTAAGCCAAAATTAAACTAAAAAATAACATAACAAACTTGTAAAAATTGAATGTGTTGTAAAACACACTCAAATACGCTCACACATATTGAATGTTAGTGTGCATTAAAAAAAAATTGAAAGCTAGTAGTCTATACATGTTAAAAGTACGCTCGGGATAAATTCGTGAGTTTATCTTTGCTGTATATAGCATTCCCCTAAACTTAATTTTCTAGCTTAGCGCATTAGCCCCTGAAAATTATAAAGACGATGTTTAGTACCACAATTCTAAATATAAGCCAAACTGAATATTATAACAACGCAATAACTTTTACCTTAAGAGGTTTAATGCCATCACCTTGACCAAATATTAATGTCACAACATGAACAATACACTATTTTAATAAAATGATTACTATGTATATGCTTGGAGGTTTCCAACTTTCATGGCTATAATCTTTTGAAAGCTACTGCAACAATGTCATTAATTCACTCTAAGAGCTTGATTATAAACATTTTAGCCAAGTTACACAAAACTAAATGACTATTTTTTTACATGCAACAATTGAGAGGGACAACATGACTCATTAATTTTGCCAATGTATTACAAAATTTGGACAGCCATAGAACGATTACATAAATGAGTTAGATCAGACCAATCTACTTGTTATCGAACGAGTTGTTGTTAAGTTTGACTCAACCATTATAGAGTAATGAACCAATTTGACACATGTTTTTTGGTTTATTCATTTATTTTATTTTTATACAATTTTATTTCTCACAATTTTCTATTTTGTGAGATTATAATTGGATGCACATTTAATTTTTTTTTTAATGCTAAATGCCAATTAAAGAACAAATTCAAAACTTATATAAAACTTAAAATGCTTTTTTTTTTAAAGGATAAACTTAAAATGTTTAAAACCTTTAACTTCTGTCAAAAATAGGTTTAAGCTAAACATATCTCCTTTTTATTAAATTCACTTTTATTAATGTTTTTCAAATTAGATAATAATTTTTAGATTTTTTACTAATTTATTTGATTTTCAAATATCACATAGATATGTTTGTATTGGTTGCTCATAAGTCATATCTGATTCAAATTTATTCGAAATTTTTTACTTATTTTTTTTTTATTTTTTTTTCCTTAAAAAAAACAACATGTGTCAATGGATCAGTTACCTAACCCATTTTTATAAGTGAATGCATACAAATTATATTTAAAACATATTCATTCTTAGCACATCAACATCGTTATTTAAAAAGGAGAATCAAATATCAAAGTCGAAAGACTTTTATCTCATATCTCGATGACGGTAAACTATTGAAACCGAGATAAAACCACAATCAAATCGCTCAAATAACTTAATCCGGTTTGGTTTGGTATGTTTTAAGACATTAATTCATTTTCCAAGTAAGATTTGTCTTAGCTGGACAAAACAGAAACCGAACAAGAGAGAGAGCGAGGTTACCGCTATGCTATCTTTGAAGGTTTCAAACACTTTCCATTCGGTTACAGAACAGAGGGAAAAAGATGATGAAGAAGAAGATGGGTCCTCTTACAATGGATACCATCTTTGATCTCATTGAAGAAGCTAAGCTCCGTTTTCTATGGTGGTCTCTTTGTATATTCGCCATTTCCTATTTCTTAACACGTACGTTATTTCAATTCCATTTCATTCACGTTGTATATTGTTCAATCTCATGTTTTTTTGTTGCATTTGCTTTTTTTCTATCTGGGTTTTGCTTTAACAGTGTAAAGTTTGAATCTTTGATTGGCATTTGCTGTTTTGGTATATGGGTTTTGCTTTAACAGTGCAAGTTTTGAGTCTTCGATTGATACTTGCAATTTTCCTTGCTGGGTTTTGGTTTATGAATGCAAATTTTGAATATTTCATAGATGTAGTAATGGGATATACATTGACACGAGACACGACATTGACACGTCTGTAATAATTTGAGAAAATAGAAGTGATTGATTGTAATTTGTAAGTGCATGTGTCAGTGTTGCATACCGACATGTGTCAAACACACTTTCAATGTGTGTAATGTCGGTGTCATTGTTGATGTGTCAAGTGTGAGTTAGAAGTCTCACATTTGATGAAAAAGTTGATGTTGAACAACATATAAGTGAGATGTAACACTTAAGGTTTTGGGTAAAGACGTGGTATTCAAACTAACTTGTGTAATAGCTCTTAGCTCAATGTGTTGATCCACCCCAGTGTAGACTCCCCTGGAAGTCCCAACATAGTCAGACTCTGACATATGTGTCAAACATGCCTTCAGTATGAATTGCCGGTGTTGCATCATAGTATTTGATTGGTATCTACTATTTTGCTATCTAGGTTATGCTTTTTAGATTGCATAGTGTACTATTTGTTTATATTTTCTTTGTTGTTTATTATAGATACAAGTAAATCAATGTGGATGAATATACCAATGTCCATTCTTTTTTTTACTGGTCTGAAGATTCTTGTGAACAAAGTGGAGTTTCGTTGGAAGGTTCAGCCACCTAAATCACAAACTTACCTATCTCATTTGGAGAAAAAGCAGTTGCCCCTAGATGAAGAACACCCCTCTACTTCACTTCCCCCTCCCAAATGGAAGAAGAAGATTGATTCTCCTGTGGTGGAGGCAGCTATGAACGATTTCATCGATTTGATATTGAAGGATTTTGTGATAAATATGTGGTATGCAGACATTACTCAAGATGGGGAGTTTCCTGAGCAAATACGCGACTTAATCATGGACACTCTTGCTGAAGTCTCGGTGAGGGTTAAAGAGATAAACATTGTTGACTTGCTCACAGGGTATATTGTTTTTCTTGCTACTTTGATAATGAATTGATTGATACTACACTCATCCCTAAATATAGGACCCTCTTAAGATTTTTACTTGTCCCTTTTCATAGATCCTGTTTGAAATTTTCAACCGCGTTAATTATTTCTTTACCTATGCACCCCTAATTATGTTACATCTTTTTCTTCAACCTGTAATAAATATTAAAATGGAAACATAAACGAATTCTCTCTATTGAAGGATAACTTTTTAAAACAACATCAATTGTCAACAAATTTAATACTGCTATAAAGATTCTTAATTCTCATGATTTAGTCAACAAAATCTTATATTTAGAGATGAAGATAGTACTAGATAAGATTAAAAAAGCCACTAAATGTGTTATGTATTACTTGCATTGCAGAGGTATAGTTGATTTAATTAGTGATCATATAGACCTCTTCAGAAGAAATCAAGCTGCCATAGGTAGGGATGTTATGTTAACATTGTCTTCTGAGGAAAGAGATGAAAGATTGAAATTCCATCTGTTGAAGTCCAAGGAGCTTCACCCAGCACTAATATCTCCAGAGAGTGAGTACAAGGTGTGAGTGAAGTGTCCAAATGTTATCTCTGTTTAGCTTTTGAGGAATTTATACATCTCATACCTTACCTAATGATTTAACTTTCTTCATTAGGTTCTTCAGCGGCTAATGAGTGGAGTATTAGCTACGGTACTAAGAAAAGCAGAAGCTCAAGTTCCAGTCGTTCGATCAATAGCTCGGGAAATTCTAACTTGCTTGGTATTGCAGCCTATAATGAATTTGGCATGCCCTGCGTAAGTTGCTAAATATTTATCTTAATTTTCATTTATTGAACCTTTATTGTTGGGAGAATATGATTCAGTTTAGTAAATAACCTAACAGGTGACAAGCGTAGAAACTTGAAAGTATCCAATAACATAAAACCTATGGGATGATAAAATATACATTGATCAACGCTCTAATCATTAAAGTAAAAGTTAAAAAATGCCATTGCATAATACAGTGAAGTGATAAGTTGTCAGCCTTATGACTTATTAACTACTATGGAGAGTTTTCTTTGATGAAGATTATGTTTCCCCTAAATATTTTTGGTTGTCTGAGAGGCTGGAAGGTACGAGAAGTCATATGCATTTACCACCTGTTTCCATTCTCAAGCTGGCTAATTAAGTTAATATAGTTCCAAGCTTAAAATATCTTATCTATGGATCCAAGAAATAAAAGTTTAGCATATTATCTAATCTTATTGATACAAGAAACTGGATTTTCTTCTTGATTCCTTAAGTAAACCAATCCATGTCGGTCATATCCAACCGAGAATGTTAGAGTTTTAACTATATATATATAATACTGCAATTTCCATTTGTATAATCATGTTTTTCTTTATGAACAGGTATATCAATGAGCTAATTGAGTCTCTTCTACTTGTCCTTAATGACGGGGATATAAATTGGATGGGCGGTGGTGATCATAGTTCAAATGCTACCAGTACCACTCATAATCACGACAATCACACAGCCTCTGCTGATTGGGCACAAATGCTGGACGCTGCAACTCAGAGAAGAACTGAAGTTCTTATGCCTGAGAATCTTGAGAACATGTGGGCAAGAGGAAGGAATTACGGAAGGGAAACCCGTAAAAATGCCAAATCCCGCTCTCCTGCAAAACATTCTTCTGCAGACCATTCACTCTTTGAGAGACATTTCACTCATGAAACATCACTGAGGAAACCTATTGGAACATATGCTTATCCATTGCATAGTGTGGGTTCAGATCCCATACTATATGATGGAAGCACAACTATGTCCGAGTCGTCAATGGATCATGACAAGAGTTTATCTTTTGAATCAGATTGTCAAGTTGACGAAGTGAGTGACATCAAGGATCTTGGTTCTGATAAGCAAAAACTTCCACTCAGGAGAACCGGATCCGGAAGTTCTTCACTCTTGGGAGCCCATCCTCATAAAGGAGGGTTCAATGCTGAGTTCCACGCCCCTGAATTTAAGAAGCATGAAGGATTCTGGGGAAAGAGTAGTTTTGACATGGTTACCAGGAGAGAGGGACAGGGTGTTCCAAAGCTTCGGTGCCGGGTATGCACTCTTGACTATAAAAGTTGTGAGTTCTGAAATTTGGAAAAACCTTAAAAAAAAACTACAATAAATAAAGCTCATTGGTTTTCAAGTTTTTGTTAGTTTTCCTTCGTATAATTGGGACCCGAGGGAGTATACTATTCTAAATTTATAAGTTGTAAATTGATTTATGAAATATGAATAAGAATGGAATCAAGTCTAATACATGGGAAAATTTTCTGCGAACACTTGCGTTTAACTAATTTGAATGTTTTTTATTGTCTAATTGTGCACTGCAGGTGATGGGAGCGTATTTTGAGAAACTTGGATCCACTTCTTTTGCTGTATATTCAATTGCAGTTACTGATGGACAAGAAAAAACTTGGTTTGTAAAACGAAGGTATAAGGATTGCTTGTTCAAATCTTTAGGCTCTAGCACTACAACAACATATTTGATCACTTAAACATTTTATATCGTAGCATTCTCTCTTTCCCGTATTTTTTAGTTGAAACTCATTCTTGATAGAAAATAAATATTACAGAGGTTCAACATTGTTTTGTTTTAGATTTATATTTGTGCTTTTGCATCACTGAATTTTCATTTTATGATATATTCAGATACAGGAACTTTGAGCGATTGCATCGACATCTAAAACATATTCCCAATTACACATTACATTTGCCTCCCAAAAGGATATTTTCCTCAAGCACAGAGGATGCCTTTGTACATCAGCGTTGCATTCAACTTGATAAATATCTCCATGTATGCTCAATCATTCAACGGCTCTTGAAAGAAATATTTCCTGCCGTAACTTTTTAATTGCTTCGTCATTGCTCAATTACACTGTCTTTTTCAGGATCTCCTGTCGATAGCTAATGTTGCTGAACAACACGAAGTATGGGACTTCTTAAGTGTTTCCTCAAAGGTTTGCATCTCCTTGGTATTTCTTATCTTAACATCATTTGAGTGACCATAATAGGTAGGAAGAATGACAATCTAACAAACTTTTCCGTTGTTTTCCTCCTGAAGAATTACTCTTTTGGGAAACCTTCTTCAATGATGAGGACCCTGGCAGGTAAATAAATGGTTTTAACATTTGGGATTTAATCATACTTTCAGTTTAAGTATCAGGTTATAGATATTCTATTTCTGCGCATGGTGACACAAGTAGAGCGAAAGAAAAGGAATAGGGTCAATCCTATGTTTGGCAAAATAAAAGCAGTTCAAGTTAGTGTTCCTAAAAGGAGATTGGAGATTTCTGTTAGTTTGTTATTAAAAGGAGAATGGATATTTCTGTTCGTTTGTTTGTAGGGGAGCAGGGGGATATAGGGAATGGTTAGGCATCGCTTAGTCAAATTGAAAGTGGAGAATTCAGGTCTCTTGAATAGCTGAGATTATTTTCAATTCAAAAGTGAATTCTTATTGTCCTGTTGCTGGAAATTCCACCTTCATTGAGGTCCACCCCTAGCCAGTAGCCACCTAATTGTGGCATTTGGGTTGCCTTTGTTGCAGCCTCCAACACCTTTCATTGTGTTGGGTGTGAAGGGGTTGATTTAGTCCCACATTACTATAGAGATATGGCCTATGTAGTGCTTATAAAGTTTGGGCAGCCTTCACCTTACAAACTGGTTTTGTAAGGTTGGTTTAGGCCCAACCTAAAATTCTAAGACCCTTTCAACTTTTCCGGTCCGGTTGTATCAAATAAAAGTGTGTCTTTACCATGTTTGATAGGAACCAACGAATTAACAGTAACACAACCAAGGAAGAAGTTGAAACAGATGATAATTAAGGAAAATAGGGTGTTTTATTGATACGAATGAAAATAGTAAAATAGTAGAAGAGAGAGTTTCTCTAACTACTCCCAGAGCAAAGCTCCGACATAACTCAGACAGGAATCCTACTCTGGCCCTAAACAGAAAATTTATTTCGTCCTACTCTAGAACTCCTAAGAAGTCCCCTTTATATACAAATAAAGAGAACATTCTAGTATCTAGTATTTAACTCTAATGGGCCTCTTATTATTTAATCCTAACGGACCACTTACTAATAATCTACTTAAACCTAATTAACTACCTACTAATTACTAAAAACACCCTCTCATACTAGGTCCTAACAATGTTAGTGTGCTTTTCATTGTTGTGTGGGTTGAAATGATTGGGCAGGATAGGCAGCTGGTATAATGTATTAGCTTTTAGAAACTGAAAGAACCTTTCAGTTGATACTGAATATAGGATCCTTTGTCTTTAATATCTGGTGGTTTCAGATTGGAAGCAAAGTTGTTTTTATAGAAAATTCTTCCAAGGAATTATTTATTTGCAATTAATCTAAATTAATTCTAAATAAATAGGGAAACCGGAAAACAAATCATAATAATATCTAGATAATATGAAAAACTAATTCTAAGAGATAATCTCAGATACTCTAAAAGTATAAATTAATCTTACGAGATAAACTAAGATACTGCAATATGATATAAAGATAGTATAAGGTATTTTCTAATATTCTAACATCGTATCCAAATGTAAAAGCTAGTAGCTACACTCTATTGTTTCTTATTTGTAAATTCAGTTCCTATCATAATACTCAATTTTTTTATACTGGCAGTCAATGTTGATGATGCCGTGGATGATATTGTACGGCAGTTCAAAGGTGTTTCAGATGATTTAAAGCGAAAAGTTGTCACTGCATCATCATCCCCTACTGTTGAAGGTTCTTCAAAATCTTTCACTTGGAACATGGATGAAATGAATAGAAGTAATCCGAGTAAAAATGCTGCAGAGAGTGCGTTGAGCTCTGATAATGAGGAAGGTGAAAAAGAAGGCAATTATAGCCATGAGAGTATAGCTAGAGAAGTAGAAGATAGTTTGTGCCTTAATGATAATGAATTGAGCTCAAAGGATTATTCACAAGGGGTATTAAACCATGGTAATGAGTCTAGTAACTTGGATCTTGATAGGAAACATGATGTTGTAATCGAAGCAAAGGTTGGCAAGGATGTTCCAGCTACAAATGGAAGTCTGAGTCACGAAAATCCGGATGATCCAATTGGAGTGCCGCCTGAGGTCTGTGTAGTAATTTACAAAAAGGGTTAAGGACTTGAGGATCAATTTAACTTTCTTTTTACTTTCAAAAGCAATTCAGTAATATTAATATTTTTAACCATTTTGCAGTGGACCCCACCTAATGTGACTGTCCCTATTCTGAATTTGGTTGACAACGTCTTTCAGCTTAATAAAAGAGGCTGGCTAAGGTATATTATTCTTTCTAATTTTGCTTCTCTATTTCCAATTCAGTAAAAGCTATTAAATAATGTCTTTATATTTTCTAGAAATGTTAATCATATGCCAATTTACATATGCTTAGTGTTGTTTAATGTATTTTTTCTAATCTTATGCCAATTTACATATGCTTCTTAGAGACAACTGATTTCTTCACTTTCACCTAATGGTGCTCCATTCTTGACATTATACAAATTTAAGATTTCAGGTGCTCCATTCTTGACATTATACAAATTATGAAAACTGAAAACGTAATGGTGAATTGATTTTCCGTTCATTCCTTACCCCCTCTCAATATTAATTAAAAATTTAACAATAAGTAATCAAATTTCAATCTTTTGTAACTTTCTTGAAATTTGGTACTTTTGGAATAAATGGATTTGCTTGAGCAAACTATCAAGTGTTATGATGCCATTTTATTTTTTTAATTTATGAGATGTAGAAGTTGCTAATGCTAGTTCATTTTTGTTCATGCAGAAGACAGGTCTTTTGGATATCAAAACAGATACTACAGTTGGTGATGGAAGACGCTATTGATGATATACTCCTGAGTGAGATTCATCGGCTCCGGAGAGAGGAAACCATCGCGCAAGGAATTCGGTGGGTCCAAGATGTAAGGTTTAAGCCAAAATTTCACTGGAACATTGTTTGCAAACTCATAATGATTTTTTTAATGCAAATTAAGAATATGACACACTATGTTTAACTGGTTGTCGTTGTCTACCATTTTGACACACTATTCTTAATGAAATTAATCTAGGAATCATATTTGTACTGTAGTACTCTCAAATTTTATATGTTGCCAAATGTTATTGACTTCTGTTGCTTTAAACTTCTTTGATTTGGTAACTTGTCATTATCTTTCCTTTAATATATTTTACGAATCATTAGTTCACTTCTAATCAGATTGCCGTTATTTGTTTCACATGAAATAACTACCTGATTATTTGGCTTGCAACTGCTTGGTATTTTTTTCATCATATGGATTGAGCTCATAAATGCTTGATTGTTGGGACTCTGGCTTGTTTTAGGTTTTCAAAATATTTTGCCCGCATTAAAAATTAATTTACCTGTCCTATCTATCTTTTGTGTTTCTCATTGCATCCAAAAAAGACCAGTTTGCGTTTTGGTGTTTGGTCATGACAAGTCACAATTTGCAGTTGATGGGGGTAAATTCCCGCCCAAAATGTATTCGCATGAGTTAAAAATTTACATCTTTACCACTAACAAAAATTATAAAATAAGTGTCAATGCCTTATCCTAATGCTTCATGTTGTCTACTTATGCTTGCAGATCCTCTGGCCAGGTGGCACTTTTTTCTTAAGAATTCAGACCCCTCAGGTGTTTATTGGTGGTGGTGTAACGGATCAAAAGCCTTTACAAACCATAAGTGAATCTGGCGAAAGAAACAGCCACAAATCACAGTTATGGTGTTTTGAGGAACAACTAGAAGCTGCTCGTAGAGCAAGTGATGTGAAGAAACTACTCTTTGGTTAGTTCTATGTTTGTACAGTATTGGATATTCTTCACTTTTGGAATTTAAGATTTCTGTTTGCAATCTTAGAATTTGGACTTAGGCTTGGCCCAACCTCATAAGCTAGTTCATGCACTGAATGTGGTTCCCCACTTATAATTATCCAATGCGGGATTCAACACTCCCACTCATGCCTAGAATTGGACTTCTGGGCATGTAATTTGCACTTGCTCAACATCTGCAGATGTCCCAAGGATTCTAGGATAGGCTCAAATACCATCTTAGAGTTCAGGCCTAGGGTTGAAATCAACTCCACAAAATCGGCTTGTTAGATGATGACTATTTTGTGAGGACTACATGGGTCATATCTTCAGTTGATGTGAGACTCTCAACACACCCTCTTTACTTTAGTTTATAAAGCATGGATTAATGTGGACAAATGCAGGTGGAATAACAAAAATGATTAATAGAGTTGGTGATGGAAGGGGCTTATGTATCATCTTAGGTTTTGGGTAAAGAGTTGGTGTCAGTCTATTTTTGTGGTCTCTCACTTCATCCCATTGATTAATAGAGCTCCTCCCCATCTACTCTTTCTGGCTCCCTCTTGTTGCCAACTCTTTGGTGGTGTCTCTTGTCACCCATCTCTTACAAAGGGTATTAGAGGCGATGATCATGGTGGGATGTGAGTTAGTGGGTCGTGGGGTTATGTTCGAGTGTGCTCCACCCGTAAATTCAACAAGACTTCCACTTGAAGGGGGGTATATCAATGTAGAGTTCCACACTTAAGGGGGTGATTGTTGTAAATATGCAAGTATGAAGTTGTGAAAGTCTCACATTGGTTGACGATAGGTTAAGTGAAGACAATATAAGGAAGCCCTAGTTAGCACTGCCTTAAGACTTTGCATCAAGACGTGGTGTCAACCCATTTGCGTGCTCTCTCATTTCAGCCCATTGATTAGAGCTCATCTTCGTTTTCTATTTCAGGATCCCTCTGCTCGCCCATCTCTTTCAAGAATTATTTGTCTAAATCAACCCCATGAGCTAGCTCTTGTGGTGAGGATTTTACCCCATTAATAACCATTGTTGGGGTCATATCATTATTTAATGTGTGACTTTCAGCATTCTAATCGTGATCTAACTTCTAAGATGAATGCTTTCATCACGTTTATCTTTGACCCATTTTGCCAGACACGTCTAGGTTTTTACTTCTTGTAAACCTCCCATGTGTTTTCGCAATTACACAACATAATTATTAGTGATAAAAAATAATGAATCCCTATTATCCTATAAACTTCAATGCCTGTTGTGCAAATTTAACAGTACCTAACATCTTTATGTAGTGTGGAAATGACACGAGGGTAACTTTATCGAGTGCTTTGATCCATGAACATAAGTGACTAGACCATAGAGTTCATGATTGCAAAAACTTGAAGGAGTAGTTGGTCATAGTAAGGATGTATATATACATTACCCTTCTATAGTATTGGTGCATCAAGGAACTATTTAATCAAAATGTTGATATTCCTTTCTTTTTTCAGTTTTCTTCGTTAAAGTTCGATACCTTCCGTATACTATGGTTTTTCAGTTAGTCTCTTTCTCTATTAAGTTTCGGGGTCATAAATTCTTATGGATTTCAATGTAAATTTTAAAAATTAAAAAAGGAGTGTTCTTGGTTGCATTCTATGACAAATAACTACTCATAGGAAATTCGCATTCATCCTAAAAGTGGAGAATGTGTTATTCAAAGACTCTTTAAAAGGCTTGAATGTATGAGGCATTTAATATTGGTTATCCACTGTATGGTCTAGTGAAGACATTGATAAAAAAAAAATGGTCTAGCGAAGAATAGAAGCACCCAAATCCAAGAGAAGTGAGCAAGTGTAATTCTTGAGCAAGTGTAATTCTTGAGCAAGTTATCCAGATCTGTAGGGTGATAGACACATCGGACATACTTTTCCCAAAAATCTTGCATTGCAATTTTGTTTAGGATAGCTTCTTGTGAACTTAATGGCATTCACTAAAAGAATGTTATGGTATTTTCATGTTATTTGTGTGGTCTTTATAACCTTGTGAAAGTTGAGGTGAATAGCATTCGAAGTTCAAGGATTTGGCATATAATGTTTTCTCCGTTTTTGTCAGATGGAGCTCCAGCAGCCTTAGTTAGTTTAGTCGGGCAGAAGCAGTACAGACGTTGTGCCAGTGATATTTATTTCTTTAGCCAGGTTAAATTTCTTTTTCATTGATTTGAGTTAAATACACTTCAATTCCTATAAAATCGACGCAGTTCCACTATAGTTTTTTATTTTTTTCATTTTTAGTTCCGATATCTAACAAAAACTGTGTTTTTTTTAATCCCTGAAGAACTAAAAACACATTTTAATTCCGTATGGACTAAAGCTACAGATTTGTAAATGAACAACACTAATAACTATTTTATGTGATTGCAGTCTTCTATATGTGTGAAGCAACTTGCTTATGCAATCCTTGAACTTCTCCTTATATCAGTCTTCCCCGAATTGCGCAATGTTGTCATGAGTGTTCATGAGAATATGCATGTTCACCAACCTGTATAGACTATGAGTTTCCTTCTCAGCTGCTTGGAGTGGCCTGCTTATTTTCCTAACTAGAGCTCATTTTATGAGAAAAAACAAAAAGGAAGAAACATGATTGATGGTTTTTTCTCCACTAGGGGAAGAATATTTTTGTAAACTTAGAGATTTTGTACATAAAGATAAAGATTCATTTTGTATTGTGTGGTAGACTGGTGAAAATTGAAATGCATCTATCTAGTGAATATTTTGCTTTCTTTCTCTTTCTCACCTTCTATCAATTTATTTACATATTTACATTTTTTTCCACATTTGGTTCCTATCATATACTACCTCCGTTCCTTTTTAATTGTCGCTTTTTGACATTTTACACAAACCAAGACAATCAATAATTGTTTCTACTTTTAATGCAATAAGTTATACTTTTACTATAATAACCTTATTAATTTAACATCTCATTTCATATATTTCTTTCTCTGCAATAAATAACAAAGGATAATATTGGTAAAACAACATTTAATGATGCATTGAACTTTGAAAGTGACAGTTAAATAGGAACAAAAAATTTCTCCAAAAGAGACACTTAAAAAGGAACGGAGGGAGTATCTTTTTTAAGGAAGAATCCCAAATGTTCATGTTTTCAATGATGTTTTGGAGATTGTCTTACAAATCAAAGTAAAAATAAAATAGTGTGTGAAGAAAAGCTCAGATATATGTGTGGAAAACTTAAAGTCCCTGACCTTACAAAAAAGTCTCATGATGAGCTGGGATACACATTTATCATCAAAGCCATAGCCACTGTAAAAAAAGCCAAAAAATGATGAACCAGTGAATTTGTTTAACCAAGAAAACACAGCTGAGAAGAACAGAGAAGACACAAAGATCTCTCTCAACTGTGATTTACTTGATTAAAAATATGCAATGGATCAAAGAGAAACTAAAAAAGAATAAAAGAAACGTATGAAAAGTGAAAACCCTAACTAGCAGAGGCAAGCACTGCTGCTTTGCTTTTTTTTGTGGGATGAAAATGATTCAAAGGTAAATAAGGTGGTATTTATAGAGGGAGAGTAGCATGAGCAGTATTGCTAGGGTTAAACATTTTGCAAAAGAAAATATTAAAGAGTTCAAGACAATCATAAATGCAAGGAAGGGAGTGGTAGATCCACATATTAAATTTTTTCAGATTTTATTAAGCATTTAGTTTACTTGTAAGAAAAGTAACAATACACATTCAGCTAAGTTCAGAAGTTATTTCTTTAGGTCTCTTTTACATTTGCAGTTTCTGTGCAATCAACAACACAGTGCTAGCGTGTTGAGAAAGAAGAAACAGGGTGCAGCAGCAGCAGGGCTATTTTTTTTCTTGCATGTGAGAGCAACCACATCCATGCCACCCAAATAGATGGTATAAATGGGATCCACATAATATATTATATTACTTTATATTTTTCAATTATTTAAACCATTCAACTACATTTTCTAAATATCCATACCACTCTTCTAAAACTTTAAAATGAGTCTCACTTATCTTACGATATCAATATACTGATTAATAATCTCACCATCAATTGTTAAAAATAATCAAAAGTAATATTTTGTCAATTAAAAGTGGGTGGTAATGCATTACTACTTTGTTAAGCTTTGCTACTTGCTTGCATGCCAAATATCAGTTGCTTTCCGACATATTTTCATTTGGCTCAGTTATACCACGGTGCTTTTGCACCGATAATTATGCTCTGAATAGTACTCTTTCCGTCCCAAATTATAAAAAAAAAAAGACCATTTTCTTTGTTTCAAATTATAAGCAAAAAAAACAAACTTTTATCATATTTAATTATGTTTTTTCAAAAAATTATCTTTTTCAAAGAAAAATTAAATGCAAAGTGCATTCAATTTGCTCTCTTTTTCATTTTTTCTATAATCAACTACCAATGAAAATTGTTTTTACATCTTCTTATAAAACTTATTTCAAAAATAACACAAAAAATTATGTTACAAGCTACTATGTTTTAGTTTTTTTAATAAATGTGATTTTTTTTTATTTGGTTATAATATGGGAGGGGGGGAGTAAGAAGTACTCTCTTTTGATTAAAGAGCATTTATTTCAAGCTTTAAACTAGACTTGTTTGTTTTGATTTAATAATTTGAAAATGTTAACAAGTGTCCTAAGAGCATTGTTTAAGCTTATAAAAGTAGCAACTTTTGCATTGGAAATTGTACGAGTATGACTAAAACAAGTGTTTGACTTATATTTTCAAGACATATTTTCCTTTTGTGGATTTCTTAAACAATGTCCTTAGGACACTTGTTAACAAGACTCATTGAATACACAAATTTTAAGATTTTTTTCTTTATTATTTAAGATCTTTAAAGAGTATTGTGAGTGTATTCGTTAGTATTTCCAAAGAGAAATATGAAAATAAGCATATTCTTGCAAGCATTGGAGACGATAAATGACCAGATTTTTTTTAAGAAAAATTAACTAATTTTTATTTGTTTGTTTTATATGTTTATTACATAGTAAAATAAAATAAAAAAGAGGAACATGATGGACATAAATAAATCCTACAAATTTACTGAAATTATTAAGGGTCTTGTTAACAAGTGTCCTAAAGGCATTGTTTAAGGAACGTACAAAAGGAAAATATGTCTTGAAAATATAAGTCAAAATTTGTGTATTCAATATATTAAAATTGAAGTGTTTGGCTTTTTTAAAAAATAATTTTTAAATTTAAATTCTTAAAAAAAATATCTCAATGACATTCGCTGGTAAGACTCTTTCTCTTTTTATCATCTCCAATGCTCAACAGCTTACAAGTTAAGTCATCACTCCAAATGGAAAATCACATACACACTTTAAGAAGGGAAGATCTAAAGCAACATAAGAAGAAATTTGTAGCAACATGTTCTCTGCATCAAAGGATACTTTTGTGGTTGTGACTGTTATTGGATATAAAATTATAAAACAACAAAGCATAAAAAGGTTGGTGTAGAATTCTACTTATTAGATATAACATATGTTGCTTTCGATATTCCCTTCTTAAGCCAATTAAATACGTCGAAGTTTAGGTGTCTAGTTTGTCGGATTTGGTTCGCCGGACCTCTCTTCTCTCTCTCACTTGTTCGAGGAATAAGGGAGTTTGAACAAGACGTGGTGATTGGTGTTGTAGGATTGAGAGTTGTAATGTTAATGGTGATTTTGTGCGTGGTGGTAAATTTTGGTTGTGGTGATGATAATGATTTGGGGGTTGGTTATGTTTTTGGAGGTTCGTTTTGTTTTTCTTCCGATGTATGCTCGCAATGACCTTCGATCTAGGTTCATCTCCGCCGATGCTTGCTTCTCGTTGTATTTGTGTTGTTTTCGATTGGCGTGTGGTTGATTTTGGGTCACTTTCAATGTCAGGTGTTTTGATTTTGGGTTGTCTTCGAACTGGGTCCTTTTTCAAGCTGGTTTTGTCTTTGTTATCTCTTCACTGTTGACATCCTAACTAGGCATGGCAACGGGGGCGGGTTTTGTTGCCATGTCTAATCCTGATGGATTTGTCTTCTGAATTCTCATGGGTCAATCACTTTTGCTTCGAGATCAGAAATTAATGTTTAGTTTCAAGTTTTTTGGTTGGTTGCAGTGTATTCTCCGATGGGTTATGAGTTTTGAGTGATGCCTAAATGATTTGCTTATGGAGTCTAGTAGGTCGGTTATTTTTGCTTCGAGATCGGGACTCAAGTTTTTGGGCTTGTTTGGTGTATTCTCAGGCAAATCGGAGGTCGATTGATGGTGGAATCAGAATGGGTGTTGGAATAAAGCGATTTTTAGATAGGAGTTTGGATATAGTATCAGTGTTGCCTTTGGTGTTGGTGGTTAGTTTATGTATTTTCTTTTGAGTGTTCCACCTATATACGGCGCCCTTTGGTTGTTTTTTTTTTCCTATTTTGTCGATCTTTATTCGTCTTGTGCAGAAACTTGATTATTAATAAATTTTGCTGTTAAAAAAAACAAAGCATAAAGAGGATCGTTCATTTACGAAAGGAGGAGAAAATATAGAGCAAAGGTGTAGCAAAAAGAATATGTTTCCTCTCCATGCATACTAATAACAACAACACCATGGTGAAATGTATATTTTCTAGTAGTGCCACTTGCTTCAAAGAGGCAAAAATTAGTTCAAGAGAAATATTACTAGCATCACATCACATTTCAAAAGAAAATTCACGTAAAAGCCAACAAAAAAAACCCTAAGAACCACCAAACATCTAAGTTCAAAATTATATTGACTTCAAGAGTTACTCCACATCTTCACCTTTTATTTTCGTTTAATCTAAAGGTTACTGTTAACTACTAGTTATCCTCAGGGGAGTTGTCTCTATTTTCACTTGAAATTGAAACCAATGAGCCAAACACATATAAGACCGTGCATCAGTTTGGAAGATGAACATATATTGAATGTTATGCTCTCTGAAAAAAATTATACCTAATTTTTGTTTTTTTTTCCACATGATGTGTATGGCATAGTCAGAAACAGTTGATTTCAATTATGCAATACAACATATAATGAAGAAAGAAGGTCCTCAGAAAAATTCGTGAAGGTTCAGCCAAAAAAATTATGGCTATCATATTTGTACCAACGTAATCTCAAATTTTCTATGTTACTAAATGGTTGTTAACATATGTTGCTTTAAACTTCATTTGATTTGATTTAGTATTTTCTCATTATTATCTTATCTTTAATATATTTTATGTATCAAACAAAGTTGTTAGTTCAGTTCACTTTTAATCAGATTGCCATTACTTGTTTCCCATGAAATAACAAGTAGAGCATAAGTGTAGTAAGCTAGACAAGGCCTAAGAATTGTAACTAATAGTGCACTATTCACGTTTTATAGTCTTCTAAGTAGATGTTTTCTTGTGAATTTTATGGCATTCGCTGTGTCCTCAAGGAAATCAAAAATTGTGCATAACATATGCCTTAAATACACAAGTTAGCATGCCCTTTTTTTTATTCATTTCCGCTTCCCATATTAAACATGCACTTTGTGTATCCTACGTAGACTAAAAATGAATAAATTTTAGGGTTAATTAAGTAAATGGTTCCGATAAATATTCAGAATTTTGTTTTTAGTCCCTACAAAATAAAATCGAACTTTTTAGTCTTTATAAAATTTTCTATCAGCATTTTTAGTCCCTATAAAAAAATTTCATCAGCATTTTAGTCCTTGTCAAAAATTCTCATCAACATTTTTGGTCCCTAAAATACTTAAGAAAAATGTCACGTACTAAAAAATGTGATTTTATTTTATAGGGACTAAAAATAAAACTATGAATATTTATAGGGATTAAAAACTTGATTAACCCTAAATTTTATAGGGTCTAAAGTTAATAGTCTTAGTTTTACGGAGACTAAAAACATATTTTCACTTAAACTTTTTCACTTGGTGCAGAGTTGCCGACTATTTTCTTTGTTATTAATTTCCGATTTATACAACATAATTTTCTTCTAAATTAATTAACAATGATGACTATTTCATGTGATTGTAGTCTCAGGTATGTGCGAAGCAACTTGATTATGCAATCTTTGAACTTCTCCTTATATCTATTTTCCTTATGAGTTCCATCTTAGCTGTTTTGAGTGGCATCCATTGTGATATCATTTCTATGCAAGAGAGGAGTGCTAAGAACATTCTCTTTTTACCACTTTTTGAAAATTGATTCCACGTAGACTACTGGACTTCACTCAATAGAAAAGTGAATGATAGAGAGATGCTCGAAAAAGAGTGTTCCTTATACCCCTAAAAAAATTGATTTTAAAAAATAAAAAAAAAACAGATCTTAAAACTAAACTCATTCCTATCTCTCACGGTTAACTATCCATACTCATTCATATTCATCATTTATTTGATGACCCAGATCTGAATAAAAAAGATCTCAATCTCTAACAACAAAATCAGTTTCCTTCAAAATCCAATATTGGTTCTCTATCTTTTTTTATTAGAGTTTTATTTAATAAAAAAAATACAAATCAAAGTTAAAATAAAATAGTGTGTGAAGAAAAGCTCAGATATTTGTGTGGAAAAATTTCAATTCCCGGACCTTACAAAAAAGTCTCATAATGAGCTGGGATACACATTTATCATCATAGCCACTGTGAAAAAAAAATTATGAACCAGTGAATTTCTTCAACCACGAAAACACAGTCGAGAAGAACAAAGAAGTGGCATAGATCTATCTCAAACAAATTCTCTCATCTGTGAAATTCTTGGCTCAAAACATTCAATGGGTTCAAAAGTAAAACAAATGAAAGACAACAATGAAAAGTGAGAGACAGGCACACGGTGATAACAACTGCGAATGGTATATAAGATTGTATTTATAGAGAGCAGCTAGGGTTACATAGGATGTTGTCGTGAGGACCACAAAGAATTCTGCTCTTTCCCCGAAAGGTTTTGCTCATTCCTAAATGAAATGACCAAAATACCCTTACGTGACTTAACTCACGCTGCGTGGGTTAACTCACGTTGAGTACTATTTCCGATCAAAACCCAGCAGGCAACCACACAGCTCCATTTTTTCTTTCCCTTCACCTCCAAAAATCCAAAAAGTGCGAATTTTTGGGTCAAAATCTTCGTTCCAAATCGTCATGAAGCAAGTTTCTACGCTCATCAAGCATCAAAGAACAAGCAGGAACATAACACCAGCGTGACTTCCCCAAAACTCATCCGATTTTCCAGGTTTTTGTGTCTGTCAGGTCATTTTTTTTTCCAGTAGGTGATAGGGCTTAGCGTGAGTTAACTCACGCTAGTTGTAAGTGTTGTGTGAGTTAACTCAAGCAGGAACATAACACCAGCGTGATTTAAGTCATGCTACTGTGATGCCCAATTTTTGAATTTTTGCGCCACGTTTTTTACTTGCTTTGCTTGCAGCACAAGTTATTTTTTTTTTCTTTGTTATTTTTTTATTGAATAGACATTGAGTGATATGGTTGAAAATGTGGCGGAGGATGACGTTGAACCGAAACCGGCCAAAAGCAAAGCTTCCGGCGTAGGTGTAGGTTCCGCAGTAGCATCTGGTGATGTCAAACCAACCAAATATGTGAAGTTTAAAGTGAAAATACATTTTCAAGCTCACATTGTTCACAACCAAGCAAAGTCGGTACCTACCAGTAACTTTGAAGAAAAGCCTAAACCGGTACCTACCGGTGTTCGTGTTATTGGAGTAAACACCGGGTCATTTTTTGCAACAAATGAAAGATGGAGAGATCAAGAAGAATTACTTGGTTGGGTTCGTCGACAAGCGGCTAGGGCCGGATTTACTATTTCTATAGATAAATCTAGTACAATAACGCCATACATGACGATGCAATGTGAAAGGAGTGGTGAATACAAGCCACCTAAGACGAGGAAGAAACCGAAGCTTGAAGGCACGGGCTCAAGGAAATGCAATTGACAGATGCACGGGGCGCATGTGAGTGCACCCCAATGCACGCCCTAGGCGCATGGTGGATGCACTAGGCGCATGGGTTTTTAAATCCATACCCCAGGCGCATGGTGTCTGTCTCCTGGGCCCAATTCTCCGATTTTCCGTCGTTTTTAGGTCTTCGTCTTAGGCACATGGTCCATGTGCTAGGCGTATGGTGCTGTTTCCTGGGCCCAAATTCTCTGATTTTCCCTCGTTTTAGGTCTTCATCGTCAAATAACTTGCCTCGAAACTTGGTAACAGAATTCTTCCTTGTATAAGTCTCTTGATACCGCTTGAAACTTCATCCTTTGACTTCCTGAATCGTCACAATTCTTCAGATGTTCTTGATTTGCCAATTTGCATGATTTATTCGTGAATTAATTCAAAAACCTCTTAAAATTACGATGTTTCGGGAAAACTAGAATTACAAACTCAAATATAGAAAACATTACAAAAGTCCCGAAATAATAGGCAATCGTTCTAATACTCCTCCTTTTTCCTGCTAAAACCTACTGAAAGTAACTAAAAAATATGCTAAGAATAATGTAAGATGACATATCATCAACTGCTTACAAGAGTGAAGGGGAAGAGAGAGGAAATGATTTTTCTTTGTACATACATTTGAGAATAAATGTTTAATGTGTTTTGGAGGGTTTTATGAAAGTTTTTTTTTACGTTTGAAATCTATAATTCAAAGTAAATATGACGCACGAGAAATTAAATGGGATGGAAAAAGAAGGTGCCATAAAAATATTCATTTTTCTTCTATTCCCACTTTACATTTTTCCACAAATTTGTATTTGTGTCGACCCTTTTAGTTTTAACTAAAGACCTAATTTGTCCATTCACAATATTATTTTTACACAATTTAGTTTTTGAAAAAAAATTAATTAAATTAATCTTTGACATTTTTATGCAGAAGAAGAATTAGTCACTTTCTTAATTTTTGACTTCTTATAATATAGGGATTAGTTTGTCCTCCTATAAAAGTATTTGGGATTAATTTGGTATTATTTTTTAGAGAAATGATATTTGAACATTTATTTAGTGAAAGATTTTGTGACATTTTCTCGCTTATACTCGCATTATGTTTTACTTTATCTCTCTATTGTTTTGGTTTTCGTATAAATACCTACTTTTTCTTTGTAAATTATGGTTGTCTCTTAAGTTGTCAACCAATTGGTTGTTCAAATAAGACTCCTCTATTTTTTATTAAGGGCTTAATTAAGTATGAAGATGTTGTGAGCAACCAAAATGGGTATTTACTCTTTAATTTTTATCACACTTACATATATAAGTGATTTTGGGCTCAAGTGGTTAAAAAGTTATATCAAAAACAAATTGTTTAAGAGAGTCTCAGTTTCATTCTTAAATAGAACAATTATTGGTCAGACTTTGTTTACCTTCTGATTGAACACCAATTTACAAAGGTACTTTACCCTTGAGAACCTAATGGTTAGCGCAAAAAAAATATGTAAATGATTCTTATAAGACCGAGTTGCGAAGTAGCTCCTTTAATTTATTTATTTTTCATTTTCAGGTTTTTTTGTCCAAATGAATTAAAGATTAGAACATCCGTTATAAATAGATGTGATTGGTTCCTCGTTCACTCACAAATTTTCACAAATTATTACAATTTCTCTCATCTCATTATGTCTCATGTACATCATGTATAATCTTGTATGCACCATTGTTAAATTCCAACATATAAAGAAGCCGTTTGAAATGTATGAGCCCAAACAACTATGAAATTATGAAAATGCCCTCTTCTTCCTATCCCCCCTCCCTCTCCCTCTCCATCTCCTTCTATTTTACCAACACAACCACCACCCACCCACTCCCTCTCCGTCCAACGTCTCTCCTCTCTTTACCATGCTATCCCACTTCAATGTCTCTCCTCTCTTCATAACACCGATCACACTCTCTCAACCCTTTAATCTGCTCTCTCGACTCTTTAATCCTCCCTCCATCGTCTTTGATATGAACTCTCTAATCCACATCGCTCAATTGCCTCCAAAACCATTCAACTCACCAACATCTATTTCACCCTCGAGCTTCTCCAACATTCCGCTAAAGCCACTCAATTCTATTCTGAGATCATCAATCTAAGTAATGAATACGATCTAATCAGAATCGATGTTCTTGATGAAGAGATATCTTAGGTAAAAGAAAGTGGAGATCGGTTGAGAAAAGAAGCAATGAAGGTTATGGGAAGTAGAATGGATGGATTGAAGCAAGCATAAGTTAATAATGGGTTATAGGTTTTCTATAATCTTGGTGAATTGAATGTTTTCTCATCCATATTGATATTGGGTTTCCTACAATCAACCGATGCAAGTTTTCTAGCGGAAGTCGGCACTAGGTTGAAGATTTTCTGGAGAGGGAAGAAGAGGAGGGGATATGGAAGAAAGAAGACAATGGTGTTTTGGTCCTTTCTCATGTGTAGGATTCATTAAGGGCAAAATGGTCATTTTGGGTGAAATTTGATGATTCATCCATGTCCTTTCTCAGTTAGCTTATGCCACATAATCGCCACGTCAGTGACCATGTGTCACTAAAGTAATCAAATGGGGCTAAGACCAAAACTTAAGTTATTAGTAAATTGATGAGTAAAACCGCAAGTGCGCGGTTCTACCGAAGTAGTGAAAAGAGAGTATCATTCCACCAGGGAATTGTTTAACTTAATTAACTTTTAGAAGATGATTAGAAGAAAGTTCAGTTGTAAAGATTGAATTTTTAACGGTTTAAAAGAATAATAGTAAAAAGCGCATTGAGATTATTGGTTCATCATAATAAAAAACCCTTCACAAACAAACCCTAAACCTAAACTTTATATTCGACCTACTTTCTAAAGACAAGTTTCTCTTAAGCGTATCAAAGCTTCTTTCAAAGTCAGTGAGTGTGTTCCTCTAGCAACCACGCCTATTCTCATGGTTGATTGCTATTAGAATCCTTGAAGAACGAAACTTTATATGTCTCAAGGTTTGCTAGACTATTCTCATGTTTCGCAACCCTT
>Ga0315914_1000365_pt1 | contig 53391 bp, 28 predicted proteins | sample MpolenodulesMG_FD_203920 | JGI IMG/M metagenome (GOLD analysis project Ga0315914, IMG submission 203920) | Medicago polymorpha root nodule microbial communities from Los Angeles, California, United States - elongated nodules | ecosystem: Host-associated > Plants > Roots > Nodule | place: USA...
GTCTTGATGTAGAGACAAAGATTGCAGAGATGGTGGTTGCAGAGTTCGTGGCCGTACACTTCGTACATTGTCCTTTGTCAACTCTGGTGAAGTAGCTTCTGACGAGATATGCTTCTGATGACCATTGCTTCTGATGACGTGTCTTCAGGAGCTCTTCTTCAGACCCGTTACTTCAGACGCAGTTCTTCAGGCGCATTCTTCCAGATGCTTCTAAGCTTCAAATAAAATTCCTTTGCTCTTCAACTTGTTCAATCAGAATCTTTATGAATAACACTTTGATTATGGATCCTGTACACTTGAACAAATTGTTTAGCATATCCAATTGATGATTTTTAATACCTTGTTATTGTCAAAACTCAATAGGTGATATTGTGAAACACCCTTTGTTCCAACAAAGCCTTCGTTAACATCTCCCTAAACCTTTAATATTAATGGAGCCAATACTCATTGATTAAACTAAGAAGATTCCCTACGTTCTTTATGAAGACATCCATTCTCCTAGAAAACTACCAACCTAGATACCTAAACCTCATCCTCACTTCTAAAACAATAACCCAGATGTTTGACTTTCCTTAATATTTTCACCGCATCAACATAATTGTGTGACCCACTAAACCACTCGATGACCGACTTCTTGAAGACACCGAATAAAGAGTACTTAGAGAAGGAAAACCCTTCACGTGTATGTTTAATTTAAGACCATGTGTAGACCTAGGTCCCCATCCTTAAGCAAATAACCAATAGAGAAATATCAAGAAGACTTACTTGGATATAAATGATGCGTGTTAGACATACAATGTTGTAGATCCATATGTTAGAGCAACTAAATCACTTGAGAGGAATGACTTGGGAGTGAGAGATGCTAATGCATGGTTCTTCCGACCTTTCTATAAGTGTGTTTCCCTTATTGCATCGAGATGATATCGTTGTAGAAAAGGGAAAGACACTAATAGGGAGAAGAGGATGTGACAATGACATTGAGCATACAATTCCTCGACCCTTAACTGAAACATCGCTATTGTTGAAAAACTTTAGTATCACACGAGTCCATGCGAAGACAATAACTCAAATACCTATATTTTGAACTGTAAAACTACAACTATCAATGCCATATTATGATGTAAAGTTTCCATCCAACTGACCACATTATATCTTTTTAGCATGTTTCACCATTTGCTTCTTCCACAAACATAATGTTCACATAAATCAAGACCCCCTTATTTTATCTACACACAAGAAAACTCTTTTCCTAGCAACCATATCCCTTTTTTTTTTATGCCAAAGCTTAACCTTCTTAATGCTAGATATACTTAACACGACAATTTCACCAAGAACAATTTATCCTCGCAAAACATAGGTTCTATCGCCCTTTTGCCTCTCATGATCACCAATGACCCCCTTGAACTCACCATTTTGAGCATTGTGAGAACACCTTGATTCCTGCATCATTCAAAGAGAAACCAAGTTTCTTTAAATATGATATATTTCTCACATCGCTGAGTTCTCAATCATATGTTTTCTACTCCAGTTACCAAACAAATAATGTTGTTTCTCATGATCACATTTTCACCATTATGGCTTTGGTATGAATGAAAACCATTATTTTATATTCCATATGAAATATTAATCTGAATCTAGAACCCACTTTTCATCAAAGTTCTTATTCGTTGCCATCATCATATCAACAAATCCATATCCATTTGAGACAATGGTCACATCACTTGAATCTCTCCCATTTTCTTTGTTCTTCTTTTTGTAATATTTCTTTCTTTCAACTGAATTCTTTTTGAAAATGGCCCTCCTTCTTGCACATAAATACTTTCTTGATTTGAACTTAGACTTTGATTCCTCCTTTGCTTGAAATCTCTTTTCTTTAATATGCCTCTTGTCATGAGTCTGTCACCATTGTTATCATTCTTGCTTTCAGACCGTTTCTTTAACTTTTTTAACCTTAGATCATATTAAACCTTAGAGAAAATTGTACCAAACTGTTATTATTAACTTATATCAATATCGTTAAAAAAATATAAAAAATAAAACAAAACTGAATATTAATACTAGTTTTAAAAACTAAAATCTAAATCAAATCATTAAACTAAACTAAACCGCAGTGATAAATCATGAACTAAACTGAAGCAATTTAATTCGCAAATTGTTAGTCACATTTCGGGTTCTTTTGTACCAGTTCATCGTTTTTATCGGTTTGGTTCGGTTTAATTCAGTTGGTAGTGTTTTTTAACACCCGTAGCAGCTGTTTGGAAGAAACATGTGGCAGTGAGTCAGCTATAAATAATTTCCAGAACCCCCCAATCTATCAAATTTACCGCAAATCTATTTTTTCCCCTAAAAATCAATCTCTTAACAAAATTCACTTCTAACCAAACAAACAGCACTCTCACAAATTCTCCAACCCTTCTTCCTCTCTCTTTTTCTCACAATCCCACAAAATTTTCCCGAGAAACTTCTCGATAGAAAATCGAAGAAAAAACCATGGAATCAACACCGGTGAATTGGGAAGCTCTAGATACTCTGGTAATCGAATTCGCCAAATTGGAAAACCTAATCGAACATTCATCTTCCGCACCTTCTCCTTCATCTCCTTCCTCTTCCTCTTACCATTCGCGTCTCATCATTCGTCAGATCAGACGCTCCTTAGAAACCGGCGAAATCGACACTGCTGTCAATCTCCTCCGTCTCCATGCTCCTTCCATTCTTAATGATCACCGAATCCTCTTCCGTTTGCATAAACAGGTTCGTCAATTGTAATTATCTCTATTGATTTTCTAGGTTTTGATATTGTGGATGTTGTTAATTTGTTGTTGTTGTTGTTGTTGATGTGAATATGAATTTGAATTTTCGTTGATGTGTAGAAATTTATTGAGCTTCTTCGGAAGGGAACGAGTGAGGGTCGTGATTCTGCTATGGAATGTTTGAGGACATCTCTTGCTCCTTGTGCGCTTGATGCTTATCCGGTATTTGAATCTAGAAAATTTAAATTAATGTTATTGAATTTTTCTTTTGGATTTAATTAGTAGTATACACTATTAGTGTCAAATTATTTTACACGCGCAAATGTTGTGTTGTGTTAGTTTAATTGATATACAAGAGTTTAATTGATATACACTGTTGGGTAAAAAGTTTTACACATACATGATACATCCAATGATGTATTGGCAGTTGGCACATCATTTAATGAGTTAAAAACACATGAATTGTTGTACCTTATTAATTGAGGTGTCAACACATCATTGAATGCATGTGTAAAATTTTGTACACCGGTATTGTATAAATTAAACTCGTCATTTAATGTGGTTGAAAACACATGTGTGGCAATACATCATTGGATGCATGTGTAAAATAACTTTACATAGTTAATGTACTATAGAAATTAAACTCATTTTTGTTTTTTTGTTTAATGATTGGTTTTGACGGTTATCTTTATATTTAAGGAAGCATATGAGGAGTTCAAGCATGTTTTGCTCGCATTTATATATGACAAGGAAGATAAAACCTCTCCTGTGGCAAATGAGGTAGGTTTTAGTTCTACTTTTACTGTGTCTGTTTGACTCGTCTGAGACTTTGGTCTGCTGATTTTGTAGATGATACTACGCCCTTTGTCTTTAAATATAGAACCCATTGAGTAAATATCGAGAATTGAAAATGTAGGTTGTGGTATTAAATTTATTGACAATTGATATTGTTTGACAAGTTTACCTGTTACGAGAGAAAATTAGTCAATGTTTTAAGGATTGCAGAAAAGTATCCAACACAATTAGAGGTATATTGGTAAAGAAATAATGGGACCCAAAAAAAACTCAAGAGGGTCTAGTATTTAGGGACAGTGGTAATAGTATATTGAGAAGATGGTGTTGAATGAGCCTTTATGTGTAAAATATTTAGTATATCAATCTGTATATTTTACTCACGTTAATTCAAGTGTTGCGTGTTTAATGCTTTTATTTGTGGTATTTGACTGTTGATTGATGATGTCTTTCTAAGTGTCATTTATTAGGAAAATCAATGTTTTGATATGATGTCTTTCTAAGCGCCATTTATTATGAAAAATCAATGTTTTGATAGTTCAAGATAACATTAATTACTAGTTTGTTGATCTAACGCTTACCTTAACATAATTAGTTAATAATTGTATATACTGTAGGAATATCTTCATATTGTATTATTATCTTAAACGGTGTTTAAAAAATGCAGGTAGTATCTTCAATTATACATCACTATTAAGGCAATATATATGGTTATAATTTGATAATTCTGTTGGTTAAGAAACTTAGTTGGTCAGGTAGGAATAGGTAGAAGATATAAATAAGGAGAGAGAGTGACTCATCATGGTGGGTTCTACTCAAACAGTTCCAGCAATAAGTTTGGCTTTGTCTTCAAGATTTTGGTTGTTTGGGGAGCAAGGATATAGAAATGTGGAAGGGGTTGAAGATGAGAGCCGAGAACCAATGAATCAAAGGGTAGAAACGGATAAATAAGTTTGGGACATCTAGGAATCTTGGAAGGGGTTGAAGGGGAACCAAAAATGGAAAGGAAAAGACTCCGGTGTGAAGATGATGATCCATATCAGAAATGATGCACGAGGAAAATCTGAAGAACTAATGACAAGGAACAAACAAGAGCGAGATAGAGTATTGGTAGGGGTTTTTTAGTGCACAATTGAGATAATGTGAAGGTTGAGGTCTAGGGAGAAACCTGATACTGTGGTTGCAACAATAATAGAACATATAAGAGACAAACATAGAAGAGAGAACATGATAGAGAATTTGGGTCTCGTAGGCTGAGTCTCAAGGAGAAGAGAAGATGGAAAGACAGGAAGACTCACAGCAAACTTGGCGAGGTGGGTATTGTGCAGGCCGTTTGGCGTCATCCAAACTTCTAGCCTAAGCTGATTCATAATGTCAAACAGTGATGGAGCTATTTGCCTTGACATATGACAGTCAAGCTTCCTACACCAGAATTGCCAGGTAGGGTTTGGCAACAATCCTTGGGCAGGTAAAAGCGAGTTATTGGGTTCAAACAACACAATGAGTTTGGTATAGGTTTATGTGGGCATTCTGGAGTCTGTGTAATGCAAAACCATGGACACCCAGTGGGCATTTCCAGTCTGTGTAATGTACCCATGGACATTGATACCCGACCAAAATTGTTGATAGAGCACTCAAAAGATGGCCCAATGCAGGAAGTCAGGCTCAACTTTTTGCATAAAAAATTGACTGAAGAATAAAATTCCCCAAAAATTTGGTCAGCCCTAAAAAACGAATACGGTCCAATCTCCTATACCCATACCAATACCGACCGACCACCTGCCCAACACATTTCCTGACCAACTTGATGGCCCAAATAAACATAAATAAGCTTCATTATAGTCTCCACCGCCCAAGGGTCCAGATTTATTATACACGGATGGTTAGGATTAACTCAACTTCTGTGAGTTAAGTGTGTCTTAACAAAGTATTGTATTTGGATGGACATAGTTAAAGTTCAGGCATTAATAGAGATAACTTGAGTAGAACGTACAGGCAGAAGGCTAAGTTTAATGTGACTTAGACCTTCCTAGTCTGGAAAGATTTTAAAATTTCAGTCACAAAAATTGTAACCCTGGATGAGGAAGGTTATAGTAGATGATAATAATCTAACCATTTCTATCAGTAAACCTAATTCTATTTTGACTTCATTTTCTAGTGTTAGTACTTTTGATGTTTATTAAATATCATTTTGATAATAGCAAATGTGATGAAGGCAAGTAAAAAAATCAAAGCTAGAAACATGCAAAATATGCTGAGCTCGAATTCCCTATTTTGAACAGGTCAAGTCCAAGTTTTGAATTTAACTCAGACTAAATAAATGTGCCAAGCTTGAAAAGTGTCTTTTATTTTTCATAAGTCAAGCTTGGTCTTGAAGGACTCGACTTAATTTAGTTTGTTTTCACCCTTACACTATGCTCCCTTATTTTTTCAAAAAGTTAACTATTGCCCCCTACTTTTATGTACTCTTTCTGTACAATTTCACTTTGTAAGTAACAGTAAGATTGAAATGTATAATTTTTCAAAGAGATGGGCCTCGTATATAATTACAATTAATCTTACAGGATATCAATGTAATTACCTTTAACTTTTAGAACCTTTACTTTTAGTCACAGCGAATTATGTGCACTTTCCCAGACATTGTGGTCCGGGTAGGATTAGGAATGTGTTGCGACTTTAGCTAGTACATAAACTCGCCATTGTAGGTGTCAGAGATGCATCTTCACCTGACAGCATCTTGCCAACCAGTTTCTATTTTTAATGACATGCCCCCTCAGAGTTATGTTGTTTGTGCATATTTGCCACCTATTAACATGTTTACCATTAGGAAAGAGGTACATTGTTGAGTCATTTGCAAGTTTATGACTGAGTGCAAAGTTGTAGGGGGGAGGGTTGGTACTTCAGTAGAAACTTATTCTTTCTCTGGTATAAAAAAAAATACAGAAGACAGAACATGCAATTTCCTGTCAACTATTCATCTTTTAATGTTTTCACTTTTCAGATCAACTGATTAAAAACTTTAATTCATAATGATGTTGAAAATTGCATCTACCTTCTTTTTGAAAAGGTTAGAGTTGTGTTTGATCTTATACTTCAGGTTTCAAGAATGAGTTTTTAATCTCACCATCAATTCACCATGGTTTATCTTGCAGTGGTCTGAAAGGAGGCGGCTTGACTTAGCTGGATTTATGTCTTCTATGTTAAGAGCTCATTTAAATGCATATGATCCAGTCTTTTCGATGGCTCTGAGATATTTGATAAGGTAATCCATCAACTTCATCTCATTTCGTTTTTATTAACTGGGAAAATACAATTATACTGGAAGTTTTTTTGTCAAATTTTACAATGTTTTTCTTTTGGACTTCCTGCCTTTTTTATAGCATACACAGGGCATATTGTTTACGTCAAGGTATCACATCGCCCATATCCGATCTGACTGAAAGACTGCTCCTGGAAGAACGTGACCCACCTGCAACACCGCAGGACATATTATATGAAGTACCACCATTTGATGAGGTGAGATATCTATGTTGTATAATTCTTAAGTTTCACTACGGACAAAATAGTATTGATTTTCAGGGATAATATGAATTATATCTATGTTGTATGTTTCACCATTTGAACAGTATCAGTAAATGAATTTTCAAGGTTAATATTGGACAGGATTTGGTTAGGACGCTCAAAACATTTAGACGGCCATGATCTATTCCTCTGAACCTCTCTTCTCTGTTATTTTTTACCCTGTTTTCTCTTGTTTTCCATTCCTGTGAGAGTTATTAGGTTAGTTAGGCTGACAGTTAGAAGAAACAAACAGTGCCTGTTGTGTTGCCTTTAAATAAGTGGAGAGTGAAACTTATATAGTCATTTGTGAGAGAAGGGGGGACTTACGGTAGGTTGGAAGGTTACAGACTCACTGAGATCTGCATTCTATTCATTAATCAGTTGAATTTTCAATAAATCTTCTTATAAAATATCAACTACTGTCAATTGGTATTAGAGCCCTCTCATCCATAGCGCATTACTTGCTGGGCATGATAATAGACCCATGAGTTGAATTGGTGGAGAGAGACTTGTTGGGATTGAGGCAACTGTAGAAAAAGGCAGCAGAGCAATAGTAGTGGATGGATTTTGGTGTTATGGAAATTTTACGCCAAAGGAACAAAATTCTCAGGAACTTGATGCCCCGAGACGAATAAAGAACAGTGGTAAACATAGTTCTTTGGCAAATAATAAGTGTCTAGAAGGTAGGACAAAATAGGGGGAACACGTTCCCAGATACCTATATATATGGACATGAAAACATGTTCCTGTTTCCACACTCTGGTTCTCAACGACAAAATAGGGACTGAGATAGGCGAAAAAAGAAAATTTGACATGTTGCCTATATATGGGGTGATGTGAAGATATCTAGGGGCATTTAGAAGAGCTTATTAGGCTTACATTGTGATGTATGAGTGTTTGGAAGAGCTTATGAACATAGTTTATGTTATGTTCATAAACTGTTTTCAGCTTATTTTCATAATCTACTCCAAATAGCTTATTGATGAGGTTGTTTTCAGTTTATGGAGAGTTTATTCTTATTTTCTCTGCTATTGTCGTAGAAACACTTTATTCATAAGCTCTTATACAGTAAACATTTGGCTAACTGAATAAGTACTTATCCAATTCGCCCCAAGGCATTTGTGATTGAATTGGGAGACTTGGGGACAGGCATTACTTGATTTTTCCCTCTACCCTATCTACCGCACGATCAGGTTGTAACAATGCAAACCCACAATGTGCTGATCATACACCTTTTAGAGACGCACATGCGTAACACTCGCATGTTCCTGGTTGTTTGCTGCTGTTTTTTTTTCCTCTGTTCTACATCGTAGTTATGGGAGGGTATCTATCAGAAGTTGCATGTAATTAATAGTGAATGTGAATGTCATCATCTTATGAAAACATTTATGAATACATTTCCACGTTGTTATAATGATGCATCTGGCACCTATTTTTCATGTGTTCATACATGTATCATTCTTAAGCTCAAGCTATATGTTCGACTCTTAAATACAGGTGGACATACAAGCTCTTGCACATGCTGTAGAGCTTACCAGACAAGGGGCAATAGACAGCTTGAGATTCGCCAAGGGTGATCTATTCCTGGCATTTCAGGTTACATATAATCCTAATAATTCACCTGTTTTTGGCTCCATTTTAAATATTACCCTTTAACTGTTTCTTTTACTTCTGAGTTACTTCTAGTTTTTTGTTTGTTTAATATATAATTTGGCAAATTTTAGAAGGCTTTTCTTTTTGTGTTGATAAAAAAACTAAAATCTAAAATGTCAGTTTCTAGCATTGCATCTTCTGATTCTGCTTTATAGTCAAATCCTCCCAAACAATCCATTGTACTGTTGTTGACTTTCTATCGTCGCTGATTCTAGAAAATTTAGATTAAAAAAATTAGTATTCGGATCTAAGGATCAATACTCCGAGCTACTCCCTCCGGAATGAAATGTAAGAAAAATGAACTCATTTTCTTGAATGAAATATATTTCAAATCCTAACAACTTCCCTCCTATTTAATGACAGTTTCCGTATCTCTAAAATACTTCTCATTTAATTTGACTTTTATACTTCCAATGACCAAAATTCATTAGTCATATAGGACATTTAGGCAATAGACTGAAATTTTTATTAAAGGACATTTAGGCAATAGACTTCAATTTTTATTAAGATTGTATACATTTAATGTGATCAACCATTTTTCTTAATATGCGAAATCTGATCAATTTTTTGCTCGTTATTCATTCCATAGGGGAGTAAGAAACAAAATTCCCTTAATTTGTTTTTCTATTTTCTATCCTAAGAAATAATCTCCTCAACATGTCAGCAGTAAGGGATAAGGTTTTCAAACATAAAGGGATGATAAAGAAAAACATGTGTTGGTTAGTGCAAGATAGGACCGAGTGATTTTTGGCTGATTGATGAATTTGTTAATTTTTGTTTATATATTCCTTCACATCTTCATTATTGTGTCCTTTTTGTTGCAGAATGAATTATGTCGGATGAGACTGGATGTCCCATTCCTTGATCAACTTGTTCGTGAGTATTGCGTGTACAGAGGAATTGTCAACTCTGGTATATAATCTTCTCTGTTGAACTTAGATCTACTTTTGTTAGTGAGATATGTGTAGAAATAATTCCATGCTACTATCTTCCAGTAATTCGGATTTTTTTGATCATTAATCTTGCATTGGATATCATGTCTTACTCAAATTTTGAATTAATGTTGAGTTTGTCATTTCTCGTTTTTTTACAGTAGTGTAATATTTCAATTAAATATTTTTTCATTTCTTAATCTGATTACATCTCAATTTATGTGAACTTAGCATCTGGGAAGCAGCATATGCCAGAACCTGTAAAATCCAACCAACAAGACCCTGGCTGTTGCTCATCAAGGGATTGTTCTATCGAGCTAGATTGTAATGCCGGTAAGCAATCTGATGGTGAAACTTCCGTTACCAATGCTCATATGGATGGTTCTCCTGAAAATAACGCTGATGTGACGAGCATGCAAGGAATAGATTTTGAAGTACGATGTCCTTCAGAGCTTGCAAGTATTCATGAAGACTGTAGCACCAGTGGATCACAGCACCTTGAAGATCCAAGTGTTTTGCATCGAAGTAGATTGCCTGGAAGTGGAGAAAGGGCAACGCGTAAAAGATGGAGAGGACGATATGAAGATGATAGTTACATGGCTAATGCTTCTTTGGAGGAGCACAACAAGCAAGAACGTAGCATTAGTACCACCGTTTCTACTTTAACAAAAGAAAAACAGGTACCTGTTTGATAATTTTGATATTTTTCTTTCTAGGAGATCAATCGTGACAGAATATTATTTGCAGGGCTCTGAAAAGCTTTCTGTACTTGATGTCAGTAATGTGGAGGATAAATACGAGATTCTGTTGGGTATGAAGGAGTTAGCTAGCAAAGGAATGGCTGCTGAAGCAGTTGAAGAAGTCAATACTATTTATCCAAACTTTTTTGGCCAGAATTCTGTTTTGCTCTTCCAACTCAAGCAGGTGAGTGGCTTCTATTTGCTGTCAATAGCGTTTTCTTTATCAGTTTTATATGAGAGGGCTTGGGGCTGTTGCTAGGCTCTGCATAAGATAATCATTAATGTTATTTTGATGTGGGATTTCTGGCTGCAGGTTGAATTCCTGAAGTTGGTCAGTTCTGGTGATTATAATGCTGCTTTAAAGGTTGCTTGCTCTCATTTGGGTCCTTTAGCTTCTAGTGATCCTGCTTTATTAAAGCCGTTGAAGGAAACTCTTGTGGCTTTACTACGACCAAATGAAGATGCTCTCGGAAATGCATTACCTCTACATGCTCTAGCTGCTTCTCTCCAGGTATTGTGTTTTGCTAATCAAGCAAGGCAACTATTTCCACTGTAATACATCTCTCTGTTTCATGTTGATAGGATTTCTCTTTCATGGTGTTTTCCTAAGGAAAATTCATGATAGAATTGTAGACAAGTCTGGTTTTTCATTCCAACATTATATTTGAGGAGTACTGTGTTAGACCCCTCATTACAGAGTACTATAGGAGGAGAGGCCGAGAAGGCCAAAACTGACTTTGTTCAGTTTTGTGGCGGTTATGTTTTTTTTTATTACCAAAGTATGTTTGTCAATTGTGTGGTTCTTAGTAAGAATAAATAAATAGGTTAAGGGCAAGGCATAATTGGTTATAAAGGAGTTATTGAGTGGTTACTTGGGTGGGAGAGAACCAAACTATCTAAACTTTGTAGAAAACGTAACTTGCAATTCCTGTTTACTGTTTAACATTTTAATTCTGCAGCAGTGTGTATGTATGTATTTCATCTCTGATTTAGAGCAATTATCCAGGGATTTATAAATGAAAGTCATTAGTTTTTCAATATATTATTTGGAGCTGTCAAATGGGCTGGTTTGACAAAGATGATGAAATGTAGTGCTCGAGTCTTAAAATTTCGGCCCGAATTTTTCCAGGGAAAAATCCTGTTATGCATATGGGCTAGCCCACATGGGCCACATGTAGCCCGCATGACTTAAAAACTCAACTCTATTTTTGTTTTTTAAAAAATAATACAGCAAAGCACCCGTTGTAAACTGCCACCGGAAACTCAGTTTTTGCCTTAATGACTAGCCTTGTTTTGTGTAATAGAGTAAAAATTAAGCTAAATATGTAGAGGCAAATTCAACAATGTACACAAAGAAAAGTAAAAAATGTGATTTGGCCAATTGCTCAATGAAATAAATAGGTTGAAATTTTATTAAAATTTGTTCGCTAGGTGTCTCATTTTATATTTTTTTTCAAAAAAATCTTCACAAATAATATTGTGGGAATATTTTTAGCTTTTCCTAAGGGGCTGGTCCGTTTAGCCTGTATAGGGCCGGCTCAGGTAGATATTTTAGAGCCCATATTTTAACAGGGCTTTTTGGCCCGGCCCATGAAACCTGAAGCCTGTTAGGGCCGGTTCTAATGGCCCGGGTAACCCGTTTTGACAGTTCTCTGGTACCAATTTCTATCATACTAATAGAAAAGAAGGTATACTGGCAAGGGATTACATATAGTTTAGATTGTGAATGATCTATATGTGTTTAAGCTATCACAAGCACTAACCAATTTAGTGTCAATAGCTTAGCAATGCTAAATAACATTGACTTTGAAGGAACAGTAAATTGTCTGGTGCCAATAGTATTTGTAGCATGCCCTTACCATATGTCTTTGGTGTGTGATATTTCATTTCCTGATGGTGTGCCATTTATGCCGTGTTCTGTACCTGAAAGCTTTCCGGTCAAGGACTTTATTCTATTGTTTTCCAGATACTAATATTTCAATAAAATATGAATGTTATTTAAAAATATAAATCCTCCTTTAAAAAAAAAATATAAATCCTTATTTCATTTTAAATAGGTTGCTGTTGGCCGGAGGCTTGGTATTGAAGAACCTCAACTCATGAAAATAATGCGAGCTACACTTTATAGTCATAATGAGTGGTTTAAACTTCAAATGTGCAAAGATCGTTTTGATGGTCTTATGAAGATCGATTCCTTGAAGGAAGCTAGTACTCCAGTATATACCTCCAAGTCATATGGTGATAGCTGCACAAATGGATGTTCTCAGGTTACAGTATCTTCAGGCACCAAAATGTCGGAGGATGGTAGCAGTCCAACCCAAGAATCTTCCAGGGATGTCATCTGTGATGAAAATGCAATACTGAAAGTAATGGTAGGTTATGGATTCTTTCTGTTAACCATGTCTCCCCTTTTCCTTGCAAAAATTGAATATTTAAGTTCCATGTCATAATGCTCTTGAGCTTTTGGCTGGTTTCGATATCTTCCTATCATGTTTTTCTTTGCAATATTAAATAAAACTTCACGTTATATATTTGTAGGAAATATGTTCTTGATTTTACTTGCATTGTTTCTGTATGTAAATCTGATATTGAGGACGCTATACCTTTACAACGTGAAAATAGTTTAGAAACAATGAAAGCTCTAATATTCCTTGATTCTGCCCTTTCCTCAATGGGTTTTACATTGATTTTATTTACTTCTGTTGGTCTTCTGTCTCATTTAATTTCTGTTTGTTTAATCCCATTCGAAGCTACACTATCAACTACCTTTTCTTATTTAATCAGGGGAAGAAAAACATATTTCATGAACTCTATCTTGCATGTGAAACCCCCCATGTCTTGTGTATTTATAAACCCTTTATTAGTTAACATGAGAGGCTACTCTGTTGACATTTAATTATTTTCCCCTGGTTATGTAACTATGACATAGTGATTTCTCCGTTGTTTTTCTTTTTTGGGGTAAGCAAATAAGCGATTTCTCTCATATGGCTAAACCAAAGTAACATCACTGTTTTAGTTTCATTACTTTCTTTTTTAGGCAAAATATTATTAGTTAATTTGATAGGGGAGAAGGTATTTTTTAGGAGTAGGGATCAAATCATGGACCTCCTTAATATTCCTTCAGCTTCTCAATCCATACCACTGAGCTACACCTTTGAGACTAGTTTCATTAGATATACTGATATTCTTAATTTAAGCAGTATTTTGGCTTTGAAGTCCATTCACCCTCCCCATTTATTCTTGAGATCGTACTGCTGCCTTTCTTTTCACTAGCAGTAGACTTCGGTTCAATCAAATAATATTTGCTTACAGGGTTTCGTTTCATGTTATGCAGGAGTTTTTGGCTTTGCCTAGGGCTGATGCTATCCATCTGCTTGCCCAATACAATGGAAACGCGGAAACCGTAATTCAGCAGATATTTGCGTAGGATGGAGCACGAGTTTATAAAAATTTGCAGACAAGTTTAATCATTTTTTCAATATTATATTTATTCAAATTTGTGAAATTTTTTATAGCACGTGTAAATGTAGCTGCAAAAGAGGAAGTCGTTGTGTAAGGTTTGAAATCTGAATTTGACACAAACTTATTCTCTGTACAGAATCTTTTGATTTATATTCTCAGTTTTAGTATGAGAAAGTTGTAAGTATTACAATAATAATCGGTGTGTTCAAATGTTTCATAAGAAGATCAATGATGCTTGGATATGATTTTCAACAGAGATACTTATTTGGGAATCGAGCATAATTCTGTTTATGTGCTTGAATTGTCCATGCCCCAAGAAATCTAGATTTACTTGAGTTCATGAAAAAAAAAAGTGTCAATTGTAAGTGCTTCCTTCGGTGCTAATAAGCACGTGCATACTCATATATAGGAAGCTCATTGTAGCCCCATATAATGATAAAAACTTACCAAAGCATTACCAATGTTTTGCAATATTTGATCCTTTCATTTGAGATAATATTCAATCCTTTCGTTTGAGATATAGTAAGGATCCTTCTTTTTGAAGCAGTGTGCTTCGCATAGCTTGGCACCGACTGGTGTTAAGCTTCACAATCATTATTCATAATCAAAATTATACCCAATAAATGTTCTCGCCAAATGTTCTCTCTAGCTTTAGAACTTTTACTTGTAGAAATCAATAGTTTCTACAATGTTTATCAAGAGAAACTCTTTATGTTGAAAGATAAATGCATTTCAAGCTTCTAAATAACCCAAACACAAATCATCTAAATCACATACAATACTTCGGGGTGCACTCTTCGAGAGAAACATAACCCAGTGAAAGATTGAATATGTTCCAGCATACTATTTGACAATGACTAATAACATACAACCAAGTCTAAACTAAGCTCCAAATATTACTGAAAATTTCACACCCTACAAATAAATGTTGAGAAGATTCAAGTAACCTACAACCACAGACACAATGTAACCCTGAAGAGGTTTGTCCACGACTCAAACTTATCTTCAGTTAGAAATCTCTTTCACAATAACTTTTAAACAGAGAGAAATCCTCAACAAAATAAATTTGTTCCACACAAATATTTTTATTATTTGACAAACTATAAAAGTCTACTAAACTTATCCTTTAAACCCCACCTCTCCCTCCCCCTAAAAACCCACTCACGATCGACTAAAAGGAAAGTCATCTGGTCAATTTGAAGCTTATCTCCAAACCTTGAGTTTCACTCAACCACAGTGAATCTTTACCTAAACCCTCAACTACACCATCATTAACCAACCCATGTTTTTTTTTGCTACAATATTATCTCCGCTATCAATCTCCAACACCATTTTCTAAGCAATCAATAGTTAAAATTTCAGTTTTATTGGCCGGGTGGATGGAGCCTAGAGGGGATGAACTACTTTAAATGTTTTAGTGGATTTGGTTGTTTTTTTTTAAAGAAAGATAAGCTACACAGATCTAATGCATATGGTCGATAAAAATCGCGGGTATTAAAGAAAAGTGTTTGAAGTAATAAATTTATCATAAATGTAAGTTACTATTAGCAAATGATCCTTTGTTTATAGAGATATTTAATTTTAACTTTTCATATTTCAATTTAGGCCAAATACCTCCTCGGGTCCTTTAAGTTTCATGTTTGTTTCAGATAGATCCTTTAAGTTTCTAAGGTTTCAGATAAGTCATTTAAGTTTCGAGTTTGTTTCGGATAGGTCTTTAAGTTTATAAGGTTTCAGATAGGTCATTTAAGTTTCGAGTTTGTTTCAGATATGTCCTTTCTATCAACCTCCGTTAAGCTAAAGTTAAAGGACCTATTTGAAACAAACTCAAAATTTAAAGGACCTATCTGAAACTTAGAAACTTAAAGGACTTATGTGAAACAAACGTAAAACTTAAAAGCCTGGTATTTGGCCTTCAATTTAAATGTATATTGATACTAATGAGTCTTTGTAATCTCACCTTCATCTTTCTCCTCAAGCATGCTCCGTTACCAAATCTCTCAACCAAGCAAAACAGCTTCACCAACGCTTCACACTTCTCTACGCTTCCAACCCAAACCCTTTCTTCCCCATCAAACTCATCCAAATCTACGCCGACTGCGACGACATCCGTTCCGCCACCAACCTCCTCCGCCACCTCCCCCATCCCAACATCTTCGCCTTCACATCCATCCTCTCCTTCCACTCTCGTCATTCCCTCCACTCCCAATCTATTCAAACCTACGCTGAGCTTAGAAGAATTAAAACCCTTGCCCCAGATGGTTACGTGTTCCCCAAGGTACTCAAAGCGTGCGCGCAATTAAAATATTTTCATGTGGGTATTGTTGTGCATAAAGACGTTGTTGTTTTTGGGTGGGAGCCCAGTTTGATAGTTTGTAATTCTTTGTTGGATATGTATGCTAAATGTGGTGATGTTGGGTCTGCGGGGAAGGTGTTTGATGAAATGTCTCAGAGAGATGTTTTTTCGTGGAATTCGATGATGGCGTGTTATGTGTGTAATGGGTTTTATGAGAAGGGTTTGGGGATGTTGGATTGTTTGGGAATGTTTGAGCCTGATGTCGTTACGTGGAATACTGTTATGGATGCTTATTGTAGGATGGGTGAAGTTGATGAGGCTTTAAAGGTTTTTCGACAAATTAAGGATCCTAATGTAATTTCTTGGACGATATTGATCTCGGGTTATACCAGTGTTGGGAAGCATGTTGTTGCTTTGGAATTATTTAGAGAAATGGTGACTGTTGGGATGATTCTCCCTGATGTTGGTGAGCTTTCTGGTATCCTTGTTTCGTGCAGTTTTTTAGGGGATTTGAGAAATGGGAGGGAAATTCAGAAACCTGCTTTGGAATCAGAAACCTGCTTTGTTATAATGCGTTTTACAATTCTGCTGGTCCTGCCTTGTTGACATTGTATGCTCGGTGTAGTAGACTTCATGATGCTGAAAAAGTGTTTCGTATGATGGATAAATCTGATGTTGTTACGTGGAATGCGATGATTTTGGGTTACATTGACATGGGGTTGGGACATTTGGCTTTGGAACGTTTTAGAGAAATGCAAGGAAAAGGTGTGAGGATTGACAACACAAGTGTATCTACTATATTGCCTGTTTGTGATTTGAGATGTGGAAAACAGATACATGCGTATATTAGGAAAAGCAATTGTACGGTTGGAGTTTATAATGCACTGATTCATATGTACTCGATCGGTGGATGCATTGAATATGCATATTCTGTGTTTTCTACTATGGTTAAGGAAGATTTAGTTTCGTGGAACACTATTATTGGAGGGTTTGGAATGCACGGACTTGGCCAAACTGCTATGAAGCTTTTGCAGGAAATGACTGATTCGGGAATCAGCCCTGATTCAGTGACATTTTCTTCAGCACTTTCGGCTTGCAGTCATTCAGGACTTGTGGATGAAGGAATTGAGCTTTTCTACAGAATGATAAAAGATTTTGGCTTGACCCCAGTAAAGGAACATTTTTCTTGTGTTATTGACATGCTGGGTCGTGCTGGTAGGCTTGAAGATGCTTTTCATTTCATTAACGAAATGCCCCTAAAACCTGATAAATATATTTGGGGAGCTTTACTTGCAGCATGTCAAAAGCACGAAAATGTTAATGTTGGTAATCTGGCTGCAGAAAAATTAATAGATTTAGAACCTCATGAAGCGAGTCATTAAGTGACACTGTCAAATATGTATTCAAGAGCAGGAAAATGGAATGAATGCTGCAAGAATAAGGACGATGATGGAAGCCTGACGATTGTTGAAGCCATCGGGGCACAGTTGGGTTGGTACTGGAAGTTACCTAGAGACAAAGACAACATAGTGAAGTCAATATTTTGACCATACTTTCGAAGTTCAATGCATTAACTTGCATTGTCAATTTTGCATCAAGATTTAGATGCTGCAATTGTACTTGAATTGCCTTGGGGTGCAATGGGACAATGTTCATCTCTTAATATTTTCATGTTGATAGGAGTTTCTCACTCATGGTGCTTTTCTTGAAATGTCAAGGTAAAATTGTAGGGAGGTCTGATTCTTTATTCTCACATTATGTTCTCATTTTCTCTCTATATTGTTTTGGTTTTTGTGTTGAGACCTACATTTCTTTGATATTTTGTTTGTCCCACAAATTGTCCCATAAAATAGTTGTTCAAATAACATTCTTTTTTCAAAAGGGTTCTATCATATGTCCAGCATTTAGAAATATTTTGCTGCAAAATAATTATAGAAAGAAAAAAAAATTCCAACGTCATTGAGTCTGATCTCTTTCAAAATCAAAATTCCCCAACTAGTCATGACAAAGTAACAAAAAAAACAAAAACTAGTCATGACAAAAGAAGTGACAACAAAAGAAACACATTAGATGAGTATTGCATTGATTTATGAATAAATACATCATATGATAGAGTTAGTCAAAGAATGGCTACAATCTAAATTACAATAGAAACTTATTACTACAACTAATTACAATATGAATTTATTAGGTCATCTATTTACAATCTGAATTTGAAACGGCTGATGATCGTGGTAATCTATTAAAATTAATCAAAACAAACATATAATCTATATGTATAGAATGAGGATTAAAGGTAACTCAACTCACAATGAGAACGAAATGGACAAAAATAGTGGCGAGACGAATACGTGAGTCAAAAACAAAACGGTGAGCAGAAAAGAATATTGAACAGAACACCACAGGTTTGCAGAAAACGACGCTAAGACGAAAGCGACGACGAGCAAGGATGAGAGCGATGATGAATGAAACGATACCCAATACAACGAGCAAGGATGGGTATGAAAACAAGAATTTAGCTGTTTCCAATACTTCCGTGTAGGAAAAGCATCGATGATGAAAAAAACGAGAACAAGTTACAACAACAATGAGAAGAGAAACTGAAAAGGTGTGTATGCAGTTTATAATTAGAATGAAAGGAATGAGAAGAGGCGTGACGGCGTTTCTATTTTTCATTTGACAACAATTTAACGTTTCTAACGGGAGGGGATGTTTGTGTAATGTGACAAAATATAGGGACGTCTTTGTCATTTAGAGAAACCTCAGGGGATGTAAATGTATTTTTCTCAAATATTATTTATAAAGTTTGTCAACGAAATAAAATTATTTTTTGATTTTTTTACTGCTAATGCTAATAATAGTGATTGAATGACTTTTAAGATTTGTTTTAGCAGAATGCATAAAAAACCACAAAATGATATTTTCTTTTTATGAAATGATTCTTTTTTAAAGTAGAAATGTTTACAAATAACTCTATAATTCATCCATACAAATCATTATTAATTTTAAGAAAACAACTACTCCCTCCGTCTCATAATATTTGACACAGTTGATCTTATTACCCATGTCAATGCATAATTTTGAGTTTAAATATCTTGAATAATATATTATAAAAAATTATGAAAATTTGATATTTTGAAAATACTGATCGAGACAAATCTAACGACATCTTATATGATATTATTTATCTTTATATATTAGTAGAAAATTATGGTCAAAATAAGTTAAGTCAAAATTACATATTTTTAAATGGGTTATCTATTGCGGGACGGAAGGAGTAATATTTTAATTTGTCAATTCAACTTACTATAAAGTACTAGTATTAAATGAAAGTTAACCCTATTACGCATGTCAATGCATAATACATGACCCTATAAAGAAGACCTTTTTCAAATATCAAATTAAACGAAAGTTAACATGAAAACAAAAGTTGATGAAGTTACTAGGATCTTGCAAATGCAAACAAGTGCCTCCAAACACTTTGTAAGGATTTGAAATCAAAAAATTATTTCTTAAAAATATCAAATATTTTAATTTTGAATGTATTGAATACACAAATTCATTTTTGGTCTTTAACAAATACTCTAGGACACTTATTAACATTTTAAAAAAATTAAACTAAAGTTAACATGAAAACAAAAGTTGACTAAGAAAAACATAAAAACAAAAGACAAAGTAAAAGAATTAATCCACACAAGTTGATGAATTTTTTTATCTCTTGGCGTCAGACGAGCGTGATCTTCTCTCCTTTGAGCAATGAGAGCGGGACTGCCTACCGTTTAAGTTACGTTACAACATCATCATCAGCTCCCATAATTACATATTCATTTTCTTTATGTTAATTCTTCTTTACTCCCTCCTTCCCTTAATACTTGAAAAAGTTGATCTTATTATGCATATCAATGCATAATTTTGAGTTTAAATATCTTGAATAATATATTGGAAAAAATTATGAAAATTTGATATTTTGAAAATACTCATCGAGACAAATCTAACGACATCTTATATGATATTATTTATCTTTATATATTAGTAGAAAAATATTATGATCAAAATAAGTTAGGTTAAAATTACACATTTTCAAATAGGTCATCTATTGCGGGACTGAGGGAGTAAATCAAAGGAATTTTACATTATTACATTGGAGCCTCACATTAACTGTTTTTCCAAAACCAGAGGGATTTGAATTAAATTAAATTAACAATAATGACTCATTACACCTTTATTAATATTAATTCCACCCGCGATAAAAATATGTTGAAAATGATATAAAAGTATCAAATGCGTTTGAATATATTTTGTTTGGCAATCATCAATTTTTTTTTTAAACCATATTTATAAAAGTTTTTCCATATGCACCTGTCAAAGAAGGATCAAACTTTGAATTAGATAGTAAATATCTTTTAATTTGATAAAAAAAAATGACAAATAATTATTGAAACCCATGCATATAAGTAGAGGAGATCGGAGTTTGAATCCCAATTATAAATCACAACATTCAACGTAATAATTTTGACATTTTTATAAAATGAACTAAAACTTATGGAGAAAGAGTCCAAATATCTAAAACAGTGTGTCACACTATATTAGTTGGGAATCATCAATTTATTATTCATTAACTTTGCATAATTAATTTTTTATTTAATATTAAACTATCAAAACTTTAATCATCATATACCAAACTCCAAAGTAACCTTTTCCTTTTCTTATATAAAAAACTACTAAAGGGACCTTACTCATCTAGGATTTATTCAAAATCAAAACAATTTTTGTAAATAATTATATTATAAAAATCAATAATATTGTTTCTAGTTTCTACTACTTTCTTTCTTTCTGTTCAACAAGTGGAAACCAAGAGAAGCAGAGAACCGTACTTTTCTTCTGTTTAGCTTCTTCAAAACACAAACAAGATCCAAACCTCATTCACTTCACTCTCTTTGTTTTTGTCAAAAACAACAATGGTAGTACAAGACATGTTTTATTTCAACAAGGTAGTAACATAGTACTTACTCCTTTGTTTTTGTTTTTGTGTGTGTTTGTGTGGTCCTTCATTACTCACTTCATCAAAATCTTTGTCCTTTATTCCATGTTAATAAAAATGTGTTTTTTTTTACATTCTGTTTATGTTTTTGTTCCATTTTGAAATGTTTCAAACGCAGTGAAAGAAAGAAAAAAAAGATGATTTTTTTTTTTTGAGCTACCTCTGCATGTTTCGATCTGGGTCATTATTGTTCATTTATGTAACATTTCTTTTAAAGGGTATGTTTAATTTTTCATAAAGTTTCTATCTTTAATCAATTTTCAGCACCAAGTTTATGATCTATGTACTTGGGTTGCAGGACATTCTTGCTATAAAGGCTCAGAAGAAATCACCAATGTTGTTAAGGATGTCACTGTTGATGTTTTCAATGGTCTTTGGTGTTTTTATATGTTATGTTTGTTTGAAACAAACAAGCATTCATGCTAGAACTATTCTTCTTGAGCTTCAACAGATTGAGATGCCTTCTAGAACTAGATTCAACCTTATAGATATTCCTTACCTACATTTCCCAAATCCTGTTTCTTTTAACAGGTAATGTGAAGTTTCAATGAATCATTGTAGTTTTTTGAATTTGATTTGTACATTGTTAATGTTTTTGTTGTTGTTGTTGTTGTTGTTGTTAGGAGTGAGTGTGCTCGAAATCCGGTTCGATTGTTTGCTATATTGACAAATCAAAGATCAGGAAGTGGTTGGTTTGAGACTCTTTTGAATAGCCATATGAATGTAAGCTCACATGGGGAGATATTTTCGGTTCTGGAAAGACGAGTAAATGTATCGACAATTGTGAAGACTTTAGATAAAATTTACAATTTGGATTGGTTCAATAGTGCTTCCAAGAATGAGTGTTCTGCTGCTATTGGCTTGAAGTGGATGCTTAATCAGGTAAAAGTTCTAACTTTAGTCTTCTGTAAATTTCATTCTGTCATTGTTGAGTTTCTATTTTGATGTGGACATGATTTGGCATAATTTTAATTCAGAATGAGAGTGTTACACCAACATGAACATAATAGGTATACAATTGCGTTGATTTGGAAACTAATGGAATGACAATACAACAACCAAACAACATCAATATGGAATGACAATGTAGCTAGTAATAAGGGTAGGACAAAAATCAAACATTTGTGACGCTAAAAGGGATAAAAAGTATAGTTATGTTGATTCCATCCAAGTAGCTATTTTGTTAATTGGTGCATGAGAGGTCAATTGTCAATTGTCTTGGAATTCAATATTTGGTAATGCAATGCTTTCATCGAACATGATAAGACATACTTGATTTGATTGCAATTATTTTGATGTTTGTTATGCCCTTTTAGCTCATGCTTTGCAATTTTCTGTTACGAACCTTCGTGTGGGATATGATAGCGACTCAAGTGTTATTGTTCCCGAAATGCTTAGATACTTATCATTTTGTTGCATAGTTTATTAGGGTTAGTATTTAGTAATAAAAGAATTAAGACACTTTCTAGTTTCATACAGGGATTAATGGAGCACCCTAAGGAAATAGTCGACTACTTCAACTGCAGAGGGGTCTCTGTCATATTTCTTTTCCGGAGAAACTTGTTACGCCGAATGGTGTCGACGCTTGCCAATTCCTATGATCGCTATGCTAAGCTATTGAACGGCACTCACAAGTCTCATGTTCATTCTACAGAAGAGGTCTTTTTTCCTATCACGCTCTCCTTTAATTTCTTTTCTTTTATACCATCAGAGTCTAGCGCAAGTTGTGGGTGCGCAGTGTGTGTTAGTGTTGTAAACTTCGGTTTCTTTCAGGCTGATACTCTTTCGAGGTACAAGCCTACAATAAATTCTACTTCGTTGCTGGCGGACCTGAAGGATATGGAGAAAAGAGCTGCAGCAGCATTAGAATACTTCAACACCACGCGGCATATGATCTTGTACTATGAGGATCTTATCAGAAATCGAACTGTAAGAGCCTCGTCGTGAATTCCTTCGTCTTTTACTAAATGTTGCAATTAATTACCTTTTTGGATGCATGATACAAGCTTCATTTGAGTAGTATACATGCTTATCATACAAGTGCTTTCATACAAGCTATTTCTATGACAATGTAAAATAAGGGAAAATTGTTTTCATATAAACTATAACCTGTTTTCATAAGTTATACCGGAGGGTTTATGGAAATTAACCGAAAACAACTTATGGACATGTCATAAGTTGTTTCCATAACTTCCAAAACAGTCTCTCACAAGTCACACATGCTTATGATAGTAGATAAACTCAAATAAACAAATCCAAACATTAACCAAGGACAAAACACTCTCAATTGGAATTGCACAATAATGCTAATATTTACCAATACATTGAAAGTTAACGAAATATGTGGTTTCACTGTTTCTGTTTATTGTAGAAGCTAAAAGAGGTGCAAGAGTTTTTAGGATTGCCGGTAATGGAATTAACAAGCCGTCAGGTTAAGATACATAAGGGACCATTGTCAGAACATTTTAAAAACTGGGATGAAGTTGCCAACACGCTCAAAGGAACTTCTTATGAGAGTTTTCTGCAAGCTGATTATTCATCATAACATAACATCGTCTAATTCTCTCATGAAAGGTGTAAATATCAACAACACTGATTTTGTCCGACCAAAAGAGTTTAAAGTTTTGGTCACTGCAGGAACCTTTCTTCTTGTTCTAATGTTTCTTTCACTTCTAATCAACTTTCTATTGATTAGATGAATAACTTTTGTTGGTTTGTACTAAGTCTTTAGTTTTTTTTTTTTTTTGGTGCATTCTTGAATGACCTTTGTATATGTCAGCTAATTTATTAATTAGTAAAGATGAGCATTGGTTTATTTAATTCAAAGACCTTCTATGTACTTTGTTATTTTTTCCTCCTTTCTTTTATCATTTATGTAATTCAACTTCATATGATTTGGAAGCCAAGCTATGGTTTCTAAGAGACATAGCAACAAAATAGGCATTTTTCTGTATGCGTATTCTTTCGTTGTTTTTAATAGGATTTGTTTTTCACATTAATGGATGACTATGTAAACTAAACTCTTGTTTTTATTGTTTTGCATAAATATTAATTAATACTATAGTGGTGAGCTGTGTGAGACATGTTAACTAGGCTGGTTTAGCTTGTAAGACTTGAATGACTTCATTTATAAAGTTCAAATTAGATTTATTTTAGATAAAATCTTGCAAAGACTAATGTTCTTTGGTGCTGCAATGAGGAAGAGCTTCTAACCTATGTAACACCAACATTTCAGATTGAAGGTGTGTTCAGTGTCCGAAACATGTCTGTTCGTCACCGATATATGTAATTGCATTCAACTATACGATACTATTTTCTCGCATTTTTATCTGTGTCAACATATCAGTGTCTTGTCTGGTGTTTGTGTCAATATTTTGTCGTCTTTATCTATACTTTTATGATGTTTTTTTTAAATTAAAGATGAACTTGTACTTTTAGATTTGAAAAGGGATCAAGTCATGTTATGTGTTAATCATATGATTCCTGTGATTACCACCATCAACGCCAGCTTCTTCATGGTTGTAGGTAAACGTGATTATTTAGCTTTTGCTTTTGCAAGTACCAACCAGCAACTAAAAGAAAGAAGTAAAGGGAAAAAGCATTTACAAGTGTAACTAAAAAACCCTAGAATATACTATTATATAAGGCGCTGACTCTGAGCAAACTGAAAAGTATCAACATATACAATAATACAACCATTGGTGGAGGGAAAGGTGTAAATTTCTGGTACAAATTTCTAGTTTTTTTTTTTGACAAAAAAGTTACAAGGCTTATACGTATTTTTATTTGCACAGGCATATACCCTATTCTATGTTTCATAGAAATGCATCTATTCCATATTACTTGTTAGTTATTTCTTAGGTAGCTTGTAACCTATTTTAAGATATAACGTAGTTAAATATGTTGCTGTTATAAATTCAAATTTAGAAATTTATTATGTTGCTTGTTAGAAACCATGGGATCATAGAGATGAAGGTTCATCTCATAGGTAAAATAAGCATGTGAGTTTGATAGAAAATAAAAATTCTTAGAATTCATGTTGAATAATAATTGATTAAAAGATAGTAAATGGGTACATGAGATGTTCTAGATATTGTGAGAAATTAACAAACTACCTACCTTTTTGGACAAAAACAAACTAACCACCTACTTAAAAACGATATGAGTTGATGTTCAAAGTTGTGGAATTCAAAATGAATTCTTAAGAATTAAAATATTAGAACCAAAAAAAGCGAGTTGCTTCACTTGAGATACCAATAATGGGTTGAAAATATTTGTGCAGACACCAAGTGGGACATTAAAAGTCATTCTCTTGTGTCTATCAAAGATGGAATAATCTCTGGCTCAGTCTACAGCGGGAGAGTTTGATTGGTCTCCTACGGTAAGTGAGTATTATATACTCACGATGGAATAATCTTTAGTCTTTAATGTTCAACATTTATTTGCGAGATTCAACTACAATTTAAAAGTGCCATCATCCATTTTTTAACACACTTTTTTCGAACATACTCATTGGATGAAATCGAACTAGGTTTTACTTGATTATATGCGAGTTTCAGAGTGTGTTAGCATATTTAATTGGAGACCAAATTACAAATTTTGTTAGGTTATAGTAAATTTATTTTTTAATAAAAACAAATAGTTTAGAAGTAATAGAATAATTATCGCTTTAGTTTATTTTTCTGTTCACAAAAGAGTTGCATCTATAGTGAATCGATAATTGACAATAATCCTTATTTATTAATTTTATTAGGTCTGCAGCAACTTAACCTAATAATTTACCTCTAAAATGCTGCATTAAGTTAGCAGCAATTTAACCTAACAAATTCCCTTTAAAATGCAGCAATCCCCAATATTTCTCCTTACTGATAGGCTTTTCATTCATATCCTGATGTGTCATCGTTTGTATATATCTATTCTTTCTATAGACTTTTTTTTGACAAGTTGTTGTACACTTATTTAATACGTTTACAAACAGAATACCCTAATTTCCATGCAAATTCGGCTACCCTATATCCTTATTTATTAATTTTATTAGGTCTGCAGCAACTTAACCTAATAATTTCCCCTCTAAAATGCTGCATTAGGTTAGCAGCAATTTAACCTAACAAATCCCCTCTAAAATGCAGCAATCCCTAATATTCTTCCTTACTGATAAGCTTTTCATTCATATCTTGTTGTGTCATCGTTTGTATATATCTATTGTAGACTTTTTTTTGGACAAGTTGTTGTACACTTATTTAATACGTTTACAAACAGAATACCCTAATTTCCATGCAAACTCGACTACCCTATATTATTATTATTATTATTATCATTATTATTAAAACTAACTTTATACACATTTTAATTTAAATTTTATTAAACTCAGCATATGTTTTATCAAATTTAATAGATAATTTTAAATGAAGGTTGACTCAATTGGTAAAAAGTTGAATCACGTGCAAGATTGTGAATGTTGACTTAGTTGGTAAGGAGATGAGTGACGCGTAAGATCATGGGTTCAAATGTCGTTGTCGATGTGAGAACATTTTTGGTGGGTGATCCGTAAGTAGCTATTTAGTGCTCTTTGAACTTGAGGTTTACCATGACCCTGGTGAGCACCTTGAGGTTACCTAAACTTTTTGTAACCATTTTTTTTAATAGATAATTTATTTTTAAAAAAATATATTGATAGAGGAAATTTTAAATAATTATTTGGTTAAAATTAAATTATTTATTTAATCAATTTTATATATACGATTTTTTTTCTTACATGTGTCCATTGTATATATTCATTCTAAACACATACTCTCTTGATTATCATTTCAACTATTACAACTAGGACCTTTTTTATTTTATATTTTAGATTTTATTATCTATGAGATGTATGAATTTTAAATAAATATCATACATAACCTAAATAATAATAATATTATACTATATATAACTCGGTCAACGCCGGGTAAATACGCTAGTTAGTTATTATTTTGTATCAATCTGAAATTTACGGAATATATACATTTTTCTATGAAGCAAGTTCCTAATCTTTTGCAGGTTATTAAGTTTTTTAACTTAAAAAATGATTTTTGAGCAGATGCAAGTGGGGAGAGGATTCGGTGCATTTTCGGTGTCTTTGATGGCTTTTGTTTCTATCTCTCTCTAAACCATCAATTCTCTCTCATCTAATTAAATTACTTTAATCATTCATCCAACCTTCTCTCTCATCTAAAATGAACTAAAGGCTCCGAAAGGCACCGAAGCCAAAGGCACCGAATCCTCTCCCAAGTGTTATCATTGTCTCTTTGATGAATGGTCCGTGGATTCTATGAAGTGTATTTTATGAAAGTAATTGGAAAATTGCTTTTTTGACATAAAAAACTTCACATTGACACAAGTAATTTACGTTAGGGCCCTTCGCGGTAGTTAACTACCGTTGGGAAAACCGCTTGCAGTTAACAGTCGTTGGTGCCAGCGGTAGTTTAACTACCGTTGCTTTTTTTTCTCCAAAACCAGAAAATCCCTAGGTCCTATTCATTCATCACCTTACCTCACCATACCATACCTCAAAAAAATCCCCATTTCAAAAATCCTTTGTCAAAATCTTGTTTCCAAATCATTGCTGATCGATTGCTAGGACGTTTCTACACACAATATGCATAAAAAAACAGGTATTGCAAGTTTTAACATGTTTGCATTTGATTGGGTTTTGCAGTTTTTTTTTTTGGTCTGTCACGAACTCTAGCGGCTGTTAACTACTGCTGGGAGTCAGCGGCTGTTAACTGCCGCTAGACACTTAGAATTTTTCCAAATGATAGTGCTACTGCCTAATTTTTTTTTTGGTTTGTTTATGTTATTATATGATATTAGATACATGTTTATTAATTAGTTTAGTCATTATATGTTGTTTATTTATAGATAAGATTGAGAATGCGGGTGATGATCCGGGTGATCGAAAACCTAGAGTTGTCGATTCCATTAAGGTTGAAGCTTCCGTTAAAGTTGAGGCTTCAAGCGTCAATTCCGATGTGTGGAAACTTCGTGACAACGAAGTGGACACGGCTCATTTCTTTTCGACCCGAGACACATGGAAAGATAAAGACGAATTGCTCAGCTGGGTCTGTCGACAAGCAAATAGGGCTGTATTTACTGTTATCATTAGAAGATCTTGTGAAAGTAGAAATGCTATGTTGGAGTTGGTTTGTGAACGGAGCGGCGAGCACAAAGTACCGAAGACAAAAGTGAAGCATGAAGCAACGGGATCAAGAAAATATGGGTGTTTGTTCAAGGTGCGTGGATATGTCGTCAGGGAAGACAATGCTTGGAAATTGGCTATTCTTAATGGTGTTAACAACCATGAGATGGTGCTATATGTAGCAGAGCACCTTCTTGCCGGAAGATTAATGGAGGACGACAAGAAGATTGTACATGACTTGACCGATTCTTTGGTGAAACCAAAAAATATTTTGACAAATTTGAAGAAGAAAAGGAAAGAGTCCATGACAAATATCAAGCAAATCTACAATGAACGTCATAAATTCAAAAAGGCAAAAAGGGGTGACTCTACGAAGATGCAATTTCTAATCTCAAAGTTGGAAGAGAATGGATATGTTTATTACATAAGAGAAAAGAAGGAAAGTCAAACTGTTCATGACATATTTTTGACTCATCCAACATCGGTAAAATTGTTTAATAATTTTCCGACTGTTTTGATAATGGATTCCACGTACAAAACCAACTTGTATAGGATGCCATTGTTTGAAATAGTTGGAGTCACCTCAACCTATTTGACATATTCGGTTGGTTTTGCATTTATGACGTCGGAGAAGGAGGATAATTTTACTTGGGCTTTGCAAATGTTGCTTAAACTTCTTGGACCAAATAGTGATATGCCTAAGGTGGTAGTGACCGACATGGACACGAGTATGATGAATGCCGTAGCAAATGTTCTCCCCGATAGTAGTGCAATACTTTGTTATTTCCATGTTGGCAAAAATGTTAGATCAAGAATCATCACCGGTTGTAAAGTTAAACAAAATGTTGTTGTGGTGGATGGACAAAAGAAGATTGTTGATGAGGAGAAGCATAGTAAGTTAGTTGATACCATATTTGATGCATGGGAAAAATTGGTTGAATCTCCTACTCAAGAGTTATATGCGGGTAATCTATTGGAATTCCAAGATGCTTGTAAGGATTATCCAAAGTTTCTTCACTATGTTGAAACTACCATTTTGAAGCCTTTTAATTACAAACTAGTGAGGGCATGGACAGACCTTGTGTTACATCTTGGGTGCAGGACCACGAACAGAGTTGAAGGAGCTCATGGTGTGGTGAAGGAATATTTGTCCACCTCCAAGGGTGATTTGGGTACTTGTTGGAAAAAAATAGATGAGATGTTGGCAAACCAATTTGGGGAGATACAATCATCATTTGGTAGGAGCGTTACGGTCTTGGAAAATCGGTACAAAGATGTCACTTTGTACTCCGGGTTGGGGGGTCACATGTCTAGACAAGCCATGAACTTTATTTTTGTGGAAGAAGAGCATGCTAGGAAAACCTTGAGCATCGAAAAGAAAACTTGCGGTTGTGCTCAAAGGACGTCGTATGGCCTACCTTGTGCATGCTTCATTGCTATGAAAATCCGTCACAACAAGCCTATTCGATTGGATGAGATACACCTGCATTGGCATAAGTTGTATATGGGTGAAGAAGAAAGTAATGAAGATTTGTTTTTGGTCGCGGAGGAGTGGCGTGGTATCCAAGAACGTCTCGAAAGAGTTCCGTTCCAAATGAAAACTAGAAATCAAAGAGGGTTTGCGGTTGTTAGCGTTTCCGGAGACCACAATGTTGTCACCACCTCCAAGAAAGGTGCCAACCAAAGGAGCTCCCAAAAAAATCAAAACAACACCAAAAACGACACATAGGATCCCAACTTCGTGGGAGACTATTGATTCTCAACATCCGGAAAGTCAATCTTCACCACGAAAAAAATCTTCACAACCTAAAAGAAAAGGTGCTCGCATTGGCATTTCTCCAGTTCCGGTTCCTAAGCCTAACTTGGTTTCAAGAAATTATGATCCATCGAGTCCTATGTATTACATGCCAAAATTCATGAGACAACACATTGAGGGAATTGTGGATGTTATTGGCGATGAACATTGTGGGTTTAGGGCTATAGCCGAATCCGTGGGTTTGACAGAAGAAAGTCATGTTATGGTACGGAGAACACTTATTAAAGAGTTGAAAGGACATAGGAACAAATACATCGAGATATATGCAAGCGAGCACCGTTACAACTACATATTGGATGGATTGCATCCTCCTAAAAATGCTAGTAGTTTTGCACCTCCCGACAAATGGTTGACATTACCGGATATGGGACACATCGTTGCAACTTGTTACAATAGGCCGGTGTTAGAGATGACCACCATTGATATTGGAGTCTCAAAGACTTTTTTCCCACTTAGAGGTAGGCCTCCGGTTAACCCGAAAACCAACATGATTTGCGTTGGTCTAATCCCAAATCATTTTGTCCTTCTAAATTTGAAAGATGGTTGTCCACTACCTCCATCATCCACGGAGTGAAGATATCACAGGAGCATCGAGGCGGCAACATGGGAGGATGAATTTTTGGATCAACACGATCGTTTCCGAACACTCATGGAGATTGAGCTACGAGAGAGACCAGTTCCACCAAAAAAACCAACAAATCGAGACAATCTTATTATGTTTGATGACACTCCAGTTAAAGAAAACGCCAAATTTGAAGATGTTCAGGAACATTTAGACGATTTACTTTTATTAGATGAAATATGACACTTTTTGGTCGCTGTTAATCCGTTTTTTGGTCGATACACGCCGACGTATTTTTTGGGATATATAATGTAATGACCAATTTTTTTGGCTAATGTGTAACTAACCTTTAACTAATTATATTTGACTTTTGCATTTATTATAAATTAATGTACTTTACGTGTAATGTGTTGCATAATGTGCAAAATTTGACGAATTTCAAACAATTGTGAAACGTTAACGCCTTATCGGTCTTATGTAATGTTACTGATTAATTGATAAACTATAAAATGTTGATCTTTGGGATTGCTGGATGTTGTCGTTTCGGTTTGATTTCACGCGGAATTGCCGTTTAAAATTACAGGTACAAACAGGCCAAAATGGCTGGAAAAACCAATGCAGACTGCACTGGTTCTGTTTACTGGTGTGAACGGCAGTTAACTGCCGCTGGCTTCAGCGGTAGTTAACTGTCGTTGGTTCCTTGGGCGGCAGTTAACTGCCGTTGAGAGCTTTTAGGTAATCAGAAAAGCAATCTTCAAGTAATTATCTATTAACAGGGCCGGACCTTGGGGTGTGCAAGGAGCTCAATAGAACCGGGCCTCCCGAAGGTATGGGTCTAAAAAAAAATTATAGCCCAGTAGTACTACTAAGTACTATCCCATTAGAAAAAATTCTTTGTTCTCTTTCTCTCTATACCACGCGTTCCATCACCATTACTCCATCAGACTTTCCTTATCTTCTTCTCCCCTGATTTGATTTCCTTTTCCTCTTCTGTTGTCTTGTTTTAGGCCTATTAAAATTGGGTCCTCTTGCTTTTGGTGTTAGGTGTGTGTTTTTTTTGGGAGGGTGGTTTGCGCTTCCTCATGTATACGGTAGTGATTTTCATCTCTGGGTGTATCACATATATACGGCACCTTGTATTTATCTTTTAAAAAATTTAAATAGAACATTGTTCTTTTAAAAAAAAATACGTTTTTATTTTATTGTGGGCCTCTTTTCACTTATAGAACCGAGCCTCCGGATTCGTAGGAATGACCCTGTCTATTAAGATGGTAGTGGTTTTTCTATAATATCTCTATATTGATTTTTTCTTTCATGTTTTCCTTCTTTATAATTGATAGCGGTATTTGGCTTGGGGCACTCCTTTATAATACACCTTCTGATACAAATCAAAAGATATATGGCATTTGAATCCATGGAATTCCAACTTGCTATTTTGTTCTATAGGCCCCTCAGTTTTATTTGAAACCCCTCAATTCATCGGAACATATTTTCCGATGGTACAAATCTATCAGATTCTATCTTCTGATCGAATTTTTTTGGTCAAAATTTATCTTTTGATTGACATTTTTTTAGGTTTTCAAAGTTAATTGACACCACACCTTTGGACTCTTTATATTGTACTAGTTGTTGGACTCTCATGGAGTTTCAGCCGAGTTCTAGCAAGTGCTGGAAGTCCTTGGCCCAACTAGGAACATGCCTAGTATCCGTTTAGGCCCAAAGGAGCCCAACCCGAACTTAACCCGATTATGGAACTAGGTCAGAGCAGGGAGGTTTAGAGGTCTAGCGACGACGAGTTAATGCCAAAGTAAATTAAGGTTACGACAGAAGTTAGAGAACCGTTCAATTTAAAAAGGGAACTCACCTCCAATAAAAACCAAACCATTCACCGGACAACAAATCCTAAACACCTAGACCTTAAGCACGGCACATTGTCGGCCTTAGTCCTCAAATTCTATTCTTAACAGTTGTATTATTTAAACATCAAAATACAAACTTCACAATATCTAATACTTTTTGTATTTTTTTTTATCTCCTAATTACTTTTATACTATGTTTTACACACATTTAAGAAGGAAAAAAAAAAAAAAAAAGCATTGTATATGTCACTAAAATTTTGATGATGAATATATTCATCTCAATGTTGTATCTCATAGTAATTAACATTTTTCTTTTGTATCCCCTATATCATATATGGTAATAAAGAATCTCTTCTAATACCAAAAAAAAAAAAAAAAAGAATATTCTCTCCACCTTTAACAACTTGGACGGTCTTAAATCACTTCAATACCTATATGCTATATCAGCTTTTTGATCATGTGATTTTCTGTTGACATTATAAAAAGAATCCAAGAACTATATATGCAAACATACTAGTGACTACTTACATCTCATTTTATATATGTATATAGCTAGCTGTTCCCTTTAAAGTTCTCAGTTTCAAACTATTTGTCAATTTAAAATACCAAATACAATATTTAATAATTTTTTCACATAATGAAATACTCTTATTTGATACAATAAACTTTGTTGGGTTATTTTGTACTACATGCAATTTGAGTGATAATGACAGCTTATATTTGGCAAGCTACTATACATTGGAACCGCACTTCATGGAAAAAGGAGAGAATCAAAATAGAAAAGGTTTCACCACTACTACCCCACCATTTAACTTAGGAAGAGAGATTCAAAAGGAATATATTATGTGGTGGCCCACATATATACAAACACATGTTCTTTGAGCTCTATATAAAGACCATCATGGAACTTAGATTTTCACAACTCAAAATTGCATTATACCATATGCTTCTAGTTCTTAGTTGATATTTAGGTATATACCTTTTCATTGCTTGATTTAAAAATCTTAGCTCAAAATTAATACTCTTTGGTTACTTAACTTGTCTTCAAATGGCACAAAACAAATCCATTTTCTCAATGATTTTCCTTGCCCTAATTATTTTCAGCCAGATATTTATGTCAATCGATGGAAGATATCTAAAGTCTAATGAAGGCAAGCAAAGCCTCATGAAGCATAATGAGGCTAGTAATCGTGATATCATTCATGTTAGTATTTCAATTTCAAATGCAGAAATACTAACAAAGATGACTCCACCAAATGTGGTGATTAATGGTGCAACCGGGGAACCATCTCCTCCTCCTCCATCTCCCCCAGGTCGTGACATCAGCGATTTTAGACCCACGACTCCTGGCCACAGCCCTGGTATTGGACATTCCATTCACAACTAGGCCAAGAATTTCACAATATTGCATATGTATATATTTATTAATTATCTATTAATGTTTTGATTCACTGCATGTGTATCTCAAGGATCAAATAAATGAAAAAAATGTTCTAATGATTTACAATTGTGAAGTCTATCACGTATATTATGTTTTATATCGAGCCTAACTCATTTTACAAAACTGATTTGTAATGTGAAAAGTGTCTCTCTTTATAAACTTTTAACTAACCACACTAAGATACATTTCCTTTTCGACTGTTCTTCCTTATCAATGCGCCAAATTGGAGAAAATGCATGATACTACGTACTTTACTGCACAGGCCCTTGCATACCACACCACTTAAAGATATCAATGATGCATGAACAATAATAGTTAAACCATCTAATATGTACAAGCTACATATTTTGGTACCTTTAGCTATTATCAATGCACCATGCAAAATTTTCATCATGCCATGTTCAATTCTAGCGCAATATACTAACCCATGAAACATGCTTATGGATGATAAATTTCACATAATTTCGGTAACATACCTCACATCTTGTAAAATGAATTCACGATTGTCATACATGTTAAGACGAATCGAACCATACCTTAAACTTTGCATGTTTTGTTGTTTGTTTCCAAGGTGAAAGACTCCACCTTTTTAAAGTACAAAGTTTCAAAATATTCATTCCTTGCACACATATGACAAGAACTAATCTAAAATCTATGTGCAAAAGAAATTCCAAACAATGAATTAGAGAGTTGAAGAATAACAACGTTGTTTGTTGACCCAGTTCTACCCAAAAAAGATTGCCTACATATGCGGGAAATAATAGCTCTCTCTGATCCTGATTCTTTACATGAGATACACAAAGATTACAAGAAATCAATCCCAATTGTTCAAAATGAGCAATCCCTAATTTCCCGTTTTTTCATTTCTCTCAACCCATAATGATTTTGACTCTACGATCAGTACATAAAGATTGAATCTTGTTCCTAATGATTCTTAATTACCCAAGGAGTTTACAATGTGTTTTCCCAACCCAAAGTCACTCTCAATTTGCTTTCAACCAGGGATGGAGCTAGAAGGAGACCAACAGAGGCCACGATCCCCCCAAACTTTTTTAAAAAACAAACTATACTAGTATGCTATTATATTTTTCGGTCTCAATATTTATTTTTGTGAACATCATATGATATGGTATACTGACCTTTTTATGATTCCTCATTACAATTTCACTTAAAAATATTAAATCACTTCCTACGATTTTGCGTGTGCACTCTTAGCCACCACCAACGACTCATAGGTCACGATTGCATCGTCCTACGTTTGTATTTTTTTTGTGCTATTCAATATCATTTTTGTCTTGTCATTCTCTGACAAACCTCAAGGTACTCAACCTTCTTATATCTATAAAATTTCTTATAAATTTCTAAATATTTTGTATATATTGTGTATTTGAAAATTTATTTTTTCAGTTCCCAAGCTAAATTCCTGGCTTCGTCCCTCCTCAAACATAAAGTATTTTTTCTCCCTTACGTTGTTATTTGGTTTCCACCATTGTCAACAATAATTTTGATGATTTGTTAATTTCTACTGCTATTAGGAAGACTTTGGTTGTACTCACTATTTTTATAATGGAAGTTATTTGATGTACTAGATCATTTAGTATTTATTCTCTCACATGAAGAGAAGTTTTATACTTAAAATTTAAGGTGTCCTTTTTCATAACCGATAAACATACACTTCTTACTCTTTACAAATGCTTTACGTCCAAAAACGCGTAAATGATCATAAGAATTACTTGAACCGGTCACACATATGAGAATGCACCAAATCAATAATTTATGGCCTTCTAGATGAGTGAATATTAAAAGAAAATTCTTCCTATAAGTAGAACAATGATCATATTTCTTTAAGGATTTGTTTGCAAGTTGGGTTTTGGAGGGAAAGGGAAGGGAAGGAAATGCTTATGGAGAGGTAAATCCTTGTAATTGGGGGTTTTAAAAAAATAGGGAAAGATTTTGAGGGGTTTTGAAGGGCTTCATTTGTCCAATTTTAAAGTTCCCTCAAATTGGGGATTTTAGAGGGTTAAACATACAAATTGATAATTTTGTCCTCATAATAATTCAAAATTTCAATTATAATTTACAAGATAAATTACAAAGTATAACACAATGTATTATTTTAAGAGAAAAAAAATGGTAAAATAATAAAATTATCATATAAACCCTCAATCTCCTTTCCTTGTTGGTTTCTTTAACTCTCAAACAAGGAGAAGACTTTCCCTCCATTCTCCCTTCCCTCCCTTCCCTTCCCCTCCTTAGCATTTCCTCTCCTTTCCCTCAAAACTCGCAAACAAAGCGTAGATTTTTCATGTCAGACAACACATGTTGTTTGCTTAGTTTAACAATGTCTTTTTTCACTCCACTGACACAATTTCTTATGTCATAACTCAATTTTTTCCGCTGGTTTAATTGCATAAACAACTTCAATTATTTTTGGTTCAACTGCATAAACAACCTAAATTATTTTTGATGGTGTAGCGTAAAGGGCAGAACATTTCGTATCCTCTAGAAACAACCATAGAACAAGTTATCATAACCTTCATTATATAACTTAGCCATTGAAATGCTTCACCCACAAGGCCAACAATTTTATTTTAATTTAAGAATTAACTTTGTACTATTTGTCATCTCCAAATCAACCTCTCCAAGGCCAACACATTTTATCAGACCTTCACGATCGAACATTGCACCAATAAATTTTATTTTATGGTTACCTATTGTTGAGACTTGCAATATAGGCCACTTATTGTCATGGTTACCTAACAACTATATGGAATTTAAAGCACAGGTTAAAAGAAACAAAGGCTAAAATAGGATTTACCGAGACAATGTACCAATTAGGTGTTTTAAATGTTAGACAGTTTAGTTCTAAAGACAAAATTAAGATATACATTGCAAAATTTTATCATTCTATTTTATGTGTCATTCTTTGAAGGATTCTCTCTTATGTGTCATTATATTTAAGATTAAAATGATACCAGGTTAGTTAAAATACGAAACCGATATACCAACTTGAAATCGTGTTTTTTTTTTTAAGAAACTAAACTAGCTCACTATCATGGAGAATGTTATGATCTAAAATAGCACATGAGAAAATACACTTGGCATAACATAATTGGTTGAGGTAAATGACACTTGGCTAGTGATCCTAAAATCAAGGAACCTTAAGTTGTGCATAAATAGTGAAAAAGAGGATCAATAGTGGGTATGAAGAAAAATGATGAAGTTTCTCCTCTCTCTCTTTGGTACTCTCTAGTAGAGTAATGGTTAAGTCTTAGACTTAATATTCTTCTATCTTTTCTTTAATGTTTCTATGTACTAAGAACATCAATTTTAATTGGGTACTCAACTATCAATTTTATCTTTGATTCAATAATCAATTCTCAATTATCCATTTTATTCCCTTCTCAATTTGAGAACTCTTACAAAGAATCGAACCTGAGACTTTGAAATTGTGATTATTATAGACTCACATTATTTGAAGCTCTTGAAGTTTTTTCCCGAAAAGATGGAATGCATAGCTGCGGTGCTTGTCTTTATTCTTCCCATCACCAGAATTTCAGAACAGACTGTGTCTAGTCTATCTATGTACCAAACATATCACATATACCATATTCCCCAAGTATCAATCTAATATATACTTTACAAATCAAAGAAGCCATCAATAATATTGGCAAAAAACTAATAGACAAGGCAAATTAACCTACTAATTTCATGGATATTTAAGTTCTCTAATTTGTAATGATTCTATGCAAATATTTTTTCCAGAACTTTGGCAACTAGCATAACTCACTTTCTTCCCTTTCTATTAAAAACCCTTTGGATGATGTAATTATGTACCTGATGAAATTATGGTTTAGACCTTTTTCTTAAGAAGTTATCATGTTTTGATGATGTATTTAAGTACTTGATGTATTTTGCTAAATTGGATGATAATGTTTCTAATTATGATATTGACGTATTTAAGTATCTTGTTAAATTATGATTTAGATGTCCTCGTGAGCTTAGCTCAATTGGTTTGGACAATGCATAATATATGCAAAGTCCGGGGTTCAAACCCTGACCACCACCAAAAACAAATTATGATTTAGACTTATGTTTTTGTCGTATCACATTTATAAAGGACCAATTTGCATTTTCATTGTCAACTTCAGGGGTATTTTCAATAAGAGTTAAATTTGAGGGAGTATTTGTCAATTTCATTTTTCAATAATCACACAAATTTTAGGGTAAAAAAGCAAAATTATTATTTTTCCTTTCAAATATTAGTCAATTCCCCATTGATATGCCATAACCTTCGGTCTGATGTGTCACATGTACTGTTAACGGCTATATCATATGGTAAAACGGTGAAAATAAACGGAGAGACCAATTTAACAAACATTTAATGAAATAAGAGAGGTCTTGAGGTTTCGTAAGTTTTAGGGAATAATTGCACAAAATTATACTTTTATGGGTGATTGATCACTTACCCAATTAAAGAGCTTTGAATATTCCGTTGCATGTATTGGCCCGCCAAAATTAACCAAAAGTTATGCCACAGAGGAAACAACTCGAATACTATTATAATTTGGGTTATGCTAACAAGTGTTCTAACAGTACTTGTTAAAGAAAATAAAAGTAGTAGGTTGACATTAAAATCAACAATTTTTTGACTTTTAAAAGTTGAGTTCACAACTTTTCACTATTTCTCAATACAATTTTTTATTTTTATTCTCTTAATCAATGTTTTAAAGACACTCTTTAACGTATCCTTTCTAATTTTTACCTTAGATAAAACTCAATAACAAATTGAGCCAACTACTCAACTTTAAGAAAGACAATTTCCCACATGATCATTTTTTTTTTTTGTACCATATTTATAATTTTCAGTACTTTAATGAATTGATTATTTTATTGAAAGTGGAGATGACCAGGAGAAGTGAGGCTTCCCTGGTCCCTGGAGCCAACATTTTGGTAGATTCTCACCCTGGCCAGTTGGAATTAAACTAGTGCATTCTTGTTGAACCCTAATTTAATTTAATTGCAAGCATATGACTCCCACTGCTACATGTTTGCTTTCATTGTTTCCTAATTCATTCATTTAATGGAATATACATATATATTGATTGTTGCAGAAAAGACACTGACTATATAGCTGGTGACAAATTCAAGTTGGTTTTGGGGCCACAAGGCCATGCTGCTTTTGACTTGACTCTATTTTGCAGATCTTCAACATGATTTCTTAGTTTAATAAATTGAGGTACATTCAACAGTTGTCAAAATGCATGGGTGCACTAACAATATTTGTTAGTTTAATAATTCTATTTTTCTTCCCCACCCCCAATCAATGTTTTGAATAATAAGATTGATACTTTAGCTTAGAAAATCATTTCCAATAATGATTATACTAGCTTTCAAAAAATAAATAATGATTATGCTAAATATGGTCATTTTACTTCATTATTCAATACATAAAAGATAGGACCGACTCAACATATTTGAAGTATAATTAAATATTTTTTTATTGATAATTTTTAAAATAGTTGATAATTTTTTTCAAAAATATACTATTTTTTAACAAAAAATCAAATTAAATAGTAACAATGGGCCGGCCCAAAGCCCAATGAGCCAGCCCGGCCCGGTCCATTTTTGTATGGTCCAATTGGGCTTGGGCCAAAAAGCCAGAGTGTGTTTTTGGGCTATTTTTTTAGGCCAGGCCCGGCCCATAAATATGGGCTTTTGGGCCGGGTTGACAGCTCTAACTGTAAGAGTACAGCCAAAAACACAAATGTCAATTATAATTTCATTTCAAAAGAATTATAGTTTAGAAACAAAATATATTGCTAAAACTACCATGAATATGTCGGTTCAAATTATTTGGTTGAAATTTTACTCTTCAACTTTGATAATTTAGGTTCGATACTCTGACACACCAAGACCAAGAATACAAAATTATCATCATAGATATAAAATATTAGAGCTAGTAATGATGCATTCAAAACCCAATCAAATTGGTTATACATGCAATGTAGTACGAAATTTTGGTACAAGTCAAATTCAATATTTCAATTTGAGAGAAGAAACTTATAAAATTCATTATTTTTCTTCAACTTTGAGCATGCGGTTGTGCAATCATACACCCAATTTGATAATTAGCGTACTACAAAAGAAAAGAAAATACTATAAAGTTTAAACAAGAGAGGAACCCAGAAAAAGCTGCCTTTCACTTCAACTTGTCCACCAAAATAAAATGCTGAAATTAATTAGACCATAAACTGCTTAAGTAGTGCTTAACTATAGTATAATCAATGAAATTAAAACTATACCACTGTAAGTGGAGGGGAAGGTACAAGAGAATCTCATATATACATATCTTTCTTCATCAGGGGTCCATTCTAAATTAATGGTGCGCCAGTCCTTCAACTATTCTTTATTGGTTCATCATAACTTCAATTCTTACCGGTTTTCCAAAGGAACAAATTTACAACTATATATCTCAACCACTTGCCAAATGCCCCATTCTCAACCTTCATATTAACCTATGCAGTGGCGGAGCTAGACAAAAAAGTTTGAGGTGACCGTCATCAAAATAAACTAAAATATATAAAACATATTGCATACAACACATTTTATTTGTAATAAACCAAAAATCGATCATTCAAAATTTAAACTACACAATATATAAAGTCGATCATAAATACTTAAATAGCATTTTATGCTTTCCGGATGACTTGAAATCATCAATAATTGACTCGAACTAATTATACATTCACTAATTTTCCTTTCAATATAATCTGACATGCTATCTGCTAGAAAGTAGGTCCCGTCTTTTTTCTCAATTTAACAATACATAATTAATGAACAATAATGATTGAAATTGACAAAGGAAGATATACTAGACAAGAAAAGTGGGTTTGTAAAAGAATCACTTACTATTATGCCAAATTTCAGGGTATAAAAATATTATTATTTTTTAAGATGGGGTGGCCAAGGCTCCCCCTTGCCACCCCCTAGTTCCGCCACTTAACATATGAAACACATATACTCGCTGTCGGATGTATATTGTATCCGACAATGAAACAACACGGACAAATATGATTTTCTTTTTCTTTAACGACAAAATTTATTAATAATCAACTCTATGTTCAAGAAAAACAAATACCGACAAGACAGACATCAAAACAATTTATTATCATCATACACGATTACATTGAATTATATCATTTTTTAAATTATTATCGACGTTGACGTATCCGTATCGTGTTTGATGTCCGTGTCTGCTTCATAGATAATAACTATTAAAATGTATGGCCATGCAAAACTGACAAAAAAAATTGGCCAACTACATTGGAGATTCGTATTGATTGAACTTAATTTTGTAGCCAATAGAGATATGATTCAAATGTATTATAGGATGCTGAAAATCATGTTTTGAACATAAATAGATTGGAATAGAGAAAACAAGAATAAAGCAAAATTTCCATTAGAGGCCACAATTATTTATATATAAAAAATAGTTAATTATACTTCAATATACATTGTGATAGAGATTCTCATCATTTCTGAAAAGAATTGGAAGATTTCATTACTAATGTTGAGAGTATACAAGTCTAAAAAAATTCTACGGTTTACGATTCAGTTATGGTTACGTATTTATTATTTAAAAAACAACAGAAATATGTTTCTTTTTTGTTTAATTTTGTTGAAGATGAGTAAGGATAGATTAAAATACCACTAATTATTTTTGTTTCTTGTAGTTTTTGAAATCACTTTTAAATGAGTTTTTGCAAAACCGTGACAAAACTGTAAACAATGTAACAAAATACATAAAAATTATACAAAAATCACAAGTTTCCAAAAATTTGCAAAACAACCATTAAAATTTGATATAAAACATAGAACATTGAACCGTAAGCAATTGATCCATTGCACGACCCATAATCTAATTATATAAAATAAATGTCACCATTTTAAAAAATATATGCTTGTACAAAAAAAAAAGCATTTACACACCAAAAACTTGAGTAATTTGAGCTCACCATTTCTTATATTATTGAGCATATATGAGCGTAATTGTGACTGTTCCACTTAAAATCAAGATACTTAGATTTTAAATCATATAATAAAGTTGATATGCAATGCAACATAAGAAGAGAGGTGAATATCAAAAGAGACATATATCATAATGCAAAATGACTATAAAAAGGAATATTTTTATATATGCACACCCAAAAGAGCATGTTCTCCCACGTGAGATAGTGATGTGACCCATAGAATTAAAAAATGTACCAATTTGACATATAAAACTAAAAGCTAGCTATTTTTGACACATAAACGGTCCAAATTTGCAGATCACAACACTCCACAAATTAAGTCAAATGAAATAATTAGCACTAAGAATCTTATGAGAGAGCAATGTCACACTCACACACATTCTACATATTATAAATACCCCTCAAGATCCCATAACATGTCATATCATATATCTTCTAATTTGAACTAACAAGCTTAAACTTTCAATACATATAGTTCATTCATTCTCTCTACTCTAGCTTCTCTATTTGTGTTAATGGCTCAATTTCAATACACAATGAAATATTTTGCTCTTTTTCTAGCCCTAATTGCATGCAACTATTCCCTTCAATCTCATGCAAGGCTCATTAAACAATTGAACCATCACAATGTTCCAATTTCAACATCAGAGAAGAAAGTTGACTCATCAATAAAATCAAACAATGAAGTAGCTAGTTATTTTGGAGATTCAAGTGAAGTTCATACAAATGCATTCCAACCAACAACACCAGGAAATAGTCCTGGTGTTGGTCATAGATATTTTACCGAAGACGTGAATTCGAAAAAGTCGGTAGCTCAGAGCCAAGATGATAACAAATATGTGACTGAGGATACTACAAATGAGTTCCAAAAAACAAACCTTGGTCACAGTCCTGGTGTTGGTCATTCTTACCAAAACAAAATTGGAAATTGATGTAAATATGCAATTAATAATTTATTTTAGTTAGGTGTATGCTGTCTAATTAATCAATCAATTAATTATTAAGTCTTCTTCATAGTTTCATTCTGCATTACAGATTGTGAATTTCTTGCATCCCAAACCATGCATGTTGCATGAGCTTGGTTTTAATTAATTATTGGCTATTGATTGTATCATTCAATTCAAAATGTTAGCTAGCTAGCTAGCATCTTCTTTATTTATAATTATGTGAAGTATATTGCAATATGTTATTATTTATACAAAGAAATTATTTCTCCTTTATTTACAATTGTTTCTGCAAACATTTTAGTCTGTATTTTTAGTTTTGACTTTTTTTTTTTGGTGGGAAATTTGTAATCTTTGGTTTGTTATACAATTATTGCTCTCCTTTTTCTGCAGTTGAAAATCCTGGATACGGTTTTGTGTTTGTTTCACATAACATGATCGATCACTTCAATACTTGGTGATGGATTTGATAGTTTGAATAACATAAGATGCTAATTAATAGAATAAATCAATTCTTTTAACCAATTTTTGATAGTTTCAATAACCAGTTTGTATATATCTATATAACTTATGAATCCAAATATAACTTATGGTTTTATTATTCGATGACTGAGACCCTAAAGATTCCTTGTCTTCTTTATTCCACGGATCTAATGATTTGAAAAAGAAAATGGAATCTTATGATTTTAATATTTTTTGTATTCCCACTTTTTAAAAAGTTCTTTTATATATATGTTTGCAAGAATCATTTGAATGATAGAAAACTTTGAAGATATAGTAGATAGGTTAAAGCGCATATTCGAACTTACAATATTTATCTTTTCAATATTAAATTTGTGAGAATTAATATCGTTGCTAAACACTTTTAAACTAAAAAATAAGACATTTTAACATATTAGTGTTGGATATTCAACAGAGGACCTAAATCATGGAAACAAACGTATAAGACAATATTATAGAAATTGATGTAATATAGTAACCATGTATCTTGAATGATCGAATGATCCATAGAGATTTGGAAGAGACTTGAGAAAATTAGAGTTGAGAGAAAACTTTTGCCTCTTATTGATGAGCAACACGTTTCAATGTATGTATAACCTAATGAGATGACTAGATTATATAAACACATCTTTAGATGCAGAAGCCTCTCAAAAGGCTAACTACAAAGAACGATTTACTTTGTATAAATAAACATAATAAGTGCAATAACATTTAATATTTGATAGTATATTACATTTATATTTTATGAGAAATGCTAACTTGTGGCACAAGTTAAGAAGGCAAATCAAAAAATATGATCATGAAAATTGTTCATCAAACATTTTGAAATCTTAAAAAAAAAAAAAAAAATCATTTCCCTGTAAAATTTATATTTTAATTTCTTTTTTAGTTTCGATGTGAGCACAACGGTGCTATCCACACTTGAGGGTGTGCAAACTTGCTCATCCTAGAACCTTGAAAAAAAAAAAATACCTTTCATCCTACTTTGTATCTATTTTGCACACCCTCGGTATTTTACTTTGCACTCTTGATCCAAATATTCTCTCACATAGATATGCATCTCAACTTTTATTTGTTTTCAAGTAGCTTTCTATATGCCTATAACAACAAATCCTCTGTCTACGTGTGTGTAGGCTCAAATAATTCATGCTATTTTAATTTACTTATGTTTTCATTTCTTCTATATTAATCAACCGGAAGTTTGGGCAACCATGCAGTAGAAAAATGGTGTACAAAATTAAAATGATTTAAAGGAATATTAATTCCAAATCCCTTATCTTCACTTAATAGCCTCAACCACTAATGTAGATACATCAAATTACCCCGCAAATATTTTATGTATCAGTTGATAATTAATTCGAAGTCTTAAATACGCCATTTTGAAAAATAAAATAATAAATTAATATCACATATATGTATAATTAATTTATTTAAGTATAATGTATTAAACTTTATAATTTCAATATTTATATTTATAATAATTAGAATTATTAATTAAAAATAAATTGACATAAGAACATTTAGATGAGGTAATAAGGGTCAATTTTAGCTTAACCAAATGTTTGAGCATAATCAGAAGATTTTTTTTTTTTTGAAGAAAGAGCTTAATCAGATGTTATGAATTCAAATTTATTTTTATAAATGAAGCAACACAATATTTTTTAGGGATAACTTCGATGACTATTATAATCTAACTCGACGAGATATTATTCTTTACAATTGAGAACAGAGAATACCTAATTTATATCAAAAAATTAATGTTAAAGGAGTCCTGGATTTACCATTGACTATTATGGCATAAGTTAACATTACCCATATTTTATTTAATTAAATAAAGTTATATACTTATTCATTGTTCAACAATTGTCTCTGCATTTAATATCTCTCACACCTAAAAGAGTGTATGAAAACATCAACTTTCTCCTTTTGAAAACTATGGGTTAATGCAAACAAACGAGTTCAATCTTCCCTCGTGCAATCCAGCGATAAAGCCAAGACGGTAGCCACCACAAAGAGTACTTACATCAAACAAAGAATACGTAAAATTTAAAAATATGAGAAACCTTTAGTTGAGAATTTATAATTATATCAGCCTCCTTTTGTAAGAAAAATATTATTTATATCAGCCTACTTTGTCCTTAGTTTTATATACGTATATTTTCTATCATCTTATTTTCTCCGTACTTAAACTAATTAATGATTATTAAGTGAAGACCTAGCAAAAAGTGAGGATTCCCTGGTTCATGGAAGCCAAGTAGCAAAACTTTTGGAAGATTCTCCATTTCCACCTTCTTGGGTCACAAAGGAAGCTCGAGATCTTCTACATCGATAAAAAAAAACAACCACACAAATAAGTTAAACACCGTATTTTAATTAAAAATTAAGTATTAAATTTATAAATTATCTTACTTATATATTGTTCAATAATTATTTTTTCATCAAATATAAAATTTCTAACTCTCATTTACTACACAACCCAACCAACTATAGTTCCTACTTTCTTTCTTTTTTTTTATGCATTTGTTTATGTGGGTGAGGTGACAATCTCAAGTGGTAGGGCTATGCGACCACACTGCTTTTGACTTGACTTTTTTCTAGCATGATTTCTTAATTAAGTAATTAACACTAATAGTACTTAATACACACTGATAATTGATTAGTGTACTAACTAACATTTTTTTAAGGGAACTAACTAACATGATGTAGGGACATACTATATAAACAAAAGTGATAGAACGATTCGAAAAATTGGAAAGAATACAAAACAGACTTTATTAGATGCTTTTTAGTTTCCATTCTGAAAGAAAACAACCCAATTCAAATAAGTAAACTTTTAGATTTTTCTTTTGTAGGCCATGAGATTTTGTTCAACAAGACTAAATTTTGCATACAAGAATCACACTTTCTACGTTTCTTGAGACACACTCAATCAATCAAACAACTTTATTTTCGTAAATTTATCATTTATCTTTATGATTTACTCAATCAATCAAACAACTTTATTTTCGTAAATTTATCATTTATCTTTATGATTTACATTTTTACTTATGTATTTGTTAATTTCGTAGCTCACAATAAGCCCGGTTACTTAGAACTCTTTCGAAGAGTTAAAGAACACATACATGAAAGGACAAAGTCCATTCATCAACATTATCATTCGAAGCGACAAGATATGAGAAAATATAATTTCATGATTTACTCTTATAAAAAAAATTATGTTAAACTGTAGGGAATTGAAATTTAATAAAATATTTTCATTATAAATAATATACATAATAATTAAGATAAAATGTAATTTTTTTTATCTAAAACTATAAATATATACATTCTTATTTAATTTAAAATAATATAAATAATAATTAAGATAAAATTACAAATAAGATATATCATATTGTTATTTGGATCCAAATGGCCATGTCCAAGCGATTAGGATTAGTCACTCTAGAGAAGTGAGTTTGAATCTCGGAAAAAAGAAATATGTTATTTTTTTTTACTTGTCGGAACTTGAACTCTAAATCTTCAATTCCTTAATCTTAGTTCTCAAAACAGTTGAGCTACACAACCCACCAAAATTCTTGATCTATATGTTTATATCATATCATATTCTCATTCAAAATTCTTGTTCAATATGTTTCAATCTTATTCTGCCCATCAAAATGATACCAAGGAAGTGATGGAGAATTTTAATTAATAAGGTAGCTTCAATATGAGAAATGATATTTTTACAACTATTTTGTACTTTTGGACAACTCTCTCTCATACTCTGATTGTGTTTCCTCTCTCTAATGTTTTATTTTGTAATAAGTCTTGATCTCTCCGTTCAATAATACCCAATCAAATGGAAGGTAAATGCAATTTTACCAATTTTTAATGCAGGTCAAACACTAACAAGACTAACTATACAAAAGAGAATTAAGGCTAAAAGAATCTTTCTCCTTCTTCAATTTTGCTTTGAATCTGCGGCTGCGCAATCATGCTAACCCATTGCAAAGTTAGGGCATGTCCAATAAACAAAGATAGATATATACACAACCAAGGATCCTATAGAGTGAGAGATATATGTGTATCACTTAAACTGGTTGACAAAAGTATATATAAAGATTTATGAGATTGAACAGAGGCCATTCACTTGTAACTTAATTAATGCTCCACCTCTCTAAGTGGAAGGAAGGTAGGAGAATCCCCTTATCTTTCTGCAGGGTCCATTTTGATTTTATGCTAGCTTTTCAACTCTACTAACATTTTTGTTGCTTTATTGTAAGTTTTTCAATTTGTATACCAGCAAATAGTTTGTCCATGAAATCTCATGGTAACTCAATTATAAGAGTTTGATATCATAATCTAAAGGAACATAGTTCAAATCCCTTCGAAACAATTGTAAAATAGTCATACAATTTTTTTGTTAAATGTAGCAATTGAAACTAGGGATCGTTTTTTTTTTTAATTAATCGTTGAATTAATCTTTAATTGTGATAAATAGGAAAAAAAACCGCCAAACTTCGAACGATAAGGGTAAGAGTCGAGCATGAGAATCAGAATTCCTCATTAGTCTTCTTTTGTGGTGGTCGGGTTTGAATCTCAAACCTTGCATATATTATGCATTTTCCCTACCATATGAGTTAAGCCCACGAAGACAATTCCTCATTAGTCTAGTGCTCAAGTTTCTAATTTTTCTTTTGTCAAAAAAAAGTTTCTATTTTTTCTTTTATTTTTCAATATTTTTTTAAGAGGCAATGTTTAATATAAGTTGATATTATTAGCAAAGTGAATTGAATTTTTACAAGAATTAATTGATTAATTTTTATTTGAAAATTATATGTTTATTCACTTAATATTTTGTCCTAATAAATAGGTATCTTCTTTTGACAAAAAAATAGGTACATATTTTTTTCACAAATATAGCCAAGTGTGTATCATGTATTATTATCTTTTGAGGTACGAAATCATATTAAAAAATTCAAGCAGTTGTATTCAAGTAATTATTAAACTTCGGTTAAAGACAAACAGAATGAGTGAACTAAGTTTGATGAACTTTATTTATAGACAAAAAATCCTACAAAAATGATTATACAATGACCCCAGTATGAAATCTTATTAAAAAAATTCAAACAGTTGAATTCAAGTTGTTATTAAACTTCGGTTAAAGATAAATAGTATGAGGGAATTGACTTCAAACTTTGCTTAAAGACAAAAAATCCTACAAAAATGATTATAAGCTTGCCCGATTTAATTTTTAAGTACACCAAAGGACATGAAACTATTATCTGGGCATTGACATAGTGAGATCTATAAAAAAATGTTATTTGACTTGTACACACCAACGGCTCACATTTGAAGAGAATGTACTCCACATATTTAGTCAAATCAATTGACATATAACTCATTCAATACAAAGATTATAAATAGCATAAGACCCCATAGCTTGTCTTATAATTTTGTTTTCCATTGCCAATATATAGCTTAATCGTTCTCTCTAGTTTCTACCTACATATAACCTTTCACTCACATACCTTTTGTTTATATAGTCATGGTTTTGTTTCAAGTCACAACAAAATATTTGATCGTTATTCTAGCTCTAAGTATTGTATACAATTCCTTTCAAATAACTCAAGCCAGGCCAATTAAACCATTGAATCAACAATCTTCATTAAACACACAAGACTCCGGTGCAACCAATGCTAACTCTTTTCGGCCGACAACACCAGGAAGTAGTCCTGGTGTTGGCCACCGAAATTTTGTTGTAGAAGATAAGAACACGAGAGCAATGGTGGTTGTTCAGAGCCCGGATGTTGAGGTTTTTGTGACGAATAAGAGATCCGATGATGGTTTCAAACCCACAAATCCTAGTCATAGTCCTGGAGTTGGTCATGGTTACCATACCAAAATTGAACATTTAAATTAGAACATTGAATTCCTTGTAGATTTCAAAACCATCTTAATTAGAAGTTGTGTGTACCTACAATAATGTCCTTAGTTTCATTCTGCAAATTACATGCCATATCATATGCATGTAGCACATGCACTTGGACTTTTGTTATTTGTTTAAGAGCCTTGGCTTTTGGTTATTGTTTGGGGATGTTATGATTCAAAGAATGTAAAGTTTACTCTATTTATTTGTAATTGTTTGGTTAATATGATACAAATCATGGCAAAATAAATAAAAGATAATTTAGTTATATAAACTTCTAGTTCTCTCATTATAGTGTATATAATTTCTTAGTTAATTATACTAGGATTGCAATCTATTCTAGTATTTCTTTAATATTATAAAATCTTGTAACTACTATTCTTTTCACAGTTGAACTGATGTAGAATCAACTTCATGATAAGTACGGAATTGGCCACCATCTAAGGTTATAATCCACTACCTAGCAAGTATTTTGTTTGGTGTAAGAGAGTAATTAAATAAAACTTGTATTCTTTAAAATATTATTCATCGATACTCTTAAAGTGAATGTTCAATCCACTGAAAGGATTTCAAAGTATCCTGAAAAAATTCACAGCTATCAATATTGCATTTAGTTTATATAAACTAGCGACGACAAAACAAACATAAAGTTTAATGTGTTTACACACACTTTTAAATTATTTGCGCAATCAACATCATGTTCATATGTATCTTCTTCTTGAACAAGTTATTGCAATATGTCAATATAAGATTATACATAGGTGGAGCCAAAAATTTTGACAAGTGGAGAAAAATATCTTTTACTATTAAATTTTATACAACAGTATATCAATGCTTAAATGATAAATAATGACATTGTTAACTTAAGAAAAAAACGAGGTTACAAAAACTATACAATTAACCTCTAAATTTTTTTTTTTTTTAGGGAATTAACCTCTAAAATATTAAAAGCTCTTCAACCAAACATTAATAATTATTTAAAAATTATAATTGTTTTTTACGTGTCATTATATATATATATATATATATATATATATATATATATATATATATATAACTGACTTTATTAAAATGACGGTGACAATAAATCAAAAGCCACAACTACAGAAATAGAAATAGGGGTTTCTTCAACCCAAATAAAATCAGTACCAAAATGAAATGCAAACTTAGCTAAATCATGTGCAACTTGATTTGCTACTCAATAAATATGCCGGAATTCTAAACTATTGAAGTAAGGAGAGAAACTTTTGCAGTCTTTAACTATTGTTCCCACGTAAGAATATATGATGGTTATGATCTTGGTGAGTGATGACTTTAATGAGATTCAGAGAGCCTGATATTGTAACTATCTTAAGGAATAACATATCTCTGAATCTCTTAAAAATAATTAAACTTCAATTCATCATCATCTTACAATTTGACATTTTATTATTATTTTTTGAATAAACTAGGAGAAATTATATAAAAGCAACAAACAGTTCCTCAAGCACAAGATGTGCTGGAGGACACTGAAAAGTGAGTATTACACAACTGTTAGGCTACAACTAGCCGAAAAGAAACCAGAAAAAATAATTACACAATAACTTGAAGACAACATAAAGAATTCAACCTCCAAAAGGGGTATTCAAAATCGAATAAAATGTAGTACGATTTCAACCACCAATACGTTTGGAGTTTAATTAACCTTCTCTGCAAGCACCTCAAGCTGGTCATACTTGTTGTGAAAAATCCTCTTGTTGCGATCTTTTCAAATAACACCGAAATCCAGATAATGGTAAACGTTGTCCTTGAATTTTTGGAAAAGCCTCAAAGACCACGAAACTGATACGGATGAGAACAAATGTTGCCATGAAAAACCGAATCAAATCCTAACCACTTCGAAACCAGAAGCCATATGCAACGGTAAACATCACACTGAAAGAACATGTGATCTCTGTCATCTAACTCACAACACAGGGCCGCACAAGAGAGTTGAGAAACATCAATAACATTTCTCCTATGCAGATTATCCTTAGTAGGTAGCCTATTCATAAAAAGACGTCAGACAAAGATATTCACATTCAAAGGAACCGATTTAAGCAACAAAAAGCGATCAAAACCTTCATTTAGGTTGGTATCAATCGTTGTTAAGTAATAATATGCTGATTTAACCGTGCAACATTGAGACGAATGGAACTTCCACACCCATCTGTCAACCATGCCATCCTGCAAAACACAAGAAGACAACTGATCCACACACTCCCCAACCAACCCCTCCTCCTAAGCAACTAACCTCCTCCGCCACTTCCACGCCTCACCACCAACCCCCCACCCTACCTCAAACATCTCTGACATGTGGTTAATTCATTTTTCGCGAGATCAAAACGCCTAGCAAAAGATCTTGCTAACGGAACTTCCTCCAACCACTGATCCACCTAAAACAACGTCAACCTTCCATCCCCCACCTTCCTAATGATATTATCCTCTAACCACCTAGTATCAGCAAGCCCTGCCCCCGATCTAATTTGGTTCAAAGTACGCCACCAAATTGATCCATCACCCCTGCCAAACCGCACCCTCCCCCTCCTCTCCATACTTCGCATGGAGCACTACATTCTGCAAACTCTCCCTTCCCTCCAACAACCTCCACACCCATTTCCCTAATAAAGAAATATTAAACTCCCTCAACCTCTTCACCTCTAGACCTCCATTCTCCCTTTGTAAACAAATGGTATCCCATTTAATCCAAAAAAAATTCCTAATATCCTCACAACCCCCCCAATTTTTTTTTACATAAAATAGAATCAAGGGAAGAAATAATACCTGAGCGAGTTTTGAAGAAGGAAATGAAATAAACCGGAATGGAGGACAAAACAGACTTAAGTAGAACAAATCGACCACCCAAAGATGAATTTTTACACTTCCAACCACATAAACGATTACATATCCTATCAACCAACAAATACAAAAAATATAACTTTCAGGGATCCCCACTGATAAGCAGCCCCAAGTAAAGGAAAGGAAGACAACCATGCTTACAATTCATGACCGAGGCCACCTCATGAAGCCAAAAATCAGTTATATTAACACCAAATTACATATTTGTGTTGAAATTAACTTTTAATCCTGAGATAGATTCAAATAAAAATAATACCACCTTAGTTACATTAACACCAACTCTTTACCCCAACCAGCAAGGTGTCGTCTGCAAACTAAAGATGAGATACGGACACCGCAGTTTGTGACCCAATAACATAAGACCATGTCCAATGGTGTTGAATTGCTATGTTGAAAGCAACCTTCAACATGTGGAAGTGCTCCAATGGGTGTGTTGAATGATGATGTGGAAGAAAGAGAGGTTGAATCCATTCAACATGTTTAATCTGACCATGCAGGGACACGTGTCGCGCAACCGTTGGCTAGAAACGGCGCGTGCACTACACGCGGGGACAGCAGCGCGTGAAGCTGCAGGAGGTGGAGAGAGAATCAGAATTGTGGATAAATGGGGACACGTGTTCGGTGCTGATTGGTTGTTCGGATTCTTATCATTTTAATAATTGGACCTCAATTATTTCGTTGTAAATTAATTTTTTTTTTTTTAAAAATTACCAAAATTCATAAAAAAAAATTCTCTGTAAATAAAGACTTGGTTCATTTGATTTGGACACAGAAAAAAAACCAAGTTTTTCATTATCTTAATCTTATTATTATCTTTCTATAAGCAAACTAAGTGAAGTTTTAATCTTGTTTTTAGTGAAATGAATCCCAATAATAACCATTTCAACACCTAAAATTATTCTAATTACCCATTTAACTACCAAAATCCCAACAATTATCAAAACCCAAATCAATTTTCCAACCAACGTCCTCAAAACATACCTAATTTTGGTTTTACACCAAATTTCAACCAGTCATCCTCTGTTCCAAACTTTCATCCATATTATGGA
>Ga0315914_1000366_pt1 | contig 53328 bp, 20 predicted proteins | sample MpolenodulesMG_FD_203920 | JGI IMG/M metagenome (GOLD analysis project Ga0315914, IMG submission 203920) | Medicago polymorpha root nodule microbial communities from Los Angeles, California, United States - elongated nodules | ecosystem: Host-associated > Plants > Roots > Nodule | place: USA...
TATGAAAATTGAACATTTTCGCGTAGAAGATGTAAAAAATATATTAAACATTTTACAAATCGAAAAGCATTTTGCATAAATTTGAAATCCATTAAAAAAAATTTCATCATTTATTTTTCTAAAAATTAGGACAAATCTATATATTCACAATAGGTCTAAAATGAAATAGATGTATCTAGGGATTAGTCATTTCGAAGTGAATTCTCCCTAGATCCACAATACACATGTCATGATATTTTATTTCACAATTGAATCAATTTAAAAAAGAGGGAAATATATCTAGTCAAAAAAAGTAGCAATCATTTGCATCCTTTCAATTTATCTAGTATAAAAGGGAAAATAGATCAGCAATCATTTTTAATTTCAATTCCAAGATAGTAAACTTTGCTATTCAATTTGTAGCCTCGACATAGAATAAATTGCTGCATTTTCTTTAATCAATGTTTCTGCAAAGTGTTTTGGATCGGTTTTTCCTGTTCTATCTCCAATCTCTGAGTAGAAAGTCAATGCATTGTTAATCAATGTTTCATCAATAGGCTCTCCTGCTCGTTTCCGATCAATCTGGGTGCCAAAAAATGAAGAAAAAAATTCCATTACACGAAAAATCAAATGAAAATCACATACTCAACCAAATGAACACAGCAGCATTTTGAAGATAATTAAATGACTATTTTTACTAGCATGCACTACATAACTATCAGAGAAACATAAAGCATCATTAAAGAAATTAAGGTTTTTTATTTTTGAGGGAAAAGAAACTAAGGCTTAGTGAAACCATTTTTTTTCAATGTAAATGTAACACCAGTATTAGATAATAGACAAACAAAGTTAACTATCTCTTGGTTTGTCATTCGAAATAATTTCCCATCATAAATTATAATGAACTGAGAAATAAACTGATTATATATAACGTAGAAATGGAAAATAGAGAATACCATAGCTATTATTGCCTGCATTACTTGGTGATGCATCTCAGCATATACCTGAGATGATAAAATGAAGTAAACCCAGAGTTAGAAAGGTGGAAAAGAGGAAAGCAAAATATGATTATGAAACATTTCAAAGGAATATCTCATCACCAACATACCAAGTTATAGAAGGATAAGAAGGCAGTTTCTTCAAGAGAACTAAGCCCTCTTCTTTTGATGAAGTATCTATCAAGATAATGAAAACACCTTGAGAGACACCTGGTCATAGTTTTCTGATTTGACCATCTTTGGACCAGTTCTCTCAACAAAAGTTCATCTTTCTTTCCTCTCAACGATGGCAGAACCTAGTAATAAGAAAATCATATTAGTTTTAATCATGTTAATGTTAATACCTATATATACCATTGGGTTTATAAGAAAATCATATTAGTTTTAATCATGTTAATGTTAATACCTATATATACTATTGGGTTTATAAGAAAATCATATTAGTTTTAATCATGTTATTGTTAATACCTATATATACTATTGGGTTTATAAGAAAATCATATTAGTTTTAATCATGTTATTGTTAATACCTATACTATTCGGTTTTGTACATCATTCATTAGTTTGATCCACAACTTCAAGCTAAGAATTATGTGCATACTTTATTAAGCTGTAACATGTAAGCAAATAGTATATTTCTAAATTTGGTTTTAAAGGATATTCTATATCACCAAACCCAAGTAATTTTGGAGTTTTTCACTAAATATGAGAGTAAAAACTCTTTAATTTTCATTATATATATCCCTTCCCTCTCCAATTTAGTCCATCCCTTTTGATTCAATCCTACGTTTCTAGAATTTCCTAAAATAGCATGACTGTACAAGAAATTTCTATTAAACAAATAACTTTAAAATATTATGAAAAACTCAAAATTAATAAGTAATATAATTTCTACTAATTTCAGAAAAAACTTTTAGTCACTTTGACCAATGTTTAACAGTGTTACTCACAGTTGATTTGATGTACTCTTCGAACACTTCCTTATACTTGTTATACAGGATCATGGAATAGTCATGAGGAATCTTTTGACTGCACATACAGTAGATGGTTCTGCAAGACGAAAACAAAAGCAATATAGAATTAAACCTAAAACGAAAACAAGCAAAAATTCATATATTGTTTCAGGAAAACGTACGTATATAACATCGAGTAATCGTCAGCGGTGAATTGAGTCTCGTGAAAGCCTTCTAGATTGTTCTTGAGCTTCTTAATACCTTGCTGGATAAAATCCCATCCTTCATCAAAGTTGATAATCTTTGACATGTTGGTTAATCGAGAAATCTGCAATGAAATATTGATTAAAACAAGTTCCAAAGAACAGAAGAAAAAAGAATTGAGAACAAGTAGAAGGGCGAACCTTGGAATCGCAGAGAGAAGAGAGGAGTCGCTAGTAGGAAAGTTTGTTTGATGAAAAGCAAGGTGTACCTATACCTATGCCTTTAATAGCAACAAAAGGGCGGCTGTCTTTGGGCTTCATCTTATATGCATTGGGCTCAATTTAACGTGTTATCTTTTCTCTCGTAATTGTTTTTGATTTCCGGTTTTCCCAGCAAAATAGCTCGCGTCCAGCATAATTTTCAAATATACCCATACGTAAGTTAAGTCACGCATATCTTATAATCTTTGTGTGACTTAAGTCACGCGCTACTGAACCTTTGTGCGAGTTAACTTACTCAAGTTGACCGGTGGTCAGAACTGAAGAACAAACTTCTTTTCACTTTGGTCAGGTTTTCAACATTCAATTTACATGTTTTTAACTACTTTTACACATTTTTTTGACCATATTTATGGTAGATACAAACTAGGTTATCATTCCTACTTATAAATACCCTCACAAACTTCCTCATTTCCTCACACCATCTCACATTATCTCCTCCCACTCTCTCCCCCTCTTTCTCTTCTTCTTTTTTTCTTCTATAGTCTCTAGGCTCTTTTTACCCCTTTAGGTATATAGTGGTCGGTTCTTGGGGGAAATAGTGGTCAATCGGGTTGGGGAAAAAGACATCATCCCTTGAGGTAAAATTAGGTTTGCTTTCTTTTACTCCCAAAATCTTTTTACCGTGGATAAAAAGAATCATCATGGGGGTATAAAAGGAACCAAATTTAAATTTACCTCAAGGGATATTGATGTCTTTTTCCCCAACAGAACTGATCACTATTTTCCCCAAGAGGGTAAAAATAACTTTTTACCCCAAGAGGGTAAAAAGATAATAAGTAGATTAGTGAATTCAAATAAAACTTATGTATTAATTATTGTAATGTTTGAATGATATTAATAAAGCGAGAGTTGTATTTATTAAATTTGTTTTTTATTTGTATTTATATTTGCATTTATTTTATGTATTGAATAAATAAAATCGAATTTATTTTCTAATTTTGTATTTAATGAATAGATAAATTAGAATAAATATTGAATTAGAATAAAATCGAATTTATTTTCTAATTTCAAATTTATTTTAAGTGCATAAATAAATTAGAATATAGCAAATAAATAATTTAGAATAAAGTGAACAAATGATTTAGGAAATAAATAATTTAGAATAAAGTGAACAAATAATTTAGAATAAAGTAAATAAAATAATTTGAAAATAGTAGATAAATTAAAAAAAAGTAGTCACTATGCGTCACTTAACTCACGCCGCTTAACTTAACTTGCGCATTATTTTACACTTGCGCTAGTTAGCGCATGGGCATTTTGGGCATGGCTGTAGGGCGCGAATGTTTTGTGCTGGGGGAAGAGCAAAAATCATTATTTTTTGGTGGTGGTCGGGGTTTAAACCCCGAACCTTGCATATATTATGCATTGTCCATACCATCTAAGTAAGCTCACGAGGACTTCTCTCGTAATTGTTTGTTACTTATTACTCTACTTCTCTCCAACAAATCTCAATTGATTTTCTTTTATATTTTTATAATTTTAAAGCAAAATAAAATATATTTTAACTTTCCTTAAAAAAATATATTTTAACTTCACATTAACCAGAATTTAACCATATTGTCTAATGAGGCCCCGTTTGAATTGAGCTTATGAAAAATAGTTTATACAAATAAATAAGCTTTTATATTAATTTATAAGTTTCCATTAACGAAAATTTTATCTTCATAAGTTATTTTTTCATAAACTACCTTAAAAACTCATGAATAATAAATAAAAGCTTATTTATTGCATAAGCTGTTTTACATAAGCTCAATCCAAACGGGCCCTGAGTCTTCCACTCTTTCTTCTTTTTGAATATTCATTGAGTCTTTTCTTAAAAAAAAATATTCATTGAGTCTTTCATTTTTTTCCATCATAATTGCTATTTTATTTTACACTTGAAATTTTTAACTATGTTGCTCATTTTATTTATAGATTTCAAATCTTCATTGAACCAATAATATAGATAATTCAATTTTATTTAAATTTGTAGATAAAAAAAAACATTGTTATAAAAAAACTTGAGTTTTTCTAATAGAAAACATTAATTAGTTTTATTGGAAAATAGTAAGTACAAATTGTTTAGAAAGGGTATATTGGAAAAAATTTACTATTAAACTATTGAAACGACGGTTAAATTATAACGATAAATCCGTAGTCAAACGACACTTAAAAAAGAAGGGAGGGAATAACATTTTTACGTACTAACGTCAAGACAGACGCTAACCCATCCGTTTTTTCTGCTTTTATAGGTAAGGAACAACATAATATTTTCTTATATAAGGTCAAAATGTGTTTTTTTTATAGTGTTCAATATTGTTCATACTGTTGTATGTATTGTTCCTCCTATTGCTATGGATTGTTCCTATTTTAGTGAAATCTAACTAATTTTTATTGATGATTTTAATGATATTATAAAAATAATAAAATAGTTTAAATGAATGATAAAAATGAAAAAAATATCCAAATTGTTATAGATAATATTATATATCTTTCATTTAAGCCATTTATTTACAATTTTATTTTGCGTATACTATTATTTAAAAAATTAGTTTTTTTGAAAGACTTTTAAAAAATTAGTTAAATCTCATGATAATAGGAACAATTCCACTGCAATATGAACAATATAAGTTAATCTTTTTTTGGATGTTAAATCTTTATTTGATTGTGTCCTTAAAAAAAAAATCTTTATTTGATTGTGATATATTTTTCCAAAAACAAATTGGAGTGTAGCGTAGAAATTGCCATATATAATATAGAGGTTGAAAAAATATATGGAATGGATAAATTTGATTTGTATTGTAACAATTTGTAATGGCTGGATCAAAGAAACCTAAGAATTTATTTGTAATGGCTGGATCAAAGAAACCTAAGAATTTATTTACAATCCACTAAAAAGATGTCCTTACAAAATGGGACCTTCTAAACTCAATCCTTATTTTTTATTGTATTTTTTTAAAATTCATGAGTCCTTCTTTTGTAATATAATTTTTTTAAGGGTTTTTTTTTAATATCTTTATCTTTATATATATATAAGTATATATAATATATGAGAAGAGATCCATTAACTCCAAGAGTAAGTCTAAAGACTTGCTCCTAATCATAACCATTGATCTTGATATTAATTAATGGCTGTAATTAATTACTATTAATCCATAGTGTTTGGTTGTTATACGCCTTCTTCTCCCTTTCAAGAAAATAAGATAAAATACTCCTTTTTCTCAAACAATCCCGTACCAGAGAGCATATGAACATTTTTTTTTTTTGGTAGATGGAACATATGAACATTTTTATTTTTTTTTGTCGTAGCTTGATGGTTAGAGCTCACACAATTTAATTATGGAGAAGTGAAGTGTCCAGGGTTCGAACCCCGGCCCATGCATATAATATACAATATCCCTACCAATTGAGTTAAGCACACGAGGATCATATGAACATTTTCTATATACCTTTAATTAACATACGGTGCCTTTATTCAATTCTTATGTTTATTATATGATCTATGGCTGTCAAAAACAAGGTTTATATCATCTTTATGAATAAAAAAAAACTGATTCAATTAACATCACAATCCTCTATCGGTCAGAATAAAAATTAGTCTTCAATCGGATTCAATCAAAAAAATTCTTATTGAGATAATGATAATCATGGTGGCTTACACTGTTTGTTTGAGATCTCTTTCGGCCGTGTACTCATCTCATGTGATGTTTAGGAGAAGGAGTATAAAAGGTTCACATTAAGGATTAATGCAATAGATCACAACCATTAATTATTATTAAAATCAAAGGTCAAGATTTGGAGCAAGTCTTTAGACTTACTCTGACCTAACCCTAATCCCGCCCAAAAGGGCGGGTCTAAATAATTTGTGTTAAAAAAGGTTTTGTAAGGAATCGAACTAGATACCATATGACTACACTTTACAACTTTCACCATTTTTTTTAAAAGCCGCAAATAATAATTTCTTTTCAATCTTAACGGTTTCTTTATTGATGGCAGTATTTTTTTCATTATTATTGTTGTTGTTTTTGTTATTTGCGGTTATGATTAGTTTCTCTGTGTTTGCAAGGAATCGAACCAGGTACAAATATGACACCTTAGAACTTTTACAATTGGACTACCAACATTTTCATTTAAATATCGTTGCTTCAAAAAAAATATCTTAAATGCATTTTTTTAAGCCACCAACACTCATTTTTATTGTGTTTATTTCAACATTTGATTACTTTTACAAAATTTAGTTTATGAGTTTGATTCCATATTCATTTTTGTTGCAAACTGAATGTTTTTAATTTGTTTTTTTTTTTAGATTTTGTATGTCGACACTCTTAATCATCACTTAGTTTGATTGTTTGACTTTGAATTTAACTCTAAAATTAATAATATAACAAATTTGATACTTATATATGAAACTCTACAAAACTCGTACATCGAACGGGTTAGAGTCTAGTAAATTGTAAATGTATGTATGTAATAATTACATCGTGTAATCTTCGTTATTCAGCAAACACGAAGCAAAAGTTTCCCTTCTCACTCTTCAATGGTTGCTTATGAGTTATGAGTCTGATTGGAAGGACTATAGGTCAGCTCATGGTTCAAGTCAGGGCAAGTCGAATCAAGCTATTCTACAATTTTGTTTATTTCTTTTTTATTTTGTATTCCTTGACCTCTAAGCTATATCTTAATACTCAAGATAATATAGTGATCTTATTTACCACAACCAAAATTTTAGAGGGAAAAAGATGGCACACTTTCATTTATGCCTTTGTTAAATGATGATGATGATGATGATTAAGGTATTTATACAAAAAAATACCTTTATTAAATAATAGTTAAAGTCTTAACACAAGCAAATACAAAACAAAGCTGAGGCAAAACGGAAAATACAAAAAATAAATAAAATAAATAAATCATTACCCAAACATGCTAGTCAGCAAGTTGAGCATGTAATTTCTCAACTTGATATCACAGTAGAGGAGAGCAGAACATATGAAAGGTAAGTAATGTATTGTCTAAAAACGATTAAAATATATCTGGTCAAACAAAGTAGCAATTATTTGTATCCTTTCAATTTCTCACTTAGTATCTAGTATAAAAGGGAAACTAAATTAGCAATCGTTTTTACTTTCAATTCCAAGATAGTAAACTTTGCTATTCAATTTGTAGCCTCGACATAGAATAAATAGCTGCATTTTCTTTAATCAATGTTTCCGCAAAGTGTTTTGGATCGGTTTTTCCTGTTCTATCTCCAATCTCTGAGTAGAAAGTCAATGCATTGTTAATCAATGTTTCATCAATTGGCTCTCCTGCTCGTTTCCGATCAATCTGGATGCCAAAAAATGAAGGAAAAAAATCCATTACATGAAAAATCAAATGAAAATCACATACTTAACTAAATGACTATTATGGATTGATGAATACGGCAGCATTTTGAAGATAATTAAATGACTAGTTTTACTACTATTCGACTACATAACTATGAGGCACGGATCCACGCCAGTGTAAAAGGGGGCGCAATTAACCCCACTTAATTTTTGTTTTTAAAGCAATAATCATATATTTATATTTAGAGTATTGCTATTTGTCGCGAGAACATTTCTCGCGAACATATCACGAATATATAACCACTCAACAAATTGAATAATTTGTGTCAAAAAAATTACCCAGCAACCAGAACAAATGTTTACACGCATTCTCTTGTTTCTCTCTCTTCTAAAACACCGAATGTTTACGTGTCCGGAAACACATTTCATTTCTTTTGACATGCACGTGTTGCACACAAGAGTGTTGTTTTGCATTCCTTTTCATTTGAGTAAATGTAACAATATTATTTTATTGCGGAATACAATGGGTTAAAACTATATTAAAAATTACAGAAAAAAATGATGCAAATTGAGGCTTTATTATGCATTTCACTCATTCTTAAAACTCTCGTGAAATATCTTGTCGCTATAAATAGCATTATTCTTATATTTATAAACCCTACTAGTATAATACTATTGACCCCACATGGTTTATTCATTCAACTAATGACAAAGTATAAAACTTAAATACTAGAATAAATTGATACAAAAGTAACACTGGTTGACGTGTTACACTTTCGATACAAAGTTAAACCATTATATAAAGCTAGTATATTTCTACGGGAGAAATACATTCATGGACACAATCACAAATCAATATTGTTAAGCACACCTTCAAATAAAATGGAAAAAAAAATTAAAGAAAGGGTATTTACTCATATCAATTGACATTATTTAATGATTTTGTGCTTGTATCCAAATATATTTATTTGGGTTGTGTTCAAGCTAGTAGATCTCATTTCTACGGTTCATTGTCATTTGCCTCGATAAGGGAAGAGGTAAATTCTTTTAAGTGGAAATCTGAAAAGGTACCCAGTGAAGCAAGTTTAAATCCATACGATTCATTTTTTGCAATTTTAAGGAGAAGTTAATTAGTTTGACTCAATTTTATCCCACTGAATTTTCTTCAATGGAGCTTATGAGACTTCACAATCAACTTGAAAATTATATTATGGATGTTCGAGTTCTAGTGAACAATTTTCTAACTTAGATGAGATTAGGGATCTTTCAAGAATGATGGTGGAAACAAGAAAATATATTGTTTATCCAATGATGTATTTACTTCTAAAGTTGTCGTTGTTTTTGCCGGTGGCTACACCAACTACTGAAGGAAGTTTCTATGCTATGAATTATGTAAAGAATCTACTGCACAACCATATTAGAGGTGAATTTTTTAATGGTTGTCTAGTAACATATATCAAGAATGATATATTTGATACTGTTGAGAATGAAAAAATCATTCAACACTTTCAATATCTAACTTCTTCTTAATGATAGTGATATTATCATTTTATCTCCTACGCTTTATATATATATATATATATATATATATATATATATATATTATAAATGTTGATGATAAATTACATTGACCTTGCTGATCAAAATTCCTGGATCCGTCATTGACCATGAGAGAGAAACATAAAGCATCATTAATGAAATTAAGGTTTTTTTTTAAGGGAAAAGAAATGAAAGCTTAGTGAAACCATTTTTCACCAATATGTAAATGAAACACCAGTCAGAGCCGGACCTGGCCAAGTGCAACAAGGCCCTTGACACAGGGCCTCACATTTAGAGGGGTCACAAAAAAATTTTAAAAAAAGGAGAAAAAAAACTTGTACCTACGGACAAAATCCGTCACTAAAAAGTCTGGAAAACAACAATTTTGTTGTCAATTATGAAATGGCTATAAGTAAAGGTCTATTTATCTGTAGGTAAAAGTTATGTTTGAACCATTGCTCATATATTTAAATACACCTTAATTATCTATCATTGTAAATAGTGTTGGATTTTTTTTCAATTCTTTTTAAATGAAAATTATCAAGTCTATAACCGGACCTCCGAATTACCGAGAACGGCCCTAACACCAGTATTCGATAATAAATTGATTATATATGACGTAGAAATGGAAAATAGAGAATACCATAGTTATTATTGTCTGCATTACTTGTTTATGCATCTCATCATATACCTGAGATTAATAAAATGAAGTAAACCCAGAGTTAGAAAGGGGGAAAAGAGGAAAGCAAAATACTATTATGAAGAAGAAGGAGTGAAACATTTCAAAGGAATATCTCATCACCAACCTACCAAGTTATAGAAAGACAAGAAGGCAGTTTTTTCAAGAGAAGTAAGCCCTCTTTCCATGATGAAGTATCTATCAAGATAATCAAAACACCTCAAGAGAAACTTGGTCATAGTTTTCTGATTTGACCATCTTTTGTGTAGTTCAACCAACAAGAGTTCATCTTTCTTTTCTCTCAAAGATGGCAGAACCTATTGATAAGAAAATCATATAAGTTTTAATCATGTTAGTGTTAATACCTATATAATAAGAAAATAGTATCATACTACTATTAGTCCCTTTCATCAATGTTAAATAGTGTTACTCACAGTTGATTTGATGTATTCTTCGAACACTTCCTTATACTTGTCATACAGTTGTTGGGAATAGTTATGAGGAGGCTTTCGAATGGACATACTGTAAACGGTTCTGAATTACGAAAACAAAAGCAATATAAAATCAAATCAATTAACCCTAAAACAAAAACAAGCAAAAAGCATATATTTGTCATGGGAATGGATTGAAACCGTACGTATATAACTTGAGGTAATCTTCAGCGGTGAACTGAGTCACGGGAAAGCCTTCGAGGTTGTTCTTGAGCTTCTTGATACCTTCTTGGATAAAACCCCATCCTTCTTCAAAGTTGATAATCTTTGACATGTTGGTGAATTGAGAAATCTGCAATGAAATATATTGATCAAAAGAAGTTCCAAAGAACAGAAGAAAAAAGAATTGAGAAGAATCGCAAAAAAAGAAGTAGAAGGGTGAACCTCACCTTGGAATCGCAGAGAGAGGAGAGGAGTGGCTAGAGTAGGAAAGTTTGTTTGATGCAAAGCGAAAAGTTAACCTATAGCCTATGCCTTTTGATCGTTTTATAGCAACAAAAGGGGTTGTCCTTGGGCTTCATCTTATATATTATGCATTGGGCTCGATTTAACTTGTTATTTTTCTCCCATACCAAACAATTATTAGTTACTTTTCCTCTCTCAAACAAATAGCAATTGTTTTTTTGTTATCTTTTTAATAATTTTAAAGCAAAATAAAGTATATTTTAACTTCATATAAATTGTACGCATGCTCTAGAGGCACTAATTTTTTTAAATTCATGAATCCTTCTTTTTTAATATAAATTGTAAATGTATGTACGTAATAATTACATCGTGTAATCTTCGTTATTTCTGCAAACACAAATCAAGAGTTTCTCTTCTTACTCTTCAATGGTTACTTGAGTTATGAGTCTGATTGGAAGGACTATATAGGTCAGCAGTCAAGCTAATTCAAAATTTTGTTTATTTCTTTTTATTTTTTCTTCCTTGACCTCTAAGCTATATCTTAATGCTCAACATAATATAGTGATCTTATTTACCACGACTAAAATTTTAGAGGGAAAACGATGGTACACTTTCATTTATGCCTTTATTAAATGACAGCTAAAGTCTTTACACAAGAAAATACAAAACAAAACAGAACATACAAAATCAATACCCCAAAATGCTAGTCAGCAAGCTGGTCAATGCTGAAAATTGGCTCAGCAAACAAAATGAGCATGTAGGGTCAGGATATGATAAAAACATATATGATATGAAACCGAATAGAGACAAGATATGACATAATGCCAATAAGGATAACAAATTTTTTTATCATACTAAATGACAAAATTACCCTTTAATCAATTATATTTTTTAAGAGATTTTCTTCAACATCAACGAAAAGAAGAAGGATATTTTTTGGACAAGAGAAACGAAGGAAAAATTGAAATCCATAAAAAAAGATCGACAATAAAAGGAAGAGAGGTCAAAGCAGAGGAATTCAACACAAAAAGAATTGAAAAGGGATGAGAAATCGAAATAATAGAAAAAGAAGATAAATCGACAAAAAAAAAGGGAATTCAATAAAAAGAGGAAGAGAAATCGATAGAAGAGAAATTGAAATCAATAAAGAAAAAAATGGAATCTATAAAAAAGAAGAAAAAAAATTAAAATCGATTATAAGAGAAGAGGAATTAAAAAGAAAAAAAATGATAATAGCATACATGATGGCATGAACAAGAGGAAGAAGAAGATGAAAGGAGAATGGATAAATCAGATAGAGAAGATAATGGCGAGGGTAAAACTAGGATTTCTCATGTTAATTATAACCCAACATAAACCTAGGGGCGTATGTTTCACCTCTGCAAACTAAGTTCCTAAGAATGTAAGATTGGAAATATTTACTCACATGTTTGATACACATGCACACAAAAACATTCTAAGGAATTTTTTTGGTGTTGGTGGGAGTTCGAACCCCAGACCTTACATATTTTATGCATTGTCCATACCAACTGAGTTAAGCTCACGAGGACAACATTCTGAGAAATTAATTATACCCGGATCTTTTTCAACTAAATTATCCCATTTTCTATTCCCAACACAAATGATGGGAATGATTTATTCCCAACAGTTAACACTCATTTTTCTTTTTACCCTTAAAAAACTGCAAGAAAACCCACCACGTCTCGAGTCATATGCCACGTTTTCTTTCTTATGCATTTGTAATCAATCTTAAAAGGCCTTATAGAATTACACACTTTTAATACTTATTATTGATCGAATGCTATTTTTGTATTAATAAAAGTACTCATGGATGAATTGACGTTCCTGAAAAAAAATGGATGAATTGATGTATGATAAATTTAAATTACTAAATGAGAAATGTTAGGAACACACTCCCTTACAGACTCTTTTGACACACTCCAATCATATTTAGTCACCTCATTCAATTTCTTTTTCCCTTTAGCTAGTAACCGGTTTTACCAGTTGCAAAATAACACATTATTTTTGTCTTTTTTAAATAAAATAATATTCACTGCAACTTTATCACATATCTCTACAAACTACACCGTTCCTTCCGGAACTATCCATGGCTTCCAGTTTGGCAAAAGTTTATTCATAGTGTTATAAAAAAAAAAATTGCAACACTGTCGTGAGATTTGGCAAAGAAAGCAACAGTTTTCCTATTTTATTTTTGGTTAATTTAGAGTCTACATCATATGAATCAAGAACTGAAATTATGTGTGTTTTTTGTATTTGAAAAAACTTTCCACAGAATGAAACTTCCACTCTTATATTCTTGGAATATAATCCTGGAATACATTTTCATTCCATAAAATAAACACATCCGTGGATAGAAAGTAGTGTAGAATAGGATAAGTAAAATGAATAATTCATATTATCCATAGGTGTATCAAACAGAAGATTAAAATGGAATAGGATATATTAATCATATCATGTTTCTTTATCCTGTCAATCAAATGGACCAGTAATTTCTTGCTATCACGGTAGATGAGAGTAGAATATACGGTGATGTATTGTCTAAAAACGAGTAAAATATATCCGGCGAAACAAAGTAACAATCACTCAAATTGGCACTACGCAAACAAGTTGAGCATGAATTTTTCACTTAGTATCTAGTATAAAAGAGAAAATAAAGTAGCATTAATCGTTTTTACACGCAATCCTTTTTACCCTTTCAATTCAAAGATAGTAAAATTTGCTATTCAATTTATAGCTTTGACATATTATAAATTGCTGCTTTTTCTTTAATCACTCTTTCTGCAAAGAGTTTTGGATCGGTTTTTCCTGTTCTATCTCCAATCTCTGAGTAGAAAGTCAATGCATTGTTAATCAATGTTTCATCAATAGACTCTCCTGTCTGTTTCCGACCAATCTGGGTACCAGGAAATAACAATAAAAAAATCCATTACATGAAAATTCAAATGAAAATCACATACTCAACCAAATGAACTATTAAGAAAATAGTATCATACTCTAGAGAATGATATTATGTGCATACTCTATTAAGCTGTAACATATAAGCAAATAGTATCATATCGACTACTATACTATTAGTCCCTTTCATCAATGTTTAATAGTGTTACTCACAGTTGATTTGATGTACTCTTCAATTGCTTCCTTATACTTGTCATACAATTGTTGGGAATAGTCATGAGGAGGCCTTTGAGTGCACATATTGTAAACGGTTCTACATTACGAAAACAAAAGCAATATAGAATTAAAATCTAAAAGGGAAACAAGAAAAATGCAATATATATTCTTCTCAGTCATGGATTGAAGCGTACGTATACAGCATCAGGTAATCGGCAGAGGTGATATGAGTCTCACCTTCTATTATGTTGTTGAACATCTTGATACCTTTCTGAATAAAATCTCATCCTTCTTCAAAGTTGATAATCCTTGACATGTTGGTGAATTGAGAAATCTACAATCAAATATTTGATCAAAAGAAGTTCCAAAGACAGGAGAAAAAAGAATTGAGAAGAATCGCAAAAAAGAAGAAGTAGGAGGGTTAACCTTGGAATCGCATAGAGAAGAGAGGAGTCGTTGGTAGGAAAGTTTGTCCGATGAAAAAGAAGCATGCAAAGCGAAGTTAGATTATGGCTGGTACACTTGATATGATTTAAAACGATGTATTTTCGTTTGAGTAGTACCTGGTCCAATCAAATGTCCTTCGGTATATGTATCTCTTTGTTTGTTATTTAATATATTTTTTCTTTTGCTTAAAAAATAAAAAGGAGGTAACCTTTGTCCCAACTCTTTTTTGCATTTATTTTCAATTGATTTCCTCTAAGAAGGTAACCTTTGTCCCAACTCTCCAACCAAGTTTTATGTTAATAGTAACAGTCTCAATTTTCTCCTTGGTCTTACTAGTCCTGAAATGGAATGACACTTCAAGCATTGTAAGCAAAAATATTTCTTAGCTCTTTTTTTATTTTTTTAAGCAAAAGAAACAATATATTAAATAGCAAACAAAGATACAGAGACTGAAGATTATTTGATCTGATCCATGTACTACTCAAACAGAAATACATCGTCTTAAATCATATCAAGTGTACCAGCCATAATCTATCATAACAAAAATTCACTTATCATGGACACAGCCCAACAAATATTGTAAGCAAACATATTTCTTAGATCCTAAAATAAATCATTGTTTGTTTCTATGTAATAGAGTAATTATAAACTCGGTCTCCTAGTTTACTAAGGCATCTAAATTACATATGGTATTGTTAGAGAGTGCTCTTACATCTACAATTCTCGTAACCAACACATGCACAATTCAAACGTCCTCGGAGACATGTCAGTCCAAACGTCCTCGGAGCTGCATGTCTTAAACAATCATAGGAATCTTGGTCCTTAGGACAAGTAATTTCTACTACACCTAGTTGACTTAACCTCGTCTTTCTTGAATATTATAAGTAGGAGTAGTTGTTCTTTTACCTCTAATTCTCTATATCTATGAAAACACGATCGATGACAATTGAAATCCAATCAAACAAAATGCTTTATTACCTGCAGATAGAACAAAACAAATACCAAAGTCAAAACCACATGTATCCAATTTAGTAGAAAGGATAAATGTTGTGAACTTGTCAAAACCACATGTATCAAATTCATAAGACTACAAATGTTGTAGACCTTTGTAAGAGTTTCTTCGATTGCTTCATTGCTCAAATTTTGACAATTAAAAGGGAAAATAATTTTATAGCAATGGATTGCAACTCACGGGCTGTACTTTGCACATCTTATGGATTCACGAACCTGATTTTGTAAGTACGACACTATTTTAACACTTAGTTCCACAAATTTATGTTAATCTCGATGTCATACGCATGCAAAAATTGATGCATAAACGAAATTTGTATAAAACAATACGTGTAAACAAAATTTCACTGCAAATGATGCGCCTTTTGGAAAATAACCCAAATTTAAACTAAAATTAGTCATCACAGGTACTCAATATTCTAAACAATAAAACAAATGTTGTACGTTAACTATAGTAAAAAAAAAAGTTAGCTTTAAATCTTCAGACTTATTACCAGTATTCCAACATATATAACTAGTTTAATTAAACAAAATAATTGGTTGATTAAAAGGATATATTTACGAGCTTTTCAAGTAATCTATTGTAAATCATATTCTACTATTACGTATCAGCAGCCGTAAAATACAAAGACAACATCACAAAAAACCAAGTTGATCGTCGCCATTGTATATTCACAATGATCTCTATATGTGTGACAACTTGAGAAGTTGTGAAACTTTCTGCGCTCCCCTTTCTGAACCATTTTTTGCTAGTTCTAAGAAATGATTGACCACTCCATGTGAAATGATTGGTGTAGTGGATCTCCACAAAAAAGGTGTGCACAAGCACTGAAGTTGCATTCTCTCTATTCACAAAAGATTCATTACTGATTAATTCTACCAAAGTGGATTTAGCATTCATAGACCCAATTGCTACTTTTTCGTTATTGTGTCTAACTATTAGAGGCAAATGACAATCATGCCTCTAATAGTTAGGCACTAGAACGGAAAAGTAGCAATTAGATCTATGAATGCTATATCCACTTTGGTGAAATTAATCTGTAAAGTATTATGTGTGAATAAAGAGAATAAAGCTTCAGAGCTTGTGCACATCTAACATGGAGATCCAGTACACCAGTCAATTATCACTTCACATGGAGTGATAAATTCTCTCTTGTAACTAGTAAAAAATGGTTCATAAAAGGTAATCGAAAAGCTGCACAGCTTCTCATGTTGTTAAGCATTTATAGACTATTGTGAGTATACAATGACAACTATCAGCTAAGTTTTTGCGCTACTATTGTCTTTGTATGTGCGGCTGCTGTATAGATAGTAGAATATGATTTACATTATATTACTAGAAAAGGCTCATAAATATTTCCTTTTAACTTTTTAGTTAAAAGAAAATTTTGATTTTAATCAACCGTTTGTTTAATTGAATCAATTGTGTTGAAAAACTGATAATAAGTGCAAGACTTGGAGCTATCAACAATTTGACTATAGTTAACTAATATTTTTTATTTTTTAGAATATTGAGTGACCTTGATGACTAATTTGAGTGTCAATTTGCGTTATTTGCCAAGTGACACTCATAAGTTGCAGCAAAATTTTGTTTGCATGTATCATTTTTTTTTTACCAAGAATGGTGGAGGTTACATGCATATAACATCAAGATTCATTCAAAGTAGATTTGTGGAACTGAAGTGTTAAAATGATGTCCTGCGTACAATATAAAACTTTAGGTTCATAAAGCAATAAGATGTGTGAACAAAGGGAAACAAAATTCAGTAATAATAAATGACACGAAAAGAAGTCATGATAATAAGTAACAAATTTTCACTATGATGCCTAGCAATCCGCTTATCATGGCAATAGACCAAATAACTGGAATTACTGGTATAGTATCGAAAAGTAAAGAACAAACCTCCAATAACTTTGGCTCACTACTAGAGTGCAAGTAATGAGCAACTTATCCTTATCTTTCTCTCTTCTTAAGCACTTCTCATCCTATAGTAGAGAAAACACAAGATCAAATAGAGAACAAGACACAAATGAAGAAACCAAATTACAGTTAACACAAATGAGAAACCGCGCCTTGAGCACAAAATAAGGACAAGAACCTTCTAGGATCCAATTCGAAAACTTTTGACATCGGAGTGCCACATCGAAACAGAAGGAAGGGAATTATGAACCTTGCATATATAAAAATGAATCTTGACTTAGAGATTGGATAACAAATAGTTTGCAAAACAAAAAGGAGCATGTGATAATTAGCTTCATTACAATTACGAAATTTTAGGGCTTCAAAATTTTAGAGACTCAAAACTACAAAACAAGACCTCGTAATTTTGGTTTGAAGCCACTAATCGCACCAACCTTCTAGTATGTTCATCCGCTTGACATGTTGGATTGAAAAAAACTGCAATCAAATAAATGTTTAGTAATAATAAACAGAATAGATATTGATCAAAATAAAAAGAGAAGAAAATAAAATGGAGTATCAGAAATGTGAAAAACTAAAAAATAACCTTGAGTGAATGAATGGCATAGGAGAACCTAATACTGTGTTTTGATCTTGAGCCTTGCTATATATATAGTTCACGACTGGATACAATAAAACGTCTGAAGACAATCAAGATCTAATCCAATGGCTATTGTGCACATACCAATATACCATGATGTCGTCATTTGCCGAAAATCTTGGCTTCAATTATGCGGGATGTCCAGGTAGTGATTTCCAATGTTGCTCTATAGTCTATATGTATACTAAGCCTCAAGGCAAATGCGAAGGAAATAAATGTTGCTGCTTCACCTCTATGCTAGATCGTACTTTAGCAACATGTTCGTGAAATTGTATTGATGTCATGGCATCCGGCCTAACAAATTTGACATTTTTGTCAGTTGAGTTAGGACTTTTGGATTCCTCTAATCCTTTTTATAATAAACAAATGAGTCAATAAAAGTTGATGTATTTAGTTTATTATATAGATTAAATAGATAAACTCTTATGATTTATTTGTCTTATAAAACATAACCAAAAGAAGTGTCATTTTAGAATAATAATTATTACATTGTATGTCATATTACGATTTCATCAAAACACTAATTATTTTTTGGGTTATAATCTTAATCATTATTAATATTTTATTAATGTGTAAACATCAATCTCTTAAATGAATTACAATTATTCTGAGTATCCATCTATGCATTTTTTAGCAAAGAATTACATAATACGTCCCATAACTTAATTTCATGTAACATTTTTGTCTTTTATCTTTTTTTTTATTTAATCCTTAATGTTATAATATGTCAACATTCTTATCCTTTTTTTTTATCAAAAAACTAAAAAAATAATCATCAAAATCATAAACAACCCCAAATTTTCATCATACAAATCAAACAACTCATATTTTATTTAAAAAATCTCATAAAAAAAGATAAGATATTAACATTTTATAACATAAAAGACCAAATCAAAAAGAAAGAAAAAAATAAAGGACGAAAGTGTTAAATGAAATTAAGTTAAGGAACAAATTGTATAATTTTACCTTTTTTATAATATTTGTGTAGATAATAAATATAATAAAAAAATTATTTTAATATATAAATAATTGTTTTTTAATGTATCATATTATGTTTTAATAGTGGTTGTTTAAATGTTTTTGTTTATAGTTGACCAACACCATGATAAAAATATGTAATATAATTGTTTAAATGTATTTGTAAAATATTCAGTTACTTTTTTAGAAAGTCATTGCTCAACAAAATAATACTTAATCCATTCTTTTTTAAGTCTCTTTGAGTACGGATTTTATAATTCTACTTAACTGTCACATTTTGAGTTTTAAGGGTAATATTTGTTGATTATTCCCTTTATCAAGTACTTCTACTTATTCTTTTATTATTTATTACAAATATAATAAAGTTGATAGTTAAAAGGGTTAAATTGGCACCAAAAGGATTTGAATCTAAGACCTTGAGAGTAACATACTCTAAGGTCTAACGTCTCGAGCCTATACCACAATGCATATTCCACCCGTGGGGATTTGTTGATTACCTGTAGGTGATAGATTAAAGTTAGAAAAATCAATTTTCCTGCTCAAAAGCTTAATATTGGTGCTATGGCAGAGATGGATATATCAAAGATGATTGGCAATTTTTCTGTCTGTCAACACACTGTTCAGTGTTGGAGAGAAAAGTTGGACTTTGGCACTTCATCGAACCTGGACTTCGACATTTTCAAATTTTTGCAACTACTTTATGGATTATTTGGTGCTTCCGTAATGCATGCCATTGGGAAAACAAACCTGCAAATTTAACTACAATGATGAAACTTGCAGCTGATGTTGTCTGAGATTTCAACTTGTGCAGCCAAACTTTGTCCAGGCTGCAACATGATCATGTCTCGTCCAATGCAGTCCTGGGAGAAACCAGCAGTTGATAACTTAAAATGCAATATTGATTGCACCCTTTTCTGAAAATTGATTATGGGTTGGCATATCTTTCAGAGATGACCAAGGACAGTTTGTTTTGGCTCAAACTGCACGGTTTCCGTCCATCTGTACTGTAGTGTGAGGCAACTGCGCTCCTTTTGTCACTTCAGCTAGCAGCTTCCAAGCAGTTTGTTGATGTTACCTGAGAGTGATTTCCAAATTGTTGTGAATACTATCCACAATCCTTGTACTTAAGACTTATATCTTCTAATTTAGGTAGATATCACTTAGAGCATTGCTCATACAAATAACAAAAAGAGATAAATTGAGTTTCATACTTTATTGGATGATGATTAAGATCTTTATACAAGAGGCAAAACAGAAAATAAAAAACAATAAAAGTTGAGATAACTAATATCAAACTACCCCAACTGTATAACAATAACTAACCCATCCAATACGCTACACATGCTGATCACCGAGCTGGTCAATTCAGAAAATTACCATTAGGCGAACAAGTTGAGTTTGTAACTTCTCAAGGACAACGTGACAGTTTGTTTCTATATGTTTAGTATGTTGGTGGAGATAGAGTTGGCCACAATGTGGCGGGCTAATTTTCTATCACAGTAGAGGAGAGCAGAACATACAAAAGGTAATGTATTGTCTATAAACAAGTACATGTATATACATTCAAACAAAGCAATCATGTTTGTCCTTTCAATTTTCCACTTAGCATCTAATATAAAAGCGAAAATAAAGTAGCAATCGTTTTTATATTTCGAATTTAAAGATAGTAAAACTTGCTATCCAATTTGTAGCCTTGACATAGTATAGAATGCTGCGTTTTCTTTAACAGTTGTTTCTGCAAAGTGTTTTGGATTGTTTTTTCCTTTGCTTTCTCCAATCTCTGAGTAGAAAGCCAGTGCATTGTTAACCAGTGTTTCATCAATAGGCTCTCCTGCCCGCATCCAATCAATCTGCATACCAGGAAATGAAGATACAAAAATCCATTACTGGAAAAATAAAATGAAAATCAAAGATTCAACCAAATGACTATTATGGATTGATGAATACGGCAGCATTTTGAAGATAATTAAATGTCTAGTTTTACTACTATTCAAATACATAACTATCAGAGAAACATAAAACATCATTAAAGAAATTAAGCCTTAGTGAAACCATTTTTCTCCAATGCAAATTTAACACAAGTGTTAGATAATTGACAAAGTTAACTATCTCTTGGTTTGTATATCCACCTGATGGATTATATGGTGCTGCTGTAATGCATGTCATTGGGAGAATAAACCTGCAGCTTCATGCTACAATGATGAAGCTTGCAGCTGATATTGTCCGAGATTTCAACTGGTGCAGCCAGACTTTGTCCAGGCTGCAACATGATCCTGTCTTGTCCTCTGCATTCCTGAGAGAAACCAGCAGTTGATCACTTAAAATGCAATATCGATTGTCTCCTTTTCTCTGCTGAAAATTGCTTTGGTGTTGGCATGTGCTTCAGAAACAACAAAGGACAATTTGTTTTGGTACATACTGCATGGTTTCCATCCATCTGTACTGTGGCCGAGTGTGAGGCAACCGCGCTCCTTTTATCACTTCGGCTAGCAGCTTCCCAGTGGGTTTGTTCATGATACCTTTGAGAGTGATTGCCAAACTGTTGTGAATGCTATGCACAATCCTTGTACTTATGAGAACGAGCCGGATTTCGTACTTTCCTGGCGTAGGACTCTTATATCTTCTAAAACAAAGCTACAGCCTAACTTTTATACGGAGTCAAGCTAATAGAGCCGCTCATAATCTTGCTTGAGCATCTGTATTTCAGTCTAGCCCTTACATATTTATCTCTCCTCCTAATTGTATTGCCTCTTTAATTTTGGATGAAATGAGAGCAGTTGTCTCTGACTCAAAAAAAAAAAAAAATGTTTTCATTATGCTGCAGCAAATTGTATGTATGCTCTAGAGGCACTAATTTTGTAAAAATGTATCAATCCTTTTATTTTAATATAAATTTTAAATGTATGTATCTAATAATTACATCGTGCAATCTTAGTTATTCTGCAAAGCATAAGTTTCTTGTCTCGCTCTTGAATGGGAGCTTATGAGGCAGATTGGAAAGACTATAGGTCAGCTCAAGGTTTGAGTTAGGGCATGGTTCTTTGGTCGAATCTAGCTATTCTATAATTTTGTTTTTTTGTTTTTTGTTTTTTCTGCCTTGATCTCCCAGCTATATCTTAAACTCAAGATAATATCGTGATCTTTTATTTACCACGACTAATATATGAGAGAGGAAAAAAAATAACACACTTTCATTTATGCCTTGACTTAATCTCTTCATATGACAGATAAACTGAGTTTCATACTTTTTTAAATATGGTTAAGGTCTTTATACAAGAGGCAAAACAGAAAATACAAAACAAAACTAATAGTATCGAACTACCCCAACTGTATAACAATAACTAACCCATCCAATGCCCCTCACATGCCTGTTAGCAAGCTGGTAAATCTTAAAATTGGCATTTGGCGAACAAGTAGAGCGTGTAATTTCTCAAGGACAATGTGACAATTTGGTTCTATATGTTTAGTGTGTTTGTGGAGATAGAGCTGGCCACTGTGTGGAGGACTAATTCACTATTGCAGTAGAGGAGAGCAGAACATATGAAAGGTAATGTATTGTCTAAAAACAAGTACAAGTATATACATTCATCGTAAAAGCGAAAATAAAGCAGCAATTGATTTTATACTTTCAATTTATAGATAGTAAAACCTGCTATCCAATTTGTAGCCTCGACATAGTATAGAATGTTGCATTTTCTTTAATCATTGTTTCGGCAAAGTGTTTTGGATCGTTTTTTCCTGTGCTTTCTCCAATCTCTGAGTAGAAAGTCAGTGCATTATGAACCAATGTTTCATCAATAGGCTCTCCTGCCCACTTCCGATCAATCTGAATACAAGGAAATAAAGATAAAAAATCGATTACAGGAAAAGACAAATTGAAAATCACAGATTCAACCAAATGACTACTATGGGCTGATGACACCGAAAGAATTTTGAAGATAATTAAATGGCTAGTTCATTTTAAAGATAATTCGTGGCTAGTTCATAGTTCCCTGTTTTACTACTATTCAAGTACATAACTATCAGAAACATAAAGCATCATTAAAGAAATTACCGCCTAGTGACCCCTTTTTCTCCAATGCAAATGTAACATCAGTATTAGATAGTTGACAAACGGAGCTAACTATCTCTTGGTTTATGAATCCAAACAAGTTCCAATCAATAATTATAATGAACTGATAAATAAATTGATTATAATTTATCAATAACATAGTAATGGAAAACAGGGAATACCATAGCTAATATTGCATCCATCACTTCTCTATGCATCTCAACATATACCTGAGATAAAAAAGGGGAAAAAGATCAAAAAACAATAAAGTTAGGGGAAAACTGTAACGCAACATTTGAAAGGAATCTCATGACCAACCAAGTTATAGAAGGACAAGAAGCCAATTTCTTCAAGAGAAGGAAGTCGTTGTCTTCCTATAAAGTATCTATCAAGATAATGAAAAAACTTTGAGAGACACCTGGTCATAGTTTTGTGAATTGACCATCTTTGGACCAGTTCTCTCAACAAAAGTTCATTTTTCTTTCCTCTCAACGATGGCAGAACCTAGTGATAAAAAAATCATATTAGTTTTAATCATGTTAATGTTAACACCAGAATATGATAGCCATATGACAATGCTGAACTCACCATCGAAATGATGTAATCTTGAAATGTTTCCTTATACTTTTCATAAAGTGGCTGAGAATAGTCGTGAGGCGGCTTTTGAGTACACATATTGTAAACGGTCCTGCATTGCGATTTTAAAATCAATTAAACCTAAATTAAACGAAAATAAACAAAAGGCTTCAAGAATGTTGTGAGGAAATGAAAAACCTAAAAGTAACGTACGTATACAGCAAAGTGTGTTCTTCAGAGGTGAAATGAGGCTCAGGAAAACCTTCTAGAATGTTCTGGAGCTTCCTGATTCCCTTCTGCATAATATTCCATCCTTGTTCAAAGTTGATAATGTTTGACATTTTGACGAATTGGGAAAAATACCACTAAAATCTGCTGCAATTGAAAGAAATTCACAAGAAAATAGAATTGAGAATCATAAATGTAGAAAACAGAAAAAGAAGTGGAAGTGTTCAAAGATCTAAATAGAAATGGTGAACGAACCTTGGGTAACGGAATCGGAGACGGTGATGAAGGAGAAGTAAAACGGCGCGCAAATGCATTAGAAGTGAAACCCTGTATTGTGATTTTGATTTTGATTTTGGTTTTAGCATTAAACATTTAAGTGTTAATACATGTTTACCCATGTAATATTAGCAATTTCCGATTTACCCTTAGTAAAAAAAATTCTTTAGATTTCAATCCAGTAATTTAAAGATTTTTTCATTTTTGACCTTCGTGAATTTTTGACTGTACAAATATGGTAGGAGGTAAACCGAAATTCTCTCAAATTACAAGGGGAGAAAGTACGTTAAATTTTGTAATTTGATATCATAAAGGTCCAAAACCAAAGAATCTACAAATTACAGGGTTGGAATCTAAATAATTTTTTTTACAAAGGAGTAAACCGGAAATTGCTAATATTATAAAGGGGTAAACATATATTAACCCAACATTTAAATATTCTTACTTTATAAATGTACAACTTAACCGTTGTTTTTAGAATATTGTAATATATTCACTCTGTTTCAAAATGAGTATCATTTTAGGCAAAAAAAAAAATGTTCAAAATGAATGTCACTTTTAGTTTTCAATGCAATAATAACGTTTTTTTTTCAATATCAATAAGGGGTGTTCAAAACCGAACCAATCCAAACCGAAACCGCAAAAAATCGCATTTGGTTCGGATCAATTATTTACTCAACCGCATGGTTTGGTTCGGTTTGTGGTTTTGATTTTACCAACCAAACCAAACCAAACCAACCCGCAATATAAGAAAAACACTAATTAAATATATATCATTTGGACCAATACTCAAAAACTCAATGAAAACTTTAATAAAATAACATATTTTTTTCTTTTGTTAAGTTTCTTCTTTGCTTTTTCTTTCAAAAATTTATTTATGTACTACTTGAACTCTTAGATAATGATAAAAAATTTCAGTCAATATTACTATTATTCACTTATGTTTGGATAATTGTTCGCTTATGTTTTATCTCAGGAAATTTTAATATTATTTTTATATTAAAATTTTATCTCAGGTACACCCCACCAATAGCTTATGTTTTATCTCAGGAAATTTTAATATTACTTTAATATTACTTTAATATTAAAATTGAATAATAGTATTGTTCGCTTATGTTTCCTCAAAATATTAAAATTTCATCCATCACTTCTCTAAGCATCCAGGGATATTAAAATTGAACAATTATTCATTAAAAAATTGAACTAGTATTGGTGAAGTGTACCTAGCTTATGCAATAGTGCAACGCATAAACGACACATGAGAAGTCCAATAGCAAGCTATTGAAGTGGCCTCTCCCCCTCAAAAAAGTAATTTAATATCGTGTGACCCATTGGACCACATATCAGATATTAAACTGATAAGAACAGATACTACACTTGATCTTAGCCAAAAAGCCGAGAAAGGTATGAGTTGAAGAGGAGTCTGGCTTCTGCTTTTATATCAATTGTCAACTCAGCTCCTTTCTTCGTTACTCGATGTGGGACGTTATTATTATGCAGTAGCACTCCCGTTTATCTGCTGCTAAGTTTCATTCACCTTAAATTTTTCACGTGATGCCTCCAGTATCAAAATGGTAAATAAATATCATATCTCAAATTTAAATCAATCATACAAACTATGAGGCCACACAACAAAATTTTACAAATTATGCAATCGATCATATCTCAGAAGTTGATGGCTATATGTTCACAATCAGGGAATTCACTTAATAACTTATGACTCTTACACTACAAATTTCTTTATTCCCAACCATTATCATCAGAAGAAATTTATTTCCCCCGTTACCATTTCAGATAAACATTACTTCAAAGCTACAAACACTGCTCCACATATGCTGAAGATCACCCCTTAATTCAGATAAGAGGAACTCAGAGTTTTGCTTCCACCAATATCAGCTATTGTGTCTAAGCAATATCTTATAACTGTTATTGGGAACAAATAGTTACTTTATTCTCATGTAGTTATGCAACCACCATGTACCTTATTTTCTAGATCACCCACCATGACAAGTCCTTAAAATAACATTTTGAAATTTTACCTTCTAATCCAGAAACTTCTTAAATACTAGTAGCAGTTAATAAGTTTTTAGTTACCTTTCCCAGGATCTAAACTTTGATCATTGTTGCAACTTATCAGTTTTAATGCTCGACTTCACAGTCTACTTCATACTTCTATCCTCAAATTTGAATTATTGCTAGAAACTAAATAACTATGGCTTAGCTCATTGGTCAATGATGAACTTTATGGAAAAATTTGCAGTTCAATCCTCACATAAGACACTCGTGGATGATACTGAAAAGCCATAAACTATGACTTATAATAAACACTTGAACAGATGTATTAATACAAATTCAAATGTCTTGAATTTTTTGAAATATTTTGTGGAGCCGTTAGCCATCTATATCATATCTTGATCAAATCAAAGTTTTAGAACACAATGATGGGAATAAAATGTGGTATTCTTTCCATCCTCTATTTCTACTACACATAATGATTGGCTACATTACTGCTTAATTCATGTATTGGTTGACATAGGTTAGTCTTAAATTTGTATACGCCATTGGCACGTTGACACGTGGTACATAAATTTGATGTGTGCATTCTAAGGCAACCACATGCCTGCTAGACACATGGCAAGATCTTGTTGGTATAGTGGCAGAAAGTACAATTGCTCCATGTTATAATAATATATAAGCTCTTGTCAGTAACCAGGTCATCACAGTAAACAAATACATGCTTTCATAATCCAATTTGGTGAGTGAATGACTCAATCTATATGCTTCCCGTTCTTTAATAACACTTGAATATATATGTATGTCGGAAGCTAACTATATTATTCAGAAATTTGACCTAGTACAATGAATCTAAAGAGCTTGTAAGCTCCAACTTTTTTGGCTTCATTGTTTTGGAGTTATGTGTTGACATCTACTAAGTATAATTGTTGATGTAGTTGAATGTGGTCCCATCACTTAAAATATTGGACTTATGTGTTGACATCTACTAATTAATTTCTGCTGATTAATAATTCTGTGTTTGAAGAAACCATCTAGAAAGTGACTTTATACCAATTTTTTTTTTAGGTGAATGGTGATGGCGATGATGAAGGCTTTGAATATTATGAAGTTAATCAAAATTAAAAACAAGAAGCATGAACAAGAGTCTATAATGATTTTAAATTGCTCTCCACAACCACGCAACATAACAATTATAGAAGTCTTTGCAACAATGTTTGTAATTGTGATTTGTGGCCGCATCATTACATTAATTTGTCTGCATTTTATCGGAATACAAAAGTCCGCGGCATAATGCCATAACAGCAACTGCAATTTAGAACTATATGTAATGAACATGGAAACTTAATTAAATTTCATGGAATGCCAACTAAGATGAAATCAAACGGTTTAATATGGATTTGTGGAAATTTATCAAATTCATAGATTCTTTTCCAAGATACTCAGATAAAATGATAGATATATATGTTTTGCTGTGAACTTTGGTAGAAGAGGTCAAGATGATGGATATACTATGATGTGAACAAGTTCAACACTTTCAATTCTAAAAAAACCAAGTCAATGGATCTCAAGTTCAGCAAATCAACTAAAGCATGGTGATTACAGATGACAAAAGTACATGTAATTAAGATTAAGATGTAGTAATTAACAACAAAAAAAAAACAACAACTAATTAATTTCTAGTTGTTGAATCATGACACATAAGAAAACCTTAGCCCTTAAGACAAGAAATTAATTTCCTCTATCTTGAATATTATTAGTAGGAGTTGGATTTCTATCTACCTCTAATTCTCTATATCTATGCAAATACCTTCTCATTGGTTCAGCATAATCATCAAAACCAAGTGTCCCCAAAGCCCAACAGATATCATCACCATTCACTGTCTTTCTTCTTTCCTTCCTGCATTTCTCTGATGCCTCACTTGTTACAAAGCTTATAAACTCTGAAACACACTCTTGCATTGTTTCCTTTGATTCCTTTGAGATTTTTGCATTCTGTGGTAATATCTGCTTCATTATCCTCCCAACATTTGCAATTGGTAACAACCTATCTTGTTCCTTTATTATGCCTCCGTTTTCATCATTACTAAAGGAACTTCCTCCAACGTTGTTATCCATCATTTCCCACTCTAGAATAAATTGGATTGAGAATGAAGAATCAATCAATTAAGGTTAGACAGAACCCTTTTATATATGCATAGATGTGTGTATACATGTGTAACAAGTGCGCCTGGTCACACATAAATATATCGGAAACTTGTACGGTACACTCACAAAGTGAGGTGTACAGGTACTTTTGTTTCATAATTTTATAAATTAATGATTATTTTTTAAGTAATAAATAACTATTTGTCCATATTTATATTTTATAAAGCATCATTTCATAAGAAAAAACATCATTTTATTGTTTATAAGAATCATTGTAATTTTTTTACCTATTATTGTAAAAAATAATCAATGTTCTCAATTATGAGTGATAAAAAAATTTTAAAAAATAATAATAATTTTATTTTGTTGAATCCTTTGATAAATAAGATTTAGTCATTATAATTATAAATGATATAAAAATAATATTTTTCTTAGAAAAACAATTCATTTAACTATTAATTTAAAGAGTGAGTGTACCAGTACACTCAAATATATTGGATGTACCATAGAATTTGTCAAATATATGGTATATTAAATTATAATGTTCTAACATGGTACAACACAAATGAGTTTGAGTCCTTAATCGGCTGATCGAGAATTTAGTTTCTGGTTGGTGTGTATAAAAAAAAATGTTAGGAGATGTCAACATCTTAAATTTCAATTATCGATAGATTAATCTCCTTAATTACACGCAATACGCTTGGTATAAAAAAATATATACCAATAGTAGTATATTATAATGTTGTGACTGGTACATGTCTTGTTCAATGTGACATGTGAATGATGCTAATTAAGCCGGTCGGATATGGAAATGTGGGGTCTGATTCTGCTGCAGCTAAATCAATTGGAATACACGCACAGTCACTAATTTTGTTGCAAATTTTAGACAAAGTCTAACCCAAGTAATTATTATTAATCTTGATTTGTATTAATTTCAATTTCAATGATAATGGATGCTGAGATGGCTTTTGAGGCAGTTGAAATGAGTATGGATAAATAGATCAATAAGAAATAGGATATCCCTTGGAAAGGTCTAAAGATGCAAGTAATTAAAATTGATGGTACGTGTTGTTAAAGATAGAATTATTATATCAACATCCACCTAAGTGAAACCACCAGTAAGATAACACCATCATGTTTAAAGAAATTAACGATGTGGAGTTTTAATGAGTGTGAGAGTTATATTATTGCACTCAATATCTGTCATGTCAATTAAAGGTGTATCTTATATACTTCTAAAAAAAAAAAAACTTATTTTCACGGGATGCTTTAGACGCAAAAATAATTTAAATATCAAATTTAAAACATTAGAAATAAAAAACAAAACGAAAGTGTGATTAAAATTTGATGATAATTTTGTTTTGCTGTTTGAAATTTAAGGTGTTAATGGAAGAAAAAAAAAGGTGTTAATGAATAAAAATATATATTTAATTCATTGAATTTATTTAGTAATTATTTAACCAGAAAAATATTCACTATAATTAGAACGTTTGCCTCTCCGATATATTTGGTCAAAAGATAATTTCCAAATGCTTCGGTTTTTGGACCACCGAGAGATTAACATAGGAGAATTCTTAGACACAACTAATTTAAAATTTTAAACTACTCTAAAAAAGGTCTCGTTAACGAGTGTTAGACACTTTTTAAACATTTTTAATAAAGAAAATATTCTTTATAAAAATTAAAAACTTCAATTTTCAATGTAATAAATGCATAAACTTTTACCACTTTTGGTGTTTAAAGAGTGCCCTATAAACACTCGGTAACATATATTTTAAAAAAATAGTCCAACATTAAATAATTAGATATTGAATATTGCATATCATACGCAACAAAATATTAAGTATCAGAGCTCACCATTTTTTTTTAAGGGAAAAAATTAAAATGGTGAACTCTGATACTTAATATTTTGTTCTTTTTCAAAAATATGTTATGCCAGAATTTAAATGTGGTCCTCCACTATAAATTCAACAGCTAATTGAGTCACACTCGTCGATTTGATCCATTGAAGTCAAGCAAAGATAAGAATTATATAACTTAAAAAATAAGTTTATGTGAAAATTTGATTCTATAAAGAGAAAGACAATTTAAAAAGGAAAGACCTAAAAAAATTAACAAAGGGATATAAAACAAGTAATTGTGGAAGGAGTGAAAAGAAAGGATAGAGTAGATGAGAATGAGTGTGGATAAGAAAGAAGAAAAATGTATAGTATTGTGATATGCTTGAAAATATCAATGAAGATAAGTTTTCCATTAATCTTGTTATTTTGAATGTCGCTTCATTACATGCATGCAAAGTTATGTTACTTTACTACTCTTTTTCCTTGTAGTGGTCTAGAGTAAAAATGTATATGACTTACATTGTGACTATACTAGGTTACTAGTGGAGGATTTGATTATGCTTAATTAATTGGCTAGATCACACTAAATCACTAATAGAGCCATTACGAATTGCAACTCTATTTGTTAACGATATGAGACAATAAATTCTAAAAGATCGAAGCCGCTGGCTCCAACCAAACACCAAAAGCAAAATGAAATCTTAAACCAGCTCAAGAGTTCCCAACAAATTCATCAATAGAATCATGACATTATACTTCCTTATCCTTCAATCCAAGTGGCATAAAATAACATCAAAACAAGACCGGTCCAACATGGTAGACAGACAATTGATAGTTTTACATATATTTTAATTTGGATCTTGGGGCACTAATCAAGGAAACAAAAAAGGAAATATTTGCATTGAAAACATAATTCTTTTACACTTTTTTAACTTTGACTACACAAGTTTCAAGGTCCTTATACTATATTTGGTTTTCTTAACCGGTGTCCCAGGAGCACTTGTTAACATTTTCCTTTTAATTTTAATATAAAAAAACGAATGCTTAATTAATACTCCCTTTGTTCCTTTTAAGTGCCTTTTTAGGGTGAATTTTTGTTCCTATTTAACTGTCTTTTTTGTATTTTAAAGGAACGATTTGTCAATTACTTTTATCTTTTTCAATAAAACTAATTAATGTTATTTATTTAGAAAACTAAGTTTTTTTTAAACAAAGTTTGTTTCTAGTTATCTTCAAATTTAAACAAAATTTTGTTCCAAACAATGGTTCTAAAAAGAGTTAATATTTTATAAATAAGGTGAGAGCAATTGTTAAAAATTCAAGTGTGACTCTAGCATTGGTGGAAGTCATAGTTGAAGCCTTAACTTTAATTAAAGGAGTTAGAAGAAAGTTAATTTTTTCTTAACTTTTAATTAATGTGAAGTTGGAATAATTTTTATATGACTTGAAATAATTAAAAAGATGTGCACAATATTTAGAAAATTCACAATTGTTTGTTATGAGAGAGATAGTGTGCAAAAAAAATAGGAATTTGTTGGAGAAAAAGATAATAACTGACAATTGTTTGTTACGATAGAAAGATAACATATTAAATTTATTGGAAAGATAAAGTGTGTGCAAATAAATAGGAATTTATTGGTGGATTAAAATGAGGATATAATAGGAAGAAAATGTACAAAAATACACATCGCTATTTTAGTGTTAATTTTCTAAAAAGACACTTAAAAAAAAACGGAGGAAGTATTTTAATTTAAAATGACACTGAAAGGTAATAAACTAATTAGAGATATTTATATAAGAAATAAACAAAGTATTTTAGTAATTTAAAAATGAACTTCTATTAAGGAAGAATTCTTTTAAATAATTATTATATTCATAAACAAAGGTAGTATTTATTTTATTTTATGAAAGGTCGTTGAAAAATACATTTGTGTCGCATGTTTAATGCGAATATGTCAGATCGTTCTATAAGGATTAAGTCGGGTTTGTTTAAGGTTTGATCTAGCAAACATGTTTAGTAAAAAGATATTTTTTTTAAGAGACTAAAATAAAATATATTATCACCGCAAAAAGTCTTCCTAGCACAAGGTGTGCTAAGGAAAAAACAAAGTCAATCCAAAGTATAAACAATATTTACAAGGCAAGAGTCAACACCAAAAGAACCAAAACAAACAACAACAGAAATTAGCCTATGCCTAAAATGGTGAACGGTCTAAGCCACCAACCATGATAATTGAGAGGAAGGGTAATGAGTATCTCCTTCAACCACCTGTAAGTTAATGACTTTATTTTGCCCACCACCTGCATAATTGAGCTTTCTATAGCATTAAAAATTATGTTGTTTCTTTCTTTCCATATTTCTCACACTGTTGCAAATCAAATAACCTGTAAAATCGAACGCCTCGACTTAGTAGCCCCACCAAAAAAACAGTATTGGTTAAAAAACCTACTACATCATGAGGCAAAACAGTAGAGACACCAAGCCACCGAAAGATGTGGTTCCAAACAGAACCAAAGAGAGTACAATGTAAAAATAAATGGGCAGATGTTTCTTGTAAGCCGCACCCACCAACACAACTTTGAGCATCAATGTCAATAACACGACGGCGTGAAAGGTTATCCTTGGTAGGAAGCCGATCACGAAACAGACGTCACGCAAACAACACCACCTTCAAAGGAACGTCCTTATGCCAAAGAGAAGACACAAACATAGTTTGATCAATGGGAGTCTGAACATTCAAATAGTTGTAGGAACTACGAACTATATAAATGGAAGATGGTTCCAACCGCCAAATCCATGTATCAACCCTGTCAACCTGCAAAGTAACGTTTTGAAGTAAAAGCCTAAGGTCCCCTAGCAACCCCTCCTCCTAGGCGAACAACCTACGCCTCCAACTCCAAGACGCCCCATCCACCCCCACCCCAAAGAATACATAGAAAACAATGACTCCTCCTTCAACAAAGACAATTCATACAACCTGGTGAATCTATCTCGTAACAACACTACACCCACCCAGACATCCGTCTAAAACAGCGTGTTTGAACCGTCTCCCAAAGTACGACTAACGTAAAAAGATTTGGCTCGATTTTTTTTTATAAATTTTATTTACATATGCTAAATTTGAGCTTACAAAAAAGTTTATCAGGGTTGTCATGTCAGTGTACACATATATGTGTATTATTTTTTTTAGAAATAAATAACATAGATTATTTTTATAAAAAATAGTGTATTGTATACATCTTTAAGTGCTTTTATTGTTGTTCTTAAGCTTTCATAGGATTTTGTCTATTGAGTAGTAGATTCATTGACATACTTGAAAGTTCATATGAAATATGCTTTTAAATAATTTTTCAAGTTTCATTAGACAATTAAAAAGGTAAAATAGACATAGGACGTGTTGAATTTGCTCAATTTTAAGGAAAGTTGGACTTAAGTCTTACAAAGTTTAGTCACACTTAATATCACTTAGTTTGAACGCATTGATTTAAATTTTAAAGGCTTAAATATGCAATTCGTCCCTGTAATTTGGGCGCATTTTGATTTTTGTCCTTGTAAAAAAAAAATTAAAAACATCCCTGCAAAATTTTTTTGTTTTAAAAAGGTCTTGGCCCCATTATTCAGTTGAAGTGGCATGATTTTGGCAACATGGCGCTGACGTGGCATGCCACATAATTAATTTTTGTTTTTTTTTTCAAAATTCAGAAGAAAAAAAATTTAAATTAAAAAATCATAAAAAATTTAAAAAAACTGAAAATTAAATTTTCGATTTTTAATTAAAAAATATTTTTTTTACAAAATTCTTTTTTTTAAATTAAAGAAATCTGAAAATAAATTTAAAAATCGGAAAAAAAACTGAATTAAATTTTCAAAAATTCATTTTTTTTAATTTGAAGATTATATATTACATTTTGTTTTCAAAAATACTGAAAATTATATTTTCAAAAGTTATAAATTTTGAGATTATATCATTTTTAATTTTATTTTTCAAACATTTATTTCTAGATTTAAAAAAAACTTATTTCCAATTTTTTTCTTCATATTTCAAAAAAAAAAAGGGATTTTTTAATTTTAATTTTTTTTTAATTTTTAATGACGTGGACTACCGCGTCAGGGCCACGTGGCAAAAGTTGCACAGTCAGCAACTGCCACATGGCCAAAGCCATCCCATGTCAGCAAAAAAGTGGGGTCAGGGACCTTTTTAAAACAATTTTTTTTGCAGGGATGTTTTTAATTTATTTTTTTACAAGGACGAAGATCAAAACGCGCCCAAATTATAGGGACAGAATGCATATTTAAGCCAATTTTAAATATTATTTAAATTATTTTAATAATTACTTAACTATTTTTAATAAATAGTATTATATAACATTTTGTGAAAGCTCAAAGTTACGCATCCAATCTGATGAACACCCTTCCTGCCCGAGTCCAGGTATGCTCCATTTACCACATGCCTTGGATGAATGACATGTGGCAAAAACAAAATCAATGGTTTAGATTTTAAAATAAACAAAACATTTAGTTTTTTAGTAAAACAAAAACTAAAAATCATAAATCACCATCTTCCTCTCTTCTTCTCTAGTACTTTTTACGTTTCTCTCTTTTCACTTCCAGCTTCCCTCACAAAATCATGATTCATACCACTTTTGCTAATTCAAAAATTGAGATTAAAATACTCTCGATTAAAAGTGACATGAACATAAATTGAATTTGGGATTCGTTACACGGATGATTGTGATTTCAATTGAGATTTTATTTTATTAAATTTTAGGTTTTGGATATGGCTGATTCAGAACAAGAAAATAAATTGAAATTAGGATATTAATACATTGGCACATAACATTAGCAACCACCATGAATTAGAACAGATAAGGATATTATGGTGATGAGAGTAACAGGAGCGGCCTTGGGTGGAGAAATTGGAACAGAGGAGAAAGAGGGAATCTGAGGAAGATGTTGATTTTTATTTTTTTTATTATATAAAATATTTGTTTTTAATTTTAAATCTCAACTGTTAGATGTTTTTTTGCCACATGTCTCATCCATGACGTAAATGGACTAAATGGAGCACGTGGTAAATGGACCTGAACTCCTCCTGCTTGATCGACACACTTACAAACACAAGGATTAGTCATTTAGGTTAGTTAATAGTGCTACTATTTGATTATTATTATTATTATTATCATGGTAAAATTTCGGCCAGCATTACCATGCCATAATTGTTTTCTTCTCACTTTACCGCCATGCTTATGATTAAGACAAAAGGATCTTGGTGGAATCAACTCATTAAAGTAAACATATTGGAAGTAAACTTAGAAGTTTGCAAACATTTAATTGATTCAACAAGTAGATACACAGTAAGATGGTTTACACATGTGTGATCACTCCGAATAAGTGTGGTATCCACTCTCATTTTAATTTTTCTAATGCAACCAAAGAAAGAAAATGTTATAAATAAATAAAACAAGAATGTAGGGTAGAGTGTGTTTAGCGAACGAGAAATTGTATGTGTGACATGTGGTTCACTTAAGACACGGCCACTTGCAAATTATTAATTAGTTGAATGTATAGATTGGTCGGTAAAAATGTCAATGTGTACTCTCGATTCACTGGCTATGAGTTAGCTCTTCTTATTCATCAAAAAAGCAATGTTAATATTGGAGCATTGCTCAATGTCAAAAGGCATTGCTTAGATTGGAGTCAACTGATACAGTGCCTCTGCATGCATTCATATAATCCACCAAGAGACAGGGCAAAGTAAAAAATACATAAACAAAATCTAGACACAGATCCGGGATCCCCCCTCTTTTATGGTTATCCTAAATATTAAAAATATTTGGATACATATACATATGAAAAAGAAAGATAAATAATTTAGTCATACTATTGAATCTTTCTCTCTTTAATTTTTTATTTGTGTGTCAATATATTTTTCATTTTAATTTCTGACAAAGTAAGTATTTCTTGTTTTGTGAACACATTTTAGTGTTATAATAAGATCATATCCCAAAATTCAGGACTGTCAGGAAAATTCAATATTTGGCCTTCCTCATCATTGATATACAAAGGGAAGAGTTGTGTGAAAAAGAATCATTTAAGAGAGACAATCTTTAAATGAGCTCTATATTCTTAAATTAATCTCTACGGTTAAACACGAAAGAGGATAACTCAAGATAAGAAGAAGAAAAAAAAAGATGATAACATAGCATTGCCTCTTTGGTATTGTTACTCACAAGAACCAGCAGAATGGACCTATAAAGAATAAAAAATTGCAAAACATGAAACCACCAAGGCTTCTTTCAAAAAAACAAAAAATGAAACCACCAAGGCTGAAGACTTCAATCAAATGCTTTAAAGCTTATAGTCTTAAACGAGTACGCGTTGGTTCAATTATATATACGCGCTGCGAGGATGAGTAGCTCACTACGTTGAACTAACGAGTTAGAAATCAACTAATATCATTCTAACAAGTTAGACGATACTAATATCTTCAAGGAAAAAAATAACATACTAACATTTATCATTTAATATATATCGGTATAAAACTTTGTACACATAAATCAATCACATATATTTCTAAAGATATTTTAGAAATCAACATAATAACAAAGTGATAAATTTTGTTTAAAAAAAACAAAGTGACAATTTTGGTGTGGATTAATTGGATAATGTGTAAAAAAAATTATAGTAGATGTAAATTAATTGAAGTACAGAGTCGGCGAAAGACAAAATAAATTGATTGAAAATTATTGATGAATGGTCAACTGCACCTGGTCAAAGGTGACATGAATGAATATTCTGGGCACCTAGTTAGTAATACTGATGGCATCTATCATTGTTTCAATTTATCAAGACAGATTTTGTTGTTAGCTTTGTCTACTGGAATCTTGTTAGGGGCGACTTCAATTTATGCCCGGCAGATGATTTTGTGTCTCTAAGCTTAACATTGTGACACGGTTGACCCATCCTGTAATAACTAAGTATCTATGAATCACCAACACAAACAACGCAGATACGCCGAGATTATTAATAATTTGAAGAAAAAAATTATAGTTGAATTTAATTACATATATGAGTGTCATGTTAATGTCGGACACCGGACACACATTCGATTAGAAACGTTATTACCAAACAAAGTACTGATATATCCCATGTCCGATGAGTTGTTTGCCATAACCAGCCACCATCAAGAAAATCTCAAAGCTTTTGCCAAAAAAGAAAATCTTAGAACTTTGATACACCATTTTTGCTAACCCCGCTCTCCTTCATTTTCTGCTATCTCTCAAACAACCTAGATTATCAACACTTCCAAAAATTTATAGAAATACAATTTCGATCACAGATTCCTCATTTATTCTCCATTTCTCACACCAAATACCATTGACCCTTTCACCAAATACATACAAAAGTATTTAAATAATTTCTAATCATTAAAATTGAGCATTGACTGTCAGATAAGTAAATACGCCCCAGACCAAGTATTTGCCATTATTACCTCCTTCCTCCTCAAAGTAAAAGCAACAAAGCTTTTAGAAATTTCAAGCACTGTACTTTGAATCCCATAACTTCTGAGCATATATGACTGTAATGATATAATGGCACTCAGAACCTCATTGTAGCATGAATCCCCCCGCCTTTTCAATCATCGAAGAGAAAATTTGTGCATGCAGTGCCTTTGTTGTCCCAGTGGAGTTCAGATATAGCCTTTTAGGCTAGCATGTAATGTTGCACTTAACATTGATTTCAAAGGATCAATGCCAAACTGTTTTACTTCATCCATAGCCTTTCCCAAGTCACAAGAGCAGAACACAGTAGGCTATGTGCATATTGCAAAACATTCTAATGACGATTGCGTGGGGAACACCGCAATCTGGCAATACGTCTTTTATTTACAAGAGTGCAAGTAAAACTGGACAAGTGACAAAACGATCAATGGCATTGACTCTTGTGATCGGATTGAAATCAAATCCTTTTACTTCATAAGGCATATTTCTAAGAGTAGTTGACAAGCTACAGTGATATATGACTGTGTGGTTCAACTGGGATCAGCTTCTAACTTATGGAACTTCTCAATTGAAACAAGTATTCACTCACAAAAAAGTTCTTATAAGCTTTCAGAGTTATAGGCGCTAATCTGCTATAGAGAAGTTAGATGAGAGAGCTTATCAAAAAATTGAGAAATATGGTTTCTGCTAGCAACATACTAACGAATCCTTTATTATTGTGCTACAATATCTGAAAATACTCAACCAGTCTATGAATGTCCAGTAGCTGTACAATGATGTATACATAATCAGTCAGGTAAAAACATGCTCTTACAAGATATCTAAGAAAAAGTTGCTCAAACAATCAATTTTGGCCACAACTTTACTCAAAAAGTATATTGTTATTTAACATGGTAGAAGTAGAACTATAGGGCATCATCAGTGCCCTTATCATTACTTAGGATAAACAACTATGTAGATTGTGGATAGAGTGTGACTCATCCTTTCGGGTAAAAACAAAAGTGTTTCTTATCATCCATGTGCCCCTATTATTAAATCTATTGAGTGGATGCATAAAAAGAACTATTACGTTAGAATAACAAATGGCTTTCAAAAAGTGAATGGTTTGCAGATTTTTCCTCAAACTCAGTTCTCCAAATGCTTGATATTTCTGCCTCTTAGAGTTGTGGTTTAGTTTATAATTATAGCTCAGCCTCTTCTAGTAATAAAAAGGGGAAAAGGAAAGCTAAATTGTCGTCATATCGAAGACAATGGGCCAAAAAGATGAGAACTTACATGTAAACATGCCAATATAGGTCAAAATAAAGTGACACAGAGAGTTTTAATGGGATATACGATCTTGTCAACCTTCTATGGAAAGCATCATTTGGGTTACAAATTAAGCACAATAGGAATGTTTATGTATCTTGATGTGGACTAGACTAATGTTATAATGTAACACTGATAAGAAAGCAGAGTCAACAGAATTAGATTGATAAGTAACAAAATTTGTCACAAATTCACAATGACACACAAGTGGTGTTGCTTTTATTTGCAAATTGCAACCTTGATTTGGAGTCAAAAACTACAAATTCTAACTTCAAGTTATAATCAATTCTATATGCAAAATTAAATTCCAAACTACATCAGTCAAAATCAATTTGTGTATGGAATCACTTTTCACTCTACCTACGGTAAAATTAAACATAATTAGAGAAAAAAAAAATCCCTTTTCTCGAAGGCTATGAATGATAGGATCTTTATAACAAACAAATGTTGGTTTCATCCAAACTGTGTACACGAATGCACAACCAGTTTTTGTTTTTAAAGCACTATCAAGGACAAGAAGCATAAGATATATGTACCAACGAGAAATGAAGGAGGGAGGGGCTAGAACCTCCCTAAGATCCGTCACCACCACCGGTGAGGGTCGTTGCTAATTGTTACAATTTCTGGTAAGTAGTATCAAGTAGAGGACACCCATACATTAAGAATCTTCCAAATCTCTTAATATGCAGCATTAGCGTTCTTCATTTTGCTGGATGATGAAGATGATGAAGGAGATGGAAGGAAGAGGATGAAGATTGTTGTGTTTCATGGGTTTGATTAAAATATCATTTGTTTATGTTGATGTGGCATTTTTTTTAACAAAAGGGTAATGGTGCAAACAATTGAAAAGTTAAAGGAGAACAAAATAACATAAAATCCATGTGATACAAACCTCAAGTCTAAAATATACTAGAAAATATTTCACTTTGTGTTTCAATTACATTTTCCCCATCTCTTAGATTAAAATCTACATTTTATCCCCTTAATAATTTTTTTAATTTATAATAATCCAGCAAAAAAATTAATCTAACACACTTCGAAGAAAAATAGTATTATGGATCTATTTTAATATAATTAAAATTTGAATACATATTTTTCTCTATTTTTTATTCACAGTTTAATTAACATATAGTTTTAAACTCTGTTATAAAATATGAAACAACCAAAAATAAAATTAAAATATGTGAAAAATTACGAAAGTCAATAAAGTATTGTTATCTAAAAGTGAATTTTATACTCAAAATTATAAATTAATAACATAATGTTTAAATTTAATTATCATTGTCACTTAAATTATAAAAAAATTAATTTATTTTTTTTAATTGGTGGTTCAAAATTAGTATATATCATAAAAATATTTATTTATGTTATAATAGATTAAAGTGTATGACATATTTAATTATTATGAAAAGGAGTTGCAATTCAAGCATCTCAAAGGAGAGGATAATATAAATTTTACTTTTCAAGAGAGTGAGAGTGTATATTTTAACATAAGAGGAAAGATGAGTGTAATTCAAACATCTTTTAAAAAAGGGAAATGTAATTTACTCAACTTTTTATAATATTTTAAAAGAGTTTGCCAAACCATTGAAGATTGTCTCAATTACAAAAGAGTTAACTCGCCTATAAAATATGGGTTTAACGCACGATACCGACTTGATGACTTGCACTTGTTTAATATTTTGAAGACTACCATGACTTGATTGAGTCTTGAAAGTCAACTTACATAAACCATTTTTTTTCAAAACAATAAAGTAAACAGGTTTGCGTGAAAAAAAATCATTCAAAATACACATTAACTTAACAATAAAGACTCATAGATTGTGCATGAAAATTTTGCATGACAAAACATGCCACTTGTTTTTACGTGGATGAAAAACGAAATTTGGTAATTTTTTTAGAAGAAAAAACATATTTAACTATGTTTTTTTAGTGTAAATAGACATTTTAATCTTTAAATGCTGAGTAGAAATTCAAATTTTTAAATCGAAGATTTTCTACTAATTTAGTCTTTTTTTTCTCTTTTTTAAATCGATGATTTTCTATCAATTTAGTCTCTCTTTTTTTTCTTAAAAAAAAAATCCGAAGTACGTGGACATACTTTGTGGAATACACTACATATTAATGCATTTTTTTTTGTGATATATTAATGCATATCTTGACTCGTAAATTTTTTTTTAATGCATATCTTGTGATCATTCTCCACTGATCCTACCCTAAAATATTAACATTAATGTTGTATCACCCCCTAAAAAAAATTACATGTTGTATCACCAAAATTGCACTGCACCACCCTATAAAATAAATTAAAAATTAGCCACAATTTGGCTATATTAACTACATTTTCGAATCCTTCAACAAAAAAAAAAAACCTACATTTCCCAAAAATTTCCCATGATTTCCATGCTAAGTTGGCCATAGTAACTATCTAGAGATATTGCATATTATATGTAGGGGTCGGAGTTCGAACCCCGGACACTTCACTTTTCTACAATTAAATTGTGTGAGCTCTACCTACTAAGTTACTTGACAAAAAAAAACTATGTGTTCCTAACACTTAAGTCATTGCTCACAGACAAAAGCTAAGTAACGACTTAGCATGAGAAAATTCGGTTAATTTTGCATAAAATCTATTTCTGTGACTGTGTGATAATTTTTAAGTTAAATATGTTCCTAAATATACATTAGTGTAGCAACATCAATATACCAAGTTATAAGTTCTGTTTGGTTCCCTCGAAAAAGAAAAAGCAGCTCTGTTTGGTAAAAACAGCAGATAACTGATAAACTAACTGATGGCTTATAGCTGATGATTGGTGATTGATAGCTGACGACTTATAACTTATAGCTGATAAGCTAATTAAAGTGTTTGGTAAAATTAGCGATTCAACCAGCTGATAAATGTAAAATAACATAAAAGGACATTTTTAATTCTAATAAAATTATTAAGTTATGTTCTTAATATATATTTTATATATTATTAAAAATAATTCTTCTTAAAAAAATATTATTTTTTTGTTGGAGTTTCATTTTAAATTTATTCCATTTCAGTTTTTATACTTTAAAAAAATAAAGTATAAAATTTTATTTTGAAATAAAAATTGTTACGCGAACAAAAAAAAAATTAAAACAAACCATTATCTATATTGAACAAAATTTGGAAAACATCATATACACTAGACTCTTGACCGTGCTATCGCACGGGTCCTACCTAGAAGAAGTTAAACAAATAAGTCGCAACAACGTAAACATATATAGTTGATAGAAGTTTTAACAACATTTAAAAATATATTCCCTTCTACGACAACAATAGAAACAAAATGAAATGGTAGCATACATAAAAAAAAGGTTTGAACTTTAATCATCAATATACATTACGAAAGACTTCGTGATAAACAACATTTGAGGTCGTATCAGTATTCTCTCCATCTCCATCAACGATTAGTATTTCAATCCTTGAGATTGCAACGTACAACTGACCATGCGATAACACAGGACTTGACAAAATAAATTCCAACACTTTTAAGTGATTGCCTTTGACTCTTGTTGATTGTCATGGCAAATGAAACAAATATTGGAAATTGTCTTCTTTGAAATTTGAAAGGAATTTTAACATCAGACGGTGAAAGAGATAGCCTAGGTATGAAAACTTTTTCGCCAATGTTACTTCCAGATATAACCTTTCCTTCAAGTACAAATTTTCCCACTCTGGTTATGATTAACCTTGTTCCATTGCAATTTTGGTGCGTTTGTTTGGTGGTTCCATTTTACAAACTTAACATCAACCCGATTTGCTCAATTGTTTTCACATCTAGTGACTGAAAACTAAATTAATAATCAATTTGTGTGTTCATCAAATGCAAGATGTTGTATCGAAAAAATATCTACAGTAAATATCATGTATGAGATTTGAAAGCTAAACTAAAACTTAAGACTATAGAGATGCATGATTTCTGCTTAAAAAAAAAAACTATTTCAATTCCCTTTATATAATAAATGTTGCTGCGCCATGCTAAAAAATGGGCTGTTATGAGTTTTGAAAGATAGACTAAAACTTAAGACTATAGAGATGCATGATTTCAGCCATAAATCAATACTATTTCAATTCCCCTTATATCATAAATGTTGGTGCGCAATCCATGCCTAAAAATGGGCTGTTATGAGATTTGAAAGCTAAAGTAAAATTCAAGACTATAGAGATGCATGATTTCAGCCATAAATCAAAACAGACTTTTAATTTCCTCTATGTCATAAATGTTGGTGCGCCTGACATGCCTAAAAATGGGCTGCCAATAATGACTGAGTAAACGCATAAAAGGCAAGTCAACCTGTATGCATTTAAGGAAAACTAACCAATAATATCATTTAATTATCCTTTGTCTGCTTTTAATAGCGTTTAATCATATCAAAACAAATATGATTAAAGAATTAAATGATATTATTGGCAATTTAATACGGCTGAGATGAAAGTAAAATGAGGTTATGAGATCTACAGCTAAGATGTAGGGAATGGTTGACTGAGTTAATTAACATTAGTTACGTGTGTTAGGGAGAGAATAAGGATGGATTAGGGTTAACATGCCATTGATATTACTTGGCAAGTGAAGCTTTTATAATAAAGGATAGGCTGGAAAACGTAGGAACAAAAGAAATGGAGGCAAGGCATTGAAAACATAATAATAACTAATAAGTGTCTTTTAATATATAAAGGGTAAATGCGGGTTTTAATTAAAATGATAAGGGTAAAAATGGAACAAATATGATAGGCTAAAAACTATAAGCTCAAACGCTACTTGAAATAGCGTCTGAAAAATAGCTTTATGCTCGTGAAATAAGCTATAAGCTCGTGGTGAAAGATCATTACCAAACATAATTTTTTTTGTCAGACGAGCTTATATGCTATCCGCTGTTAGCTATAAGGTAACTTTTTGGTCTTACCAAAAAGAGCCATAAAGTAAGCAACGAATACAAGATGGATCAATTCCACCGCACAAAAAGGGAAAAAAATAATGAGACTGAGTATTGAGTGATTAAATACGTGAGTGCACCAATGGAAGAAGAAGATAACTTGTCAAAATCTACAGCAGCATTACAATGGCATTTCCTTCTTGGACATTTAGCTCTGTAGACTCATCAAACATCTCTAAAGAGGATTGACATCTCTTAGCTTCATCAATGTATTATGGAACTTCACTTTCCTGTACACGTGCCAACCAATGCAGTCCAAATAAGGTAGCTACAAGGAAAGTTGTGAAGCCTAAACAACTTCAACATATGATAGAAAGGGCAATGTTTGTAGCTTAGAGTAATTAATATTGTTTGAAATAATAACCAGGGAAATTCCCTCAGATAATTGTGATGATAATGTCAAGTAACAGAGAATTTTGTAGCATAAAAGTATCACAAGTTATGAAGTGAATTCCCAGATTGTGAACGTAGCCTTAAACTTTTCAAACTCAAAACTCATAGTTAGTATAATTGCAGACAATTTTAATTTGAGATATGATATTTATCTCCCATTTTGATTTTGATACTGGAGGCATTGTTTCAATTGTTGTATTCAACAATCTCTCATCACATTTATAATGAAAGTTTGCAGCAGAAAATAAGTGGTGAGTCACGCACGGGAGTGTTGTGTAAAAGAGTCAGTCACAAGGTGCTACTGCATAATAAAGTCCCACATCGGCTAATCACAAAAGGAACTGATTAGACAGTTGATATAAAACCAGAAGCCAGTCTCTCTTTCAACTCATACCTTTCTCGGCCTTTTGGCTAAGATCAAGTGTAGTATCTGTTCTTATCAGTTTAATATCTGATATGTGGCCCAATGGGTCACACGATATTAAATTACTTTTTTGAGGGGGAGAGGCCACTTCAATAGCTTGCTATTGGGCTTCTCATGTGTCGCTTATGCGTTGCACTATTGCATAAGTTAGGTACACCCCACCAATACAAGTTCAATTTTTTAATGAATAATTGTTCAATTTTAATATCCCTGGATATAAAAGTCTTTGTGTCAACTGCTCTCAAAATGTGCACTGTCGGGCTAAGATCCTCTTTCTTTGAAGTACACAATTTGGAGAGGATAGACATATAAAATAGAAGTGAGTTTATATCTCTCTAAATGAAAAAATGAGCTATAAATTGTTTGCTAGTAATCTATTAGACACTCAATTGGGATCAAGATCACTTCGTTTCTTGGGATCATTCTGTACAGATCCTACTCGAATGCATAACATTTTTCACCATAAATTGCACTATATAACACCCTCCTGGCAAACTAACCACATTCCATATTGACCCAAAATTGCTCATAATTTTCATGCCAAGTGCACACCCCCCAATCAGTAAAGTAAAATAATATACGTTTCTAAAAGATAACCTATACAAGACGAGGTTTATATTAAACATCTTCATTCGGAATAAAAGAATAATCCTCCCTTGCAGAGATATGAATGTTCCTCCCTCCCTTGCATACCAAAGTACTAAGATATAAATGATAAAATTCAGTAAAATGTTAAAAAGGAAGTTGCAGCTTTAGTATTCAATCCACGACCATGAACCTAAATCTCATAACCAAGAGAAAGGAAGTAATCATTCCATGAAAAAATATATGGGGAAAATTGAAAGAACGGCGCTAGGTGAAAGGAAAAGATGAGCCACCAGGAAGATTTTTCAAAAGAAGAGACATGGTCACAAAATCAATCAAACGACTTGAAAAAGCGTTGGGCGATTGGACACCAATGACGAATGAAGCACAAAATCCATAATTAATTCCTCAAATGGATGGACGGGATATGCAAAATAAGGAATAACAAGCGAAAGATAGGAGAGGCACAATTTAAATAGTCCAAGCATTGTTGGCAGCTGCAGCAACAGAATTCTTCAATCATTGTTAAGAGTAACTAGAGTTTCTGGTGGAAAAGACAGACACAGCAAAGCAATGACTTCTAAGGGTTTAAGAAACAGGGGAGTTAGACTTTCGGTTACAACAGCGATTCAATTCTGACATTCAAGATAGACTTGGTTATGACCAACCAAGTAAAGTTGTTGATTGGTTAATCAAAGCTGCTTCAGATTCTATCTTACAACTCCCTTCTCTGAACAATAACACATTCCCTAAAACTGATCCAAAAAGTGATGAGAAAAGACCAATTAGTTCTAATCAACAACAACAAAGGTTTTGAATCAATGGAAGACAGAACCAGAGACAGAACAAAAAGTCTTCATATTCTATAATGTAAGATTTCAAGGTTTATAAGATAGCCATTTACAAAGACACACTTACGTTCAACAATAGTCTTCCTTCCTGTGACAGTATCTTTAAGACACTGTCCCTATCTTTAAATACTCAACCAACCTATAAAAGTCAAATTGCTGAACAATGTTTTATACTTACATTCTTACAAGATGTTTGAGAAGCAGCTGCTGAAACGATCAATTTTTCCCTAAGTTTAACATCCTTTTCTCAAAAACAAGCATATCATGGATCTTAATGTTTTATAAACCTGCATTAACAAAGCCTTGTACCCGAACCACGCGGCTTTAGGTGAGTGACGTCGTCAAGCAGGCTTGATTCGAGACACAACATGGGATTTGAAGGCAACCTACAATGTTTCTCTCGTCTCCACGCTTACAACCCAATGTGACAGCATTTCCCTCAACAGGGTTGGAATAAAATATAATGCTAATGACTTAGTTCACAAGGATGGTCTCCTAATAGGGTGTGACATTGTCTTTCATGGGAAAGCATAATTTATTCAATGGATTATTATCAAATTAAATGCAATAGGAATGTGAAAACAATCCTCCTTAGAAAACTGACAGGTGGCCACACACAAGACCATTTGAAGTGAATGAGAAAACATGATAAGAAAGTTGAGTCAACAAAGTTTGATACATAATTGGTCAAAATCACACACGAGTGTTGTCCCTGTTATTCGCAATTGCAAGATTCATTCTTTTCACATTGAAAAAATTCACAAACTTCTAGATTAGCAAACGTGAGAAGAGTAACCTAACCTATGTATATACTGTTCTAAAAACATACGTCAAAATTCTGCAGGAAAGGGAAATCTCATACGCAATAACATTTGATGAAAACTAGCTAGCATGATTGTTAATCAGACTATTGTGAGACATGATTGCAGGGAAAATATATCAAGAAATAATACAAGTTAGTTAAATCAACCCAAAACTTGATCAACTTGGTTTACACCAGGCTGAAGGCCGTTCCTGCTATCTGCAAGATTCATTTTTTCTTCATAAAGCTTTAACAGATCGGAAGAATACTCCTCAAAACCGTTCACAAACTTTTTCAAGAACACCTTCTCAGATACAACAAATGGTAAATATATGCTTGCATCCTTTCGTCGCAGGCCTTTTGAGACAAGAAACTGCACAACTGAAGCCCTAGGAATAATCGTCTTCTCGAGACTGCCCTTAAGAATTCCAGGAGCTCTGGCAAGGTCCAAAGAATCCAAACCTAAATGGTGAACCCAAAAAGTCATGATTGCATTGATTTTATGAACGGACAACAACATACAACTAGGCTGCTTCTTAAATGCTTGAAGAATGTGTTGATCAGACCAACTCCATTTCTTAAAGGTTTCAACTTTGTGATCCCACTTGGCTTTGTTGATAGTTCTCTTTGCAAGAAATGCCACACTAAAAGGCGAAGTTGAGGCATTGAAACCGAGTTGCTTCAATTCCTCAACAGTGTTCCACAAATGATGGAAGCAAAGTATATTATGCCGCCGATGAAGCAATCTAGCAATGTTTGAGTGTGAAACTCCATTATCAAGCAATAATTTGACATTACTTTCGATTCGACGAAGGGACTCAGAAATATAACAATTAATACATGTAATGGTTTGTTTATCAGATTTAAGAAACCCTCTTACAAAATGATAAGTAGTGATGATATGATCGTGCAAACTTCTTAAGAAGAATTTAGGGTTAGCATTGACAATACGAACAATATCAGAAAAGTAAAAATTGAAACTTTGGTAAAAGTAGCTTATTGGGGTCTTTGCATAAGAGTAGCTTGGGTTTCCTTGTGAGGATAAGACGTATTTGAGAGTAGGAGAAGCCATGGGTTGTGAAGAAGGCGATAACTGAATCAGGCTTTTGGGAATTTGAGAGAGTAATTGTCTGAGAAACATTGGAAGCGGTCTGTGGGGAGAAGCCGCAACTGTTGATGAGGTAGGAAATGGTGAAAGATTGTTTATCGAAGGCGGTGGAAGTGGAGAAGAATTTTGAAAATGAAAATGATGGGTAGTAGTGTTTTGCAATAGGAGATGGACCCCATGAAGATGAAAATGAAAATGAAAATGAAGATGGCGTTGTGGATAGGAGCAAGATATTGTTCTTGGTGGAAACAAGAGCAATGGTGCTGAAGAATTTCAGCATCAGGGTAACTCAAATGATTGACGAATGAAGGAAATGGAGTGTTGGGAGTTCTCGGAAGTGGGACTCGGATGGCAAGTGACCAACGGGTGACATTGAACGATCACTGTATTACAACTTACGATCCTTACGAAAGAGAGAAAAAAGTCACTTGTCATGTTGTGGTTGATCAACGTCATCAATTCTACGTCACCTAAGTGTTATCCGTTTTTGTCATGCTAATACATGATAACACTTGAGGTGACATTGTGGTTGGTGACATTGATAAACCACAATGTCGCAAGTGTAAAAAACAAAAACAAAAAAGCTTGTGAAAGAGAAAGAATAAAGTGAGATGTGATATTGTGATTGGTCAATGTCGCCAACCATAATGTCACTTAAGTATTATCCATGATAACAAGTGTCTAAGTGCAACTCCAATGTGTTCCTTAATTAACAAGAATCAATTCCTCTTAAGTCCTCCCATAGGAGGAAAAAAAATTACTTATTAAATAACAAACAACTATATAAGAACTCTCTTTCTTGAGTAATTAACGCGTCTCACGTTTAAAAGAAGTGATAAAATATTTACAAGTTAGTCTCATTTTCAAAAGAATTAGTATTTTATGAGGTAATTTATACTAATTTTAAAAAATAAATCACTTTTGTATAATGATGTAAAGTTAGTGAAACCTATTTAAATATTTTTCAATGAAGTTCATGTTAGTGTATTATCATTGAAGTCATTGAGTCCTTAATAAGAACTTATATTAAAAAAATTTAAATAAATGAGATGTAGATACGAGGTCCATTAAATAAGTTCATATTAGTGTACTACCATTTATAAAGATTAAAAAAGAAAATAATTTATAAATTTAATATATGAAAATACGTTTATTAAAGTTTCAATGTGTTCTATAAATTATTTTCTATGAGTTTTTTAAGCATTTTTTTAAATCCTCATGTGTAATCTGTTGGAGTTTAGACCATTCATGACATTTCAAGTTTTTATAGTAGTTTATTTAAAAATAAAATAAAATTTTAAATTAACCTTTCTTTTGGGTTACTGAACCACTAAACTTCTAAGTTATATTTTTTTTATTTTTATAAACCGATGTGCCTATTAGGAACACACCATAAATATATTAAAAAACAAGATTCACGTACCAACAGTCCCTGCGACAAATCACAGCAAGCATTTTCAGCCCTTTCAAGTCCAACGGAACCCGCACACCGCAAACTATACTAGCACCATAATGAAGAGTTTCTAAAGTAGAACCACAACCCCAGACGACGACGAAGGCAGCCACTGTGGGGTTTGAAGATTGTGAACCGGAACCATGACAAAACGCAGCGGCGTAACCACTAACACCACGCAAACACCACTGAGAAAGATGAGGAAATCCATCCATCTTTACACCAGATCTTCTACCATATCCAAAACGACAACGATCTCAAAAGCAACAACCAAACCTGTACAAGTGAGACCAACACAGGAGCGGTTTGGTGACGACGCAACCGCGAGGTTGATCGCATCACCAACAGTCGTGACTACATGGTGGAAGAAGAAGGGTAAGGCTGGCGGCGGTGAGGGAATCTGTTGAGATAATGGAAGAGGTCTTGCGCGATGGTTCTGTCAAAACGAGGGAAGAGCAAGGAATGACAAAGGTATAAATTTGTTGGTATTTTTTAATCTTAACTCGACAATTGATTTGTTGAATTTGATTCATGGACTAGATTAATTGAACTTGAACTAAAAATTATGTTTATTAACTAAATTTGTCGAACTTGAGTTATATATAATTCAACCCGTTTAGCTTGACTCGATTATATATTATTTTTTTATATAATTTAAAAGGTTACACATCTACTTCTTTTATATATATTTTTTTCTAAAACAAAAAATTGTGTGATTCAACTAAGCCAGTTTAATTTAAGTTGTTGAATCGAGTTATTCATAAAATTGAAACGGATCTAATTCAAACAAATAAATAAATAAGTGACAAATGTTAGTACATTAATTGTTTTTAATTTTTTCTTCTTATAGGACTTAAACCTCGGATCTTAAGCTATTTATATTTGTTTCCTATCCAAAAATCACTTTTTTTTTAAATAATGATTTTTAAATAGTTGATGTATTATCTCCTTATTTAGAAAAAATAGATTTTAAAAAGTTAATCCTAAATCCTAATAGCTTAAACCGAATCGTAACTTGTTGAATGGCTAGCTGCCTTCAACGTTTTCTGTAGTATTTGATTTGATGCTGAAATTCATCTCCCACAGCGCTCTGGTTCCTGCCCAGGCCAATGGTTTTCTTCTCCTATTCACAACAACATCATCTTCTTCTTTCAATTTCCGCTGCATTTCCACTTCCACTTCCACTTCTCACTCTTTCACCGTCTCCTACCTCATCAACAACTGTGGCTTCACCCCACAATCCGCACTCAAAGCTTCCCGCAAAGTCACACTCTCCGATTCCCAAAAACCCCATTCAATTCTCCAATTCTTCAGATCCCACAATTTCTCTAACCCTCAGTTACGCGATATCCTCACAAGGGAACCTGGGCTACTCTTATGCGGTGACCCCAATAAGGTACTTTTACCAAAGTTTCAATTTTTACTCTCTAAAGGTGCTTCCACCTCTGATATTGTTCGTATTGTCAATGCTAACCCTAAATTCCTCTTAAGAAGTTTGCTCAATCATATAATCCCTACTTATCATTTTGTTAGAGGGTTTCTTCAATCTGATAAACAAGCCATCACATGTATTAATCGTTATGCTTCTTTTATTTCTGATTCTCGTGTCGAAACTAATGTCAAATTATTGCTTCATAATGGAGCCACACACTCAAATATTGCTACATTGTTGCGTAGTTCTCCTAGGATATATTGTTCATCCAACCTGTTGGATACTATTCAGGAATTGAAGCAACTAGGTTTCAATTCTTCAACTTCTACTTTTGTTGTTGCATTGGTTGCTAAGAGAACTGTGAACGAAACTAGGTGGGCTGAGAAAGTTCAAATTTTTAAGAAATGGGGTTGGTCGGATGAACACATTCTTCAAGCATTTAGGAGGCAACCTTACTGTATGTTGTCGTCGGTTCAAAAAATTGATGCAGTTTTGAGTGCTTGGGTTGATAAGTTAGGTTTGAATTCTTTGGATCTTGTTAATGCTCCAGGAATCTTTTTATTGAGACTCGAGAAGAGGGTTATTCCAAGGGCTGCAGTTTTGCAGTTCCTTGTATCTAAAGGTTTGAGAAGAAAGAACGCCTCACTAAGTGCACCGTTTGCTATGGCAGAGAAGTTGTTTCTGGACAAATTTGTGAAATGTTTTAAGGAGGATTCTAATCATTTGTTGAAGTTGTATCAAGAAAAAATGAATCTTGCAAATAGCATGGAGAAGAAGCCTTCATGAATGTGTAACTTCTCAATCATGGTAGCTAGTTTTCAGCAAAAGCTATTTCTTATGATATTTCAATTTCCTACAAAAAAAAATTCTTATGTTTTAAGAACAATATACTTAGATGACTATCCTAACATTCTCAATCTAGCCTCAACTAGAAGTTTATGAAATGATCTACCGATGAAAAAATGAAACTTGCAAATGCAGATAACAAGGATGGCACTTATTAGTGTGATTTTACCCGATTGTGTAACTTCTTAATCTAATTTTGTTGACTCAACTTGTCATTCCCTTGAAACACAAGTTCACTGCTGTCTACATCAGGACACTTTAGATGGTCTTGTGTGTCGGTTGATATTGGTCTATATTTGCTTGACTTCAGAGTAAATCACCTATTTGTCGTCTGAAATTGTAGGGTTTTGCCCCCTTTGAAATTTGCAAATAGACAAAACGATTTCTGAATTTGAACGACATCAAGTTTGTCCTTCTGTTCACTTATGCCGTTAGGGTATGATGTGGACATTAAGGCAAGTTCACATATAAATCAACTCAATGCCACATATTAGGGATTAAATTGTTCAATCTTAGAAAGAAATTGGATACTCATTTTGCTCTCCATCCTCTCTTCAATTATCTCTTCTCTATCTTCAGTTGTGAATTTGTAATCAAACACTGGTAAAGGAATTTGATGGATGTGCATTTTTGTTCAATCCATAAATATCAAGCTTATAGCCTAACAGGTTTTGGATCAACTTCATTTCTTATCTTCACAAAAGCTTTGTGAAAAATTATCATGGAATAGGAAACAACCAGCCAATGTTTAAAAAATGCAGCTCCAAAATTCTTGAAAAATGTTGGAATGGAACAAAATAAAATACCTTTGATTTGCATCAAAATACTCATTGCAATCAACAATGCGTCACAAACACAAGTTATTCAAAGTCTTACAAAGGCATTAGAGACTACAAAAAAGGAAACAGGGTAGAACCTGTTGTCTCAAGTAGTTTTATCGATCTAATTCAAACAAATTAAAGCAAGAGAATATTGGCTTACTGTTACTTTAATTTGTCTACCCTCTGTAAATAGAGATCCCTCGCCCATCATATTCCATTACCAATGTTTGATTTTATAGATTAAAGTAAACATCATTGAAGAGAGGAAAACACCATAATATTCGAGAAAAAGTTACCTCTGAAGCAAAATGAGTATCCAATTTATTCCCAAATTCGGACAATTTAGTCCTCCTAAGGTGAAAGATAAAATGACTTGTCAATTAGTCCCTAAAAGCAAGTATGTGTAAAAAATGAATTTTAGAATAAAAAACTGCAATTTCAAGCCACTTATTCACCTTATAGGGTGAATATCTAGCCACTAGTCTAATTGATAAAAAAATTTAAATAACTACGAAGGCGAAATCAATTTTAATCAAAAATCAAATTTGCACCTTCATATTAGTTCAGATCACTTTTGAAGTGGAATAAAAAATACACTTAAATCAAATATCTGTAAAAAGAATCGAACCAAATAATTTCATTTTTAAAAAAGTTGATTTTCCAGTTTTTGACTTATGAGCTGTTTGACCTTTTTTATATATATATATATATATATATATATATATATATATATATTTTAGTGGAAA